>Ga0302324_100014006_pt1 | contig 16210 bp, 18 predicted proteins | sample Palsa_T0_1_FD_201949 | JGI IMG/M metagenome (GOLD analysis project Ga0302324, IMG submission 201949) | Peat permafrost microbial communities from Stordalen Mire near Abisko, Sweden - Palsa_T0_1 | ecosystem: Environmental > Terrestrial > Soil > Palsa > Peat permafrost | place: Sweden: Abisko...
AGGAAACCAAGGAAACCAAGGAAACCAAGGAAACCAAGGAAACCAAGGAAACCAAGGAAACCAAGGAAACCAAGGAAACCAAGGAAACCAAGGAAACCAAGGAAACCAAGGAAAGCATAGTATTTTCTACGAGCGCAAGTTTAATCGTTGCGCTCGTCAACTGCTGATCGGTCCGATGTGCGGTGATCACCTTCCTGGCCTGCGGATCGCAACCGATTCACTATCCGCAGGCACCGCGACTCACAATAGATCGGCATGCGGACACGGGAGCATCGATGGACATACTGACCCTGCTGTTACCCAACAGGCCGCATGCACCCAGCATAGGCGCACGCGAGACGGACCCGGCATGGCTGGGGCGGCGGATGGCAACGTTGTACCGCTGCTGGGATAGCGGCGGCACGCTCGATCTGGTGGCGTTGACCGCGGGCTTTCTCGATCAACTCGGCCTAACCAACGACCCGATCGGGCGCGTCTGCCTGCATGTCGCCAAAGATGTTGCCCACTGGGGCGGCCATCCCTATCACTCCGCCCAGCATCACGCCGAGGTGGCAACCAACGCGATGGTGCTGACGGAGGTGGCAAGCAGGATCGGGCAACCAATACCGCCGCACCAGCGCACCATCCTGCTCGCTGGCTCTCTGGCACACGACATCGGCTACGAGCTTGTCCCAAGCTCGCGGGCCCACTTCGGCGCCGAAGCCAAATCGGCGGCAACCTTGGATGTCATCAATGCCCGCTATGGCGTGGAACGAGCAGATCGTGAGGCGCTCCGATGCCTTATACTGGCGACCGAGCCAAGCTTCCGCGCCCGGCTGGCGAAGCTGCTCAGCCAGCCGGGCTCGCTGGTGGATGTGCCGGCGCCGCTGCATCCGCTCGCCGCGCAGCCGCAGCTGGTCGAGCTGGCTGCCGTGCTGTCGGATGCCGATCTACTCTCGTCGGCCGGCCTGACCGTGCACTGGCATCGGGTGCAACTGGATCGGCTGGAGCGCGAGCTGGGCCACCATATCGCCCCCGCCGAGGATCTTTGGTTCTTCGAGCAGATCGTCGGCGATGATTTCCTCAGTCCCGGCGGCCATCATTTCTTGCCCAATCTGGTGCGGATCAGGCAGGCGGTACAGAGCGCAGCGATGCCCAGCGGCGAAGAGCGGGATTATGACTGATGGTTGTCGCACCGTCTGTCATCATCTGGCTGGCTGACGGCGAGTGCTCCGCACAGGCGGGCTAGGTCGGCTTCAACATCGGCCAGATCCTCCGCCAGATCCCGCCTGCCCGCACTGACCAGGGTCCGCATAATCTCGACCGTTTCGGTGTAAAAGGGTAGCGCTGCGGCCGGTTGCCCGATCTGCTCCAGAGCATGACCATAGCGGTTGGACACCGCAGAGTGCAGCGTGAGATCGTTGGGAGAGCCGCCAGCCTGAATTAGCTCCCTTGTCACTGCGAGGCAGGTTTCCAACGTACGGCACGCGTCCTGCGGGCGCCCAATGGCGATCTCCGCCCGACCGATATTGTTGAGGATCAGTGCCCAGCGCGCGGCATCCGGAGGGGACCGGCTGTCGTGGGCAACGGCCTTTGCAACCGCTTCGGCCTCGCGTAAAGCCGTCAGCGCGTCCTCGGCTCGGCCGTTCAGCTGCCGCGACGCCGCGAGCAGGTTGAGCGTCCATGCGAACCGACCGGTCACACGCCGCTCATCGCGCAGGATCGTTGTCGCCTCGAGCAGCGGCACTTCGGCCGCCTCGCCGCATTGGACAGCACAGAGCAGACCGCCAAGGTCGATCAGCACCTCCACGAACATCTCGGCGGACGGCGAATCGAGCGTCTTGGCACGCAGCAGATCGGATGCTTCCTGCCACGCCTCGATCGCAGCCGGCGGCTGGCCCTGCTGCAGACGAACATGGCCCAGCCTGCGCAGGGCCATCGCCAGAAGCATCGGCGCCGCGCCAGCGCGGTGTAGCGCAATGATGGCCTCCAGTGCTTCGCTCGCCTGCTGGAGTGTCGGTTCGCTGGTCAATACGCTTTCCAATCCGGCGAGCGTCTCGACGGCGTCCACAGCTTCGTTCGGCATCATGATATCCTCACATTCTCTCTTGATAGCGATGCCGTAATGACACATTATCGGGCACTACGTTGTGTATGAAAGACTTCATGGTCAGAATGTTCTGCTAGGCACATAAGGCGTCCACCGACGAGCCGGACTGAACAAGACAATCTCACTACTAGCGGATGATGACGGCACTCTGGCCGTGCGGGACTAAAAAAAGAGGCTCACAATAGTCTTACGACGAAGTGAGATCAACAACGTCAACCTGGAAGGGATAGAACATGAGTGACAAGATCGAAGTTAAACGCGGAACGAAGATCGAGGATCAGGCGGCCGCGAAAGCAAGCGGCTCGCTCGGCATCCTGCTGAGCCAGCCACCGAGCGAGAGCGTGGAAGGCCAGTGGCATTATGGTGGCATGACCCAGTGCCCCTATTGCGGCAACGTCGGCTACACCAGCGGCCTCAGCAGCAACCACTATGTCACAGTGATCTGCGGCCGCTGTGGGTTGGCGTTCCTGGCCTGAACGGACGGCAACGCGGGCGGCGCCCGGGCATCAGACCGGGCGCCGCCTCCATGCCCGCCTATGAAGGTTTGGGCGATAATGGGTTGCATGCCCCATGAAAAACGCAACGGCAGCCCCGAGCCTGGTTCCACCAAGGCTGGTTCCCCTGGGGGTCGGGCGTTGAGCAAGCCATCGAAGCTGGAACCCTCGACAGCGGCGATACCGCCGCTGTCCTATCGCAGCCTCGCGCGATGGGCTATCGCAGTCGTGGCAACGACACCCGGACCTTTTGCCGCTAGCGTGCTGGTGACGCTGGCGACCACACTGCTGACGCAGTACAGCGTGCAACTGCTTGCCGACATCGTCAGTGGCCTGGGAGGCGGCCCGACCGGTGTCGACGTGGCGATCAAGGGACAGGCGATCTTCTACGCGTGCGTCTTGCTCGCACTGATCGGGATGCAGTTCGGCGAGCATGTCCTAACCGGCTGGTCGGACGTGTGGATGGTCAGCCGGCTGCAGCAAAAGCTTCACGATAAGCTGCTGCGGCTGGGCCCCGGGTTTCACGAGCGGCACGAACTCGGTGAGGCCACGGCCGTCGTCCTGCAGTTTTCCGGTGGTGCCCAGCAGATACTTCGCGACCTCGTGGGCTTTCCAGTCCTGCGCGGCGTGCCGTTGATAACGGCAGTCCTGTTCCTGCTGCATAACCTGCAGACCCTGCAATCCATGTCGGTCGCCGCACAGGTCGGAATCGGCCTGGTGCTGGTGGCGCTGCCGGTTCTGGGCGCACGGCTGGCCGGCCGCCTGCAGGCCGCCGCGGGCGCGTCGCAGCAGGCGCAGGTCGCGCTGGCCACCGAGTTTACCAACTCGGCGGCGCAGCCGCTGGAGGTGCAGATTCTCGGTGCCGAACGACAGCGGGCGGCAGCCTTCGCCGTCCGCCTGCGGACGATGGCGGCGGCCAGATTGGCGACGACGATCCGGCTGGCCATGGCCAATCAATTCCAGTCGGCGTTGCCGACGCTGTTGCAGGCCTGCTTCCTTATCTATGCGGCCGTGGTGCTGGTACAGTCGGGTTCGACGGCGGCCGCCGGTTCGATCCTCGCGATCTATTATTTCGTTCCCGAGGTTATCCGGCCGGTTCAAGATCTGCTAGGTTTCAGCATCGGCGTTCATGCCAGTTGGCCGATCGTCGCCCAGGTTGGCGAACTGCTGGATGCCACGCCGCCACGCGCTTCCGGCGAAGCAGCCGTGCCAGTGGGCAACGCGATCGTGCTCGATAACGTCGGCCTGCGCTATTCGGATGATGGCCGCGCTGTCCTGGACGGCCTCAGCCATGCATTCGCACCCGGCTGCATCACGGCTATCGTGGGACGATCCCACAGCGGCAAATCCTCAATCCTCAGCTTGATCAACGCGATACGAGTGCCCACGCGCGGCACGATCAGCCTTGGCGGGGTTGCCCTGACATCGATCGAGCCCGAAGTGCTGCGGCAGTACATTGTCACCGTGTCGCAGTTCCCGCTGTTTGTCACCGACACGGTGCGCGCTAATTTCCTGCTGGCAAAAAGCGACGCGACCGACGCGGAGATCGAGGCGGTCTGCCGCCAGACCGGACTGTGGCCAATGCTCGCCACCTTACCGGGGGCTACCCCGCTCGATGCGATGCTTTCCCGCACGGCCGGGCAGGTACTGGCGGGAGGCGAGCGACGGCTGTTTGCCATCGCCCGCGCGCTGCTCCGCCGGCCCGGTGTGCTGCTGCTGGATGAGCCTACGACCGGCATCGACCGGCTGGCGGTGCAGACGCTCACCGAGCGACTGCCCGGCCTGCTGGCCGGCCTGACTGTTATCATGGTCGAGCACGACATGAATTTCGTCGAGAGAGTCGCGGCCTTGGTATGCTGCCTGGAGGACGGCCGCTTCACCGAAACCGGCTCACCGGCGGAGTTGGCAGCCTACCCGTCGCTGTTCCAGCGGCTCAAGGCCGCACAGCAGAACCTGTCGACAACCAGCAATCTGTCCATCGAGAGCATCCCGATGCCCAATCTGCACGGCGCCACCAGCCCCAGCCAAGAGGAAACCTGACCGATGTCTGAGACCAACGAACTGCTCCAGACCTACCTGGGCATCAGACCTGCTTCGGCGACCGAGGCGACATTGCGGCTGCTGATCTGGACCGGTCTGCAGATCCTCGGGGCCGACGAGGGCTCGCTGCTGGTGCTGGACGAAACCACCGGGGATCTGCGCTTTGTCATGACCCTGGGCAACGAGAAGTCGGGGACGATGCTGATTGGCCAGAGGGTGCCAATAGGGCAGGGGCTGACCGGCCTGGCGGCGGCGACACGCGAGGTGCAGATCGGCTCGCCGATCTATCGCGACATCAAGCAGGCCGAACGGGTAGACGGCAGCGCACCTGAGGCGGTGATCGCCGCGCCGATGCTGATCAACGACCGGTTGGTCGGCGTGATCACTGGCGTCAGCTTCACCAGGGGGTACCGGTTCGATAGCCAGGGCGGCCGCATGTTCGGCGGCTTCGCCGCCATCGCCGGCGTGCTCGTCGATCAGGAGCAGCGCCTGGCCGCGTTGGCCGAAGGCCTGGAACTGCGCGGGATGGGGCAAGCGGAGATCGCGATCCGGCTGACGAATTTGGGGCGTCAACGGCCGGAGGTGATGAACGATGTGACCACGATCATCCGGCTGCTCGAAAAGCTGGCGCTACCCCAGTCCTGAGCGAACAGGTCCTGATGTCGAATGCCCAATCCTGATGTCGGACGAACGGGCTGAACTCGCCGGGGCGCTGAAAGCGTCGTTGGAGTCGCTGGACGCCCGGTCGCTCGCACCGGTCGAGGTGGCGGTGATCGATAGTGGCGTGGACGCGAGCCATCCCGATCTCGCCGGCCGGATCGTGCAGGCCTACCGGTTCGCAGAGATCGACGGGCGACAGCAGAAGGTCGCGATGTCACCGGCCGGGAACAACGACAGCTTCGGCCACGGTACTGGCGTTGCCAGCATCATCGCCCGGTTTGCCCCGAACGCCCGGTTGATCGACCTGCGGGTGCTGGAGGCTGGCAACCAGGGCAGCGGCGAGGCGCTGGTGGCGGCACTGCGGCTGGCGGTGCAGGAGGGTTGGAAGCTGGTCAACATGAGCCTTGGCTCGCCGGCGCGCTTCGCCCCCAAGCTGATGGAGCTATGCGAACTGGCCCACTACAACGGCCAGGTAGTGGTCGCCGCCAGACGCAACGTGCCGATTTCCGACGAAGGTTTCCCGGCTGAGTTCAGTTCATGCATCGGCGTCGACTCGGGCCGCTTCGACTCGCCGTTCCGCTTCGAGTTTCGTGACGGCCGCAGCATCGAGATGCGAGCGCTGGGCGAAGAGGTGCTGGCCGCCGCGCCGAACGGCGGCTACACGCGGCTGACCGGCACCAGCTTCGCGACGCCGATGATCAGTGCGCTATGCGCTCGGCTGTTGGGGGCATTTCCGACGCTGCGGCCGTTCGAGGTGCGCGGCGTGCTGCGGGCGCAATCCGGGGCTGGCAGTTCGAGTTGAGCTGTGTCCGAAATTCAGGTCATCGACAACGTAAATAAGCATCCGGCATCGCCGTGGCTTCAATCAAATCGCCCCAGATTATAAGACGACTCACGATATATCGAATGAACGCAGAATCGCGGATGATTTATGGGCCGAGATCCAATCAGCGTTCACTGCTTTGCAGCATCACTCTGATCGTGGGCGGGATTATCGCTCTCCTGCAATGGTGCAAGCCGGCCCAGGGCGTCCGGATGGCTTCGGATGGCCACCTGAAAACCTGATCCCGGATCTCTCGCGGCATTGGAGGTGGCGGTCGAAGCCTGCTCGGCGAAGGACGGTGCGGCGCCGGCGCCTGAGATTGCAGCGAAGCTTGCGTAAGCTGACCTGTGCAGCGGAAAATAGCGAGCAGCCGTCATCGTGCGTGCCGCTTCGGGTGCACGGCATAGAGTGGCAGGGTCCCGAAACTCTTGGCCAGGGGAACGCGGCCGGCATAGTCGCAGGCGATCGGCGCATTCGCCATCAGCGCGGCTTCGCAAGCGAACGCCTCGGTCGCGTAGATCGAGCCCGGCGGCGTGACCGGCTCGATCCGCGCGGCGCGGGTCATCACGCGGCCAGCGAACTTGGTGGCCTGCTGTACCGGGTCGAACACCGGGTAAAGACCGCCGAAATCCATGGCCAGTCGCGGGACCAGCGTAGCTGGCAGTCCCGCGGCAGTGAGTTGACCGGCACTGGCGGTTGCGCGCAGCCTGAACGCGCATAGCGCGGCTGTCGCAGGATCGTCGAACACCAGCTGGACCGCGTCACCCCACGCATTCCGGTAGAGCGGGGCGGTCTCATCGACGACCCGGCCCATTGCCACCAAAGGGCCGGTGTAGAAGGCCAGAAGGGCAGCGTCATCGAGTTCGCTAAACCGAGGCAGGTCACCGAACAGTACCGCCTTGGCAGTTCGCTGCGGCACGGCGCCGGCCGGAGCAGCACCTCTGCGACGCGGCCATGGGCTCTCGATGATATGGGTCCTGCCGCCCATGCCTCGCCAGGCAGCGACATCCGCGGCGGTGCCGGCTGGCCCGGCAGAGCCACCGCCGTCCCAGATCGCGAGCTGCCAGGATCTCGACTCCAGCCGCCGCGCGTGCAGGCACGCCAATCCCATCGCGCGGCGCGAAGCCAGGCCATAGTCAAGGTCGTCGTTTTGCACCGTCTCCAGCACCTGCACCGTCACCCGCTCCAGGCAGGCGCGATAGCGTGGCACCCAGGCCGCACCGGCCTGAATGACCGATTGATCGAGATAGACCTCCGGCGGGAACGGCAGCACCACGGTCACCAAAGCGCCCAATGCCAGCAGCATTTCCACCACCACGATGTCGGCGCCGGCGGCCAGCCCGCCGAACGCGAAACCGACTGGCCGAAGCAACTGCTCCAGTTGTGCCCGCAATTGGGCCTCATCCGCCGGGGCGCCGGGGATTAGACCGCAGAAATGGATTGTGTCTGGGATCACCAGCAAGTCGGCTGGTGCCGCATCGACACCGAGCAAGCCCGCTTCCCAGCCCAGTTGCCGGTGGGTGGTTGCCCGGCACGATAGGTCGCGACCGGCCCGCGCTTCGGCACGGGCCAGCCAGCGGCCAGCCGCGTCGGTGTCTCCCAGCAGGAAGGCCGCCTCGCCCTGGGTCGCGGCGGACCAGTAGTCCTGCGAATCCGCCAACGCACGCACCGCCGCGGCAAGGTCCCGGGCACGCCCCGGATCACCGGCGAGCAGCGCCATGGCCGCGGCATTCACCCCATACCAACCGTCACCATGCCGCTCCCATAATGCTGTGTAAGCAGCGCCGGCGGCAGCGGCGTCGATCACGCTGCCGCTGTCCAGGGCAATATCCTTCAGCAGGCGCGGATACAGGCCGGCGATCTCCGGGTCGTCGGAGCCGACCAGCCGCAGCTGCCGTAGTAGTCCTAGGGCCGACAAAGTCGCTCCGGCACGGGCCAAGGTCAGCACAGCCAGGTGCCGAAGCCGATCTCCGTCCAGCCCGTCGGCGATCGCCGTCATAGCGCGATCATGTGCCGAAAGAAACAATCCCTGGGTTTGCAGTTCCTCAACCGCCTGCAGCACGGTGTCTTGCGGCGTCGCCATTCGACCTCTCAATTCAGCGCGAAGATACGACCGGCATCAGAAAATCCATTATCGCGATATAGTACGAACCGCGAGGACAGGGGGGTTCGATGGCCGCCTTCGATACACGAGTTACACACCCAGTCGAGGGCTGGAATGCCGCCATTGCCGCCGCCAGCGGGCTCGGCGACCATTTGGGCGTGATAGATCTCGCAGCACGCGGACTTCGGGAGCATCCCGGATCAGCACCGCTGGAATATGCGCAGCTACTGGCGTTCGCCCGCGCCGGCGCCGGCCATGAGGCGGAGACCCGGCTGCAGGCGCTACGGCAGAGCGGTCGACTGGACAGCATTGCTGACCCTGGCCTGCGCAACAACTTCGCGGCCCTGGCGGCGCGACTGTTGAAGGACCGTGCCACGGAAGCGGAGCCGGCCGAGCAGGCGCTGCTGGCAGCACGCGCCGCCGCTGCTTACGAGGATGTCTACCTGCAGTCCGGGGAGTCTTATCCGGCGATCAACGCCGCCACCCTGTGGCGGATCGCCGGCGATGCTGGCCGCGCGGTGAAGATGGTCCATGCCGCGTTGGCCAGCGTTGCCACAGAGCGTGAATCCTATTGGACGCTTGCGACCATCGCCGAGGCGCGAATGCTGCTTGGGGACGAACCAGGGGCTGCGGCCGCGTTTCAGGCCGCGGTGGCGGCGGGGGCCGGACGGTTGAGTGATATCGCCTCGACCCGCCGCCAACTTGCCTGGCTTGCCGGCATCATTGGCCTGGGCAATAAGGTTGTCGCTGCCATCCCGGCGCCTCAGGTTGTGCACTGGCTGGCCAGCCCTTTGAACGATCCTGATGCCGTGGTCGAGCTTCCAGCCGGCATCCAGACATCGGCTCGCGACGGCCCCGGGCTGCTGGCATATGGCTCGATACTGTCCGCGGCCGATCTGGCGATCGGCGAGGCGCTGCTGCTGCGCGATGCGAAGCTACACCTGGTGCTGCCCTGTGCGGCCGATATCTGCCGCGGCTTGTTAGCCACCCGCGGTGGGTCGGCGGCGATGGCGCGTTTCGATCGCCTGCTGAGTGAGGCGCGAGCTGTCTCGGAAGTCACAGAGGTCACACTCGAAGGTGACCCGGAGGAGATGACAGTCCTGCGCCTGGCACTCATCCAGGCGCGTGGGCTGGCAATGTTGCGCGGCGCCTATCTGTCGACCTCGGTGCGGGTACTGTTGGCCACGCCTGGCCATACCGATCTGCGCGAACTGTCGCCCGGCACTACCGATCTCGATCGCCTTCTTGCCGGCTGGCCCGATCTCGGGCGTGCCGATTCCATTTGGTCCGGCCGGCAGGCGCGGGCACTGGTATTCGGAGACGTGAAGGGGTTCAGTCGCATCTCCGAGAAGGAACACGTGGCGTTCCTGCGGGTGATCGTCGGCGGCTTCGCGGATGCGCTGGCGACGCTGAATGGCGCAGTCGAATATGCCGAGACCGCCGGCGACGGACTTTATGTGGTGCTGACCGATGTCGCCACCGCAGTGCGCGCATGTCACGCCCTGCATCGTGCGGTGGTCGGCCCGCGGCTGCTGGCGGCGGGGCTGCCGGAAGATCTCGGCTTGCGCCTCAGCGCGCATGTGGGCCCGGTTTTCCATGGACTCGACCGGGTCACCGGACGTGAGAAATTCTTTGGCAAGGAGGTTATTCGAACGGCCCGAATCGAGCCGATCACGCCGCCAGGCGAGACCTATGTCACCGAGCAGTTCGCCTCGGCACTTTGTTGCGTTACAGGCGGCATCTACGACTGCGAATATGTCGGCCGTCAGCCAATGGCGAAGGGGTTCGGCGAATGCCGGATGTACACGCTGCGCGAAACCCGCAGGCGGACATCTACAATGATATCCACAACGCTGATTGCTTCGTCATGAACGGGGCCTTACCAAAAAGGTGCATACATGCTCGGCGCTCTGCGTAGCATGCAGGAAGCCGCACACCTTCGGCACCCCAAACCGTATCCGCGATGCTCGTTTCGATATTATCGTCCTTGTTTTCTGCAACCCTCGGGAGCATCAGGCAGGAAGTGTTGCCGCGCGGATTGGCGCAGACCCTTCCGGCCCAACGCCCATCATGCCACGGCACGGAAACATGAATGGTTGGGAGTTGTCTTGCGCCCATCGGATTGCCTATGCCGGAGGCTCGGGCGGCGCCGCATGTGAATCGGCACCGACGACACGACAGATGATGACGTGACCGCAAGGGCGGTCGCAATGGCGACATCCTCACACGGGGTGCCGCGCCGACGGAAAGTTGTGGACAGCGGTCGCGCTGGGAGCCGTCCGGCCCCAGCCTTTTGAGCAGCGCCAAGCCGACCCATTCGGCCTTGGGGTTGATCCTACTCCTACCGGCGCGGGCATAGACACGCAGCAGGAACCGGGCTCGGCGCTCGAGCGGCAGTTTCGATCTGCCCAACTTGCTCGCCTGCTCCAGCGAATTGCCCGCGGTGACAATTTTCACGGGTAACAGCAACGGCGGATAGGTTAGGTGGTGTGGCGAAGCGGGCCCGTGGGGTTAAGTGACACCTGCCAGTTAGGCGATCCGAGCAATCGGCGGACGGGCCGGGTTCAAGGTGATCGCCTTGTCCCCCAGGTCCACGCGAGCCTCCGGATAAGCAGCAAGGGCTGCCTCAAGCGCCTCGGTGAACCGGGGTTTGAACTGCCGGACCGCCTTGTAGCCAGTGCCGAACTGCGCGTGCAGCGCGGGCCAAGAGATGCTAGTGGCCTTGGTCAGTCTGTGCAGCCGCCAAGCCAGCCAGACGTAGATATCGAGCGACATCGAGCGGTCGCGCAACTGGCGGATGGCCGCTTCCAGAACTGGCACAGGATGGTCCCGCAGCGCGGCGTAGAAGGTTTCGTCCAGGACAACGCGATCTTCCCACAGCGAACCCTGGACGCCGTCCTCGGTATGGAATCGCAGTCCCGACCGGACGATGGCACCCCGCTCGAAGCCGTCCGACCCACCATCTTCCCAGAAGAACTTCAAGCTGCAGGCAGAAATCCGGGCGGCCTGCTCGCGTAAGGCGTGAGCAGTCTCACCGCCGACTGCCAAGCCCATACGTTCCATCCAGTCGCGCATGGACCGACCGAGCGCCACTTCGCGGCGGCTGGTGCGGATCGCCTGCGTTTGTAGGTAGAGCAGGATCATCCGGGCACGGGCACCATAGGGCACGCCGTAGAGTTTGGTCTTGCCGCCCTGTATCAGGCGGCCGGGTTCGACAAGCAGGGTGACCCGGTGTCCCTTCTTTTCCCAAGGCTGATCGTCGGACAGCCTCTTGTGCGGAAGCGCCGTCAAGCAGAACCCCGTGTACGAGATCCCGATGCGCTGGTTTTCGTCGGCCATCACCTCCGCGGCAATGTCGACTAGGGGACGCTGCCGCACTGGCACCATCTCCCGTGCTCGTTCGCGGCCGTGCACGAGGACAAGCCGATGGACGTTGGAAGTGTCGCTATCGTCCTTCAACTGCGTCTTTCATGAGCAAATGTTTCGACACACTGCCAATTGGAAAACTCTGCTGTCAACTGTGGGGTTAAGTGACGGGGCTAGTAGAAAGTTAATTGTTCTGAGCTAGTAGTATTGTCACTTCTCCCCACGGGATAACACCGAGTCGCGTCGCTTCTCCCCACAAACGCCGTCACCTCTCCCCACGGGACGACTCGGGGGCCTGTGGACCGAGACCAAAGCGTCACTTAACCCCACGGGATCAATCTGAGGTGCCGGCGGTGGCGTATGCGCCGATTCGCATGGCTCAATGATCCGGAGATCTCATGGCAGACTGGCGGGCCAAGCACGACGCGGCGCTCAATTTCCCGCTCTATGCCGGCGGCTGGATGAAAACCGAGTTGCTGCCCGAGTAAGAGGCGCTTATGGCGGCAGAGCAGGCCGCCAGGGCGCGAATAGACGCTTTCATAGCCACGCATCCGTAGATGCAAGAAGCCGCGGGCGGCACCCACTCAATGCGCGGCGCCCAGGCCGTGCTTGCCGGCGCCGCCCATGCCGTCCCGTTGCGCCGCGCCGATGATCTTCTTCACTCCCTCGTGCGATAGGAAGTGCCCTGCCCCGGCCATTTCCGTGGCGATCGCGCGCAGTGACATGCCCCTCGCCCTCAGGCCCTTCATGCGGCCGATCGCCTGCTGCTGCTCCGGGCTTTCCACTAAGACGCCGGCGTCACCCAGGCGCCAGCCGAAGGGCACGATACCGCCCAGGTAGCGGCCCCGGGCCCGCTGATCGGCCTTCACCACGGCCACGCGCTCGCGGATCCGGTCGCGCTCCGCTTCAGCCACCGCGGACAGGATGGTGAAGACCAGCTTGGAAATCCCGTTACCGGTCACATCGCCGCCCAGATCGATCATGTGAAGGGCGACGTCCCTCCCCTTCAGCCGGCCGAGCACATCCAGGGCATCCAGGGCGGACCGGAACATCCGATCCAGCTTCGGCGTGATGATGGCGTCGCCGGGTTTCATGATGGCAAGCAGGGCAGCTCCCTCGGGACGCTCAGCCAAGGGCTTTGAGCCGGACACGCCGCGCTCGACGAACACGTGGTCGACCGCCAAGCCGTGCATCAGCGCATAGCCCTTCAGCGTGCGCTGCTGGACATCCAGGCTTTCGCCATCCTCCGCCTGCCGCACCGTCGATACCCGAGTGTATCCGTAGATTGCCATCGCCGCCGCTTTCGTCAACTTGTCAACTTGCATCCCACAGTGAGGCTCGCCACCAACCCTGTCAACGACCTTTAGCAAGTTGACATGACTTCGTCGGCCTCGATTGCATTCCGCAGCCGTTTGTGATGCATTTGTATATCACTCTGACATGCGATGGACATAGGACGGCAATCCATGATCGTCACCGTGGGCAATACGAAGGGCGGCGTCGGAAAGACCACCGTTGCCATCAACCTGGCCATCCTGCGCGCGGGGAGAGGCCGCGACGTGCTGCTGGTCGATGGAGACGAGCAGGGGTCCGCGAGCTTGTTCTCGCAGCTTCGAGCCGACCAGGTCGGCAAGACGGGCTATACCGTCGTCGGCCTCTACGGTGCCGCGGTGCGCACCCAGGTCCGCCAGCTTGCCCCGAAGTACCAGGACGTAGTGATCGACGTCGGCGGGCGCGACACCGGGAGTCTGCGCGCCGCGCTCACCGTGACGGACGTGGTGCTAATCCCGGTCCAGCCGAGAAGTTTCGATATTTGGGCGCTGGACGCAATGGTCGCCCTGGTGGCGGAAGCGCGGGAGATCAACCCGGATCTGCGGGCCCTGGCCTTTCTGAATGCCGCCGATGCGCAGGGCAAAGACAATGCCGAGGCGAGAGAGGCAATGACGGAGTTGACCGGCATCACCGCCCTGGACGCGATGATCGTTCGCCGCAAGGCGTTCCCGAACGCTGCGGCACAGGGCCGTGGAGTGGTCGAGATGCGGCCGCCAGACGCCAAGGCGGTCGAGGAGCTAACTGCCTTGGCCGATGCAGCGTTCCGACTCCTATCCGACACCAAAAAGATACCGGAGTGATATACAATGGCCATCGCCCCTAGACCCGGTAGCAGGCCGCCGCCCCGGTCCGAGGCAGCCGCGGACCGCTTTATCTCCGGCGCCAGTGCACTTTCGCCGGCGGACAGTCGGGCGGGGCATATCCCTTCTCCGCCCGATGACAACGGCCGACGACAGCCTGCCATGATCCGCTTCGACCGCGCCTTGCTGACCCGGATAGATCTTGCCGCGAAACATCGGGGGGTCAGCCGGTCGGCGTGGATCCAGTACACTTTATCAAAAGCGCTCGACGAAGAGGATCCATCCGCATGAGGCTTAACGCATGATGGGCATGGGGCAAGATCACCCAACCTGGGACGACTTTGCCCGTGGCTTTGTTCCGCTAGGGAGCAACGCAATCGAACGAAAGAGTGCCCGGGCCTTCCGGTCCGTTTAACCGGCCGCCCATGTGGGCAACCTTCCCGTATTTCTGACAGCTTGCGTTGGCAAGGGCGAAGGCTTGATCTGCGTTCTGTCCGATACCCATTCTGACGTGGCTGATCATTCCACCAGCTTCATTCGCACCGATCAAAGATGGAGAGCAGCCACAAAGGGCGGTGACGCTAATGACAACGATTAAGCCGCGCATTGGCTAAATCTGGTCCCCTAAAAGGTGAGGCCTGCCAGTTGCCAGGCCGGCCGCATTTCGTTGCGGTCATCGCCGTTCTGGTTGCATCGTAGCACCGAACATTTCTTTATGGAAATAGCCTGCGGAGGGTGCCGGGGTTTGCGGGCTACTTGCAAACCTGCAAACGTGTAAACATCGGAGACTGTTTGATGGCCCGCCGCCCATCCTTGACCGAGGCCGGTATCACCCGGCCGAGCCACGCATTGCAGCCGCCAGCGCTCGGTGAGACCAGCAAGAGATCGCCCGCCCGTCAGGGCAAGAAGGCGATCGCGTTCTGGGTCGATCCCGGGGCTTCGACGCAGTTGCGTCTGGCAGGAGTGACCATGAACCGGAGCGTTCAGGACATCATGACCGAGGCCCTGGAAGACTGGTTCCGCAAGCATGGGCTGCCGCGGATCGCCGAAGGGCAGGCTGCGTGACTGACACGACGCAGCTCCGCCGGTGCGACCCGGCGCGCAACATGGCACGGTTCTACGTGCTGGCGGTGCACGGCGACCTGGTCACCGGTTGGTCGCTCGTGCGCGAGTGGGGCCGCATCGGGCGACCGGGCCGCGTGCGTGTCGAGCCGTTCACCGCGCTGGCGGAGGCCGAGGCCGCCGGCGCGCGCATCGAACGCACCAAGCGGGGCAGGGGCTACCAGTGAGCGCGGCGAACCCTCTGCCGCACCTGATGACCGCCGACGAATTCCTCACCTGGAAAGCGCCGGACGGCTCCGATCGCTGGGAACTGATCGACGGCACGCCTCAGGCCATGGCGCCATCGCGCCCGCGGCACGGCATGATTGCCGCTGAGACCGGCCGCCTACTGGGCAATCACCTCGCTGATCACCCGCGCTGTGACGTGGTCATCGAGGCCGGCGTGACCCCGGACGGCTACAATGTCCGCATCCCCGATCTGAGCGTCACGTGCGAGACGGTCGGGCCGGACGATCTGCTGCTGCGCGAGCCGGTGCTGATCGTCGAGATCCTCTCGCCGTCCAACGCCCGCGACACCTGGGCGGCCGTGGTGCGCTACATGACGATCGCCAGCGTGCAGGAAATTCTGGTGCTGCACTCGGCCGAGATCAAAGCCGAGCTGCTGCGCCGCGCGCCGGACGGCCCATGGCCGCGACTGACATTGCTGTCGGGCGGCACCGTGACGCTGGAGAGTATCGATTTCAGCGCACCGCTGGCGGCCTTCTATCGGACCTCGGGGTTGGCAGGTTGACCGCCCCGAGCTCCGACGTCAGCCGGCAGAAGTCGCCGCGGACGGGGAAGCAACGCCGGCCCTATGCGGCCTGTGCGGCTGAGCGGAACAGAAAACCGGCATAAGGCTGTTCAAAAGTCCCATGCGGAAGTAGGGTTCCTGAGCGGCCTGAGACCGCCGTTCATAACGGTGTCGGGCAGCGAGAAGTCGTATCGCCCGAGGAAGTTGAGATGGCGCCAGATCAGCGGGGAGAGGTGGGCGATGTTGTCGTTGCTGACGTCCATGCCGTCCGACCTGACCTGGCGGATGGCCTCCTGCATGTAGATGGCGTTCCAATGCACGACGGCATTGAGAGCGAGGCCAAGGGTGCCGAGCTGCTCTTCCTGTCCCTGCTGGAGCGGACTCCTGATTTCGCCGCGTTCGCCGTGATGAATGCGCCGGCCGAGGCGATGGCGCAGTTCCGTGTGGTTGAGCTGGGTCAGGATGCGCCGGCGGAACGCCGCGTCGTCGACGTAGTGAAGGATGTGGATCGTCTTGGCGATCCTGCCGATTTCGGAGAGCGCGCGCGCCAGGGTGGTCGGCTTGTCCCTGACCTGGAGCGTCCGCATGATGCCGGCGGCCTTGAGATGCCCGAGTTTCAGGGAGCCGGCGAGGCGGATGGCATCCGGCCA
>Ga0302324_100014007_pt1 | contig 16210 bp, 10 predicted proteins | sample Palsa_T0_1_FD_201949 | JGI IMG/M metagenome (GOLD analysis project Ga0302324, IMG submission 201949) | Peat permafrost microbial communities from Stordalen Mire near Abisko, Sweden - Palsa_T0_1 | ecosystem: Environmental > Terrestrial > Soil > Palsa > Peat permafrost | place: Sweden: Abisko...
GCGTTGACCGCATCATGTTCTCGGCCGACCACCCCTATCAATCCATGACGGAGGCGCGCCTTTCTGGAGCAGATCCCGGTCAGCACCGCGGATAAGGAGCGCATCGCGCACGGCAATGCGGAGCGGCTCTTTGGTCTATAAGGCCATTAATGATGGACGCCGCCCCCGCCGTCATGGCCGCCACCGCCGTCGCTGAAGCCGGCGTCGAATGAACCCACGCCGGAATGGACCGCGTCGATCGCGCCAGCGTCGAAACTGCCGAGATCGAAACTGCCCGGATCGAAGCCGCCGAAGTCGAAGCCGCCGGAATGGCCGCCCAGAGAATTGCCGTGGTGCGTCCCGGTATCGGTGAAGACACCGCCGTCGGCGCCGGCGTTCGCGCGCATGGCGTCCGCCAGCGGCTTGAACTGCCTGGTGAGCTTGTCGCTGAGCAGCACATTGGTGCCGAGCGTCTTCGCCAAATCCGCCGCCTGCGCCGGATCCGACTTGAGCAGGCGCACCACGTCGTTCGCCTTGAACAGATCGGATTTGATGCGCGACTGCTCCGCCTCGCCCGCCGGCGTCAGGCGAAAGATGTGCGTGAACAGAATCTTCTTCTTGAGCAGCAGCCCGCGCGCGATCAGCGCCGGGATGATGAACTTGAGACTGAATTGCATGCAGCCGGGACCGAAAGCCTTCTCCGCGAGCTTGACCACGTCGGCGATCTTTCCGCCCGCGGCCTGCGCCGCGCGTACCACGTCGAGGAGGGCTGCGACCTCGGGCGGCGCATTTTTCGGCTCGGCGGCGACGCGCAGATGCGCGACCTTTCTGTTGCGGAAAATGCCGGGCGCTTCGACTTCCTCGATGTGCAGCACGCCGGTCGCAAGCAACAGCAGCAGCGTCGCCTTGACGGCACCGTGACCCTTCACGAGGTTCGGCGACAACAGCACGGTGGCTTCCGCCGGACTGAGCGGCGCGGTCGTTTCGGACATCGAACGTGTCACCCCCCACGAAGCGGGGCATTGTAAGCGGCTTCCACCGCACGCGTAACCGGCGGGCGCGTCGGTATCTGCCACCGCGCGGCCATGTCTGTTCCAGCCAAACATGCCCAAAGCGGTCCGCGCGCATGGCCCGGGCTCAATTCGGGCGGCTGCGGGGCGTTCGCCTGGATGCTGTCGAGTTGCGCCTGCGCGGCTGTGCGCTGAATTGTTGTTAAACTCGACATGACATCCTCCATTTCCGGACGAAGCCTGCCGAGCGTGGTCCCCGCCGTCTGCCGCGCCCGATGTCCGCCGGGTTAATTTTTCTTCATTTGAATGTCTTCCGCGCCTTCGCCGCGCGATGGCACGCGGCGCCCCCGCTAAATCCGCGGCACACCGGGCTGCCAGGAACCGTGACGGCGGGATGCAGGATTTGCGGAGACTAGGCTTGCTCGACCAGCGAGAATTGCGAGACCTTCCAGCGGACATACCAGCGCATCAGCCACGGCAGCAGCACGAGCAAGACCACGGTTGCCGCCATAGCGATGGTCGCCCACTGGAAGACCACCGTCCGCCACAAATAGCTCCAGCCGCTGGCCCTGAAGATCAATTGTTTGGAAGACCCCGTGACGTGTCTGCACATCCAACGGAACCACGCGGTATAGACCCAGGCCCATCCGACAATCGTAACGATGGATACGATCAGCAGCGCCAGCCATCCGAGCAAAGCCCAATAACTCCCCGTGAACTGCAACGGAGCCGTTTGGCCTTGCCAGGTGACTTTAGCGAAAAACCAGCGCCAGAAAATCAACGCGCAGAATGCAGTGATCGGGATCGTCAAAATCACGATGACGCCGCCGATCAGCGGATTTGAGCTCTGCGGGTCCAGGAAGTTGCCGGCGAGCCCCCCGCCATAAAGGCAGAGCGCATAGAGAACAAACACATACCAAATGTCTCCCGCCCTGCCGGCAAAGGTGGCGCGCCCCCTGGGAAGTTGAATATGGTCGACGAGCCACCGCAAAAAGCTCGTCGCCGCCCAAGGCAGCGGTATCACGAGAAAATAGCTGATCGCGATGAGGATGAAGCGGCCGAACAACGGCCACGCGCGGATCGTTGTAAAGAGGGAGTCGGGGTCGGCTCCCGGCGCGGGCCCCAAGGCGGGCGGCATTGCCGAAGCACGTTGCGACGCTGACATCAGGCCCGGAATTGCCGACGCCGCGGTCCAGGTGGTCATGCCTTCACACCACAACAGTGCGTCGGCCTTGACGGCGCCGCCGGCAATCATTTCGCGCAAACGTTGGTCCGAAAACGGACCGTCCTGCTTGCCGTTGCGCACGACAAACCAGCTTCGATCCGGCATTTAACGCACCCCGAGGAATTGAGCCGAGCCGGCAGCAACGGGCATAGTCTGCCATGAAACGGGACGCGCGGGCGATGGGCTTTTCGCCGTATGCGATGCACTTTTTGTGAGCTCTTCGGGTGAATTCGCGACCCGCTCGCTACGACGCCGGCGGGACGGTGTATGGACGGATGGCCGCTCGTTTGTGCTTTTCTTTCACGAGATCAGAGACGAATTCGAAACACCAGAACAAATCAACGATTCAGTGCACACTGCACCGTCGAGTCGGATTAGATTATTAATACCTAATTACGATAAGCCATTACTCTAGAGAGTGGGTTGGACAAAATCCGCGAGGAATGTCCCCATTTTGAGGATTGGCTAAGAACACTAGAAGGCCTGCCCTAGTTAAACCATGCGTCTAAGGAACCGGTTGCAACTGGAATACCTTATCATGAATGCCCCCCTCACCTCCGACCCAACCCCGCCCTACAAGCACACGCCGCTCTTCCCGCTCGGCAAAGACGCCACGCCCTACCGCAAAATCTCCGCTGAGGGCACCCGCGTCGAGCGCGTCATGGGCGAGGAAATTCTGGTGGTGCCGCGCGAGGCGCTCCGCGTGCTGGCGGAGGCGGCGTTCACCGACATCAATCATCTGCTGCGCCCGGCGCATCTGCAAAGCCTCAAGCATATCGTCGAGGACCCGGAGGCGTCGGATAACGACAAGTTCGTCGCCTACGATTTTCTCAAGAACGCCAACATCGCCGCCGGCGGCGTCCTGCCGATGTGCCAGGACACCGGCACCGCGACCATCATGGGCAAGAAGGGCCGGCTGATCTGGACGCAGGGCGACGATGAGGCGGCGCTGGCCGAGGGCGCGCGCGACGCCTATCTCAAGCGCAACCTGCGCTATTCGCAACTCGCGCCGGTCTCCATGTTCGAGGAGAAGAACACGCGCTCGAACATGCCGGCGCAGATCGAGCTTTACGCTGAGGGCGCGGGCAACGCCGACGCGGCCTACAAGTTCCTGTTCATCGCCAAGGGGGGCGGCTCGGCCAACAAATCGTTTCTGTTCCAGGCGACGCCGTCGATTCTGTCGCGCGAACGATTGCTTTTGTTCCTCAAGGAAAAGGTGCTGACGCTCGGCACCGCGGCCTGCCCGCCCTACCACCTCGCCATCGTCATCGGCGGCACCTCGGCCGAGATGACGATGAAGACGGTGAAGCTCGCTTCCTGCAAATATTATGACACGCTGCCGGACCACGGCTCCGAGGACGGCCACGCGTTTCGCGATAAGGAGATGGAGCAGGAAATCCAGAAAATGACGCAGGCGCTCGGCGTCGGCGCGCAGTTCGGCGGCAAATATTTCTGCCACGATGTGCGCGTGATCCGGCTGCCGCGGCACGGCGCGTCGCTGCCGATCGGGCTCGGCGTGTCGTGCTCGGCCGACCGCCAGGCGCTCGGCAAGATCACGCGCGACGGCGTTTATCTGGAAGAGCTCGAGCACAATCCGGCGAAGTATCTGCCGGAGATCGATACGTCGAAGCTCGGCGGCAACGTGGTGCGGATCGATCTCAACACGCCGATAAAGGAGATACTGGCGCAGCTCGCCAGGTATCCGATCAAGACGCGGCTGTCGCTGTCCGGCCCGATGATCGTCGCCCGCGACAGCGCGCATGCCAAATTGCGCGAGCGTCTGGAGCGCGGCGAGGCGCTGCCCGACTATTTCAAGAACCATCCGGTCTATTACGCGGGACCGGCGAAGACGCCGGAAGGCTACGCCTCTGGCGCGTTCGGGCCGACCACGGCCGGCCGCATGGACTCGTTCGTCGCGGATTTCCAGGCCGCCGGCGGCTCGATGGTGATGCTGGCAAAAGGCAACCGCGCCGCAACCGTGCGCGAAGCCTGCAAGAAAAACGGCGGCTTCTATCTCGCCTCGATCGGCGGCGCGGCGGCGAACCTCGCCGAGCATTGTATCAAGAAAGTTGAGTGCATCGAATATCCCGAGCTCGGCATGGAGGCGATCTGGCGCATCGAGGTGGTCGATTTCCCCGCCTTCGTCGTCATCGACGACAAGGGCAACGACTTCTTCAAGGAACTGAATTTGGGGTGATCGTCATTCCGGAGCGCACCGAAGATGAGATGCGCGCGATGCCCAGCCCGGATTGAACGAGAGCTAGGCCGCTTCGGCGTTTTTTCGCTCGACCGGACGCGCCGACGTGCGGATCAGCTCGGCACCGCAGCGCCGGCAGGCATAGACAGTATCTTCGACTTCGGAAGTGATCGGACGGCGGGCTTGGTAGACCATTCGGCCCGCGCAAACCGGGCAAGGCATCATCAACGAGGGAAGGCTTGACGGTGGTACGACTGTTGAATGACGCATCGGATGACCGGTTGTTTACAGTTTTGCAATGTCCGCCGTCTTTTTCCGGGAGTCAACGGTTTTGTGCGTTGCACACAGGAACCAGTGCGACGCCATAAGTGCATATGACACCGCCGATATCCGGGCTTTTGCACCCATTAACCACGCGACCGGGTCGGCTCTGACCCGAGCCGCCGCCGGCGCTGACATGGCCGCTGCGCCGGGCGCGATCATTGCAGGCGGCGATCAACCTCCGCCGCAAGCTCTTTCAGTTCGTCGGCGACTTCGACCGGATAGGCCGCACCCGGCACCATCCTGCGCAAGGACTCCGGCAATCGTTCAAGCTCGCGCCTGGCGTGACGCCGTATGTCATTGAGCGCCGGCGACGGCCGCAAGCGACGGCCGCCTTGCATGACAGGTTGAAGGAGCGGCTCGCCACTCCCACCCTTCACCCCCGCGGCCGCGGCCGCGGGGGAAGGTGGAGAGGAAGTTTCCAGCGCGAGAATATCCCCGGCCATGCGGCCGTCCGCTCCATAGTGCCGCCAAACCTGCTTGCGTCCCGGCCAGGTAGCTTTTTTAGCCGAGCGCTTGCGCCGCGCGATGCCGGCATATTCCTGCAATTTATAAACGCAATCGAGTGAAGGCGCGTCGGACGACGTGGTCATGCTGGTGCCGATGCCGATGCCGTCGATCGGCGCGTTTTGTTGAGCAAAGACGGCGAGCGAATCTTCGTCGAGGCCGCCGCTCGCAAAGATCGTCACGTCGCGAAGTCCGCCGGCATCGAGGATGCCGCGCACCTTGCGCGACAGCGCGACGAGATCGCCAGAGTCGAGACGGACGCCGCGGATCGCTATGCCCGCGGCCTTGAGCCGCGGCGCCAGCGCCACGACCTTTCGCGCCGCGGTCTCGACGTCATAGGTGTCGATCAGCAGCACGAGATTGTCCGGCCTCGATTGCGCGAACGCCGCGAAAGCCGCCATCTCATCGTCGAACGACTCGATGAAGGAGTGCGCCATAGTGCCGTAGATCGGAATGCCGAATTGCTCTCCGGCAAGCACGGTCGCGGTGCCGGCGAAGCCGGTGATGTAGCTCGCCCGCGCCGCCATCAATCCCGCTTCGGCGCCATGCGCGCGGCGGAACCCGAAATCGACCAACGCCTTGTTCGGCGCGGCGAGCATCATGCGGGCAGCCTTGGCGGCGATCAGCGTCTGGAAGTGTAAGAGGTTGATGAGGCGTGATTCGACGAACTGCGCCTGCGGCAGCGGCGCGGTCACGCGCAGGATCGGCTCATCGGCAAAGAACACCGTGCCCTCCGGCATGGCGTCCACGTCCGCCGTGAAACGGAAGGCGGCGAGATAATCGAGGAGGTTCGGCCTGAAACGGCCGGTGCTCCCGAGCCATTCGATCTCGTCCGAAGAAAACCGAAGGCCCTCGAGAAAATCGAGCGCCTGTTCCAGTCCGGCGGCGACGAGGAAGCCGCGGCGCGCCGGCAAATTACGAACGAACATCTCGAAAACGGCGGTTTTAGTCTCCCCCTGGTCCAGATAAGCCTGGATCATGTTGATCTGGTAGAGATCCGTCAGCAGCGCGCTCGGGCGCTCAATCATCGTCATCGCTCCCGCGATTCTCACCAAAACAGCCCGCGGCCGGCTGGCGGTGCCCCCAATATAGTGCCTCACCATTGCCCGAAGTTCGGGACAACCCATTGAACTTACAACAATTGTGGAGAAGCCGAGACCAATTTACCTTTGATTTACGATAATCTTGCGGGCGCGGCGGAGATATCGCATTGTGTTGCCTACGCGTCAGCACTGGGGACCCGCTCAAGCGAGGGTGACGATGCGTAGGCCGGCAAGGGGGTGGGGCTAATCGTGCGCGCTCGATTGGGGGCGTCGCGGGGAGCATGCAATGGCTTACGCGTCTTCTGAGGGCGGGTACGGGGCTGGTGCGTCCGTATTTCACTTTGACCCTTCTCACAGCGATTACATCAGCGTTCCCGATGCAGAATTGCTGTTCAGGGGGCACTTCGGCCGATCGGGTCCCGATCTCACCCTGACCGGCCAAGACGGCCACCACCACATTATCCCCGGCTATTTTTCAAGCGAGCACCATCCCGCTTTGGTGGCGCCGAATGGCGCCAGCCTGTCCGCGGAGCTGGTCGATCTCCTGGCCGGATCGCCGGCCCCCGGACAATACGCCCAAGCTAACGGCGCGACGCTGCCAGCCGACGCCATCGGCAAGGTGGAAAAGGTCATCGGCAACGTCACCGTTCTGCGCAACGGCACCTCGGTCGTGCTGCATGTCGGCGACGCCGTCTATAAGAGCGACGTCGTCGAAACCGGAGCCAATTCATCCGTCGGCATAGCCTTCCCCGACGGCACCGCGCTCGATCTGGTCGCCAACACGCGAATGGCGCTCAACGAGTATTCGTTCGACGCCGCGGGAACGTCGAACGGTGCCGTGTTCACGCTGGTCGAAGGCACCTTTGCCTTCGTCGCCGGGCAAGTCGCGCACACCGGAAACGGCATGAAGATCGGCACGCCGGTGGCGACGATGGGTATCCGCGGCACCGTCGGCCTCTTCAAGAGCGAGACCACGATCGTCAACTCCAAACTCGGGCACGTCTGGTCGGTTTTTCTGCACGAGGATCTGGACGGTAGTCATCACCTCGGCCGCATCGCGTTCGTCGACCAGGATCCGACCTCGCCGACTTTTGGACAGGTCTTCTATCTTTTGGACAGTTCGGATTACATTGCCTATCTTGAGCCGCAAGGCTCCGGCCTGCCGCCGGTCGTGAGACTCCAGCCGATAACAACCTCGCGGCTGTTCGACGATCGGCACTTCTTTGATGATCTCGGCCAGATTCTTAATCTCTACAGCAACATAAATCCGCAAACAAACCCCAACTCACCCGGCAGCTCGACTCCGCCGGATTTGCTGCAGATTCCTCCTCAACTTTTTGAGGAGCGTGGCGGTCAGCCGCTCTTCATCAACTTTCAGTTCACCGGCGAGAACAATTCCGTCACAACGCCGAGCTATGGTTTCTTGCCCGGGCTTCCGAGCACTAAAACACCCCAGCCCCCGCCAAGCGGCCCGTCACCGACGCCCAGCGGCCCGTCATCGACGATTTTTATATGGAGCTCTGGACCCGGAAATTGGGATACGCCGCCCGGTTGGAACGTCGGCTCGGTGCCGGCGACATCAGGTGACACCGTCGAAATTCTGTCTGGTACGGTGACCTACAATGACAATTACACAATCGGAAGTCTGATATTAGCCCAAGGTACCACTCTCGACATCGGCGGTGGCTCGCTCACGGTTGCAAACGTCGTCAATGATGGCGGGACGATCGAGCTCGATGGGGATCCGCCAATCCTTATTATGGACGGCCCAGTGACGGTACAGAGCACCGGCAAGATCGTTGTGCTGGGAAGCGGGTCAGAGGTCGAGTTCACCGGCGGCACGGTTGACAATCACGGCGTCATTGCCGCCCGGCATGGCGGGACAGTAGATTTTACAGATGAAGGGGTGACGAACGAAGCCGACGCGAGGATCGTATCGCGCGGCAAGGGTTCCCTGGTCGATTTTGCCGACGTCAATCTCGACAATCTCGGCGTCATCGCCGCCCGACATCACGGCAACGTGTCGTTCTTTGATGGCACTGTCACGAACGAGGCCGGCGGGGAATTCAAGTCCGTCGGTCATGGCTCAAGTGCTGCGTTTTTCGACACCAACTTCTCCAATCTCGGCACGGTCGTCAGCAAAGATGGCGGCAAGGTCGGCTTCTTGGACGCCCCGGTCGACAACGAGAAGGGCGGCAAGATCGAAGCGGAGCGCGACAGTTCGGTGTCGTTCGCCGGCACAGAGATCCTGAACGAAGCCGGCGCCGTGATCGGCGCCACCGGCCGCGGCGCGCTGGTCACTATTTCCGGGGGCCCCGGCGTCACCAATCCCGGCACGTTCCTTGCGACCAGCAGCGGCGCGATTTTGTTTGCTGACGTCTCGGTCGACAACCAGGACCACGGTAAGATCGAAGCGGACCGTGGCTTCATCGGCTTTGAGGACGTCACATTTACTAACGAACCGGGCGGGCCCAGCGGCAGTGTGGTAGCGACGAACTGGGGCGCCATCGACTTCCGCGGCGGGAGTGTCGAGAACGGTGACTCCGGAGATGACGCCGGCGCGCTGTTCCTGGCGAAAGACCACGGCTCGATCACGTTCGAGGGCACGAAAAACAGCTTCCTCGGCATCACCAACGATTCTGGCGGTAAGTTCGAGGCGACGGGTTCCGGCAGCACGATCTCGTTCGACGGCAAGCACGTCAGCGTCACGAACGACGGCACATTCGTCGCCAGGGACCACGGCGCGATCATATTCGACCACGTTTCCAGCGTCGTGAACGAGGACGGCGGCGCGATCGAAGCCAAGGCCCACGGCACGGTCGTGTTCAACGGTGTCTCGGTCACGAACGACGACGGAACAAGCAGCGGCTTGACCGACGGATCCGCCGGCTTGATCGCGGCGATCGGTTGCGACGCGAGGGTTAAACTCGCCGATTCGACTATCATCGGCGGCACAATCAAAACGCGTAACGGCGGGGTCATCGAGACCGTCTGGGGCAACAACACCTTCCTCAACGTCACGCTCGACGGCGCAGTCGTGCAAGTCGATTGCGGCACTTCGCTGGCGTTGAGCGGCGGTTCGTCGGGCACCGCAGCCGTGATCGACGGTAAGGTTACGCTTGAAGGCCCGGGCGTGGTGACGATGGCCTACCAGTCGTACACGATCGTCAGCGGCACGCCGCGCGCGACGCTCGTCAACGACACCGAGATCGTCGGCGCGGGCACTATCGGCACCGGCGATGGCTCGCTCACGCTGGTCAACGATGGCATTGTCGCCGCGCTTTATCTCGGCCACGACCACGGCGATTTCGTCATCGATACCGGAATCGGCGCCCATGGCATCCCGACCACGATTAACGACGGTTACATTGTCGCGTTCGGCGACAAGGCCGTGATGCAGATCGAGGACACGACGCTCGACAACCTGCGTCGGGGCACCATCGCCGCCGTCGATTACGGCACGGTGAAGATCGAAGACTCGGTGGTCAAGGGCGGAACGATCGTGGCTCTGCACTACGGCACGGTGGAGCTCGACGGTGCGATCATCAAGGACAGCACGCTCGATACGTCGCATCAAGGCGTGATCGAGACGGTTGCCGATCACGGCCACACCACCAGCACGTTCAACAACGTAACCAACGAGGGCTTTGTCCTCGTCCAGTCCAACACCTCGCTGGCGTTTGAAGGAACCATCGTCAACGACGGCATGATCGTCGTCGACGCTGAAAGCGGCTCGGATTCGGGCGCCCAACTGGTCATCGACGGCAAGGTCATACTCGCAGGCTGCGGCACCGTGGAGCTCGACGGCCGTCACGACGAAATCATCGGTGGTCCGGACGGCGGAAAGCTGATCAACTTCAGCACGATCTCAGGATATGGGAAAATCGGTTCCGGCGACGACAGCGATTTGACGCTGAAGAACGAAGCAGGCGCGGTCATCGACGCCGATTTCAACGGCAAGACGCTTGCCGTCGATACCGGCCACACCCTCACTAACGAGGGCACTCTGGAAGCGTCGAACGGCGGCACGCTGCTAATCGACGATCCCGTGATCAATTCCGGCGCGGGGAACGCGCTCATCGAAGGCGGCATTGTGGATTTTGCGTCGACGACGAAAGTTGATGAGATAACATTCAATAACGGCAGCGGCACGCCGGCCTATGGCGAGCTCATTCTCGGTGATCTGTCCGGCGGCTTCACCGCCACCATCAACGGTTTTGCGGGAACCGCGCACAACCTAAGCCACTCGGACGGGATCGATCTTGCCGGGATTTTCACGGTTCAATCGGAAACCTGTTCCGATGGAAACGTCGTGTTGGATTTGAAGGACGGATGCGAGGTCGTTTCGCTTACATTTGATGATTTTAGCGGAACGCTGCACGTTGGAACCGACGGTCACGGCGGTACGCTCATCACCGATCCACCGGCGGCGAATTCTTCCAACCCGTCGGTCTCGATCGGCGGCCCCGCCAACGACACCTTCGTGTTCCACCCGGGCATCGGCGCCGACACCATCAACAATTTCAACCCGACAGTCGACACCATCGAGCTCGATCACTTCGCCAACGCTCAATCGCTGCAGCAACTGGCGTCGCTGATTACCACCGACACACACGGCGATGCGCTGATCGAACTCGGCCATAACGACAGCATCGCGATCCCCGGCATGACGGCCGCCTACCTCCAGGCGCATCTGCAAAGCCTCGTGCATTTGCACTAGGCGACAGTCGTAATGGGGGCATAGCGATCAAGCGTCATTTCGAGTGGCCGCGAAGCGGCCCTCGAAGGATGCATGGCCGCAACGCAAAGCGAAATCGGTCTTGCAGGCATCGGTCTCGCAAGCCGGCTGCGCCGCCGGAAATGACGTCGCGTATTTTGGCTTCAACCGGCCTTTAGCCCGCCATCGGCTCGGGCATCGCCACGGGCCTTTCCGCGGTCCGGCGCGAGGTTTCGCCGGCGCTCGTACCGATCAAGACGAGCGGCGCCGGTGCGACGCGGTTACGGCCTTCCGCTTTGGCGCGGTAAAGCGCCCGGTCCGCAATCGCCAAAAGCGCCGGCAAGCTGCGGCCGGCTTCGTTCGCAATGGCGACGCCGACGCTCACGGTGGGATTCACGTCGAGATCCGGCAAACGCATGGCGGCGAATTCCCGCCGCAGCCGCTCAGCGATGTGCAGCGCGTGCGCCATGGATGCGTTGGCGAGCAAACAGGCAAATTCCTCCCCGCCGAGCCGGCCAAACAGATCGCCCGGCTTTATCGAGCCCGCCACAAGATCGCAAAAGGCCTGCAGCACACGGTCTCCGGCGTGATGGCCGGCTGTGTCGTTGACCTCCTTGAAGCGATCGAGATCGAACAACAAGAGCGCCGCGGGCCGGCGATCGGCCAACGCCCATTCGAGCAGCGGACCGCCGCGATCGAAGAACGCGCGGCGATTGGCGACGCCGGTCAGCGAGTCGGTGAGGGCCGCTTTCCGCTGCTCCAGTTCGGTGCGCTCCTTCGACATGGCGACACGCAGAAACGGCAGGCAAAAGGTGACGAACAGCGCCTCGAATGCCATCACGGTGACGACCGCGCTGTGCGCCTGGCCGGTGGCGGCGGAGAATGACAGGGCTTGCGCGAACGGTATGCGCGCCAAAAGAAAGCCCGCATGCCCGACGACCAGCGCCAAGGTCGGCCAGCGCGACATCAAATCGCGATCGCGGGCATACCAAAGCTCGCATGCGCTGAGCAGCGCATAGCCCGCCGTGATGGCCGACAGCAGGCTGACACGCGCTTGCAGGGATTGCGTGAAGCTCTCGAATTGAAAGGCTGCAATCCAGATCGCCGCGCCCGCGGCGAGCACCGGGATGCTGATGCGCCGGCCCTCGAAGCATCGGGCACCGCCCCACATCATTCCGTAGGCGCCGCAGATCAGCGCGTTGGCGGCGCAGACCGACCACGCGTTGGGAACCGCTCCGGGCGATGCCAGCACGGCCGCCGCCGCGGCGCCCATGAGATAACCGGTGCCCCACAGCGCCAACGCCGGCGTTTTGCGGGTCTGCATCCAGGCGAAGAGGAGCAACAGACCGCCGGTGGCCGCGATGAAGACGGTGACCGCGAACAGCGTCGGCAGATCGAGAATGAAATGGGCAGCGGCGACAGTCGGCACGGAAGTCCCCAACGCCCTCGTGAGCGCGTGTCCGCATGTTCTACGCTCGCATTCCTAAGTTCCAATTGTTCATTTGCGTAAAATTCGACGCAATTGCCGCTGCGGCGCGGCCGGAAGCAACGAAGACGCAACGATGAGGGAAGAGGCGGCGGCGGGAGGAGCTTATTTGGCCCAGCCGAAATGGTAGTTCACGCCCGCGCGAACGACGTTCTCCTGCAGCGAAACATTGTCGCCCGGCAACGCACTGCAGCCGGTGCAATTGAATCCGCCGAGGTCGACGCGGAGATATTCCGCTTTCGCGCTCCAGTTGCCGGGAAGCGCGACTTCAAGGCCGGCGCCCAAGGTCCAGCCAGCATTGGTGGTGGCGCCACCGGCAAAGCCGGGCGCCGCGGCGCGAATGTCGCCGACGGCAAGACCGCCGGTGACGTAAGGCATGACCCGATCGAACGAATAACCGATGCGCCCGCGCGCCGTGGAAAGCCAACTATCGCTCGTGCTGCAGCCGGCCGGGCAACCCACCGTCGTGCGGGTGCCGTTAAAGCCGGACCAATCGCCGTCGGCCTCGACACCGAACACGACGCTGCCAAGCTGCCGGTTGTAGCCGATTGTTCCACCGGCTTGACCGCCGGAAAGGCCAAGCCCGGTCGTGTTGCCGCTCCAGTAAGAGTGGCCCCAACCGCCGCCGCCATTGGCGCCGAAATAAAAGCCCGTCCAGTTGTAGGCTTGGGTCACCTCCAGCGGGGGCGCTTTGTAAAGCGGCGCCAGCGACAGGTCGGCCGCGGCGGCGCACTGCGCCGTTACAAGCGCACCCAACGCGAGGCATCCGGCTACAAGCTTCTTCATTCCCGCTTCCAGTTCCACAATCTTCAATTTAGCGTCTCTGTGGGCGTTCGTACGCGCCCAGTCTATACGATCATGCGCACGGTTTCGTTACGCTCGGCTTACCGGGTGGGTGCAATACCGCCGGGTTCCCACGGTGTCCGGGCGTACTCTATTGGCGAGAAAGGCAAAATTGCGTCCCGGCGGGGGTTTCATAGGGACCGCCGCGCGACGCGGGCGTTGCCACAGGCGTTAAATTTTCATCGTGCGAAGGGGCAGATCGTGTTTTGCGGCTTTCGCAGTCCGCCGGCCCGCTTTGATCGGAAATTGTATCGATGTCCTGGCTCGTTTTTGCGTTTTCCGGTCCGGTTCTGTGGGCAATCTCCACCCATTTCGACAAATATCTGGTCGAGAAATATTTCAAACAATCCGACGTCACGGTGCTGCTTGTCTTCACCGCGTTCTTCGGCGTCTTGACGCTTCCCGTAATCGCCCTGTGCGAGCCCGCCGCCATTGTCAGTCCTGCTCCCGGCAGCATCGCGCTCATTGTGCTTTCCGGTGTGCTCTACATGGGGGCAATGCTGTTTTATCTGCGGGCCCTGCAGTCCGAAGAAGCTTCCGTGGTCGCGCCGTTTTTTCAAGCGGTGCCGCTGTTCGGCTACGTGCTGGCCTACTTCGTCCTTGGCGAGACGCTGTCGCTCCTGCAAATGGCGGGCGGCGCATTGATCATCGTGGGAACGATGATCGTCTCGATGCGCATTGACCAGCCGCGCGCGTGTTCAAGTGGCGGCCGGCGATGCTCATGCTCGCCTGCCGGTTCGCCGCGGCGCTATCGGGCCTGATCTTCAAGGTTTTCGCCATCAAGGTCGAATTCTGGACGACCACGTTCTGGATGTTCGTCGGCGAAGCCATCTTCGGCGCCGCGCTGCTGTCAATCGGTTCCTACCGCCGGCAACTTGCCGCCATGCTGCGGACGAATACGGCCGCACTGCTGACGATCAACGGATCGAACGAGCTCATCAATCTCGGCGGCGGATTGGGCAACCGTTATGCGCTGATGTTGGCGCCGCTGAGCATCGTGCAGGCCATCAGCTCGACCACCACGTTGTTTGTCTTCGCCTTCGGCGTGGCGCTCAGCGTGCTGTTCCCGCGCCTGGCGCGGGAGACCTTGTCCGTCCGCGACTTAGTGCAAAAGGGAATTGCGGCCTTGTTCGTCGCCGCCGGCGTTGCGCTGGTGACACACTGAAGGCGCGACCCGGCGGCTATTGCGGCGCCGCCGCACAAATGGCAACCAGCGGCGCATTGGCGGTAGTCGCCTCGACGCCACATGAAACCTGCCGTTCGCCGACGAACGTCGCCTGATTTCGCGCCGGTCCGCAATAGGCGCTCACCAGCACTTCGTCGCCGCGGCACGAGACCGTGCAGTCGCCGCTCAGGCAATTCTTTCGAATGACACGCACCGTGGGACTGGGCGGACCCTGTTCGCCCTGGGGCCCCGGCGGACCGACCGGCCCGACCGGACCGGGCGAACCCGCGGGTCCGGGGTCGCCCTTTGCTCCGGGCTGTCCCGCAGGCCCGGGATCGCCCTTTTCCGGTTGGCCACACCCGGCGAGCCCCACCAACAGCAACCCTACAAGGATCAAATGTCCGGAACGCATTTTTGCAACCTGTTGCTTGGGACAAGCGGCGCCCCACATGAATGGAAGAAGCACGCTTACCAGAATACCGAACTTCGCGGGGCGTTCCAGAGCGCCGTCAAGCTTTCCGGCAAACCCGGTCGAGGTAGCCGCGCAGCGCAGAAATGCGATATAGAGGCCGCAGAAAATGCCGCAAAATAGCGGCTTTCCGAGTGTTGAAGTAAAGCCATGAACTGGATCTCCAACGTCGTGCGGCCGAAAATCCGCGGCATGCTCCGCCGCGAGGTACCCGAGAATCTCTGGATCAAATGTCCGGAGACCGGACAACTGGTGTTTTACAAGGACGTCGAGACCAACCAATTCGTCATTCCCGGCTCGAACTACCACATGCGGATGAGCGCGGGCGCGCGCCTCAAATCGATGTTCGACAACGAGACATGGTTCGACATCGCGGTTCCGGACGTACCGGTCGATCCGCTGAAGTTTCGCGATGAACGCCGCTACATCGACCGTCTGAAGGATGCGCGCAGCAAAACCGGCCTCAACGATGCAATGAAACTCGGCTACGGCAAGCTCGACGGCATAGCCGTTGTGCTGGGCGTGCAGGATTTCGATTTCATGGGCGGCTCGCTCGGCATGGCGGCAGGCGAAGCGGTCATCAAAGGTCTCGACACCGCGGTTGAAAAGGGCTGCCCGTTCGTGCTGTTTGCGGCTTCCGGCGGGGCCCGCATGCAGGAGGGCATTCTTGCCCTGATGCAGCTGCCGCGCACAACCATCGCCGTGCAGAACCTGCACGAGACACGCAAGCCCTATATCGTCGTTCTCACCAATCCGACGACGGGCGGCGTCACCGCGTCTTATGCGATGCTCGGCGACGTCCATATCGCCGAGCCCGGCGCGTTGATCGGCTTTGCCGGCCCGCGCGTCATCGAACAGACGATTCGCGAAAAGCTGCCGGAAGGCTTTCAGCGCGCGGAATATCTGCGCGATCACGGTATGATCGACATGGTGGTGCATCGCCGCGACTTGCGCGCCACCATCGCCCGGCTTTGCCGGCTTTTGCTGAAGGCGCCGGCCGAATCGCCGAAAGTGCAATTCAGCCTGCCGGCGCCGGCGTGAACACGCTGCGTTCCGGCGCGAAATCGATTGGCGCCATCCAAGCGCGGTTGCTGACGCTGCATCCCAAGCGCATCGACCTGTCGCTCGGCCGTATCGAGCGCCTCCTCGCGGCGCTCGGCCATCCGGAACGGCATCTGCCGCCGGTGATTCACGTGGCCGGGACCAATGGCAAGGGCTCGACCATTGCGTTCGCACGCGCGATTCTCA
>Ga0302324_100014010_pt1 | contig 16205 bp, 12 predicted proteins | sample Palsa_T0_1_FD_201949 | JGI IMG/M metagenome (GOLD analysis project Ga0302324, IMG submission 201949) | Peat permafrost microbial communities from Stordalen Mire near Abisko, Sweden - Palsa_T0_1 | ecosystem: Environmental > Terrestrial > Soil > Palsa > Peat permafrost | place: Sweden: Abisko...
AACGTTCTCATTTACAGCCCATTTTTCGCGTCGTGTGTGAGGCTGAGTTCACAGCCGGCCGGGTCTCGAGCGATGGCGGAGCGTTGCTGTTGTGGGAGGCCGACGGCAGGGTGAACCTACTGGAGCGGGTGGCGGCCTGTTTCATCGATGGCCGTGCGCCCTTGCAGGTCGAGCATCGCTTGTCGGAGATGCTGGCGCAGCGCATCTACCGCTTGTCGCTGGGCTACGAAGACCTGAACGATCACGACCGGCCACGAGAATCGGCCCAGCCCGGGAAAACATTCTGCTCTCTCTATTCATCCCAGTCCGCTGGTCTTTGAGTTCCACCAATACGGGAAGCTGTTCACCTGACAGCATAATTCAGGACACGATGTCCTCCGATTCGGCTGTGAATCGTCACTGTTCCCGATGCATTTTCATGAACTGCGCCTGCTCGAACCGCACCTGTCGAAACGACCTGTGAGCGCATGACCTCTAGTTAGACACATTTCACTGCAAGGGCTTAACTGATTGAAAAGGAGTGGGTTGCAGGATATCTGCTGCGGAATCAGTTATTTTGAAACAGACGTTTTTTCCTTTTCCCTCCGCGTGAGTGTTGTCGATAGTTCAGCAGCATTGAAAAGCCAGAGAGAAGGTCACCGCAGGAACCCTTTCCAGGAATCCCTAGCCTTTAGGTTCAACCCGGGCCATCTTTCCGGCCTTGAGGGTAAACTCGTCGCCTCGCCATTGGACGGTGTCGGCTGCATAACTCCAGGCCCAAACCCCCATGGCGACCAGATCGCGCGCCGGCAGCAGCCAGAGATTGCCAAGCACCTGCTTGTCCTCCACCACCGCGACCCCCACCAGCAGGGCGACCGCGACGCGCGCAGCGAGCGTGATACTCAATAATGCAAAGCTCTCGATACTTGCTCCGGAGGCGGTAACATTCAGGATTGCCCAGGCCAGACCAAAGCTGAAGACCGTCCCGAAATAGCCGTAAGGCCTCGCATTGCGCACCGTCCGCGCCCAGCGAATTTGGTGGGCCCAGAAATCTCTGAAGCGATAGCTGGGGATCGACGTCTCGACGACCTCGCGGCTGAGCGCAACTTCGTAACCGCATGCCGCGATCCTCACTCCGAGTTGATAGTCGTCGGCAACCAAGTCGGCTAAGGGCGATAGGCCGCCTGAAGCTTCCAGCGCCTCGCGGGAGACGGCCAGAGTCGATCCCAGGCCAAACCGAATTCCACCCTCCAGAAAGCGGGCCGTCAATACGTTGGGCGCGAAGTCAGTAGCAATGCCCAGCGCTTCCATGCGCGAGGCGATTGTCCGGTGGGCCCTGCCACGATAGAGTGCGGTCACCATGCCCACGCGGCCATTTCTTCGGGAAGGGGTCTCGAAGTTAGCCATGATGTGCCGCAAATACCCGGTGGAAACCAATATGTCACTGTCGTTGATCAGAATGTAGTTATGTCGCGCCTGGGGCAGAGCCTGAATGAGGCTGCTCACCTTCCCATTCGTGCCCAGGGTTTCAGGGGAGAGAATCAGGCGGATGTGCCGCTCAGGAAATTCACGCTGCAACCTGGTGATGGCCTCGATGGCGGGGTCATCCGGACTGCCGGAGGTGAACAGAATTTCATATTCGCCGGCATAGTCCTGACGGCAATGACTGACGAAGCTGGCATACATATCGGGATCAAGACCCTTGACCGGCTTCAGCATGCTGACGGCCGGCTGGAAGTCAGGCAGCTGCTGTCGCGAGGCCTTGACGAAGCTGCGAGCGCTCCAGATTGTCAGCAGGTAAAAGCCGCAGCCCGTGAAAGCGAGAACGGTGGTGACGATCGAGACAAGCGTGGAGAGAGAAGGCATGAGCCAGGGCAAAAGCAGAGTTGCCATAAGATATCCAGATATTGTCAGGGCGGCCTTTTTCTGGGCGAAAAAGGCCTGCCAAGAATTGCGATTCCAGATTACACCGGCTCTGCATCTACCTGGAACGATTCCAGGTTATTCCGGCCCTCTCGGCGCGATCTCACTCGTAGCGCAACGCGTCGATGGGATTGAGGTTGGAGGCCTTCCATGCCGGATAAATTCCGAAGATAAGCCCGATCGCGCAAGACACAAGGAACGAAACCAATACCCAGGTTGAGGAAAGCGCAGCGTGCAGGAACCCAACCGCGAAATGCAGGATGAGGGTGAATATTGAGCCGGCAAGAATGCCGATCACTCCACCCACTGCACAAAGGGTTATGGCCTCAATGGTGAATTGCAGCAGAATATTGGCTTTGGTCGCACCGATCGCTTTTCGCACTCCTATCTCGCGGGTGCGTTCGGTTACCGAGACGAGCATAATATTCATCACACCAACACCGCCTACCATCAGCCCGACCGAGGAAACGGCAACCATGAACAGGAACAGACCTCCGGTCAACTGGTTCCAGAGGCGTCCCAGCGAATCCGGGCCGAAGATTGCGAAGTTGTCGTCCTGATCCACGTGAACTTTCCGGCGGCGGCGCAGCAGTTCGCGAATCTCATCCTCAACCAGCGCCTTATTTCTCGGATCGTCATATTTGACCGTGATCCAGAAGTCCAGGATTTCGGGATGAATCTTGCGGAATGTCTCCAGGGGGAAAAAAGCGGAATTGTCCTGAGTGTTGCGACCGCCGCCGAAGGGCTGCGGGGTCGGATCGAAGACGCCGATCACCGTAAATACATCGCCTTCGCATTCGATCTCTTTGCCGATCGGCGATTCATTCTGAAAGAGGTCTTCGGCGGCATCGTGTCCTAACACCACCACGTTGGCGCGGCGATTTTCTTCGTCTTCCGTCCACAGCCGGCCTTCCTTCATGGTGAAGCCGCCGGTCTTTGCCAGATCGGCAGTGTCGCCGCCCAGGATGGTGTTCTGAATCTTGCGATTCCCGTATTTAAGGGAAACCGAGCCAATGCCAAGCTGAAAGTTTTGATATTGCAGGCTGGGATCCGAAGCCGCGACATGGGGCAGAGCTCGCATCGCGAGCCCGTCATCGTAAGTCAGCTGTTTGCGATTGAGCTGTTCGGTGGTGGGGCGCTGTCCGAAGGGTTCGAAACGAAAGACCCAGATGCTATTGGTTCCCAGGGTACGGATCCAATTGTCGATGTTGCCGTTCAGCCCATTGATCGCCGAAGAGATAAGGATCACGGTCGAGATGCCGATCGAGATGCCCAGCACCGTCAGCCCGGAGCGCAGTTTGTTGGTGCGCAGGGTTTCGAAGGCCATCCGTACCGCTTCTTCGGAATCGCGAATTCGCATCTAGAGCTCCGATCTCAGGGCCACGATAGGGTCCAGCTGGGCGGCCTTTCGGGCCGGGTAGACACCAAAGAACACTCCCACTGCAGTAGCCACGAAGAGTCCAACCAGCACCGACCAGAGTTGGACTTGAGAGGGGAAACTGATCAGCAGGGTGATCAATTTGGCGACGGTAATGCCGCCGATAACTCCGATCATGCCTCCGACCAACGACATGGTCGCCGATTCCACCAGGAATTGCACCATGATGTCGTGGCGTCGCGCACCGAGCGCTTTGCGGATGCCGATCTCCCGGGTTCGCTCAGTCACCGAGACCAGCATGATGTTCATAATCACGATGCCGCCAACCACCAGTGAGATGGCGGCAATCGCAACCACGACTGCGCCAAAGCTGTTCAGGATCTGCCCAAGAAGGTTTTGGAATGTCGCGCTGGTATCGATGGAGAAGGCGTCCCTGGTTCCGGGTGCAAGGTGGCGCCGGCTGCGCATAATGGTGCGAAGTTCATCGGAGACGCGATCGATGATCTCGCCCCCGCCGCCCGCATTCACATAAATAACCAGGCTCTTGTTGCCGCCGTAGGATTGAATAAACGCGGTGAGCGGAACCGCCACCCAATTGTCCTGGCTCGCGCCCAGAGTCTTGCCTTGACGCTCGCCTACGCCGATGACTGTGTAGGGATCGCCATCCACGCGGATCTCCTTACCCAGTGGATCACCCTGGCCGAGCAGATTGTCGGCGACGTCATAGCCGACGATTGCCACGTGAGAGCTATGCTCGTCTTCCGATTCGGTGAACGAGCGCCCCTGCGCGATGTTCAGATTCGACATGGGAGGCATGGTCCACGTCCAACCGCGAATGTCGGTATCGGTGCTGGATTTGGTCCCATAAACTACCTTGCCAGTCGTGTTGCGGAGAGCGCCAACCGACACACACGACTGGCATCCATCACGGATGGCTACATAGTCATCCAGCTTGACATCCTTGCGCTTTTGGAACTCGAGATATTCCTCAATCGTGATGAAGGTCTGGGGCATTTTGCTAATGGTGACGACTTCCGCGCCATAGCTGTTCAGCTTGGTGGTCACGAACTGCTTGGCGCCGTTTACCAGAGTCACAACGGTAATCACCGAAGCCACGCCGATCACTACCCCGAGCAGGGTGAGGATGGAGCGAAGTTTGTTTGCCCAGAGTGACTGGAGCGCGATCTTGAAGCCCTCAATCAGTTCCACGGAACAACCCTCGGTACGGGAAACCTACGATTTCGGCATGACCCGCCCGGTTGGGCAGGCCTTCACTTGCTTGATTTTACGCATTCCATGATCGGATAGTTCCACTCCCTCCGGAAACCTTGAAGACTTTGATGGCCCCGCAACTCCTTTTGGGAGCGGCGGGGCCAGTTGGCAAGCTGCCGATAAGCCGAATTTTGTTCAGGGCCAAAGCCCCGCGACGATCATTCCTCTAGACGCGGCATTGCTGACGCGCTCCAGCGACCTACCCGGAGATTTCGGCTACCACAGAACCCGCCTGAGCGCACCGGACCGGCACGCAACCACAGCCTGGGTCTGGCTGCGGATTCTCTCCCTATTTGGTCTTGCTCCATGTGGGGTTTACCCTGCCCCCGACTTTACAGCCGGGGCGGTGCGCTCTTACCGCACCTTTTCACCCTTACCCTGTTGTTTCGAACAAGGCGGTATCTTCTCTGTGGCACTAGCCGTCTTCAGGCCTTGAAGCCTGAATCCCGGACGTTATCCGGCACACTGTCCTGCGGAGTTCGGACTTTCCTCCCCCGGAAAGCAAAGCATCCCGGCAGCGATCGTCTGGCACACCTGCTATGCCTAGTCTAGTCCAAATGCCTGCGAGCAGCTCGACATTGATATCTCCGGCAGCGGTATTGAAGCTCCGCTTCGACCGAAACCAGTTCATGGGCGTTCATCCAACACCGTCACATACTTCGCCGGGGTATGGACGCCCGCGGCCCTCTTGACTCGGCAGGATAATACTTCAGATTGCCGGTGCTCAGCCCCGCCCTGTCGTCTTTGCCCGGAGAGAGAGCACCCCTCATCCGGATCGGGCAAGGGATACGGCCAGGCCGCTCGATCGAAGGGCTCACCGCAATTTGGATTGCCCCTTGAATCCCGGTCTGCGCAAGACGTGCAGGAAAGCCCGTCGGTTTGACTCCGGTCGAGACAAATCCCCTGGGCGTCGACGACGATCCGTCTCATCGCGAGCCTTTGCGCTTCGACTTCCGTTGTCTGAAGCTTGCGAATCTCTTCCTCCATGTGGTCGTCGGAAACCTAGTCGAGTCCGGCTTCCGGCGGAGCGCAACTCCTGGTCTCCGACCGCGATCGCCGAAACACCAACGCGGCTCGAGTCGCGAAACCATCGCCCGCCCTGGGCCGCCGCTCACCGCGGAGCTTGCGGCGGAGCCGGATCGGGCTGATCGCTGCTCGGCACTATGTTGGCTCCGCTCAGGATACGCACCTGCGCCTGATACAAGTGATAGTCCGCGAACGCGACATCATTCAGGAAAATCTGCACGGGCGAAGCCCTCCCCAGTTGCACCTGGCGAACGACCGATACCTCGATCCCCCTTGTCGGACAGATGTAGAGTTTGTCACCAATCTTTACCTGGCCGTATTCGACTCGAAGATCCACCTTGGCCAGGGGATCGTTCCAGGCGCGATTGGTTTTGAAATTGACCCACCAGATCGTGCCATTGGAGGGATCGACGGCGAGCTCGCCCGAGTATGCCGACAGGCGATCTTCGACGGTGTAGTGCGAATTCTTTTCCGTCACTTCGAAGCGAAAGACCGCCAGCGGTGTCTCGACCCCCTGCTCCCAGTGGCTCCAGTACAGCTTGCCTTTGGTGGCATCGAGGACCGCCGTGACCAGGATCGGCCCAAACTCCCCAGAGGTCGTCAATCCCGTCGGTCCCGGCTGCTTCGATCCTGCCTGTTTGGATCCTGCCGGTTTGGATCCTGCTTGATTCACGGCAGTCGAGACTACTTCCTTGCCTTGACGGTAAAGCACCGAGGCGCTGTACTGGCCGGTCGCATGCAAGGGTTTGTAACTCGAGAAATCCTCAGGCGATGGTTGAAACCAAGGGTCGTCCTGGAAGCTGGTTGTCAACCGGGTAGCGAAAAAGTTGGGCAGCTGATGCATGGTCTTGGTGACATAATCGACCACCGCTGCCATCATCTTCCGTTGCGCCTCGACGTCGGGCTTGGGAAGCGGGGGGACATCCCCCGGCGCGGGATCGAGAAACGCCGCCATATCGGCAACCGCGCGCAAGGCCTGGCGCGAGAAGGGTCCCGGCAGATTGGCTTCCAGTCGCGCCAGTCGAGCGGACCCCAGCCGCTCGCTCAGCTCGATGGTGAAGAGTCGCCGTGCGACATCGGCGTCGGGTTCATCCTGGGCGGCAGCGAGAATCCGCTCCAGCTGTTCTCCTGTGGTCCGTTTCGTGGCGAAGCCCGGCATTGCGACACCGGCCAGCATCAGGATCAGGATCGCTCGGCGCAGAGCAGCAGCCAGCATCATTGCAGCAGACACTGCTTCACAAACTGAATGGTCGAGTCGAAGCCAGGGTTGGTGCTCGGCCGCTTTTGAAAGCCATCACCGCGGTGCCTGACGCTCAGGTGATTTCCCGGCGTCAGCGGGGCGGCGCCCGGCGGCTGGGCCAGAGCGGGAAACGTCGGCACGAGCAGGCCCACCAGTAGGACGGCTGAGAGCAACGAGGCAAAACCGACCGGCAATCTCAAAGGAATTCCTTCAGCTACTGGTGATTTCTGAGATTCGTCTCAGTAACTATACTGTGGCGACGGCTTGCGCGGCATCCACTCGAGCCAATCCCGCCGCCTCGATTGTCGCCTTCAGCATCGCGTCAAATCCCATGCAGGAGTTCACCATCAGGTGGTAGAGCCGGTGGTTCTGCCAGTCCTGGTCGTAGAAGCGCAGAACATACTCGGCGCGGCGGGCGTCGGTCTCCTCCAACTCACGCTCGGCGTCCTGCATGCGGTCGGGGAAATTCTTCTGAAACCACTGGAGCTTGCGTTTCTTCGAAGCGTACACATACATGTGAAAGGCGCCGGGGTAATTCGACAGCATGCAGGCCGCCCCCCTGCCAACAATCACGCAGTGGCCCTCGTCGGCTACCTTGAGCAGGTACTCGCGAACCAGCCGGCTCATCTTCTCGCTGTCGAAGATGCCATTCTCCTCCGGCGCGGGCATGCGGTCGATGCTGCCATGCCAGAAGGCCTTGCCAAAGCGGTAATACCAGGGATCGAGCCGCTCGTCGCACTTGCTGACCGATGACTTCGCGACCCCGGCAGTTCGCGCGATCTCATCGATCAGGCAGCTGTCGATCAGTCTCCAGCCCAGGGATTCTGCAAGGTGATGAGCAAACTCCGCGCCCCCACTGCCATACTCGCGTTCGACGGTGATCAGCCTGACCATGACAACCCTCGCGGAAAGGTATGCAAAATACAAACTCCGATGCGGCGATGCTAGCATTGCGCGGCGCTGAAATCCACTGCGAAGAAACTATTTCGGCTACAACTTTAGTTCTGCAACCGTCGCTCCCTGGCCGCCTTCGTTGTGCGGAGGCTCGGTCACAGTGGCGACCTGCGGATGCCGTTGCAGATAAGTCCGCAGCGCTTTTCTGAGAATCCCCATCCCCGTCCCGTGGATGATACGAACCCGCGGCAGCCCGGCCAGGAACGCCCGGTCGAGAAACTTCTCGAGCTCGTCGGTGGCCTCGTCCACGGTGCGGCCGATGACGTTGAGCTCCCAGTTCAGGTTCTCCTCGGGCTCGGCGACCGAGACCGAGACGCCCGGTTTGCGGGCAGCCTGGAGAGGTGTCATTGAAGGCGCCTGCGGATCGCGCACCACCTCGGAGATGTCCTCCCGTTTCACCCGCATTTTCATCAGTCCCACGGCGACTTCAAAGAGGTTGTCGTCTACCTGCCGCTGCACCACCGCCGTCTTGCCCAGCGACTTCAGCCTCACCGTGTCCCCGGCGGAGACGTGACGGACGATATGCGGCTGCGCATTCGGGTCGCCGCGGTCGGCCCCGGTATGGCCGGCAACCACCGAGGAATTGAACTGCTCGCTGAACTCCCGACGCAGTTTGGCGATCCGCCGCTCGGAGTCCTTCGACAGCTTCTGCTGCGCAGCCCGATCATCGACGGCGCGGACCGTCTCCCGCATCCGGTACTCGAAGTCCTTGAGCAGCGATTGCAGCTTCAGCTCCATCTCGCGGACCTTCGCACGCCACTCTTTCAAGCCTTCAACTTCCAGACGGTTCTTCTCCCGAGCGACTTCCTGCTCGCGAGTTCGCAACCCATCGCGTTCGATAGCGATCGACTCGATCTGGGCGTGAAGCTGATCCAGAAACCGCGCAATATCCTGGGTCTGTGTATTCAGCCGCGCCCGCGCCGAGTCGATGATCTCCGCATTCAGTCCGATGCGGTTCGCAATATTGATCCCCGCCGAAGCTCCCGGCACGCCCTGTCGCAGCTCGTAAGTCGGCGCCAGGGTCTGCTCATTGAAACCGACTGCGGCGTTGATCACCCCAGGCGTGTTGGCCGCATAGACCTTCAGCGAAGTGTGATGGGTGGAGATTAAACACCATGCCTGAGTGTGCAGGAAGTGTTCGGCAATCGCTACCGCCAGCGCCGCGCCCTCTTCGGGATCGGTAGCCGATCCCAGTTCATCCAGCAGGACCAGCGAATCCGGCCCTGCAAGCTTGGCGATCCGGTTGAGATTCAGGATGTGCGCCGAGAATGTCGACAGGTTCTGTTCGATCGACTGCGAGTCGCCGATATCGGCGAGGAAGTCGCGAAAAATCGGAAAAACGGCCTCCTCGGCGGGAACCGGAATGCCCGCCTGCGCCATAATCCCGAGCAGCCCGGAGGTTTTCAGCCCTACCGTCTTGCCACCGGTATTCGGCCCGCTGATAATCAGCTGCCGCTGTTCACGGGTCAGATGGATCGAAATCGGAACCAGGTTGCCGGCGGCCCTGCGAAGGCGCTGCTCGAGCAATGGATGTCGTGCCGCTGCCAGCCGCAGCTCGAGCACCTCGGCCGGGTCGCCGAAGCGCGGGCGAACGCACGCAAAATCGTCGGCGAATCGAGCCCGAATCACGAGCGACTCCACTACGGCCAGGATCGAGGCCCCGGCCGCGATGACCGGAGACTGGGCGCCGATCTGCCGGGTCATGGCGAGAAAGATTCGATGAATCTCGGCCTGCTCTTCCTCAAACAACTGCACTAGCTCATTGTTCTGCTCGATGGTTTCGAGCGGCTCGACGTAGACCGTCTGTCCGCTCGAACTCGCCCCATGAACCACCCCGGGCACTCGCCGCTTCGCATCGACCTTGACGGGAATGACGAACCGGTCGCCTCGAATGGTGATCAACTCGTCCTGGACGCCGCCGCCCTCGGCCAGCCGCCGCAGCGTCTGCCGCAGGCTCTGCTCGATCTGCCGCTGTTGCCGCTCGATCTCGCGGCGAATGCGGTTCAGGTGGGGGGAAGCGTTGTCGGCCAGCGAGCCGTCGGGCAGCATGCGGCTGCGCAGCGAATCCACCAGCGGGCGCAGGCTCGACGCGGCCAGCGGCGCGCTCAACCGAGCTAGTTCTGGAATCTCGCCGTCCAGCGCGTCAGGCGGGGTCTCCATTAGCGCCTGCCAGGCACCGATGTCGTCCGCCAGGCTGAGGACATCGCGGATTTCAGCCGCTTCCAGGGCCGCTCCTTCGATCCGGGATTTATCCAGCAGAGCAGTGGGGTCGAAGAGGGAACTGAGCGGAATCGAAACCCCCTGCGCCAGCATGCGGCGCATCTCCGCGACCAGTGCGTGCTGCTGTTCCAGCCATTCCCGGTTGGTGGACGGACCAAGCGCCAGTGCCCAGGATCGGCCCACCGGCGAATGCGAATAGCCCGCCAGAAGTTCGAGGAAACGCGGCCATTCCAGGGTGGCCGCGCTAGAATCGCCCACCGGCGACGGAATTGGATTCAGTAAAGGCACTTCTTCATGGTACTGTGGCATCCATCATCGATCATCGAATGGAACCGTGGGGGCGCCTTTGGCGTAGATTCACATGGACGGTACGATCCGGCGCCCGCCAGTGAATCAGCAGATCGAGCGTCCGGGCTTCGGAGGTGCTTCATGTATTGCAGCGGATGTGGTCAACCCATTGCCCCGAATCAGCCAGTGTGCGCCCACTGCGGCAAGCCTGCCATTCACCCCGCACCAGGCGGTTTTTCTCCCACCAGCTATCTGCCCTACACCCGAGTCCACCGTCATATCCAGACGCTCGCCATACTCTGGCTGGCCTTCTCCCTGTTTGGGGTTTTGGCCTGGTTTGTTGCCATGCCTTTCCTCAGCCACCTCTTCGGGCACGCCGGGCACGGCTTCCACGCTCACGACAATTTCCCGTTCCCGATGTCTCTCAGCTGGATACTGCCGATCGCTACGATCGCCATTTATCTGCGCGCGGTTCTCGGAGCGCTGGTCGGGATCGCCTTGCTCCGCCGCGAGCGGTGGGGACGTACACTTGCGCTGGTGGTCGCCATCTTGTCGCTGATCAAGTTCCCCTTCGGCACGGCGCTCGCCATATATACGCTATGGGTTCTGGTACCCGCACAATCGGCCCAGGAATATGAGATGGTGGTGGCGTCTTGAGGGAGTTGTCAGTTTTCAGTTAGCGGCAAATGTTCCGCCAATTTGCCGCGGTGGCTGATTACGGACACCGGAGAACTGGGAAAAACCTCAAATCCGCAGCAGTTCGCGCTGGATCATCCCCGTCACCACTGCCTGATCGGCCGAAGTGATCATGTCGATCTCGCTGCGCACCCCGAACTCGGGCAGATAAATTCCCGGTTCGACCGAGAAGCAGGTGAACGGAAGCAGCTGTCTTTCGTCGTGGGTCTCCAGGTTGTCCAGATGCGCTCCACTGCCGTGAATGTCCGTGGCGATGTTATGCCCGGTGCGATGGGTGAACCACTCCCCGAACCCGGCCTCGCGTATGACTGCGCGGGCCGCGTCGTCGGCCTCCCATCCGGCAACTGGACGTGCGGAGGAAAAAGCGGCCTGGACCAGAGTGATCGCCGCATCGCGGGCATTCCGCACCGTCTCAAAAACCAGCCGCTCCCGATCCGACGGCTCCCGGCCCACCACTCCAGTCCAGGTAATGTCATAGAAGATGGAGTCCGGGCGATTCACTCGTCCCCATATATCGATCAACACAAAATCGCCTTCGTAGATCGGCTTGGTCGCCTCCTCGGTCGCCGCATAATGCGAGTCGGAGGTGTTTTGATTGACCGCGACATCCGGGGCGTTTTCCCAAACCAGACCGCCTCGCCGCAGCGCCTCCGACAGCCATTGCACCAGCGCGTATTCGGTGGTTGCAGCGCTGCCGCCATTGGCTGGACGAACCCGCCGCCCAATCTCGCGAAAGCCCTCGATCAAAACTTCGTCGATCACCCTTTGGGCCTCGTAGTGGCTGGCGATCCGCTCCTCGCTCAACACTGCTTCAAAATGGCTCACCAGGTCGGCGGAGCTCACGATCGTCTTGCCAAAATCCCGCAGCAGTTCCACCGTCCCGGCATCGACCATCGAGACGTACATGATCGCGTTGCGCGCCGAATACTGCATCGCCAGCCGCTGATAAGGCGCAAGCATCGTCTTCAGCTGATCTTCTAATTCCTGCCATGAGGAGTAGGCCGACTTCGTCCCCGGGAGCGTGTCCAGCCGCCCCGCCTCAATGCGATGCACCAGCTTGCGCGGCTCGCCGTCTGCGGGAATCAGGTAATACCAGCGCCGGGTGACGTGCAGCGACACGCTCAAGCCAAGAATGCGATAGGCAATTGGATCGCGGTGGTGGTGGTCGTAGAAAAGCCAGCCGTCGAGCTTCTGCTCGCGCAGAGCGGATTGAATTGCTTCGAGATCCATGCCCGATAGTCTAGAGCATTTTCACTTCCGGCATGAACTGGTGGAGTGCACAGAGCCCTAAGCCCGCGGACCGTTACCGCTTAGATTGCGGACTTGCGGCCCGGCGACGTCGTCGTCGCCGAGAAGATCGACCCGATCAGCCGGATTCCCCTTGCCGAAGTCGAACAACTGGTCGCCTCGATCCGCGACAGAAGGCGAAGCTCGCGGAGCCCGGCCTGGTTGATCTCTCGGACCCCGCCGCCGGAACCGAAGGGGTCGCGCGAGGATGGTGCTCGACTCCGTCCCGGATCTGCTGCTGAAGCCCGCCCTGGAGAAGCGACGACTATGAAGGGGTCACCTCAAGAAACGGAGTGCCGCGTATAAAATGCGCCAGGTAAGCACTCGTCACTTCTGCAGGAACATCTTTACGGCTATTCCGGCCAGACACAAAGCGAACAGACGTCGGAGTTGGGGTCCGCTCGCAAGCTGCGCAATAGAGCCACCAAAATACCCACCAAGGAAAAAGCCTAGGGCCAACGGAGCTGCCAACTTCAGGTTAACGTGGCCGGCGCTGTAATACTTCCAGAACGCTAAGGCGCCGATTGGCAGAAGTAGTGTCGCAAGCGAGGTTCCTTGAGCGCTCTTCTGATCCATGCCATAGCCGTACACCAGGATTGGAATCAGGAAGACGGCGCCTCCCAGTCCAATCATTCCGGAAATTAATCCGATCACTCCTCCGATTGCAAGCGAAATCAGCAAAATCATGGCAGCCTCCATTTTTTTTCTTGACTCAGTCTCAGGGCGAGCATATAAGTCGTATTGCGTAGTAGTACATCGTATGGCATGTTAATGCAACGGGGAATTGACGAGTGCGCTGGGCTGAGATGCAAGCAACCACCGCGCGCCGAGACGAAGGATGGTTCCATTGGTAAAGAAACGAACGATTGAGTCGTACTTGCCTCTCACTCCAGCGCTGTTTCATGTACTGTTGGCGCTCGCCGATGGTGAGAAGCATGGTTACGTTATCAGCAAGGAGATTGCCCGAAGGACCAACAACGAAGTCAATCTGAGCACGGGCACCTTGTACGGCATCATCAAGCGACTGCTCGATGACGCCATGATTGAAGAGTCGCCGCGCCGTCCGGACTTCAGCCTGGACGACCAGCGACGCCGCTACTATCGCCTGACGAAGTTGGGGAAGACGGTGGCCGAAGCTGAAGCGGAGCGCATGGAGCGCGTGTTGGCCCTCGCGCGCTTCAAGCAGGTGCTGGGTCCGCAGAGCGCCTGAGGTGTGCATGGCAACCAGAAATGATCCAGGCGCCGGGCCACAAGAGCGAATTTTCGGTGCGCTGCTGCGCATGCTTCCAACGGACTTCCAGGAACGCTTCGTCGGCGAGATGCTGTCACTGTTTCGCGACCAGCAGCGGGATGCGCGAGACGCGGGGCGCTTAACCCACATCTGGTTCTTCTGGAATACCTGCCGAGGACTGATTGCCACTGCACTCCGCGAGCATAGGGAGATCCTGCTCCAGGACGCGGATTACGCCCTTCGCCGCATGCGAAAGGATTTCTTATTCACCATCGCGGTGGTCTCGATTCTGGGGATGGCGATTGGGGCGAGCACAGCGGCTTTTCTTGCGTCCAATGCAATTCTGATCCAGCCACTGCCGTTTTCAGGTGGCAATCATCTCATCCATCTTCAACAGCGGCGACCAGGGGTGGGCGTGGAGAACATGGCGTTCTCCGTACGGGAAATCGAAGACTATCGCTCACAGAATCACATGCTCGATTCGTTGGTCGAGTTTCACGAGATGACGTTCAGCCTGCTTGGCGGCCGAGAACCGGCGCGGGTGGATACAGGAGTGATTTCGGCAAACTTCTTCCGCGTTCTGGGCGTGACGCCGCTCTATGGCCGCACGTTTATGGATGAGGACGACACGCCGAATGCGCCTCCAGTACTGATACTTAGCTACAACTTCTGGCAGAACAGCTTTGGCGGCGATCCCAATGTGGTTGGCCGGAAGTATTCGATGAACGACAAAGAGCATGTCGTTGTGGGCATCCTGCCGCCGATCCCGCAGTTCGCGGCCGAAGTCGATGTCTACATGCCCACAGTGGCATGTCCTATACGTTCCGGAGAGCACGCGCTCCATGACCGCCAATGGCACATGATGAACGTGTATGCCACCCTCAAGCCCGGGGTGACCCTGATGGAGGCGCAAGCTGACCTCAATCGGATCGCGAAGCGGCTGCAAGCTGCATACCCGGATGATTATCCGAGTGGGAAGGGTTATGAGATTGGGTTGCGGCCGGTCCATGAAGAGCTCTCCCACGATATTCGACCTGTGCTGGTGGTCCTTTCTGCGGCAGTCGGCCTGTTGTTGCTGCTGGCATGCGCGAACGTGACCGGAATGATGGTTTCGCGAATGCTGGCGCGCTCCCGGGAAATAGCGGTCCGGACCATCCTCGGTGCGGGCCGAAGCCGAATCTTGCGCGGCATGGTCACGGAAGGGGTTCTGCTGGCGATCTTCGGCGGCTTAGCCGGATTGATCTTCGCGTACGGGAGCCTAGGACTGCTGGTCAGTTTTACCGCGAAATTCACGAGTCTCGCCTCGCAACTCAGCTTTACGCCGGAGGCAATCGCTTTCTGCCTTCTGCTGTCGTTGGCGTGCGGCGTTGTGATCGGAATAGCGCCATCCGTCGGAGTGCGGTTCCTACAGCCATTCACGGTGGAAAGAGGCAATGCCGGCACTCCCAGTCGGATCGGTTCGAAGACCCGCCGTGCGCTGGTCGCGATGCAGCTTGCGTTTTGCGTAGTCCTTCTGGTCGGGGCCGGACTGGCGCTGCGTACTGTGCTTCACCTAGAGCGGGTCGACCCGGGATTCAAACCCAGCGGGATCCTTACGGCTCGGATCTACGTTTTGAACGGAACCGAGCGGGAGTTCTTCAAACAACTTCTGGGACGGATACGGCGGCTGCCCGGAGTGGAGTCTGCTGGTATGGCAAGTACGATACCGCTCCACAACGCCGCCTCGGACGGGCCCGTGCCGATCGAGGTCCGCGCGGCGAGAGCGACCCATCCTGGCGAAACCAGGCCCACTCCTCCCGTTATTCGAATCGTGACACCGGATTACTTCCGCACACTGGGCGCGCGCATCCTGGCCGGCCGCGATTTCAATGAGCAGGACACGAATGAATCGATGCCGGTCGTAGTTGTCAACCAGCACCTTGCGAGCCACTATTGGCCGGATGGCAGCGCAGTGGGTAAGCAGATCGCCGCGTTGCCCGGCAGGTGGCTTTCCATTGTTGGAGTGGTGAGTGACATCCGCAACCTCGGTCTCGATCAGGATCCCGTCGATGAGGTCTACGCGTCGCTTGCGGAGTCCCCCGAAGCTGCAATGAACTTAGTCATCCGGAGTCCGCAGACCTTTCCGGAACTGGGTGAGCAGCTTCGGTGGATCGCGCATGACATCGATCCGAGGTCGGTGGTAGCGGATGTGCGTCCGATGTTGCAAGTACGCAAGGAATGGCTGGCATTGCGGCGCACCACCGCAATGCTCCTGAGTGCTTTCGCGGTGATTGCTTTGTGCATCACGGCATCCGGCATAAGCGGGATGATGGCACTGGCCGTGGAAGAACGGAAGCATGAGATTGGCGTGCGTCTAGCAGTGGGAGCGATGCCCTGCTCCCTGATCCGGTCAATGATGAAACAAATGTTGGCTTTGATGACGGTAGGGTTGGCAACAGGATTCGGCGCGGCCTGGTGGATGTCGACTTCGATGGCCCACGTCATAGCCGGCATCGCGCCTCGCGACGCAATCACCTTCACAGCTTCATCGGCGCTGCTGATCCTGGTTGCTGCGGTTTCATCGTTCGTACCACTGACCCGAATTGCCAGACTCGATCCGGTGGTGTTGCTGAGGGCCGAATGAACCTATGTATGAAGGGGATGCGATGCTGAAGCATGTGACCAATAAAGCGGCAGCGCTTCCCTTGATGGGAGCCGCGACCCTGGGCGCG
>Ga0302324_100014014_pt1 | contig 16204 bp, 10 predicted proteins | sample Palsa_T0_1_FD_201949 | JGI IMG/M metagenome (GOLD analysis project Ga0302324, IMG submission 201949) | Peat permafrost microbial communities from Stordalen Mire near Abisko, Sweden - Palsa_T0_1 | ecosystem: Environmental > Terrestrial > Soil > Palsa > Peat permafrost | place: Sweden: Abisko...
GGGGGGGGCGTGTCTTTGTGGGGGGGGGGGGGGGCCGGGGGGGGGGGGGGGGGGGGGTGGGGGAGGGGATAGCAGATTCCTCCTGCCTCGCTTCGCTCGGGCGTCGGAATGACAAAGGGGGGATTGAGTTTAGTTTTGCACAGGGTGACGGTGCCGAGTGTGACGGGTGACGCTGCGCTACTTCGCGGCAGTTCCCTAAAGTGTTGTCATTCCGAACGGGGGGTTTTGCCCGGAGGAATCTGCTGTCCTGGGCGGCGCCAGGGGTGCTTGGGAGGGTTCGTGGTGGGGGCGGGGACAGCAGATTCCTCCTGTCTCGCTTCGCTCGGGCGTCGGAATGACAAAATTTTGTGAGGGTTCGCCCGGGCCTCGGAATGACAAAAGAAACTGGAGGGGGCCGAAATGGCGCATCAGCGGACTTATTACGTTTACATCATGGGTAGCAAGAGCCGCGTGATTTACGTGGGCATGACGGGATTTCTGATGGCGCGTGTGCTTCGACATCGGGCGGGCGAGGGTGGGGAGTTTACGCGGCGGTATCTGGTGCATCGACTGGTTTACTTTTCGTCGTTTCGGAATGTGGGGGATGCGATCGCGCGTGAGACGGAGATTAAGAAGTGGCGGCGGGGGAAGAAGGTGGCGTTGATTGAGGAGCGGAATCCGACTTGGGAGGACTTGGCGGAGGGATGGGGCGAGGCGGCGGTGATGAGGGTGTCGGGGGCGGTGGCGGGGTCGAAGTGATTCTACGTTGCGATCGCGTCGGCTGTTGTTGTGGTGGAGGCTGAGAGCAGATTCCTCACCGGCACAGAACGCCGGTTCGGAATGACAAAGCTTCTGGTGCGTTGTGGTGTCGTCGGCTCTATGGTGGCGGCGGCTTACAGCAGATTCCTCCTGTCTCGCTGCGCTCGCGCGTCGGAATGACAAAGCTTCTGGTGCGTTGTGGTCTCGTCGGCTGCCGTGGTGGCGCAGGCTGACAGCAGATTCCTCACCGGGCTTTGCCCGGTTCGGAATGACAAAGGGTTTTGGGTGTTGCTTAGAACTAGTTTCCCGGCACCAAACTGGCTTTTATCGTCGCGGCGGGGAGTTCGTCGCCGCGGAAGTAACGGGGATTGTTTTTCGAGGCGTCTTTCGAGTCGGGGACTGGTTTGAAGTTCGCCGCTTTCATTTCGGGCATGGCTTCGTAGGGCTTGCTGTAGTCGTTGGCGGCGTTCCAGAAGAGGAATCCGATGCCGCCTTTGGCGCGGGCGGTTTCTACCTGAATCTTTATGTATTCGGGGGAGTAGGTCTTGGTGCGCCAGCGGAAGGCTTGCAGCCAGGGGCGGATTACTACGCCGGTGGCGAGGTTTCCATCCGGATGGGTGATTTGTTCGAAGCGTTGCATGGATTCGCCGATGAAGTGGGCGGGCTCGTCGCCGGGGTGGGGGATGTTGTCCATGCCGAAGAAGTGGCTGGGGTAGATCATGGGGCTGAGCACGTCGCAGTAGTGGGCCATGCCGACGATGTCTTGTCCGGTGTGGGAGAGGTCGACCTGGCGCTGCCAGGCCATGACTCCGAAGACGTCGAGGGATAGGAGCACGCCGGTGGGGTGGAGCTCGGCGTAGGCCTTCTTTAGGAAAGCGGTGATTACGTCGGTGCGCTGGGGGGTGGTGGGTTTCGCGTCGGCGTGACGTGCTGATTTCGAGGTTCGTGGTGATCCGGTTGACTGCTGTTGCGCAGGAGGCTGACGTAGGGTCCCTCCCCCTGCGCTTTGCGCAGCGGTCGGGATGACATCACTTACGGGAACGGCAGCGGTGGAAGCATCCGGCGCTGCGGGTTGGTCTTTTTGGAAGACGAAGGCAGCGTCTTTTTGGTCGCCTTCGGCGGGGAATCTTACGTAGTCGAACTGGATTTCGTCGGCGCCTAGCTGGGCTACGTGTTTGGCCAGGGCGATGTTGTAGTCCTGCACCTGGGGGTTCGAGGGATCGGTCCAGACCAGCTTGCCGTTCTCGCGCCAGGGCTGTCCGGTTTTGCGGGAGTGGACGGCCAGGTCGGGATGCTCGACCACCATGCGCTCGTCGCGGAAGATGGCGATGCGGGCGATGGCGTGCATATTTTGTGAATGCAGGAAGCGGACGAGCTTGGGAACGTCGTGAATATAAACTTTGTGCTGGCCGAGCAGCGGGTGCTCGAAGGGAATGTTGACGCTGCCATCGGAATCTTTGATGTCGAAAACTACGGCGTTGCCGCCGACTTCGCGCCAGTGGCGGATGATGCGGAGTCCGTGATCGCTGGCGGCCATCACTCCGGTGAGGTAGATGGCGCGGACTTCGAAATCTCTGGGGACGGGGATGGTCTTCTCGGTGATGGGCGCGGCTAGGATTCCGGGGATGATGACTTGTTCGTTGGCTTTGAGGATGTTGCTGGCGTCGGATTTATGGTTCGCGGCGCGGATGGCGTCGGCGAGCTGGGACGACGTTAAGTAAGAAGTTTTGCCGAGGTAGCGGCGGGCGATGGTGGGGATGGCTTCTCCACGCTTCGCGGTGTAGAGTTCGGTGCCGGGCGCGGCGGTGAGTTGCTGCGCGGGGTTCGTGGCCGGCTTGGTTGATGTTGAGACTGTGTCGCTTACGGGCTGCAGTTGTGGGGCGGGCGGTTGGGCTTGCGACTGGGGCTGGGCTGCTTGAGCCGACGAATAATGTGAGTTCAGCTGCCAGGCGGCTGAACCGAAGAGAATGCAAGAGACTGCTGTGATGGTGAGAACAGACGAGCGGCCCAAGGTTCCTCCCCGCAAAAAAACTTCCCGATTTGGATACTAGCTTGAGCTTGAGGTGGCTGCTAGTTACGGCTGGCCAGACACGATTGACTTCTTATGTTCGCCTGGTGGGTTAGATGTTCTTGGGTACAGGGCGGATGACTGGATTCCGTGGCTTCCCTGCGGGAAGCGTCGGCGGGGTCCGTTTGAGCCGGGGAGATGGTTGGGGTCGGGGGATTTAGGAGACTGGGTGCGTGGTTGGGTCCCACCTTTGCCGCAGAGGGCGCGGCAAAGATGGGGCACCCTCGTCGGGTTTCTTGCTCCACCTTCGTTGACCTCTGTTCTCAGCCTCCGGCGGGTTTCTTGCTCAACCACCATGCTTGGGTTTTGCGGGCGTTACGGGTTTCTTCCTTGATGGTGCAAAGTATTTCTCTTTGGGGCTGTGCAGTTCTGGGCGGGGGGGTAGGGAACTCCCTGCGATTGGCGCTAAGTCCAAATAGACACAGGAGTTCCGGATTGGGGTGATTTGCGTGCGGAGGTGGCGAACCGCTTGCATAATCCAATATGACCCGGGCGCGCCGTTGTGATGATCGGCGGGCCAGATGACGGGGATCCGATTCAGGTTCTACAGACTGTTCCGAAGAGCGGGGGCGAAAGGGTGAAACAGCCCGTAGTACTCCCCGTAACTTTCGGAAAAACGTGGTAAAGAACCGAAAGAACTGGTAAGAAGACTGGTACTGAAAGGAACAACGTCCGGTGATGCGGGCGACGACCCTATGAGAACGAATCTTGCCACAGTGCTGGATCCGAACCGCCGCAGCAGCGATGCGGGAGAATTTGAAGCTTCGCTACGCCGCCGGATTGTCGGTCAGGAGCAGGCGGTTGAAAAGGTGGTCCAGATCTACCAGATGTTTCTGGCGGGGCTGAATGCGCCGGGGCGTCCGGTGGGGAATTTGCTGTTTCTGGGGCCTACGGGATCGGGCAAGACGCGCGTGGTGGAAGCCATGGCGGAGTCGTTATTTGGGGACGCGCGGGCTTGCATCAAGATTGATTGCGCCGAGTTCCAGCACTCGCACGAAATTGCGAAGCTGATTGGCTCGCCTCCGGGATATTTGGGACATCGGGAGACACATCCGCTGCTGACGCAGGAAGCGTTGAACCAGTGGTACACGGAGAAGCTGAAACTTTCGATCCTGCTGTTCGATGAGATTGAGAAGGCCAGCGATTCGTTGTGGCAACTGCTGCTGGGGATTCTGGACAAGGCTACGCTGACGCTGGGCGATAACCGGCGGGTGGATTTGTCGCAGTGCATCATTATCCTGACCTCGAACCTGGGCGCGGGAGAGATGACGAACCTGGTGGAGGGTGGACTGGGCTTTGCGCCCAAGATTGTGGAAGTGGACGAGTCGTTCGACGACAAGATTCAGCGTACCGCGGTGGAAGCGGCGCGGCGCAAGTTTACGCCGGAGTTCATGAACCGCATCGACAAGACGGTGGTGTTCAAGACTTTGCGCGACGAGCATCTTTCGCAGATTCTGGATATTGAGCTGGGGATGGTGCAGCAGCGGGTGCTGATGGCGGCGGGCGCGAACCAGTTCGTGTTCAACTGCACGGCGAAAGTGAAAGAATATTTGCTGAAGGAAGGCACCGATCCGCGGTACGGCGCGCGGCATCTGAAGCGCGCCATCGAACGCAACTTAGTATTTCCGCTGGCCAATCTGGTCGCGACGGGACAGGTGAAGCTGGGCGACTTCGTGCGCATTGATATGGCTTCCGAGGGGAAGATGATTTTTGTGAAAGAAGCCGAGAACACGATGGCTCCGGTGCTGCTGGAACGATATGGGGCAGCAGCTGCGGCGCAACCGGCCGCGCGGGCTGCGAAGACCGCGGTTAATAATCGCCGCGACTTTGGGACCGGGCCGAGTCCGTCGGTGGCGGAGAGCAAGTAAGGCTGTCAGCTGTTAGCTATCAGCTTTCAGCTAAGAACAAAACCAATTTTCTTCTCGCTTGACCGCATCTCGCGAGTCGTATGGTACTCGAAGGCGCCGGGAATTTTCCGGCGCCTATTTTTGTGGTCTTGCATTTTGACCGCGATCTGCGCTGAAGCTTTCTACTATTGCCGCTATGGTTGCAGCCACGAACGCCCACAAGCCAGGGTTTGGAACCGGATGATACGAAGAAACCTTCCAAAGGCGAAAAAAGATGTAGAGGAACAGCAACAGAAACACCCACAAGCCACGACTACGCGACACCTTAGGCTTACGGAAATCTCCAAGGACGAAACTGATGAGGATCATACCGGCTGTGACGGTTAGCGCCAGAAAAATCAGGCCTACTATCGTGGGATGATGGTCACGGTTGACCGAGGTGGTTATAAGAACGTAAAAGAAGACGAAGAGAAAGACATACAAACTGTTGTACGTCAGTCGCATCCGTCTCCACCAGGGAATTGGGTGTAGAACTTGGTCGTACCCTGCTTCGAAGCAGTTTTGACACAGGGTTTCAAAGCCAGGGAGCTCTCGGCGGCAATAAGGGCATTGAGACACGTTTCCGCAAAGCCTTTCTAGTGCGAGTTCTTCGGCAATTACATCACTCCCGCAGGGAAGCCGCCGCTTACGCTGGTAACAGGTTCGACCGAACGGTCGATTTTCTTCCCGCTTGACCGCATCTCGCGAGTCGTATGGCACTCGATGGCGCCGGGAAATTTCCGGCGCCTTTTCTTGTGGGTGGAGAATTGTCTGAGACGCCCGGCATCGCGGCGGGCTTGGCACAAAAGGTTGAAAACGCAAAATACCCCACTTCCCAAAAGGACGCGAGAAATGGGGCAACCGGGGACCTGGCATGCGGTCACGGATACTTACGTGGTTGGGGCGCGGATGTGGTAGGGATGTTTCGACTTCGCCGGGAGGATCGCTTTGCGATCCTCCCGGCTACGCTCAGGATGACGGGGCTTTTAACGCAACGCTAGAACGTCAGGCGCGCGGCCAGTTGTCCGATGCGGGGGGTGGGGCCGCGGAAGCTTCCGGTGGTGGTGATCTGGCCGAAGGTGGAACCGTTGATGTTGGTGGCGCCGTCGAGGAGGGTGGGTTGCGCGAACTCGGGATGATTCAGGGCGTTGAAATATTCCACGCGGAGCTCCAGGCTCACGTGCTCGGTGATTGCGGTGGTCTTGGCGAGGGCAACATCGAAGTTTGTGAGGTGCGGTCCGCGCAGCAGGTTGCGGCCGAGACCGTAAGTGCGGTCGGCGGGATTATTCACCGGATCGAGCTCGGGGAAACACGGGTTGTCGCCTTCGTAGTAGGCGTTGTTCTGGAGCGGAATGTTGGAAAAACTGTTGGGATCGAAAATGAAGTGGCCGGAGATGGGGGCGCCGGAGGAGATCTGGCAATTGCCGTTGGCGTCGCTGCCGTAAATGGTTGGAATGATGGTGGTCAACTTTCTGGGGTTGAAGGTGCGAATGGGCGCGACGACGGCGGCGTGGGAAAGATAAGGGTCGCCGGCCCCTGAGGTTCCGGGGTTGGTGGGGTCGACGGAGCCTCCCAAACCGGCGGGAATGTCGAAGGGGAAGCCGGTGCGCCAGGTGACGATGGGATAGATGCTCCAGCCTTTTGTCAGGCGCTTGGGACCGGTGGCCCAGGCGCGATCGAAGGGCAGATCCCAGCCGCCGCTGAAGCTGATGCGCTGGCGAACGTCGCCGTCTCCGGAGGCGTAGAAAAAGTCCGGGCTATAGGCCGGAACGGTGGAGTTGCGCTGGGCGAAGCCGGAGGCGTTATCCATGTTGTGGCCCCAGGTGTAGGCGAAGGTGTAATAGGCAACGCCCAGCCTGGAACTCTTGGGCTGGCGGGTGAGGCTGGCTTCGAGGGCGTTGTAGTTGGCGTTCGATACGTTCTGGAATTCGGGAAGCTGGCCGAAACAACCGAGGCAGCTGCTGTCGAGCGCGCGGTTGGTGGTTCCGAGCACCATGGGATTGATGTCTTTGAGCGAAGTCAAACCGTGTCCCACGCTGCCGACGTAGTTGGTTTCGAGAACGGTGTCGGCGAAGAGATTCTGCTGCACGCTCAGGTTGAACTGGTAAACGTAAGGCGTGCGCAGGTGTGGATCGTCTAAGTAGATGAAGCCGGTGCTGTTGATGGGCAGCACCGGGCCGAAATTGTAATTGCTGGGGGGTGGCGTGGAGGGGAATGTGTTGGTCTGTCCGTCGGCCGCAAAGGGATGGCTCAGGTAGTTCAGCGGAGCGGTCTGGCCGGGGCCGATTGTGTCGAAATAGAAGCCCGCATTGCTGACGAAGGGGGGTTCGCCGTTGAACTGGAGGTTGTCCTCGCCTTTAAGAATGTCGTAGAAAAGGCCCATGCCGCCGCGCACGCTGGTCTTGCCCTTTCCGGTTGGATCCCAGGCAAAGCCGAAGCGGGGCGCGAAGTTTTTCTTGTCGGGGAAGTTGGTGCCTTTGGGTGCTCCGGGGTCGCCGGGAAACACCATGCCTAACGGGGCGCCGGTGAAACGCTGCGACTGTAAGCCCGGGATTACGGAGAAGGTGCGGCCTTCGGTATCGGCCTTCGGCGTGTTGTATTCGTAACGCAGGCCAAGGGTCAAGACCAGATTCTTGCTGGTGTGCCACTCGTCCTGAGCGAACAGGTAGGTACTTTTGCTGCGAATGTTGGAAGGAGCCAAGGCGCCCTGGAAGTATCCGGACGCGCCTCCCAGCAGAAAGTCGGCGTAAGGATTTCCGGAAGCGGCGGAGCCGCTGTCGGAATAGAAATCAAATTCTCCGTTCGTGTAGTAGTCGTAGACCAGATTTTCCTGGTAGGGAGAAAATCCGGCGCCGAATTTCCAGTTGTGTTTTCCCTTGGTCCAGGAAATGGCGTCGGTCCAGGAAAATGTATTTTCCACGAAGCGGGTGGGACCGTTCTCGCTGGGACCGAACTGCAATCCGGTGTCGAAATAGATGTTGGTGGGTCCGGTGGCGAGGTCTGGCGTAATGCCGATGCCGAGGCTGGGTCCGGTGGGCAAGTGCGTGACCACTGTGTCTTGCAGATAATTGCTGCGATGGGTCACAAAGTGAAATTCGTTCAGCAGCGTAGGGGAAACGATGCGGGTGTAGCCGATGTTGGTGAAGTAATAATCGGCGACGGTGCGACTGGGAAATCCGGGGACGGTGGCGTAGGGAAACGGGTTCAGCGAGGGAGTTCGATTGAGACCGATCGTGGCGGATAACTTGTCTTTGGTGGTGAGGTTGAAGTCGAACTTGCTGGTGAGTTCGTCCGCGTTGTTGGTCTGCTCGAGGGAAGTGGAGAGCAGGCCGGCGCACACGCCGGTGCTCGAGTTACACGTGGTCTGGTTCGACGTGGAAACCGGGACCAGGCCGGCCTTGATGTAGTTCTGGGTGACGGGATCGATTGCGGCCGGATTAATGATTGCCTGTGCCGGGTTGCCCAACGCGAAGGCCGGGTTGTTGGTGAGGAACGTGGCGACCTGAGGATCGGGGCATCCGCCGGCAGTGGCGCAGGTGACGCCGTCGAATGGAATTACCTGGGAGTAGTTTCCCGCCAACTCCTGCGGGGTATAGACCGGGATATCGATGTCGGGCACGGCCTGAAGCTGCTTTTGTCCCTGATAGGCGAAAAAGAAAAAGATCTTATCCTTGCGGATGGGACCACCCAGAGTGCCGCCGTACTGGTTGCGCTTGAGATCGAGGCGGGGGATGCCCAGCGGGATGTTGAAGAAGTCGTTGGCGTCGAGGACGCGGTTGCGGAAAAAGTCGAAGGCGCTGCCGTGGATCTGGTTGGAACCCGACTTGATGACTTCGCTGATAATGCCTCCGCCGTTGCGGCCATATTCTGCGGTGTAGTTGCTCGCGAGCAGGCGGAATTCGGCGATGGCGTCGGGGTTTGGGTCGAGCAGGTTGCTGTTGTCGATGAGATCGTTGTTGAGGCCGCCATCGAGCAGGAAGGTGACGGAGTCGGTACGTCCGCCGGCGATGCTGTAGTTGCCGGCGCCGCCGTTGTCGTCATTACTTTCCGTGACTCCGGGCTGAAGCATGGCAAGGTCGAGGGTGTCGCGGCCGTTCAGCGGCATATTGGTGAGCACGCGGCCGGTTACGGATTGTCCCAGCGTGGCGGTGACGGTCTCTACCGGGGCCGCTTCTGCGCCGACTTCTATTTTTTCGGTAGCGGTTCCGACTTGCATCTTGAAGTCGACGCGCAGCGCTTGATTGATGAGCAGCTTGTATTCGGTGCTCTCGACCGTGCGAAAGCCGTCGCGGGTTGCGGTGACCTTATAACTCCCGATGGGCAAGGCCAGAACCTGATAGAAGCCGTCATGGTCGGTGGTGGCTTCGCGGCTGATCTGGGTCGCGGTATTGGTGACGGTGACCTGCACCCCGGGAATTACGGCTCCGGTGGAATCGGTGATGGTGCCGGTGATGCGGGCGGTCGCGTCCTGAGCGCGGGTTAGGATGGGCAGGAGCGCCGTGAGAAGGGTCAGAGTGGCGAGGGAGCGAAGAAACATGCGCGAGGCAACTGTATGAGTCGTGGTCATGGGAGCCGTTGAGAGTCGGGCCTATGTTAGGGGGGCTGAGCGTGGATCGTCAAACAGGCAGGGTCGGTAGGGAGTGGTGCAGTCTGAAACTGCACCACCACCAGCTTTTTAGGGATGTTTGGGAGACTATTGCTGAGCAGTCTGGGCCAGGTCGTTCTTCATGACGCTTACTTCGACGCGGGTGCCGCTCATGCGTTCCGCGGAGGGGTTACCCAGGCCGAGAACGTACATGCGGTAGGCCGGTATCTCCTGGTTCTCTACCAGGTAACGGACGACGGCGTTCGCCATTTTCTTAGAGTTGGCGATGGCGGCCTGGCCGCGACCGGCAGAGAAGCCCTGCACTTCGAGGATGTAACCGTGCTGGCCTTTGAGTTGGGCGGCGACCTGGTCGAGCGCGTCCTTGGCCTGCTTGCTCAAGGCGGTCTGGCCGGGTCGGAAATGAAGTTCGGTCTGCGCGCCGGATTTGTATTGATCGAGATTGCTGACTTCAGTTTCGTCTCCGGAGACGCGAGCGTTGAGCGTGGCCGCGGTTTGTTGGGCGGCCTGAGCCTTGCTGGCGGCGTCGGTGGCGTGCTGATCGGCCAGGCTGACTTTTTCCGAAGCCAGCTGGAGGCCGTGCTGGGCACGGGCATCGACGTCGCGGATCAGTTTCTGATTGGAGGCGGTGATCTCATCGAGCTCTTCGATGCGGTCGCGGATGGGCTCCGTGTGGCGCCTGACGTATTCCTTGGTGGCAAACGGATGCGCAAGGAGCGAAGCCAGCCCGGGCTCATCGCCGTCCCAGAAGTCGGCAGGTTTGGGAGCCGGCAAGGGCTCAAGTTCAGGCGTGGAGGCGGAGGCCTGGGCCGCCGAGGGCGCCGGCTGCATGCTGGTGGAGTTGGCTTGCTGCGCGAGTGCGGGAAGAGCAAGTACTGTGGACAACAGCAGCCCAACGAATAGACGATTCTTCATAACATCTCCTTCACGGAACCTGGTGGGAAGTCGAAGGCTTCTCGAAGCCGATGGCGGCACATGGCGAGGAAGCCGGAAACATAAACCTGGGAACATCTTCTGGGGCTGCAAGTCTCTTAATTAGGTGCGACGCCGAACTAGCGGGCGTTCCGAACTTTTCAGCGGCCACTATTGTAGCGCCGAAAGGCAGGTTTTTCGACAGGAAAATCGCGAAAAAGAGGCTGTTTTTGAGGTGTTCCGAGGGTGGTGTGCTGGAGGGAAAAAGCCCCCACCCTTCGACTTCGCTCAGGGCAGGCTTTCTCGCAAAGGACGCGAGAAATGGGGCACCCGGGCGAGCACGCGAGGCTGCGGTAGTCAACTGGCATCCGCGTGTAAGGTGCAGCGGACTATAATTGCCGCCCAAACGAGGATTCCGGTACCGGAGTCTGTTGGGGGAATTCGAGCGGTCGGCTGAAATGAGATGAAGAAGATCGGGTTCGTCGCGGCAATGACACTGGTCGGACTGGCAATTTTGGCCACTCGCTACGATATGGTGGATTTGCCGGTATGGCATTTTCTTGGCGGCGGCAAAGCCCTCGACCCTGCCAGCTTGCACCTGCAGGGGGAATTCGTGGAGAGCAATCTGGGCGCGGCGGAAGGCCCGGCCAGATCACTTACCGTGCGCATGATTGCGCAGCAATTCGTTTTCGTGCCGCAGTGCATTGTGGTCCCTGCGGGTGTTCCTATCACGTTTCGAATCACCAGCGCCGATGTGGTGCACACGCTGAGTTTCCTGGGTACGGACTACGGCCTCAAAGCTGTGCCTGGGGCGGTCACCGAAGCAACCTTTACTTTTGCGAAGCCGGGCGAATTCAAGGTCCCGTGCCATGAGTTCTGCGGAGCCGGCCATTATGCGATGAGAGGCCGGCTGGATGTGGTCCCGCCGGATCAGTTTGCCTCCTTGCTTCCCGGCGAAAGGCGGACTTGTGAGCTACGCTAGTCACGCTCCGCGACTGCGCGTAGGGGCCCGATGGGTGGGAACGCTGGCGGTGCTGTTTGTGATTACTGTCCTATCGCCGGGAAGGCATGTTTCCGCGCAGTCGGAGAATTCTGAACATAATTCTGAACCCCCAGTTCGCGTACCTTCGAACGTGGCTTGGACGGAAGAAACCCTCACGATTGTTTCCGGTGGTGATGCCTTTCGCGGACTGCTGCTTGCCCGCCGCTGCAATCACTGTCATGGCGAAGAAGGATTCAGCTCAGTTCCCGACTTCCCCAACCTGGCGGGCCAGGACCGGTTGTCGTTCTGGAAACAGATGCAGGATTTTCGATCGGGGAAGCGTGCTTCACCGGTGATGCAGGCGATCGCCGAGGGATTTTCGGCGCGCGCCTCGGCCGACCTGGCTGCGTATTACGCAATGCTGCCTACCGCAAGTGATCCGCAGGACACCCGAACGTTTCCGCAGGCCATGCCGGACCCTTCTCGGGCCACGATCGCCATCCGCCTCATTGTTTTCGGAGATGGCCAGCGCGGCATACCACCCTGCCAGTCGTGTCATGGTCCGGTGAGTTATGTGAAAGGGGCTCCCCCGCTCGCTACGCAGAACGGTGACTATCTTCGGCGGCAGCTCGAAGACTTTTCAAGTGGGCGTCGGGCCAATGATATTAACGTTCGAATGCGTAGCATCGCCAGACAGCTGACTGCGGAGGAGAAGACAGCGGTTTCGGAATACTACGGTGCCGGATTGGGGCCGGGAGTGAACTCAAGGTAGCGGAGGCCTCGGAAACTCAGCGACAGTGAATCTTAAGGTCGGACCCTTCTGTGGGGTAGGGGCCGAGTACGCGAAGCTGCAATCCATAAGAAAATCCTTCCTTCTTGCGGTTGCCGATAGTCGATGAAACCAGGCCCTGGCGGCCAGAAGATTCCTCCTTCGCGGCGTTCTGGGTCGGAATGACCAAGTCTCACTAGCCAGACGCGCTCCCTGGTGCGGGGGTGACCTTCGTAATCGCAGCTGGGCGTTACCGCATTGCTGCGGTCTGGGCTGGCTCCTAGAATCGGAGCAGGGTTACTCCGCTCGTTGGCCGTTACCCGTTGGCTGTTGCACGTTGGCTTTTACCTGTTACCCAGTATCCGCACATGGCAGAAACCACCAGACGACCGGACCGAGTTGAGATCGCACGGCGGGTAGAGCGTGCGGAAAAGCTCCTCCAAAAGGGGAAAACCGCCGAGGCGCTGGAAGAATATCTGCTGGTCCTGAAAGACGATCCGGAAAACGATGTGGTGCGGCAATTGTCGGCCGATTTGTGCCTGTCGCTGAGCCGGAATAAGGAAGCGGTGCAGCTGCTGGGAGACTTGTTTGAGCGGCAGGTTTCCGCCGGCGACGCCACCCGCGCCAGCCTCACCTACAAGAAACTGGCCCGGCACGGGAGCCCGACCTGGCAGCAGAAATATCGTTTTGGACAGCTGCTGGAGGGTTCAAACCGCAAGCTCGCGGTTGTGACCTATGAAGCTGCTTTCGCCGATCTGATGAAGCTGGACAATAAGAAAGACGCGGCTACATTGCTGGAGCGGGTGGTGGCGCTGGAGCAGACTATGGCGAATTTCCAGCGTTTTGCCGAGCTTTCGTCGGAACTGGGAAACCGGAAAGTGGCGGCGGCGGCGTTCCATCGCGTGGCGCAACTGGCGGCGGAGAGCGGAGAAGAGAGTTCGGCGTGGTACGAACGCGCCTATCAGGAAGATTCTTCCGACCAGGGAATCGCGCTGGCTTACGGGAAAAGCCAACTGGCGCAGGGCCAGGCGGGCGCGGCGATTTTTATCCTCGAGCCTCAGGTGAACTCGGGCCAGACTACTCCTGAGTTGCGGGATGTTTATACCGAAGCTTTGGTCGCGGCGGGACGATTCGCCGAGGCCGAGCCGATGGTCTGGCAGATGTTTGAAAAGAATCCGGCGCGGGTGCAGCAGGTGATCGCGCTGATTGGACAATTTCTCGACGTCAACCAGGACGATGCGGCGGTGGCGCTGGCGCGGAAACTGGAACAGTTCCAGCGGCGGCGGGGCGAGCGGCGGCAGTTCATCGCCATCATGCAGGACATCACGGCGGGGCACCGCGCGTCGTCGCAGATGCTGGAGTTTCTCAGCGAACTTTATAACGCGTCGAACCGCGAAAATGAATATTGCCTGACACTGCTGAAGCTGTTTGATCTCTACTGCAGCACCGGCGAGTATTCCAAGGCTGCGGAATGCCTGGACCGCTCGGCGGAAGTGGATCCGTATGAAGCCGGGCACTTGAAGCGGCTGGACATGCTGAAGGGAAAAATAGACGACGCCCGCTTCAAGCTGATTGCGTCGCGCTTTTCGCCGATGACCAAGGCGCCCGAGGAACCGTCACATCAGGAAGCGCCAACGCTGGGGGCTTCCACGCTGCAGGATTTGATGTTGCAGGCGGAAATTCTTGTGCAGTACGGCATGCGCAACAAGGCGGTGGAGCGATTGCAACGCATTCAGGAAATGTTTCCGCGCGAAGAAGAACGCAACGAAGACTTGCAGCGGCTGTACCTGGCCGCGGGGATCACGCCGCGCTATGCGGGGTCGGCGCCGTTGCCGCCAGCTCCGGCGCCGGTGCCGGGCATCCCGCCTGCGGCTGCACCTGCTGCGCCCGTTGCAGATCCGGCGGCCGATGTTCGCAGCTTTACGCGCGTGGCCGAAATTACGCGCAAGCTGTATCACCAGGGAACGGCGAAAGCTGTGCTTACAACGGCGGTGAAGGAAATTGGAAGTCACTGGGAAACGACGCGCTGTGTGGTGGCGATGGCCAAGCCCGGCCTGCCGCCGACCGCGCTGGAAGAGTTCTGCGCCGAGGGACACAAGGCCGCGAGCCTTTCGACGCTGGCCAAGCTGATTGTCTGCATTCAGGAATCGGCTCCGGGACCGGATGCGCTGATCGCTCCGGATGCGGCGAAAGCGCCTCAGCTGCAAACGGCGCAGAAGTGGATTACCGAACTCGGCGCGGCTTCGCTTCTGTCGATTCCTTTGACCGACGGCGAAGAGCCAGTAGGCGTGTTGCTGCTGATGCACACCAGGCCGCGGGTTTGGCAGCCGTCTGACGTCGTTGTGTTGAAAACCGTGGCGGACCAGATGGTGATTGCGCTGAACAACGCCGGGCTGCGGCGGCTGGTGAAAAATCTTTCGGTGACCGATGAAAAATCGGGGCTGTTGAAGCGGGCGTCTTACATCGATCTGTTGCTGGCGGAGAGCAAGCGGGCGATCCAAAACTCGGCTCCGCTTTCGCTGCTGCTTTTGCAGTTCGGCCGGAGCACCGCCATGGTGAAGGAATACGGCGAGGCGGAAATCGAGAGTGTGCTGGGGAAAATTGGGCAGCTCTTTGCGGCGAACATCCGCTCGAACGACCTGGCCTTCCGCTACGACACGACTACAGTTGCCATTATTCTTGGGGACACGGCCACCAAGGAAGCGACGCTGGCGGTGGAAAAGCTGCGCAAGATCATTTCTGAAGTGCGATTCCCGGCCAGGAACGGGGCGGAAAAAGGTCTTCCGGCGCAGTTTTCGGCGGGGCTGGCCGAAGCGGTGGTCAAGCAGGAATATGATCCCGTGGATATCGTCACCGAAGTGATCAACCGCGCGGAACACGCGCTGGCACAGTCCTTGGCGCAGGGGCCCGGGAAAGTGGTGGCGCTGTCGGCGGCGCTGGCCGCGGGCGCTGTGGCGTAGGGGCGAAGACGACAATCAGTTTGAGCGAGACTAGAATCCACTCATGGGTAGCCCGTTTCGCCTCAACAAGAAGGAACGCAGACGTTGGCGACGCAGCGCCAAGAAGCACGCCGCATTTGTAGAAAAGTTCCAAAGTGAGCCGACGAAGGAGTGCTTCCTGAGCACTTCGCAGCGAATGGTCGAAGTCTGTTCGAAAATGGCCAATACCAAACGCCGGAAGAAGAAGCCAAGAAACCCTAATTAAGGCAGTTCCACTTCTTAGCTGCTGATGGTCAAACCTCCTCGTCCGCTGCTAAACTAACGAGTTTGGCTTAGTGACTCTGATCTATTCTGGTCAGAGGTCCGTCAGGAAAATCAATGTTGAAGCCGGGAGACATCGCCATTGTCAGCGGGGCGCGCACGCCCTTTGGCCGCTATTGCGGGAAGTTGAAGGATTTTACTGCGCAGGAATTGGGCGCGATCGCGGCCAGGGGAGCGATCGAGCGCTCTGGGATCGACGCGAAAGAATTCGACCACGCGGTGTTCGGCAATGCGCAGCAGACTTCCGGCGACGCGCTGTATGGCGCGCGGCATGTGGGGTTGCGCGCGGGACTGCTGATTGAGACTCCGGCGCTGACCGTCAACCGGCTGTGCGGTTCGGGGATGCAGGCGATCGTGTCGGCGGCGCAGATGATTCAGACCGACGAGGCGAAGATTGTGTTGGCCGGCGGGATGGAGGCGATGTCGCAGGCTCCGTTTGTAATTCGCGGGCGCGACGGATTTACGCTGGCTCCCGGGGGCAAGCTGGAAGATTCGCTGATGGTGGCGCTGCTCGATAGCTATTGCGGCCTGTACATGGCGAACACGGCGGAGCTTTACGGCGAGCAGCAAGGGATCACGCGGCTGGCGCAGGATGAGTTCGCGCTACGCTCGCAGCAGCGGGCGGACGCGGCCTATAAAGAAGGACGCATCCAGGAAGAGTTGGTTCCGGTGCCGCTGCGCAATTCCAAGGGCGAGCCGACTGGCGATTCGCTGACGGAAGATGATCACCGGCGCCCGCAGACCACGATGGAAGGGCTGGCGAAGTTGAAGCCGGCGTTTGGCCCATCTTCAGGAAAGCCGGGCACGGTGACGGCGGGCAACGCCAGCGGCATTGTGGACGGGGCTGCGGCGGTCGTCGTGATGTCGCTCGAAGAGGTTCGCAAGCGGAACATGGAACCGCTGGGAAGAATTGTGAGCTGGGGCATCGCCGGAGTTGAGCCGAACGTGATGGGCCGCGGTCCCGTGCCGGCCACGAAAATTGCGCT
>Ga0302324_100014015_pt1 | contig 16203 bp, 12 predicted proteins | sample Palsa_T0_1_FD_201949 | JGI IMG/M metagenome (GOLD analysis project Ga0302324, IMG submission 201949) | Peat permafrost microbial communities from Stordalen Mire near Abisko, Sweden - Palsa_T0_1 | ecosystem: Environmental > Terrestrial > Soil > Palsa > Peat permafrost | place: Sweden: Abisko...
TGGTGAAACTCATTCCGATCAACGAGCGTATGCACATGGAATTTCGTGCAGAAACTTTTAACGTCTTCAACCACACGCAGTTCTATAACCCGGATGGAGACAGCACCGACGGCTCGCAATTTGGCCAGGTCACACAGGTCAAAGATCCGCGGCTGATGCAGTTTGCGTTGAAGTTCTACTTCTAGAGGAAAGAGTACAGTAGTAGCAGCATTCGAACCGACCCGGGCGACTCCAACCGCCCGGGCAATCTAATGGCCCGCCGCCAGGAAGTGGCCGGCCTGAGTCTTCCCGGAGCAATTCGATGTATCCCGATCTGCAGAAAGAACTCGCCACCTTCGAGCGGCGAACGCCCAAGTCCGCCGAAGCCCACAAGAAAAACCTTAAACGCATTCCGCTGGGCGTCGCCAGCAACTATCGCGCTTATGATCCCTGGCCCATCTTCGTGAAGGAGGCCAGCGGCAGCAAGTTCCGCGATCTTGATGGCAACGAATATATCGATCACAACCTGACCTTTGGCGCGCTGATGGCGGGGCATTGCCATCCTGATGTGATGAAAGCCGTCGAGAAGCGGCTTTCCACCGGCACTATGTACGGCATGCCGCATGACATGGAGTGGGAACTCGCGGAAGAAATCTGTGAACGTTTCCCGGTCGAGATGTGCCGCTTCGGCAACAGCGGCACGGAAGCCACGATGCACGCAATTCGTCTCGCCCGCGCAGCCACCGGACGCGACAAGATCGTGAAGTTTGAAGGCGCTTACCACGGATTGCACGACAGCGCGCTGGTCAGCGTGAAGCCGCATGCGCCGGACTATGGCGATATCAACGCTCCAACTTCGGTAACTGGCGGACTCGGCGTGCCCAAGTCCGCGATTGCTAACGTTCTCATCGCAACCTTCAACAATCTGGTGTCGGTGGAGCGTAGGTTTAAAGAAAATCCGGGCGAAATTGCCGCGATCATTCTTGAACCGATTCTGATGAACGTCGGCCTGTGCATGCCGCAAGCTGGATTCCTGAAAGGTCTGCGGGAAATCGCCACTAAAAACGGCGCGCTGCTGATTTTCGACGAAGTGAAAACCGGCGCGAAACTAAGCTGGGGCGGAGCCAGCGAATATTTCGGCGTGCATCCGGATATGATCTGCCTGGCGAAATCGATTGGCGGCGGGTTTCCACTGGCGGCTTTCGGCGCGCATAAGTCCGTGATGGATCTGATCTCCCAGCACAAAGTATTCCACGGCGGCACCTACAACACGAATCCTGTGTCGATGGCTGCAGGACTGGCGACGTTCCGACATGTCCTGACGCGCGAGAACTATACCAACGTCGACAGGCTCAGCAAGAAGCTGGCGGACGGCTATCGCAAGACGATTGCGAAGGTCGGGTTGCAGGCTTACATTGCGCAGGCTGGCGCCAATGGTGCGCTGATGCTGTATCCGAAAGAAATTGTGAACTATCGCGACTGGGAGGCGATTGACATCGACCTCTGGCGCCACTACTGGTTCGCCATGGTAAACCGCGGCGTCATGCCTCAGCCTTACTGGTGGGATGAGCAATGGACGATTTCGGTGCAGCACACCGATGCCGATATCGACAAGCACCTCGCGGTGTTCGACAACATTGCCGAGTCGCTGGCGAAAGCCCAGCAGGAGCGCGAAGCTCCGGTGGCAGTCGCGCACTAAAACCAAAGACAGGGGCTAGGGCCTAGGGACCAGGTGTCAGGTTGCCAGCGCGAATGGGACTTGCCCCTAGCCCCCGGCCCTAAACTCTTTGCCTCATGTCCGCGACGACTCAATCCGAAGCTCAACCGCATCTGATCCGCGCCCTCGGGCGCCGCGACCTGGTGCTGCTTTTCGTTGTGGCGGTCTTCAATCTCAACGTTGTTCCTTCGATTGCGGCGAACGGCGGCGTTACTATCTGGCTGTGGATCATCTCCCTGCTTCTCTTCTTCTGGCCGCAGGGCATCGCGGTGATCGAACTGGCGCATCGTTATCCCGGCGAAGGAGGTGTCTACCTCTGGGCTAAGGAGGTCTTCGGCGACTTTCACGGATTCCTCTCCGGTTGGTGCTACTGGACCAACAACATGCTCTACGTGCCGACCGTCATGCTTTACTTCGTCGGCGTGTCGGTCTATGTCCTAGGCCCGGGCCATCAAAGTCTGCCGGATAACAAAATCTTCGCGGCGTCGGTCGCCCTGACTTTGCTAGCAGTGCTCACCTATCTGAACATTCGCGGTCTGGGCGTAGGCAAGTGGATTAACAATCTGGGCGCGATTGGCACTTTTGTCGCGGCGGCCGTGCTGGTTGGACTCGGCCTTGTGATCTGGTGGAGATTTGGCACCGGCATCACGGCGGCGGACTTCAAAATTCCTGCCAACCCGCGTTTCGTGCTCAATTCTTTCGGCGTGATCTGCTTTGGTTTAGTGGGCCTTGAACTCGCATCCGTGATGGGTGACGAGATTCAGGATCCGGCGCGGACTCTGCCCGGCGCGGTCGGCTGGGGCGGCGTGCTTTCCGGAATGCTCTACATCGCGGCCACGCTAACATTGCTGATCGCGATTGGAAAGAACGTCAATGTATTGCAGGGCGTGGTGCAGGCTGTTACTGGAATGTCGGCGCGCGTCGGGGTGAGCTGGATCAGTATCCCTTTCGCGCTTATGCTGAGTCTGGCAATTGCGGGTATTGGTTCGGCGTGGATCGGCGGCTGTTCTCGCATTCCTTTCGTGGCGGGACTCGATTCGTACATGCCATCGTGGCTGGGCAAGGTTCATCCGCGGTACGCCACGCCGTATGCGGCGCTCATTGTGCAAGGAATTGTCTCCGGCGTGCTTGTGATTCTGAATTTTGCCGGGGCTGGAGTCCAGGAAACCTTTCAGAAGCTGCTTTCACTGGCGGTGGTGCTGCAACTGGTTCCATTTGTTTACATGTTCGGCGCGCTGGTAAAGTTTGCGGCGACGGAGCCCGTCCCGAAAGGGCATTATGGACGGACAACTCTGTTCCTGGCTGGGGCCAGCGGTTTCGTCACCACCATCCTCGGTATTGCCCTGGTATTTTTCCCGGCGCAACAGATCTCATCCATCCTCTGGTACGAGGTTTGGATGGTCGGTGGGACGGCATTTTTCATTGGCCTGGCGGCTTTTTTCTTTTTTGTCTACGGCCGACGCAAAGCCACGCACAAAATTGCAGCTGCGGTCACTTTGCCCGCACCACTTTAATTGAGTTATTGGGCAATCACGCCCTGAGTACGCAGGAGGTTCGAACAAAATGCCCGGTGGAGTGCAGACCGACGTCAAGAGTTATCAGATGTTCATCAATGGCGAATGGGTCGCCAGCAAGTCGGCGAAGACGTTTCCCGTCTACGATCCCTCGACCGAAGAAGTGATCGCGCAGGTTCCCGACGCTGGTCCCGCCGATGTGGATCGGGCCGTTGCCGCCGCGAAAGCTGCATTTGACGAAGGTCCGTGGGCGAGCAGTACTGCACAGGAGCGCGGGCGTGTCCTCTTCCGCCTCGCGGAAAAAGTTCGCGCTAATCTTTCCGCGTTGGCTGAACTGGAATGCCGCAATACCGGCAAGCCCATCGTCGAGGCTGAGTACGACATTAACGACGTTGCTACTTGTTTCGAGTACTACGGTGGACTGGCCACCAAGGTCGTCGGCTACGTGAATCCGGTGCCCGATAATGCGATGTCCCTCACGCTCAAAGAACCGGTCGGCGTTGCGGGACAAATAATTCCATGGAATTATCCGCTGCTGATGGCCGCATGGAAACTCGCGCCTGCGATTGCCGCAGGATGCACCTGCGTGCTCAAACCCGCCGAACAGACTCCGCTCACCGCGCTCGAACTGGCGAAACATTTCGCCGATTGCGGTCTGCCTCCGGGCGTGATCAACGTCATCACTGGATTCGGCGAGTCCTGTGGCGCACCGCTCGTCCAACATCCTGACGTCAACAAGATCGCCTTCACCGGCAGCGCTGCCGTGGGCAAAATTATCGTGAAACAGGCTGCAGACACGGTGAAGCGGGTTACGCTGGAACTGGGGGGCAAGTCGCCCAACATTTTCTTTGCCGACGCGGATTTCGAAGCCGCCATTGACGGCGCGCTGTTCGGAGTATTCATCAATCAAGGCGAAGTCTGCTCGGCGGGCAGCCGCATTCTGGTGCAGAAGTCGATCTATAAGAAATTCGTAGAAGCCATGACGGAAAAAGCGAAAAAGATAAAACTTGGTCCTCCACTTGATCGAGAAACCAAGATGGGTCCGCTGGTGAGCAAAGAGCAGTACGACCGTGTGAATTCATATCTTGAAATCGGCAAGAAGGAGGCCAAGGTCGCTTCCGGCGGTGGACGCCCCGAGAATTTCCCCAAGGGCTACTACGTACAGCCGACAATTTTCTACGATGTGACCAACAGCGCCCGCATTGCCCGGGAAGAAATTTTTGGTCCGGTTGCGGCGGTGATTCCGTTCGAGGACGAAAAGGACGCGCTGAAGATCGCCAACGATTCGCCGTACGGGCTGGCCGCCGCAGTCTGGACGCGAGACATTTTCAAGGCAATGCGTTCGGTCAAAGCGTTGCGCGCCGGAATCGTCTGGGTCAACCATATGCAGCCCACTTATGTTGAGGCACCGTGGGGAGGATACAAACAGTCCGGCTTCGGCCGCGAACTCGGACCCTGGGGAATCGAGGAGTATCTTGAGACCAAGCAGGTATACATCAATCTGAACGAAGCGCCGATCGGCTGGTACTGAGGAGCAGTTGCCAGTTGCCCGCGGTCAGTTGCCGGTAGTTTGTCATCCTGAGCGAGGACTGTTCGTTAAGCGAAGCGCAGCGAACAGCCGCAGTCGAAGGATCCCTGTAACTCGGGCGACGCCACCGCTGCTGCAGGGAGTTCTCACGAGAAACTTGATATGAGTACAATCCACATCAAAACTCCGATCCCCGGTCCGAAGTCTAAGGCGCTCTCCGAGCGCCGCGCCAAAGCCGTGCCCCGCGGCCTTTCTCACGGCACGCCTATCTACGCTGCCAAAGCCCAGGACGCCTGGCTCGAAGATGTCGACGGCAACCGCTACATCGATTTCGCCGGAGGCATCGGATGCCTTAACGTTGGACATCGCCAGGAGGCTGTGGTCGAAGCCGTGAGAGATCAGCTCAATCGCTTCCTGCACACTTGCGTACAGGTCACGCCGTATGAAAGTTACGTGCGGCTCGCGGAACGAATGAACCAGGTCACTCCGGGAGAGTTTGCCAAGAAAACCATCTTTCTCAACAGCGGCGCCGAAGCGGTCGAAAACGCGGTGAAAATTGCCCGCGCCTATACCAAGCGCCCCGGCATCATCGCGTTCGAAGACGCCTTCCATGGTCGCACCATGATGACCCTTGCGCTGACCAGCAAGACCCATCCTTACAAGGCCGGGTTCGCACCATTTCCTAGTGAGGTCTATCGCGTCCCGTTTGCTTATTGCTATCGCTGCTCTTACAACCTGAAATATCCGTCGTGTGATCTTTACTGCGCACGGCATCTGGAAGACACATTTAAGCGTGTAGTAGCCAATGAAGAAGTAGCAGCCGTGATCGCCGAGCCGGTCATGGGTGAAGGCGGATTCATCGCGCCGCCGCCCGATTATTTCAAAGTGCTCATTGACCTCTGCCGCAAGTATGGCATTCTCTTTATCGCTGACGAAGTGCAATCCGGATTTGGACGGACGGGCACGCTTTTCGCCAGTGAACGCTACGGCATCGAGCCGGATCTGATCGTGACCGCGAAATCGATGGGCGGCGGTTTGCCGCTCGCAGGCGTAACTGGCCGCGCTGAAATCATGGATGCTCCCGGCCCCGGCGGTCTGGGCGGAACGTTTGCGGGCAACCCGCTCTCTTGCGCGGCGGCGCTCGCCGTGTTGGATTTGTTCGAACGCGAAAGTCTGCTAGCGCGCGCCAACGAACTTGGCAACCACTTTCAGCGCCGGGCTCGCGAATGGCAACTACGTTGGCCGATCGTGGGAGACGTGCGCGGCCTCGGCGGAATGCAGGCGATTGAACTTGTGCAGTCGCAGGAGACGAAGATTCCGGCAACTGACGAAACAAAAAAGATCATGCAGTATTGCTACGAGCACGGGTTGATTACCATCACTGCAGGCACGTATTCGAATGTGATTCGGGTGCTGGTGCCGCTGGTTGTCACCGACGAACAGATCGACGAAGGCATGGATGTGTTGGAGGCGGCAATCGCAACAGTATGCGATCAGAAACGGGCGGTCGCGCAGCTGGTCTAAGTCATTGCCTTTCAGCGGGTTTTGTCATCCTGAGCGAGGATTGGCATTCGCGCCCAAGTGCGAACGCCAACCGCAGTCGAAGGATCCCTGTTCGCTGTATCATTAGGTTCTTGATCGAGGGAATTCCAACGGTGCGCCGTGTGTGCGATTCCCATACAACATTCTTCACGACAGCAGAGGCAACACCATGAGCGTAGCCGCACCTCCCGTCGTCAAACTGAAGCTGACGAACTACATCAACGGCCAATGGTCCGACTCTCCGGCCAAAGAGTGGCGTGACGTAGTCAATCCCGCGACCGGGGAAGTCCTGGCCAGCGTCCCGCTGGCTGATGCTGCCGAAGTCAATCAAGCCGTAGAGGCCGCCGCTGCCGCTTTTCCTGCATGGCGCCGCACGCCACCCGAAGACCGCATCCAGCCGCTGTTTAAACTCAAGATGCTGCTCGAAGAGCACATCGACGACATCGCCCGCATCATCACCACGGAAAATGGCAAGACCTTCACCGAAGCCAAGGCCGAGATGCGCCGGGCCATCGAAAACGTCGAGGTTGCCTGCGGCATCCCCATGATGATGCAGGGCTACAACCTCGAAGATGTAGCCCGCGGTATCGACGAGATGATGATTCGCCAGCCGCTCGGCGTCACGGCCGCGATTGTGCCTTTCAATTTTCCGGGCATGATCGCGTTCTGGTATCTGCCCTACGCCATCGCCACCGGCAACACGTTCATCCTGAAGCCGAGCGAGCGCGTTCCGCTCACCATGCGTTATGTCTATGAATTGATCGAGAAGACAGGTCTGCCCAAGGGGATCGTCAGCCTTGTGAACGGAGGCAAGGCGGTGGTCGACGCATTGATTGACCATCCGAAGGTCCGCGCTATCAGCTTCGTGGGGTCGACTCCGGTCGCGCGTTACATCTACGCACGAAGCGGCGAGCAGGGCAAGCGTTGCCAATGTCAGGGCGGAGCCAAGAATCACGTGGTCGTTCTGCCCGACGCCGACATGCCCATGGCGACGCAGATTATCAGCGACAGCGCCTTCGGCTGTGCGGGACAACGCTGCCTGGCGGTCTCGACTGCAATCACCATCGGAGAAGCGCAGAAGACGTTTCGTGACTCGATCGCCGACGCCGCCTCGAAACTCAAAGTCGGCAACGGCCTGGAAGAGGGCGTACAGATGGGTCCGGTGATTACGCCACAGAGTAAAGAACGGGTCGAGTCGTTGATCGGCTTAGGCGAAAAGCAAGGAGCGAAGGTCTTGCTCGACGGCCGCGACTCCAAGATTCCGAAGTACGAATCCGGCAACTTCGTGAAGCCGACCATTCTCGACGACGTTCCCGCGACCAGCGATCTGGCCGACACGGAAATCTTTGGCCCGGTGCTCAGTCTGGTTCACGCTGACAGCATGGACGAAGCCCTCGCCTTCCTCGAACGCAGCGCCTACGGCAATCAGGCGTCGCTGTTCACCTCGAGCGGATCGGCGGCACGTCGCTTTCGCTACGAAGCGCCCGCTGGAAATATTGGTATCAACATTGGAGTCGCCGCGCCCATGGCCTATTTTCCGTTCAGCGGATGGAAGAACAGTTTCTTCGGCGATCTCCACGGCCAGGGCCGCGACGCCATCGAGTTCTACACCGACAAGAAAGTTGTCGTCGAGCGCTGGGCGAAGGAGCACTCGCGCAAGTTCTAGAGTTTGAAATGAAACTTCTCACCACAGAGTCACAGAGACACAGAGAAAACAAGCCGAAGGTTAAAGACGGTGCCGTAACAAATGCTCCCGTCCGCCCAACGCTGGCGGAGGCCCTGGAGAAACTTGTCGGCAGCGCGTTGACTTCTGTAACCTTTGTGGCTGACTACATCCAGTTTGCCTTCGATGGTCCTGGGTTGACGGCTTACACCTTCCCGATCGTCAGTTCAGGATCTGAACGTCTCGAATCGGGCCAGCCTGGGTATCGCGACTCGCTGTGCGAGCGAATAGGCAGCTGCGTTCAGCGAGTTGAGGTCGACGATCAACACGTCTCGGTATTGTTCAAAGAAGGCGCGGCGATTTCAATTTCGCTGCTCGATAAAGACTATACGGAGCCAGAGGCCTTACAGTTCTCATTGGATCAACAGCGAATTTGGGTTGTTTGATCTTCCTAAAGTAAGTAATAGGTTTTCTCTGTGACTCTGTGGTGAACGTTTTCAAAGAGGAAATTATGACTACTACCGTTGCCAATCCGCCGATGACCGGACAGGAAATTGTCGACCTCACTAAGAAGCACACTCTATTTGAGTGGTCGGCGCAAGCGAAAGTCGATCCCATTCCTGTCGCCCGCGCTAAAGGAATTTATTTCTGGACGCCGGAGGGCAAGCGCTTCATTGACTTCAACAGTCAGCTGATGTCGGTCAACATAGGCCACGGCGATGAGCGCGTGATCCAGGCGATTCACGAGCAGGCGCAGACGCTGTGCTACGCCAACCCGTTCATGGCGACGGAGCCGAGGGCGCGGTTGGGCGCGAAGCTCGCGGAAATTACGCCCGGCGACATCGACACGTTCTTCTTCACTAACGGCGGCGCTGAGGCCAACGAGAACGCAATCAAGATTTCGCGCTTCTTTACCGGACGGCACAAGATCATCGCGCGTTATAGGTCTTACCACGGCGCTACGGCGGGCGCGGTCTCTCTCACCGGCGATCCGCGGCGCTGGGCCGCTGAGCCCGGCATTCCGGGAGTCGTGCGGGTGCTTGATCCTTATCACGGCATCGAGCGCGGATGGGAGTCCGCGGAGTCTTCGCTCACCATGATCGAGGAGACCATCCAGCTCGAAGGTCCGCACACGATTGCGGCCTTCATTCTTGAAACGGTGGTTGGCACCAATGGAATTCTAATTCCGCCGGATGGTTATCTCGAGGGCGTGCGTAAGCTCTGCGACAAGTACGGCATCCTGATGATTGCCGACGAAGTTATGGCTGGATTCGGGCGCACGGGGGAGTGGTTCGCCATTGATCACTGGAAGGTTGTGCCTGACCTGATCTGCATGGCCAAGGGACTTACAGCCAGTTATCTGCCCCTGGGCGCGGTCGGCATGCGGCATGATATCGCACAGTACTTTCAGGACAAAGTATTTTACGGTGGGCTGACTTATAACTCGCATCCGATGGGTTGCGCGGCCGCGCTAGCCACGATTCGCGTGTACGAGGAAGATAACCTCATCGAGAATGCGAAGAAGATGGGTGCTGTCATGAAGGAACTCGGCGCCGAACTGCAGGCCAAGCATCCATCCGTTGGTGCGGTGCGTTCGATCGGCCTCTTTGGCATCGTGGAACTCATCCGCAGCCGCAAGACACGGCAGCCGATGGCCCCGTTTAATGGCACTTCTGAGGAGATGGGCGCGCTGGGACGCTTCTTCCGGGAGCAGGGACTGTATACCATCGTGCGCTGGAACTCGTTCTACACCAATCCGCCACTCTGCATTAATGAGGAGCAACTGCGGGAGGCGTTTTCGATCATCGACAAAGGGCTTGAGATAACTGACCGGGTGGTGAAGGACTAAGTCATCTAGGTAGGTCAAGATAGTCGTATGACGTCGTGCCTCAAGTGAAAAACACAAAGTCAAGCCGTGACCCTCAAGGTCCCGACCCTCTCGTAAACGACGCTAAAAGGATGGAGTACCGCAAGACTTCATAGCTCCCTTTTTGGGAAGGTTCGACTTTTCTTGACTCTGCCCCCAATGCGGGCATAGGCTACTCCCGCCGCTGGCACTGATCGCTCATCCCTCGCAGAGCGAGGTGGCACGACCCAGGGATCCCTTGAAGTGAAAGGTTGGCCATGAGTTTTGCCGATCGTAGGGACGCCGTCGGAAGATCCGTGTACTGGCTGTACCCCTGGCCGCGGCGATACGGGTTTGCCGTCGCGGCCGTGTTGGTGGCAGCTTGGTTGCGCCACGGGCTGAATGTCGCTATCGGATTCACCCCGCCTTTTCTTTTGTTTTATCTCGCTCTAATGCTCATCGCACTGCTGGCCGGGCTGATGCCAGGCCTGGTGGGAACTCTGCTGGCACTCGCGATTGCCAAGTACTTCTTTATCCCGCCTCTACATTCGTTCGCTATTAGTCGTTCGCACGAGATTGTCAGGTTTTCCTTGTACGGGCTCATGGGAGTCGCCATCAGCGGCTTGGGCCACCTGTTTCGGCGACACTGGAGAAGGTTGGAAGAATTCGAGAAAGCCATGGAAGGCATGGAAGAGATGATCTTGGTTGTAGATCGCGACTACCGTTATGTGATCGCGAACCGTGCCTTCCTCGACTACCGCGGCATGAAAAGAGGGGAGGTGGTGGGACGCCGAGTTTCGGAGATATTGAATCCCGGAGTTTTCGAGGAGACGGTGAAGGAGAAGATGGACGAATGCTTTCAAGGGAAAATAGTGCAATACGAAATGCGGTACACCGATCCGTTACGGGGTGAGAGAGAACTTTTCGTTTCATATTTTCCGATCGATGGGCCAGCAGGCGTGGACCGGGTGGCCATTATTTTGCGGGACATTACCGACCGGAAGCAAGCCGAACGATCGCTGACCCTGTTTCGAACCCTGATCGATCAGTCGAACGACGCGGTTGAAGTGATCGATCCGGAGACACTCCGGTTCCTGGATGTGAATGAGAAAACCTGCAAGGATCTGGGTTACAGCCGGGAAGAATTGCTGTCGATGACGATGGCCGATATCAACCCCCGCCTTGACGAGCCCACACGAACTAAAGTGAGGGCGAACCTGCGCGAATCCGGATTTTCCGTCCGGGAAGGCGTTCACCGACGAGAGGACGGTTCGACGTTTCCCGTGGAAACCAGCATGAAGTTCATTCAGCTGGACCGCAGTTATGTAGTCGCCGTTTCGCGCGACATAACTGCGCGCAAGCAAGCGGAGGCAACTCTGCGCAGCTCCGAACGGCGTTACCGGATGCTGTTCGAGAAGAATGTCGCCGGGGTGGCTATCTCATCGCCCGATGGAACCGTGTTGGATTGCAATGATGCATGGGCTCGCCTGCTGGGGTACGGAAGTGCGGAAGAAGTCCGTGCATGTAAGACCAGCGATTTTTATTTCGATCTCTCCCAACGCGAGCCACTCATGGACCGGCTAAGGGAAGAACCGGCTCAGGTCGGCGGAGAAATAAGGCTGCGGAGAAAAGATGGCTCGCCGGTTTGGGTTTTGTTCAGGACCACCTTGCTCGCCAGCGAGGATGGTTCGGTAATCGATGGTTCGGTAATCCAGGGTACGGCTATCGACATCACGGAGCGCAAGCAGGCGGAGGATGCCTTACGACAGAACGAGGAACGCTTCCGCGTGGCGCTCAAGGGTTCTCCCATCACCGTCTTCAATCAGGATAGCGACCTGAGATACACCTGGATCTACAATCCAGTTCACTCGCAGCGCGACGTCATAGGCAAGACGGATGAGGAAATCATCGGGCCGGCCAGGGCGGCACGGCTGATTGAACTCAAGCGGCGAGTTCTCAGCACCGGACTGGCAGCGCGAGAGGAAGTGGTCATCGCCGACGAGGGCAAGAACTACGCTTTCGATATTACGGTCGAACCTCTGCGCGACGACCAAGGCAACGTCGTTGGAATCACGGGTTCGTCCATGGACATTGCGCGGCTCCGGGAGATCGTCGACGGGCTGCAGGACGCTCGCGACAAGCTGGTTCGGGAAAAATCCTATCTGGAAAATGAAATTCAATCGGAGCTCGGGTTTGAAGAGATCATCGGACAGAGTCCGGCACTCCGGGAAGTCCTGAAGAAGGCGCGAATCGTGGCTCCGACGAACTCTACAGTGATGCTGTTGGGGGAGACTGGCACTGGGAAAGAGTTAGTGGCCCGCTCCGTGCATTCTCTGAGTTCCCGGCGCGAGAGGAATTTCATCAAGCTGAATTGTGCCGCGGTACCCTCAGGGTTGCTGGAGAGCGAACTCTTCGGGCACGAGAAAGGAGCATTCACTGGGGCGGTAAACCAAAAAGTCGGGCGCATCGAACTGGCCGACAAGGGAACTTTGTTTCTCGACGAGATCGGAGAACTGCCGCTGGAGCTGCAGCCGAAGCTGCTGCGCGTGCTGCAGGATCGGGAGTTTGAACGGCTGGGAGGAGTTCGCACTTTGCACGTCGATGTACGGATTATTTCGGCCACTAATTGCGATTTGCCTCGGTACATCGTCGAAAAGAAGTTTCGCGAAGATCTGTTCTATCGCCTGAACGTGTTTCCCATCCAGTTGCCGTCGCTACGCGAACGCCGGTCCGACATACCCATTCTGGTTCATCACTTTGTGCGGAAGCACTCGTTGCGCATGGGAAAAAACATCGACGTGATTCCGGATGAGACGATAGAGATACTGCAAAACTGGAACTGGCCGGGAAATATCCGGGAGCTGGAAAACATGATTGAACGAATGGTGATCTTAACCAAGGGCGCCACGCTGATTGCGCCGCCGGTAGAGTTGGTGACCTCCCGTGATTTGACGGAAGACAACCTCACGGAAATGGAGCGCGAGCATATTTTGCGGGTATTGCGGCAGACGCATGGAGTCTTGTCAGGGGCTGAAGGCGCCGCCAATCGGCTGGGTCTTAAGCGCACCACGCTGCAGTCGATGCTCAAGCGCTTTGGTATCGAGCCCCAAGCTTACCGCAGGGGCAACGGAACCTTCGACGGGGAATGAGACGGAATTAGCTCCCGCGGTTCAACCATCACGTTTCGGACACCTTCCTCCCGCCGACTATTTTGCCAGACGATTGTACTTTTTGAGCGCCTCGCGCAAACGATCATGAGGCAGAGCGATGACGGTGTGATTATTGATGCCGGTCATCGTCTCGGCCGCGACCATGGCGTTGACCACCGCTTCTTCCGTGGCCTGGACAGTGGCTAGAAAAATCGGGTCCAGCGAATCGTTGGGCAGCATGGTGAGCTGATGCAATCCCTTGGTACCGACTGCGCCCGGATTTGCCGTGGAGAAGGCGATGAAAATGTCGCCCGAACCATCGCCCGAATAGCTGCCATCGCGGCCCAGGCCGAGCGAGACTTTCTTGGCGATACGCTTTAGTTGCGTAGGAATCAGGGGAGCATCGGTGGCGACGACGACGATGATCGAGCCGACATCTTCATGCCACACCGTGTGCTCGGGAATTTCTCTGCCGACATTTACCCCTGCAATGCGAAGCTGGTCGCGCGATCCGTAGTTGCATTGCACCAGGACGCCGACCGTGTAACCGCCGGATTTTTCATCGAGCACGCGCGACGACGTGCCAATGCCACCCTTGAATTCATTGCAGATCATGCCGGTCCCGCCGCCCACATTTCCTTCCTCGACCAGACCGCCGTGCGCACTGTCGAGCGCGTGCCAGGCATCCTCGGGTTTCACATGGAACCCGTTGATGTCGTTCAGGTAGCCGTCCCAGGTTTCGGCAACCACTGGGAGCGACCACCAGTAGCCTTCCATGTCAGGCTCGCCGCGTTTAACCTTCCACGCGATGACGGCGTCGCGGACCACTCCTACGCTGTGCGTGTTGGTGATCATGACGGGGCCATTGAGAAATCCGGAGTCGTCGACCCATGTAGTTCCGGTCATCTCGCCATTGCCGTTGAGCGTGAACCAGGCGGCGAACACGGCGTCATTGCTGGCCTTGCCGCGAGGATGAATGGCTGTCACGCCGGTGCGCACCGGTCCCTTGCCAACCTCGAGCTTGCCGTCGCCGGAAATCAGCGTGGCGTGCCCGACCTCGACGCCTTTCACGTCGGTGATGGCATTGTTGGGTCCGGGGTTGCCGTCGAAGGGCACTCCCAGATCGCGGGCTCGAGGTTTGGCTTGAGCCGGGAGTTGAGTTGTGGCCAGCACGGAGGCTGCAGTGATAGCGATGATGATCCGTACGAACCGGCGGATGACGATGGACATGGGAGCCTCCGGCGAAGGAGGCAGTATACAAAAATGTTGGTCCGAGAGGCTTCCGTTAGGGATACGTTCATCTTGAGCTGCAACTCCGGCGGTACAATCGGTATCCAAACTAGTCCTGGGGGGAGCATGGAAAACTGGAAAAAAGCGTTGGTTCTGGGTGCGATGGGTGCGGCGGCGCTGCTGTTTGTGAAGAAGAGGTATCCCGCTGGGATGCTGGCTACTGGCGCGGGTCTGGCGCTGCTGGCTTCGGAGTATCCCGAGAAATTTGAGCAAGTGCGGCAGTCTCTGCCGGATTATTTTGATCGCGGCTTGCGGGTCATGGACATGGCCGGGCAGGCCGGCAGGCGGATTGCCGGAGAGGCTGGCCGGAGCGCTTTCGACGCCTGGGACGAGATCGGTGGATAGTGCTTTCCCGAACTTCCGCGGTTGACCCCTAGCGGGGCTTTACTCGATCCCAAGCTGTTTTCTCGCGTCGGGGCTGAGACGTTCCGGAGTCCACGCTGGACTCCACACTACATTCACTATGCAGTTGCCCACACCGGGAAGTTGCTCGACCCGGGATTTTACCTGGGCGCTGATGTTGACGTGCTCAGGACAGCCTTGCGCCGTTAGAGTCATCTCAACAGTTACATCCTGTTTTTCGTCGCCGGAAGTTTGCGCAGAATTTGCGACCGGCGCGAAGTTAACGTTGTAGATCAGCCCGAGATCGACGATATTCACGGGAATCTCCGGGTCGTAGCAACTTCTCAACGCGCTCAGGACGTCCTGCTCGGTAATCGCCATCGAGAAAAACCCTCTAATCCAGTGTACAACGGGTCGGAAGAGAACGCGCGAACGCCCCAAACCAGCGTCCCGCCTCCTCGGTGGCTCAATTTTCCAGAGGTTATAGGGCTGGGTTCATGCGACGCAGGCTGTATGTGCCTTCAGGGGCGGGTCTGGTAAAGTTTCCCCATGATAAGTCCAGAGGCCAGACAGAAGATTCAGCTGGCATTGGTGGTCGCGATGATAGTCGCCGGCCTTCGCGCTGGCTACATCCTTTACCAGAGGCATGAAGATTATCTGGCGTCCCAAAAACAGAAGCAGGCGCAAAGCGTCGGCTATTCCAACCCGGACTACTACGTCAGCCCCAAGAAACTGTACCCCTACGACATTAAGAGCGCTAAACAGTTGACCCAGCAACCGGTTTGGGTGAAGGAGGGGTACCGCTACACTTACTATCGGTACGATCCTTCACTCAAGCAGGTCGACTTCACGCATGATGCCGGACTTCTGCTGCCGCTTGAAAAGCTTGCGATTAAAGACGTAGTTACCGCAATTCCTAGCGGTGCGGGACAGCGAAAACAAGTGACGGCCGTCTTCGAAAAAGAAGGGAAGAGCTACGCCGTGCCGATCGGATTCGAGGCCGACCAGCAGTACAAGATTTATTCCGATGAGATGTTCTTCGTCGAGGATCCGCACGACTTGTACAAGCATTGGCCTGCTGACGTGTGGCAGTCTGTGGAGCATCACGAGGTGAAACCGGGAATGAACGAGTTGCAGGCCGATTTTGCGATCGGCATGGGGGTGCCGGATGGGGGCGATACATCCTCTGAAAAGACTGTACGCTATCCGAATGGAGGAAAGCCGCTGGTGGTCGTCTATCACGATGGGAGGGCCGCAGAGATCAAGCCCGGGACAGCGGGATCGTAAGCCCGCTTCCTTAATCGCCAGTTCCTTTTGTCTTTCCCCGCAGCACAGTGACTGATGCTTTGGGCAGGGTGAATTCAGTCTTGCGGTCAGCTTTTACTCTGCTCCCGACCGGCGGGTGATCGGGATCGGCATGACTGTTGATTCCGTCGTTTATCCACTCATATTGCTCGCTGCCAAAAGTCACCACGTCTACGGATCCCAAAAAGTATCCGCGCCGCTTAGTGGTCGAGTTTGCAAAAGCGACTCGCACCGCATGCGGGCTGGACTGATCCCGGTTGACCAGCATGATTGCCCAGTTGCCGTCGGGGCGATGAACCGCGTACGTTGTCACGAGCGAGTTGCCGTC
>Ga0302324_100014016_pt1 | contig 16203 bp, 10 predicted proteins | sample Palsa_T0_1_FD_201949 | JGI IMG/M metagenome (GOLD analysis project Ga0302324, IMG submission 201949) | Peat permafrost microbial communities from Stordalen Mire near Abisko, Sweden - Palsa_T0_1 | ecosystem: Environmental > Terrestrial > Soil > Palsa > Peat permafrost | place: Sweden: Abisko...
GGGCGGCTTCAGCAACCGGGAGATCGGCGAGATGCTCGGATTGACCGAAGGTACCGTGAAGAACCATGTCTCGCGGCTGCTTCTCAAGCTCGACGCGCGCGACCGCACCAGCGCCGTGTTGAAGGCCATCGCAAGCCGCCTGGCCTGAAGGCCGCGCAGGCAGAATGCGCAAAAACAAAACCCGCCGCGCGTGGGCGTGGCGGGTTTCTCGTCAGGCGGTCAAAAAATCAGGAGCCCGTTTTGAGGGGTGCAAAGGTTGCGGCCGGGCGCATCGGGTCCGCAGGCTTTGCCGCCAGAGGGGCAGGTGCGGCGGGCGCGACTTGCGCCGCAACGGGTGCGGGCTTGGGCGTTGTGTCTGCCACTTTGCGATTGAGTTCGTCGCCCAGGGGATTATCCGAGTGGCGACAATTGCCCTCGAAGAACGCACCGGCTTCGACCGAGAAGGCCTCGTGCAGGATGTTTCCCTCGACATGGCTCGTCGCGCACAGAAGCACCTTGCGGGCCCGGATGCTACCCTCGACGCGACCGCGGACGGTGACGTCGTCGGCCATGACCTCGCCGTGGATCAGGGCCTTGTCGCCGATCACCAGGCCCGAGCTGTGGACGTCGCCTTCGATGCGCCCGTCGATCTGGATATCGCCCGTCGAGGTCAAAGTTCCATTGACCACAAGGTCCGAGCTGATGATCGACGGCGCCGAAGAGCGCTGGGTCCGTTTCGACTGCGACGCCGGCGGAGCGGCGGGCATGGAGGGCGGCGCAATATCTTTGTCGCGACTCTTACTGGAGAACATGGCGGCCTGCCTCGATGAATCTGCTCGGATCCCTTACAACGTCGGCGAGCCACACTTCGTAGTGGACGTGTGGTCCGGTGCTCCGGCCCGTCGATCCGAGTTTTCCGACGGGCGAACCTTTTACTACTCTTGCGCCGACGCGTACGAGTATCGCAGAAAGATGACCGTAGCGTGTGCGAAATCCATAACCATGGTCAATTTCGACCATGTTTCCGTAACCACCCCGTGTGCCCGCCCAGACGACGACACCGGGAGCTGTGGAAGCGACGGTTGCGCCCCAGGGGCCGCCGAAATCGAGACCGGGATGGAAGGAGATGTGGCGCGTGAAGGGGTCGACGCGGGCACCGAAATCGCTGGTGATTTCAAACTGCGCGCCGTGGACCGGGGTCGTCAGCGGCACGTGATTGAGTGCCGCAAAGAGCGTATTCAGTTCCTTTTCGTGGGCACTGGCGCCGACATAGGCGGCGGTGAAGGCATTGTCGGAAATGCCGTCGATCCGCATGGCCTGGATCGGGATGTAGGGTCCGCCGATGCCGTCGGATGCCTGCTGTTCGAGGCTGTTCGAATCCACGCCGACGCGGCGCAGGATCGTCTGCAGATCGGCAATCCGCGAAGAGACTTCGCGATCGACACCTTGCAATAAATTCGTCTCCGCGCCGCTCATCCGCGCGATACGATCGGTTTGGGCGGCGAGAATGTGCAATGCCGGCGCGTCGGGAAGCGGATGTGTGCTTGCGGGCTGCGTCATGTGAAAAAAGGTCGCTGCGAAACGGCTCACCGCTTCGCCGAGAAGGCTTGCCTTGTCGGGACGGCTCGTGCGCGGCGGCGGTTCGGTGTTTTGCGGCATAATTCCCAATTGGGATCCACCGATCGCCGGCGCATCCGCCCCGATGCTGTCGGTCGCCAGGCCCGAACCCGTCGCGTGCGGTATCGGCAGGATTTCGTTGTCTTGCGGCTTGTTTGCGGAGTCGATCGTCGATCCGCGCATGCCCGCGACGATCGCATCGACGGCTTGTTTGCGGCCCAGGAGCCGCGAGACCGTGCTTTGTTTGGCTTCGAGTTCGTCGGCCTTGGCCTTGAACCGGTCTTCTGCCGTGACCAGCGCACCGTTCAGTTCGTCGTAGGATTGCTGCAGATCCGCGACACGGTTTTCGTACGCCCATTGCATCTGCTGATAGCGATGGTCCTTCGTCGCGATGATGCGGTCCTTGAAGATGACGTTGACAGTGGCGAATGCCACCCAGCCGAGAAAAATCAGCGCCAGCCCCGAAAGCGTGGCCTGCAGCGTGGCTCCGAATGTAAAGAATTGCACCCGCCCTTCGCTGCGGATGTAAATCTGCCGTTCTGGGAACGTAGCATGAAGCCACGCCCATATCCGCTCGACGAGCGTCTCGGCCATGCCGTCTTTTCCCTTCGACGCGCCGTTGGCGCTGACCCCTATTACAGGCATTTCACCTAGTTCAGGGCGCTTGATCAAGGTCTTAGCCCAGAAAAAAGAACTTGAAGTTAACCGCGGCCCAAAATTCCGCAGGGCGCCGCTCAAAGCGTGCGCGCCGCGGCAAGCACGGCCTCCACATGTCCGGGCACCTTTACCTTGCGCCACACCTGCCGGATCACACCTTTGGCGTCAATGAGAAACGTCGCCCGGTCCATTCCCATGTATTTCCGGCCGTAGAGGGTCTTTTCCACCCAAACCCCATAGGCGTGGGCCGCCTCAAGCTCGTCGTCAGACGCGAGCCCGATCTTCAGCTTGTGCTTAGTACGGAATTTTTGATGTGAAATTATGCTGTCTTTGGAAACGCCGACGACGTCCACGCCGGCCGTGTCGAACTTCTTTTTAGCCGCTGTAAATTCGATCGCCTCTTTGGTGCAGCCCGACGTGTTATCTTTGGGATAGAAATAGAGGACGAATGGCCGGCCCTTAAAAGATGTTGTGGAAATCTCACCGCGGTCGTCTGTCTGTAGCTTAAACGAGGGTGCGCGATCACCCGGCGCAAGGTCTTTTTCCATCAGATTCTCCGGAAAAGCTTGAAGACGCCCACGCAGTGGCGTTAACCAGCCACTAGAATTAGGCGATAAGCTGAAGCGCTACAGGGCGCAAGGGGCGGCGATCGTCTCCGACAGGCGTTAGTGCCCTGTCGGGACTGAGCGAGGAATGCGCCCATTGACTGTGTTCAAGTTACCCGCGTTCAAACTATTCGCACGCCATTTGAGCAGGGCAGGTCTGTTTGGCGTGGCCGTAGCCGCCGCAATGACGGTGTTCGCTGCGGCTTTCGTCGTGCGACTTCTCATCGGGCCGATCTCGCTCGGCCCTTTTACGGATGACCTCAGAGGCTCGCTCAGCAGAGCTTTGCCCGGACTGGCCGTACGATTCGACGATGCCGCTCTTGAGTGGTCGCGCGACGAGGGGCGACTCAATCTGGTGATTCTGGGCGCGCGGGTCTTCGACGAGAACCAGCGAATCGTTGCGCAGGCGCCCGAGGCAGAGGTCGGATTGGCCGTTTGGCCCCTGCTGAGGGGTCACATCGTCGTCCACCGCATCGCTCTCGTCGGGGTGCAGCTCACCCTGGTGCACGGCAAGGATGGCATCCTCCGGCTCGGCGTCGATGGCGGCCGCAATCAGAGCGACGTCCTCCAGAAGATCCGCGATGCCATCGCGAAGAGCGGCCATGGGGCTCCTTCGCTCGACAGCTTCGCGGTCGAAAAGGCGAGGCTCGCCTTCTACGAGGAGGAAACCGGCACCTTCCTCGTCGCGCCGGAAGCGACGCTTCAGGTGACCCGGGCCAACGGACAGGAGAGCGGCAAGGGCGTCATCAAGGCGACCATCGACGCCAAAATCGAAATCTCCGGTCAGCCCGCTCATGTCGAAGCAGTCCTCAATCTGCCGCAGACCGGCAGCGACATGACTGGCGATATCAGCGTCAGCGGTCTCAGCGTTCGCAGCCTTGCGACGAATTCGCGCTTCTTCGCCTTCCTCGCACCTTTCGATGTCAGCGCCGATATATCGGGAAGTTTTACGCTGGTGCACGGCACGATCGTGCGCTCGGCCGAATTCGGCATCGGAGCGGCGGGCATCGTGAACGGGGTCGGCAAACCGCTTCACATCCGGTCGTTCAGGATTGCCGGCCGCTACGATGGCCGCACCGGTCGGCTTCTGATCGACGATGCGTTGCTCGAAGGCGTGCAGGCCCACGCGCACATGACCGGAACGGGCGATCTCGCTTTCGATTCCGCCGGCGATCTGGCGAAGGCGTCGCTCGATCTTCAACTCGACAGGCTGGCCGTCAATCTGCCGGGCGTGATGGGCCGCTCGGTCTCGGTCGCGCGCGCGGCGATTCGCGGCAGCTACACGCCGGCGACCGGCGTTGTCGCGATCGATCAGGCGTTCGTGTTCGGCAACGAACTGTCGGTCAAATTCGCGGGTCGCGTCGTGCTCGCCGGCAATCAATCGCCGGAAATCGACATCGACGGCAATCTCGCGCCTTTGGCGGTGCGCGATCTATTGCGCTACTGGCCGCTGCAGACGAGCCCCGGGGCGCGGGCCTGGATCGACGCCAACGTCTCCGCCGGCCGACTGGGTCCGGTTGTGCTCCACACCCATCTTCCTGCCGGCGTACTCGACCAGCCTGCGCTCTCGGAAAATGCGTTGTCGGTGACGTTTCCCGTCAGCGGCGCAACCATCACCTATATTCGCGGCCTGACGCCGATGACGGGGGTGACGGGCAATTGCGTGTTGAGCGGCGACACTTTCAAGGCGGATGTCGGCTCCGCTTCCATCGGACCGCTGAGAGTGTCCAACAGCCACGCCGTCATCCCCAATCTGCACCTGCACGGAACGGTCGGCGTCATCACGGCCCACATCGAAGGATCCGTCTCCGACGTGCTCGCGCTGACCGATCAGAAGCCGCTGCAATACCCTTCGCGCTTTCAGATTCGTTCCGCCACGGCCAAGGGAAATGCTGCGATCGATATGGCGGTGCGCGTGCCGATGCTGCGCGATGTACGTGTCGACGACGTCGGGATCATGGTGCATGCGAGCACGACCGATCTCGAACTGGCCTTGAACGACCATCTCCTCGTCTCCAACGGCAACATCGACTTCGTGGTCGACAATTCCACTCTCAGGGCCGTGGGCGTGGCTTCGCTCGGCAGCACCAATCTCGGGATCGACTGGAGCGAAGCGTTCAAGCCGAACGGACCGATCAGCACGCGACTGCGAATCAACGGCGTCCTGTCGCAGACCGCGCGCGAGGAAATGGGCATCCATGTCGGAAGTTATCTCACCGGTCCCGTCGGCGTGTCCGGCGAGCTCGATGGCTTTCGCGGCAAGATTCAGCGCGGGCAGCTGAAAGTCGATCTCACATCGGCGGCTGTCAATGTCAGCATGATGGGATATCAGAAGCCCGTGGGTGCGCCGGTGCAGATGCAGCTCGCCTTGCGCCTCGATGCTGCCGGAGCCGTGCGCAGCGCCGATGCCGTGCTGTCGGGAAACGCGCTGGCGGCGCGCGGTACGATGCGCTTCGCAGCGAACGGCGACCTGCAGACGCTGGACGTGCCCTATTTTCGCGCCGGTGCGTTCGATGATTATTCCCTGAGTCTCGTTCGCGATCCGGCGCAGGGCACCACCGTGACCGCATCGGGCCGCTCATTCGACGCCCAGAGCGTGCTCAGGGAAGACGAGCAGGCCGTGACGGAGCCCGCGGGCAAAGCGGAGCAGCCGCCCACGCCGTATCACATTACTTCGACGATGGACCGCCTCGTCATGCGCGAGGGAGTCGTGCTCACTCCATTTTCGCTCAACATCGCCGGAACCGGCGCCAGGCTGCGAACTTTCGCACTCGCGGCCTCGCAGTCGAAGACGGCGCAGATAACCGGCTCGCTGGCGGCGGGCGAGGACGGCAATCACCTCAAACTGGCGGCAGGCGATGCGGGATTGCTGCTGAAGGGACTCTTCGGTTCCAATTCGCTGAGGGGCGGCACGATCAATGTCGATGCGATCGTTCCGGGCGCGACCGCAAAATCCGAGGCCGATTTTTCCGGCAAATTGACGTTCAGCGATTTCAATGTTGTCGATCAGCCCTTCCTGACCCGTCTCTTCTCCGCCGGATCCTTTGGCGGGCTTGCCGATCTGATGGGCGGCAAAGGCATCGGCGTCGACAAGCTCGAAGTTCCCTTCGCGATGCACGGCGAAGTGATCACGGTTCGCGAAGCGCGGGCGAGCGGGCCTTCGCTCGGCTTGACGGGCGACGGCTACTACGACGTCAAGACCAATCAGCTCGGTTTGCAGGGCGTCTTCACGCCGATGTTCGGAATCAACGGCATCATGGGATCGATTCCCGTTCTCGGCAGCGTGCTGGGCTCGAAAAAGGGCGAAGGGCTGATCGGCGTGACCTACAACGCGTCCGGCAATGCCGACAATCCCAACGTCTCCGTCAATCCCTTCTCTGTGTTCGCGCCGGGAATCCTGCGGCGCGCGATCCAGGGCAGCGTCCCGTCCGCGCCGCCCGCGCAGGCCTATTCGAACCCTCCGCAGCCGGCAGCGAAGCCGCAGTGACGTGGTTGTTCGACAGGCGCATGCGAACCTCACAAACACTCACTTCACACCGTGACCGGGCTTGGCCCGGTCAACCAGTCCGCGAGAGATGAGTCTTTCGCCGCGCCGACGCGCGGGGGCTGGATGGCAGGCTCCCCACTTTCGTGAGGGCTGGCCTGTCATGGTGTGTATTTGTTATTCGGGTTTTGGCTTGATCAAAATGTGTTTTTTGCGACCGATGGAAAGCTTGATAACACCTTCTTTGAGGTCCTCAGGGCTCACTGTTGCTTTCACGTCTGTGACCGGGACGTCGTTTAGCCTTAAGCCACCACCTTCGATAAATCGTCTTGCTTCGCCAATCGACACCGTGACCCCGGAAGCCTGAGCGAGAGAAGCAACGGAAACCCCGTTCTGAAAAGAAGCTTGTAAGAGCTCTGGCATAACAAACGTCGGCAACCCCTCCGCAATGGCGCCTTCTTCGAAGGTGCGTCTCGCCGTTTCGGCCGCTTCCTGCGCGGCCGCGCGGCCATGACAAAGCGTCGTCGCTTCGGTCGCGAGGATTTTCTTCGCGTCGTTCAGTTCCGCGCCCTGCAATTCTTCAAGACGGGCGATCTCGTCCTCGGGAAGATCGGTGAACAGACGCAGGAAGCGGCCGACATCGGCGTCTTCCGTGTTGCGCCAGAACTGCCAATATTCGTATGGCGCGCACATGTCGGGATTGAGCCAGACCGCGCCCGCCGCCGTCTTGCCCATCTTCGCGCCCGACGATGTGGTGATCAGCGGCGTCGTCAGTCCGAACAATTGGGCGCTCTCGACGCGGCGGCCGAGATCGATGCCGCCGACGATATTGCCCCATTGATCTGAGCCGCTCGACTGCAGGCGGCAACCGTAGCGCCGGTAGAGTTCCACGAAGTCGTAGGCCTGCATGATCATGTAATTGAATTCGAGGAAGCTGAACGGCAGATCGTTGTCGAGCTTCGCCTTGACGCTTTCCATCGAGAGCATGCGTCCGATGGAGAAATGCCTGCCGATCTCGCGCAGGAAAGGAACATATTCGAGCCTGTCCAGCCATTCGGCATTGTCGACCATGATCGCGTCGGTCGGCCCGTCGCCGAAGGTGAGGAAATTCCTGAAGGTCTTCAGGATGGCCTGCTTGTTGGTTTCGATTTCGGCTTCGCTCAGAAGCGGGCGCGCCTCGTTGCGGAACGAAGGATCGCCCACCTTGGTGGTGCCGCCGCCGAGCACGACGATGGGCCGGTGTCCCGCCTGCTGCAGACGCCTGAGCGTCATGATCTGCACCGCACTGCCTACATGCAGGCTCGGCGCCGTGCAGTCGAACCCGATATAGGCCGTGACCCGCTCCTTGTGCAGGAGCCCGTCCAGTGCGGGCCCGTCCGTGCAGTCGAAATAGGCGCCGCGCGCGACGAAATTCGTGAGGAAGCCGGATTTGAAATGCGCGCTCGACATGACCGTGACTCTGAGGGGCGCTCCCTCATAACGGGTTGCGGGCGGCCCTCCAACCCTGGGTGAGCTGCGGCGTTTGCACCTAACCGCCCGGCGCAAACTGTTTCCAGAACGCCCGTAGCACCGCCGCCGTCTCGCGCGGGCGCTGCGCCTGATACCAGTGGCCGCAATCCTTGATCAGTTCGAAGCGCGCGCCGGTGCGTTTGGCGAGCTTTTCGCCGAACTCGGGCTTCGCATAGGGGTCGTTTTCGCCCCACAGGACGAGTCCCGGCGCGGTGATGCGCCCGAGATCGTCTGTCCATTCCCGGCCCACATTCACCGCGGAGCGATAAAGGGACAGGATACACGACTTCATTGTGTCATCGAGGGCTGCTGCAGCGTCGGCCGCTGTGGCCTCGGGCTGGCCTTGCTCCATCAGCGCCGGCTTGAGAAGCGCGGGCGTCGTCTGCGCCATCACCTGCTCGCCCAGTTTCGGCGTCTGCCAGGCTTGCGCGGTTTGATGCCAGACATAGTCGGGATCGATGGGCGCGCCGCCTCCCACCCAGCAGCGCACGAGGGAAGACCGCAGGCTCACTGCACGCACGACGAGCATCGAGCCCCAGTCGTGCCCGACGAGATCGATCGGATCCGGGATCTCGCGGAGCTCCTCCAGAAGCCAATCGACATAGCCTTCCTTGGTCGCGGTGAATTCGTCGGGCAGGTCCGTGCCGAACCCCGGTAGGGACAGCGCGACGACGTCATCCCGCCCAAGGCAGTCGATAAGGGGCTGCCAGACCCCGGCCGTATCGGGCACGCCATGAACGAAGACTGCAGGCATCGGAACCTCCTTGAACAGGAGAGATTGCCCTCTCCGCGGCGAACAGTTCGCCGAAATCATCCAGCGAAATCCAGTTCAATTTGGGGTTACGACCCGATTCAACAAATATTCGATGAAATATTCGATTACGGCGATTTTAGTATGGACGCAGCAAACACCAATTCCCCCGGCTGCTGTCACCCCATAGGATGGGTGCGGCTGTCGAAGGGAATATGCTGTGGTATTGAAATTCCGCCGGGCCGTAGCCTGGATGACGTGCGCACTCGTTGTGGCTGTTCCGCTGACCGCCGCAGGCGCCGCGCAATGGCCGCAGACGGACGTTCGGCCCGATCCTTCGATCGTCTTCGGACAATTGCCCAACGGCATGCGCTACCTCATCCGCCATAACGCTTCGCCGGCGGGCGGAATCTCGCTGCGCCTGCGCATCGCCACGGGTTCGCTCGAGGAGAACGATTCCGACGAAGGCATTGCCCACTTCATGGAGCACATGGCGTTTCGCGGCTCGAAGCATTTCGCAGACGGCGAAGCCTTCAAGACACTTGAAGGTCTGGGTGCTTCGCGCGGCGCCGACAGCAACGCCTTCACGTCGTCCGATCATACCGTCTTCATGTTCGATGTCGCCAAGAGCGATCCGGCAGCCGTCGATACCGGGATGACCCTTCTGCGCGACATGGCGAGCGAAGCGACCATCGATCCCAAGGCGGTGGACACGGAGCGGGAAGCCGTTCTCGCCGAAGGCCGCCAGGACGATGTGGCCGCTTTTCATGCCTACAAGGCAGATCTGACGGCAACGCTGGGCGCGCGCGTGGCGGACGCGCTTCTGCCCATCGGCAAGACGGATGTGGTGCAGAACGCCACGGCGCAACAGATACGGGCCTTTTATGAGTCCCATTATCGCCCCGAGAATGCGACGCTTCTCGTCGTGGGCGATGTCGATCCGAAGGTTGCCGAAGCGAAAATCATCGCCCGCTTCTCGGACTGGCGCGCAGCCGCGCCGGCCGTGCCGGCGCCGGTGCACAAGCTCGCAGCGCTCGCGGGGCCCACTTTTACGACCTTCACGGAGCCGGGCGCTTCGAGCTCCGTCGACATGACCTGGGTTGCGCCTTACGAAGACAACCCCGATACCGTTGCGCAGGAATATCGCGATCTCGCCCGCGACGTGGCGCTGACGATCCTGAACCTGCGGCTGCAAAAGCTGTCCCATGCGGAAAACCCGCCGTTCCTTTCGGCATCGGCGGTTTACAAGAAAGTCAACGGCATTGCCGATATGACCGATGTCGCCGCGTCCTGCGTTCCGGGAAAGAATGCAGAAGCACTGCGCGCGATCCACGCGGCCACTATCGAAATCGTTCGCGACGGCGTCCGCGCCGACGAACTGTCCGAGGCCGTCGCCTCCACGCGCGTCTTTTTCGAAAGGGAAGCGGCGGACGCGGACACCATGACGAGCGCAAAGCTCGCGCAGGATTATCTCGAAGTCGTCGACGACGATGGCGTGATTTCCTCGCCGCAGGACAATCTCGCGCTGTTCGAAAAAGCGGCGAAGACGCTCAGCGTAGCGAGCGTGAACGCGGAATTGCACGCGCTCTTCGCGGGACGCGGACCTTCGGTGCTGGCGGTGGATGGCGCACCGGTCGAAGGCGGCACGGCGGCGCTTGCCGCGGCCTTTGCCGCACCGGTCGTCGCCGACGCCGCGCCCGCAGAACGCGTGCCCGCTTGGCCCTATGCGAATTTCGGCCGGCCGGGGAAAATCGTCGCGCAATCGCGCGTCGCCGATCTCGATTTGACGCGCGTGACATTCGCCAACGGCGTTCGCGCCACCATCAAGCCGACAAAGTTCAGCGTCGGCCAGGTGATGGTCGCGGTCAGCTTCGGCAGCGGCCGCATGGGCCTGCCCAAAGACAGAAAGACGGCGGCCTGGGCACTCGGCGCCTTCGGTTCCGGCGGTCTCGGCAAAATCGACGTCGACGACATCAAAAAGGTCTTCGCCGCCAAATCCTGGGGCGCGGCCTTCAGCCTCGACGACGACTCCTTCGCGCTGTCGGGCGCGACGCGCCCCGAGGACTTCGCGAGCGAAATGCAGCTCCTCACCGCCTATCTCAGCGATCCCGGCTGGCGTCCGAGGGCGTTCGAGCGCGCACAGGCGGGCATGCTGAGTGCGTTGTCGCAGGCCGGCGGCATGCCGGCCGGCGTCTATGCGCTGCATGCCTCCGCGCTGGCGCACAACGACGATTCCCGCTGGCAGGTGCCGTCGCCCGACGAAGTGCGCGCGGCCCGCGTCGACGACGCCAAGGCGCTGCTGCAGGCCGCCCTCGACAACGGTCCCGTCGAGGTCACCGTGGTGGGAGACATTTCCGTCGCCGATGCCGTCAAAGGTTTGCAGGCGACGCTGGGCGTCTTGCCGCGGCATTTCGCGGTGCCGTCCCAGGCCAGCGGCGACGAACAATTGCCCCCGCCGCGCGCCACCCCGCTCTCGTTCACGCATCAGGGCGGCAAGGACCAGGCCATCGCATACATCGCGTGGCCAACGCTCGGCATCGAATCCGACGCGCACCAGGCGCGCACGTTGAAGGTACTGCAGCTGATCATGTCGCGGCGTCTGTTCGACGAGTTGCGCACGCAGGACGGCATGACCTACACGCCGAACATCAGCTCGACCAATTCGCTTCTGACGCCGGGTTACGGCTATCTCAGCGTCGCCACGGAAGTGCCGCCGGCGAAAGTGCCGGACTTCTACGCCGCGATCGACCGCTCGATCGCGCCGCTTAAGGAAAAGGAAGTCTCGCTCGACGAATTGCAGCGCGCGCGCGATCCGCATGTCGAAGACGTCGTCCACGACCAGCAGACGAACGCCTATTGGCTGGGCGTGCTGAAACATTCGCAGACCGATCCGCGCTGGCTCGATCTCATCCGCACGACCGTTCCCGATCTGAAGGCCGTGACAACGGCGGACGTGCTGCATGCAGCCCAGACCTATCTCACGAGCCAGAAGGCCTGGAAGATGGTGGTGCTGCCGGAAGGCTTCGTGATGCCCGCGGGCGGCGCGGAATAAGCCGCGCAGGCAATTCCCTGGCATCAGGGAATTTAACAGGGCTGCGAAAACGCGCGCTCGTAAACCGTGTGCGAAAATGCCTGCAACGTCAGCGTTTTGAGCGCGCCGCCTCGCGCGCACGTCGACAAAAACAGCGAAGATCAACGTAACATTCATCCGTATACGTCTCATAAGCGCAAGCCGTGCCGCCACCCGATCTGTCATCCCCGGCGAGCCGCACGCAAGTGCGGCGCGGGAAGAGGACCCAGGTACCTGCGACAGTGCGGCTGGCTCAAGAGTGGGCTCGTACTGACTCTTCCGCATTTGCGCATCGCAACCACCTGGGTCCCCTACCCCTCGCTTCGCTCGGCCGGGGATGACATCTCTTTGTAGAGTCTGCGCGCTCACGCGATTGGCGGGAAGGTGAACGATTGGGCCACTGCGAAAATAAACGGCAACAGATGGGGCACGCCGGATGAAATCTTCTCTTTTCGCGCGCTTCTGCCACGATGCGGCAGGCGATTCACGGGGCCGGGCGCGCAGTGGCGGAGGCGGAATGACGGGAAACGAAAAAGCCTCGCTGCGCCGCCGCGGGCGGATGGGATGCGCCCGATGAACGCTTTGCCGCTCGCCCAATGGCGCGATTTCTACGTGATGATCGGCACGGCATCGGGCGCCGTCGTCGGCGCCACCTTCGTCGTGGCGACGCTGGCCTCCAATATCGAACAGCGCGCCGTGGGCATGCGGGGGTTCATCACGCCGACCGCCGTCCACCTGGGCTCGGTGCTGCTGGGCTCGGCCGTTCTCTGCGTGCCGACGATGACGCCGCTTGCCCTCACGATCCTTCTGGGCGCAGGCGGATTGGCGGGCGCGATCTACGGCGTCGTCGTCGGAACGCGCATCTGGCACATGGAGCTCGACCTCTCCGACCGCGCCTTTTACGTGGTCCTGCCGATCCTTTGCTATCTCGGAGTCACGGCCGCCGCGCTGATGGTTCGCCCCGCCGGCACACCCACACTCGAGATTCTGGCCGTCGCGCTGGTGCTGCTGTTCGTCATCGGCATGCGCAATGCCTGGGACATGGCGAATTTCATGATCACGCGCGACAGGAGCGGGTGAGCAGCGGGCGTCATCGCCCGATGCAGCTACGGCCTGCAATCGCCCGCATAGACGAGCGGCTTGCCTTCATCCCACGGATGATAGGTGTTGCCGAAGCCGATGCGCTGCGCATTCGAAGGATGCGTCGCGCGGAAGATCAGGAAGAAAATGTCCCAATCGGCCACTTCGTGATCGCGCGTGATGTAATTCGCAAAGATCAGCGACATCGGCCGGTTCTCATGCGTCAACTCGAGCCCGAAGCGGTCGGCCTCGTGCTCGATGTGGCGGGCGAACATGTTGAAGAACGGCGTCACGCAGAGCAGGAACGCCGTCAATATCAGCACGAGCAAAGGCAGCGAGGCGGGGTCCTTCAGTTCCGAAAAGCCGAACGGTCCCGAAAGCCGCGCCAGCAACGCCCGGCCCACGCGGTCGGCGAGCCAGAATCCCGCCAGCATGAGCCCCGCAATGATCGCAAGTGCCTTGTAATTGTCGCCCTTGAGATAGTGCTTGAGTTCGTGGCCGACGGTGAATTCGATCTGGTCGGGATTCTCCGTCTTGTAGATGTCGCGATCGAGAATGATGCGGTTGGTGGGGCCGAGACCCACCACCGTGTCGTCATTGCCGCCGATGAAGACGGGGATGTGGCCGGCGCCGCAGCGCGCGGCGAGCGCTTCGATGCGCGCCTCGAGACCTTTGTCGGCAAGCGGCTTGTAGGAGGTGGTGAGCGGCGAGACCCAGACGGGCAGGACCACCAGCGCCAGGAACACGAGCGGGATCAGCGCGAGCGTCGCATAGAGCCACCAGCGGCGCGGGCTTTTTGAGATCAACGCATAGGGAATCCAGGCGAACAGCGCGGCGGCAATGACCTTGACGAGGAGCTGGACGATTTCGCCCGTCAGCCATTCGGGCCACGATTGATGCGACAGGCCGGCCGCATGCACGGTCGCGAAGTCGCGGTAATAGTCGAAGGGCAGGGTGATGAGCCCCGCCAGAAACAGATAGGCACCGGCGAAGAGCGCGACGGTGCCATACCAGCGTCCGCCGACGAGTCGGGCGCAAAAGCTCCTCAGGCGTGCGCCGAGACCCGTGAACAGGAAGAAGAAGGGAATGGCGAGTGCGAGGAGTTGGGCCGCGGCCCAGAGAACATCGCGCGCCTGCATGAACGCGACGGCGCCCGGGGGCGATGCCGGAACGGCGACGGCGGTGTCGGCATGGGCGGCGACGGTGGCGAGGAGTAGCGCGGCCAGCGAGGCGACAAACGCGTTCGGTGAGTTCGTTCGCATGGAATGCTCCTGGGCTGGTCTCGGTGCGGGGGTGGCAAGGCCCGCACCCCCTGACGGCGGGGCCCCACTCTGCGGATGAAGGGTGTGGATACAAGTTCGGAATGCAGGGGAGTGAGCAATATTGGACAGATTTTGTGCGCAACCCGGAGAATTCTGGGGGCAAGCTGGCTGGCGCTGTCCCCCCCTTCGGCACGCCAAAGCGCCGGTCGGCTTAACGGGCGGATCAACTCCGCCCGTTTTTTTTGGCCAACGCGAACGGCGCAGACATCGTGGGCGCCGCCCGACCGTCCGAGTTGGCGCGAAATGGCGGTCGATGTTCAATCGACGAACCGCACCCGGCCAGACATAATCCGCCAGATGAACCAGCAGATCATCTCGCGCGATCCTGACGTCATGGGCGGGGCCGTGGTTTTTTGCGGGACGCGCGTCCCCGTGCAAACCCTGCTCGACTACCTTGAAGCGGGCGACACCATCGACGAATTCCTCGCGGGCTTTCCCTCCGTCAAGCGCGAGCAGGTCATCGCGTTCCTGGAGCAAGCCAAAGACCGGCTTGTCGGATCCGTACCGTGAAGGATTGCCGTCATCGTCCCTCGCGCGAAATCAAACAGGCTTTCCGATTTGATGCCACTGGTTCCGAAGTTGTTGGCAGCTTTGTCGGCGATGACTCCGGGTGAATTGAGAGTGATTGGAGCGTGATGAAAGCGACGCTGATTGTCATTCAGAATGATGCGGACCATAGCGAAGCCGGTGCTGCGCGTGCTGCCGGCGGGCGATATGCAAATTGCACGTAATCCATTTCGCACCGTCCATTCGACCTAAGGGGCGGCTAGAGCTTCAGCGCGCGCAGGCGCAGCGCGTTCACGATCACCGACACAGAACTGAGCGACATCGCAAGCGCGGCAACGATCGGGCTGAGAAGGACGCCAAAGGCCGGGTAGAGGACACCTGCGGCAATCGGAATGCCGATGGCGTTGTACGCAAATGCGAAACCCAGATTTTGTCGAATGTTGCGCATCGTCGCGCGGCTCAAGACCATGGCTCGTGCAATACCTTCGAGATCGCCTTTCACCAAAGTTATCCCGGCACTCTGGATCGCGACTTCGGTTCCCGTTCCCATCGCGATACCGACTGCGGCCTCGGCCAGTGCCGGGGCATCGTTCACTCCGTCGCCTGCCATGGCGACAATGCGCCCTTGGGCGGTGAGTTTTTTTACAATCCGGTTCTTGTCCTGCGGTAGAACATCGGCTTCGACTTCCTTGATGCCGAGCTTGCGGGCGACTGCTTCGGCCGTCGTCTTGTTGTCGCCAGTCAGCATCACGATCCGTATGCCGTCATTGCGCAGACTATCGAGTGCGCCCGGCGTCGTTGACTTAATGGGGTCGGCGATAGCGATGACGCCCGCCGGCCTGCCATCTATCGCGAGGAAAAGAGCGGTCGCGCCGTCACTGCGAAGCGCGTCGGCCTTGTATTCGAGATCGCCGAACTTGATGCCAAGCTCCGCCATCAACTTTGCATTGCCCAGCGCCACTGACCTGCCGCCGATCTTGCCGGTAACGCCCTTGCCGGTGACAGAGGCGAATTCTGTTGCCTCCTGGATTGAAGCGTTGCGGTCCTTCGCGGCCGCTACGATAGCGGCAGCGAGAGGGTGTTCGCTCGACTTCTCAAGGCTGGCAGCCAGCGGCAGAATCTCGAACTCAGTCAGTCCCACCGCCGGAACGATGGCCGTCACCTTTGGCTTGCCCTCCGTCAGCGTGCCGGTTTTATCGACGACCAGTGTGTTTACTTTCTCCATGCGCTCTAAGGCTTCAGCCGACTTGATCAGGACGCCGGCACTCGCGCCTTTGCCGACGCCCACACCAATCGACATCGGGGTAGCCAACCCAAGGGCACAAGGGCAAGCAATGATGAGCACGGAGACCGCAGCAATCAGGCCGTAGGACAACGCAGGAGCAGGACCCCAGACAGCCCACGCGATGAACGCAATGACGGCCACGCCAAGTACGGCCGGGACGAAGTACCCCGACACAGTGTCCGCCATGCGCTGAATTGGTGCCCGGCTCCGGTGCGCGTCAGCGACCATGGTCACGATACGCGCGAGCATCGTGTCAGCGCCGACCTTGTCGGCGCGCATCACCAGCGAGCCGGTGCCGTTTACCGTTCCTCCGATAAGCTTGTCACCGGGCTTCTTG
>Ga0302324_100014020_pt1 | contig 16198 bp, 17 predicted proteins | sample Palsa_T0_1_FD_201949 | JGI IMG/M metagenome (GOLD analysis project Ga0302324, IMG submission 201949) | Peat permafrost microbial communities from Stordalen Mire near Abisko, Sweden - Palsa_T0_1 | ecosystem: Environmental > Terrestrial > Soil > Palsa > Peat permafrost | place: Sweden: Abisko...
CGGCGCGGGTCTACCACCACGGCTCGACCGGTCGTCTCGTCGCCCACCAGGTACGACGCGTGGGACAAGCAACCTAGGTAGTGCTGGGTCAGGATCATGGCCTCATTCGTCTCCGACGAGGCGTCGCCTACCGGCTAGCTCGGTTGGGGAACGATCCGGATGTAAGGCTTGGGCTCCTCCCAGCTACCGAACAACTCCTTGGCCTGCTCGTTGTTAACCGAGCCCGCGATGATGACGTCATCGCCCGGCTTCCAGTTCACGGGGGTGGAGACCTTGTGCTTGGCGGTCAGTTGGAGCGAGTCGATCACCCGGAGCACTTCGTCGAAGTTGCGGCCGGTGGTCATCGGGTAGACGAGGATCAGCTTGATCTTCTTGTCGGGCCCGATCACGAAGACGTTCCGGACCGTCTGGTTGTCGGCCGCGGTGCGGTCTGCCGGGTCTCCGCTCACGTTCGCTCCCAACATCCCGTATGCCTTGGAGACCTCGAAGTCTGCGTCGCCGATGATCGGGTAGTTAGGTGCAGTTCCCTGCGTCTCTTCGATGTCCTTAGACCACCCGGCGTGCTTCGAAACCGGGTCGACGGACAGGCCGATCACCTTCACGCCCCGGCGGTCGAACTCCGGCTTGATCTTGGCTATATAACCCAGTTCGGTGGTGCAAACGGGTGTGAAGTTCTTCGGGTGTGAGAACAGCACCGCCCACGAGTCTCCTATCCAATCGTGGAACTTGATGCTTCCTTCGGTGGTTTCTGCCTCGAAGTCCGGTGCGGTGTCGCCAATCGATAGACCCATTGTGGTGCTCCTGTTCATGTCGCGGTCCTGTCGTCCGGCACACGACGCGTACCGGCTGAACCTCAGATCGCCCACGATCCTACCGTCGCTTGCTTCGCTAGGTTCGCGAGTTCAGCTATAGCTTCGCTAGATAAGCTATAGCTGAGGAGCCTCGACCGCCCCACCATGAGCCTGACCGTGCCTGGTGGGCATTGGGCTGCCAGGTGGGCACTGGGCTGATAGGTACTGTGGACCATGGCACAGCGCAACGTGCTCGGTGGCGAGCTGCAGGCTTGCGGGAGCCAGCCTCTGACCGGTTTCTACCGTGACGGCTGCTGCACCACGGGGCCGGAGGACCTTGGTTCGCATACGATCTGTGCAGTCGTTACCGCGGAGTTCCTCGAGCACCAGCGACGGATCGGGAACGATCTGGTGACGGCGGCTCCTCATTACGGTTTCCCCGGGCTCGTCCCCGGCGACCGCTGGTGTGTCACGGCCGTGAACTGGCTGCGCGCCTACCGGGACGGGGCGGCATGCTTCGTCGTCCTCGGTTCGACCAATGAGGCGGCTCTCGAGATTGTGCCGCGAGCCGCCCTCGAGGAGCACGCGGTCGACGTGCCTTCAAGCCTCGACGGCCTCGACGGCCTGGACGGCCTGGACGGCCTCGACGGCCTCGACGGCTGACCGGTCCAGGTGGCGCCCACAGCCCGGGGATCTGACCGAGGAGGCTGCTTCGCGATATTGGCTCAGGCATGCCAGCGAACTGCGCCCAATGGGTCCGACTTCAACCTCCCGAAGGGCGCAAAAGTACCCTCCTGGCCGCTCTAAGGCGGCTCTAAGGCGGCCCGTCAACCACGATCGCACCTGTGTTTCCACGTAGAGCGCGATTGGGTAGGTGGTTGACATGAGAGTATTAGGTCATCAGATGGTAAGGCGCGGGCGCGCGCATCGCCCTTCAAGGTTGTTGGCAACCACCTCCGTCCTGGCAGGCACAGTCTTGGCCGCCGGGACGCTGGTCGGCGTGCTAGCCGTGACCGCCGTCCCCGCCTATGCCGACGTCACGACCAGCACCTACACCATCGGCTCCCCGTCACCTGCAGTGACGAGCGTGACTGCATCGCCGAGTGGCGCGACGGTTTCTTCAGCCACGAACTTCGAGGTCAGCTTCACTGTCAACCCCTCTCTGTCGGGGGGCAGTTCTGACTGGGTATCGGTCATGCCTTCCGCGTCGCTGGGTTCGGCTCCGTCCAACATCGCCCTCGTCGGGAGCTCGTGCGTGCAATCGGGTACAAACGGCGGTGCCTATTCCGCGACCGGGTTGACCATCGACCTCCAATCTTCGTGCGGCCTGAGCAGCGGCACCATGGCCGAAGTCGACTTCAGGGCCAACGCCCCCACCTCGACAGGGACCTTCAGCTTCGCGGTGACGACTTCCAAGAACTCGTCACCGGCTACGTCCACCAGTATCACGGCGACTAGTGCTGGCCCCGTCCTCACGGCTGCCGCATACGCCTTTGGCGCCAACACGACCTACACGGTCAACGATGCCACCGTGGCCGGCCTCTCGGCATCGCCGACCAGCCTGACGCTTACGGCGTCGGCAACCCACGGGACCGGGAAGATCGCCTTCCTGAACAGCGGGTCGGGCGGCGCCGGGTACTCAGTGACCCTCACCCCCTCGGGTGGCTCGGCCAGCGCTGACACGGTGACAAACGCTTCGGCCAGCGGCGCCACCGTGACCCTGACCCTGGCCACAGCGCTAGCAAACGGCGACACCCTCACCATTACCTCCACCGGGACCAACCCTGCCCCCAGCGCGACCAGCGAGGCCGACGATATAGCTGTCCAACCTGGCAACGGCACGGTTGAGAGCACCAACTCGATCGACTTCGGCGGTTCTGTGACCGCACTTTCCGTGGCCCCTTCCACCCTCGTGGCTGGCGCGTCCGCTACCTACTCGGTCGGGTTCACCGCCAGCGACGCCGCCGCCTCCGGGGGGGACATATACCTGACCGAGGAGGCCGGCCCAACGAACTTCTCGAGCGTCACCGGTATCGAGGTGATCGACACCACCCAAAACTGGCGCTTCGTCGCCACGGGTAGCACCCTTACCAACGGAACAGCCACGATCCCGCTCGCCGACTCGATCAATGCCGGCGACTCCATCAGCCTGCTCGTCGTCGGGGTCACCAACCCGACCTCGGCGGGGACAATTGGCGATTTCTCGGTGACGACTTCAGGCGACGCCGTCGCCACCAATGCGCCTGCCTACGCGATCGTTGCGAACGCCAGCTCGGGTGTGGTCGTAACCGTCAACCCCGTCACGACCGCGACCGTAGCCACCTACACGATCGCGAACGTCCGTGCCTCGGCGACGTTGACGGGCGGGACGAGCACCATAAGGCTCCAGGCTCCGAGCGGCACCGTCTTTCCTAACAACTCGGCTTATTACAGCATCACTGACTCGACCACCTCGAGCGGCTCAGGCACGGTCAGCGCAGCCATCACCGGCGGCGGCACCAACAATGCGACTTTCACGGTCCCCAACACGATCAATTCCGGGGACATGCTAACCCTGACCGCGGCGGACGTAGTCAACCCCAGCACTGCCAGCGCTTCGGACTCGATCACCATCATCGGCAACGTGACTTCGCCCCCACCGTCGGCAGCCACGACCACCACGACTACTCGGCCGCCGACGACGACTACCACCAAGCCGCCGGTCAAGAAGAAGGTCCAACACCCGACGATCGCCGACCCCACCTCCAAGGCCGATGTGTCCAAGGCACATCTCGTCCACATCGAGCTGAAGTGCACCGTTGAGGCCTGCAAAGGGTATGTAACCCTGACCGATGTCACCACCGTCGTGGGGTCGCAGCATTACAGCCTAAAGGCTGGCAAAAAGGGCATCGTTGTGGTGCACCTGCGGCCCAAGGGCATCCTCTTCGTCGCCGGTGCCAAGCATCACACGATCAAAGTGACGGCTACGGTCACGGTCACCGGCGGCAAGACCGTCAAGGAACGGACGAGCCTGGTCGGCTAGTCGGGCTCGAGCACCGTCAGGTGGTGGCAGAGCGCTAACTAACTAGGAGAGGCGAAGTCTGCCTCACGCGCCACGCTGTCCCACTCAGCCCATTCCGCCAGGCGTTGCCGGTATACCTCGGGCGCCACGTCGGCAGCGCGCCTGCCCAGAAGCAGCCGGAGCGGTGGGTGCTCGCAATTGAGCACCGCCAGCAAGGCCTGCGCCGCACGAGCAGGGTCACCCGGTTGGGTGAAGGCGCTTTCGCCGGACAAGGCACTGCGCCGATCGGCGAGGACGCCGTCGTAGGCACGCATCGGCTCGGCGCGGTCCATGCTGGTCCCGTTCCAATCCGAACGGAAAGGCCCGGGTTCCAAGATGGTCACTTTGATCCCAAAGCCCTCGACTTCTTGTGAAAGGGACTCGCTTATGGCCTCGACCGCCCACTTAGAAGCGTTGTACCCGCCCAAATTTGAGGGCGCGTTCACTCCGGCAAGGCTGGAGAGCTGAAATATATGACCGCTCCCCTGTGCACGCATGTACGGGAGGACCGCCTGGGTGCACCAGAGAAGTCCGAAAACGTTCACGTCGAACTGGCGGCGTATTCGAGCCTCGTCGAGTTCCTCCACCGCGCCGGCCAGGCCATAACCGGCATTGTTAACAAGGACATCGATCCTTCCAAAGTGTTCGACGCCAGCCGCGAAAGCTTCGTTCACGGCGGCCCGGTCCCTGACGTCAAGAACCAGCGGGAGGACAGCGCTGACATGGGCGGCGACCAGACCGTCAAGCGCCTCGCGCGTCCGAGCCGTCGCGATCACAGAGTCCCCAGCGCCAACTGCCGCTTCGGCGAAGGCTTGTCCGAGCCCGCGCGCTGCGCCTGTGATGAGCCATACACGCGTCATGCCCGCACCCACCTCTCCATGCCTAGGATCATCGCCGGGAAGAGGCACCCTGTCAAGATCAACTCTGCGTCAGCTCTTAGTCACTTGCGATCTAAAGCCCTGGATAAAGCCCTAGCGAAATGTACTGTCGCGTAAAAATCTGGCCGTACATCGCAAATACGTCCTGCCACGATGCACGGCGCCACGTGGGCTGCCGTTCGTTGCCGTGTGCCGGCGGCGCCTGTCCTATTAGCCAAACGGGCGTGACCTTGACCAGTAGCCTCGCCAGGCCGAGCATCCCGCGAGCAAAGTCATAGCGGCGCGGACCCCACATCGGGCAACCATAGCCCGAGAGTCGCCACTCGGCATAGGGCTCCCGCTTCCTAGCAAAGGGAGGCCGTTGCTCCCAGCCCCGCACCTCGCCCGCCGTCCACAGCTGACGCTGACTTGGTCCGTTTGGCCATGAAAATCCAGGGTTAATCGAATCGCCTGGCGGCGCTGGCGGCCCTATCACCAAGCCGTCGTCGGGCCCGCCGGTCGTCGAGATCCGGGCCCATCGAGCCACTCTGTCGCCGTACTTTGTTAGGGTTTCGTCGGAGTTGACCGGCGGCGCCCAGTGGGCAAGTCTGTACGGCGATGGTATCTTCAATGCTTTACCGGCAGTTGGGTGCATCAGGACTGCGGGTGTCCTGTTTCGCGCTCGGGACCGCTTCCTTCGGCTTCAGTGGCCCGGAGCGAAAATCTGGCGTAGTTGACGTAGCCGCCGCCAAACACCAACTCGACATGGCACTGGAGGCCGGCGTGAACTTCATCGACACGTCCGACGCCTATGGCTCCGGGGCGTCGGAAACGGTGCTCAGCCAGGTATTGCAAGGACGTCGCGACTCGGTGATCTTGGCGACCAAGGCTCGGTTCCCCACGGGTGACGGCCCCAACGACGCCGGCTCGTCGCGCTATCACTTGGTCCAGGCTTGTGAGGCCAGCTTGCGGCGGCTACGGACTGAGCACATCGACCTCTACCAGCTCCACGAGTGGGATGGTCAAACGCCGTTGGAGGAAACGCTTTCGGCTCTTGACCTCCTCGTGAGCAGCGGCAAGGTGCGCTATGTCGGGTGCTCGAACTTTGCCGGGTGGCAGGTAATGAAGGCTCTGGGAGTGGCCGCGAGGGACGGTCGGCCCCGGTTTGTGAGCAACCAGATTTACCTTTCATTGCTGGAACGTTCCGCTGAGTACGACATAGTCCCTACCGCGCTCGACCAGGGGCTCGGTCTTTTGATCTGGAGCCCTCTGGCCGGCGGCCTGCTGTCGGGCAAGTTCCGGCGGGGTCACCCCGAGCCGGAGGGCAGCCGGCACTCAGGGGGGTGGCACGAGCCCCCGCTTGACGACCGTGAGCGGCTCTACGACATCGTCGAGGAATTGGCGGAGATCGGCGCTGCGCATGGTGTGAGCCCTGCCCGCGTTGCCTTAGCCTGGCTCGTCACCCGGCCCGCAGTGACGAGCGTGATTGTGGCAGCGCGGACGGAAGTGCAACTAGCCGAGAACTTGGCAGCAGCCTCATTAGCGCTGTCAGAGGACGAACAGGCCCGTCTCGAGCGGGCAACCCGACCACCGCTGATCTACCCGTACTGGCACCAATCCTGGTATGCGAAGGACCGGCTGAGCAAGGCCGACCTGTCGCTGATCGGGCCGCACCTGCACGACGAGCGCTCTCGGGTGTGACCTTATTGGCCGCCGAGGTGCAACTTGCCCGGCAGGAAGATGAGCCAGCGAACCGTATAGCGCAGTGACACGACCGCGCCGGGATCGACCGTCACGTCGAGCGTCGCCCGCTGCACAGGAAGGACCCAGTAGAACTTCCAGCTCACCGAGACGCGGTGGTTGCCGGGCGCTACCGGCAGCGTCTGGTCGCCCCAGGTCCCCTTTGTTTGCACTCCGTCAACTTCAACGATGAGCGGTTGGATCGTTACTAGGATCCACCAGATCGCCTGTTTTGCGTTGAGGCTTATGGCGGTCGGCTGTGCGGGCATGAGTCCCTCGTTTCGTCGCACTTGTTGCACCTGCGCTGCAGACGCCTGTCTAGCAGAGGCAGCCGTCCGGAGGGCTAGATCTCGTCCTGAGCACGGGCTTCCAACCGGCGGGGATCCGCGCGAGCGACGCCATCAACTGGGCACGGTCAATCTACGATCGATATGTGGCGAACGGCGCACCTCCAACGATGCTCACGCTCGCGCCTGAGCATCCTTGGAGGTGGCGGGAATTGAACCCGCGTCCTTTAGCCTCTCACCGAGCATTCTCCGAGCGCAGTCAATGATTTTTCTCGGCCACCGGCTCGTCATTGACGCCGGCCGGCGGCTAAAGCCAACTGAATTTCCCTTGCTACCGGCTGGCGCAGCCGCAAGGTAAGCCCCGCTTAATGACGCCCGCTACTGGCCCGCAGGACTAGGGCCAGACGGACGGGCTGAGTTTAAGCAGCCAGCGCTAGACGCGCGTTGCCATTATTGGCGTTTATTGGTTTCCCAGTTGTTTTACGTGGCATCCGGGGACCACGGCTCGCTTCTCCCGGGTCGACAGCCAAAGTCGAAACCTGTCACCCCCATGTCAATCTCCATGTACAGCTGACCATGCTACCGCAGCCGTGGCCCAACGGCCGTCCTGCCGGCCCTGCTGTGGCCGCGCGCGCCGGCCGTGCCCGGGTTGCCCTTTCGCATGCTCCTTAGGCGTAGCGTGACTGCGTAGGTGATGGTGCAGCCGACCAGACCGTTGACCAGGTCCGCCTGGGTGCCGGAGTACCCCGGGCGACCAATGCCGCTATGTCAGCGGCGAGAACGACGCCGACTGTCGCGTCGTGGTCGAGGACTGGCAGCGCTGCACCGCCACGCCCGGCCACGGCGAGAGCCGGCAGGCCGGGCGCCAGGGGGACGTGATCGGCTGCGAGCGGCGCTTCCAAGGGCACCGAAATGTCCTGTGCCCGGACCGACCACTGCATCCCTGGGGGAACTGCAGCCAACTGCTGCGCTGTGACCGCTCCGGTCCAGCCGCCACCGCCCCATCGTTCGAGCAAAAATGCCGCATCGGGGTACTTGCTAACCCACTCGTTCCAAAAGGCGTTGACGGTCAGCCAGCCCGGGGCGATCACGGCCGGCCTCATGACGTCGGAGACCCGGACGTCGCCAAGCACGTGCTGAGCCTTGCCTGCAAGCTGCTCGCGCTTCGACGAAGAGATCACGAACCAGCCCATCAGCAGCAGCACGAGCCCGTCGACTGCGTCGTTCTCCTCGAAGGCGAACAGGCCGATCATCGAGCAGGCGGCGCCGAGTACCAGCCCGGCCCCAGCCGCCAGCCGCGTCGCCAGCCAACGGTTCTTGGTCGCCAGCCAAAGCAACCCGTGCAGGACCTTCCCGCCGTCGAGAGGCGACGCTGGCAACAGGTTGAACGCTCCGAGCAACACGTTGATCACGCCGAGCCAGCGCAGCGAGCCGGCCGCGAGGCCCCAACCAGCCAACTGTGCGAGACCGGCGAGCCCAAAAGAGATCCCGCCGAGCACGCCGCTCGAGAGGGGACCTACCAGGGAGACAACCAGCTCGATCGAGGGTTTGCGGCTATCGCTTTCGATACGGGTCACACCGCCCATGAACCAAAGGGTGATACCGTCGACGTGGAGCTTGGCCCGGCGCGCCGCCACGGCATGGGCAATCTCGTGGACCAGCACCCCGACGAGCAGCGCCACCGCGGTGAGCGACCCGGCAACCCAGTAGGCCCCGTGCGTGTAGCCCGGGACGTCTGTGGGGAGCCGCGAGCTTGCAAGGAAGTAGGCCACGATGGCCGCCAGCGCGAAGATGCTCCAGTTCGCCCCGACCTTGACGCCGGCCACTCGTCCCAACCTCAGGCTGTCTTCCAAAGTTCTTCCCTTCGGGCTCCACTGGCCCAATCAAGAACAACGTTGACCAGTCTTCCCGTCTTCCATATGTAGCAGGCGGTTGGGACGCACCTCATTGCGAGCTGGCTAATCAGCGGCTAGCGCCTGGGCGTTCGCTCCCGCCGTTCTCGATGAGTGCCCATTTCACGGCGGGCTTCTTCTTTGGCTTCCCGATCGGCGATGGCCCGCCTCTTGTCGTAGGCGCGCCGGCCCCTGGCCAGTGCGATCTCGACTTTCGCGCGCCCGTCCTTGAAGTACGCCGCGAGGGGCACCAGGGTGAGCGGTCCCTGTTGGGTCTCGCGGGCCAGGTCCAAGATCTCGCGTTTGTGCAGCAAGAGCTTGCGTGCCCGGTCAGGGTCGAACATGCCGAAGCCGCTTGTATAGCCGTACGGCGCCACGTGCATGCCGTGCAGCCAGACCTCGCCGTCCTGGGCCCTGGCGAACGAGTCCCGTAACTGCACCTTGCCTTCCCTGAAGGACTTGACCTCGCTGCCGACCAGTACGATCCCAGCCTCGTAGGTACCCAGGATCTCGTAATCATGGCGGGCGCGGCGGTTTTGGGCCACCATCGCCCGCCCGTCGACCTGCTTCGCGGTCATAGGCCTATCAAAGGTAGTTTCGTCGGCGTGCTCCTGTTAGCAAGACCCCTTTGGGACCGGGTTGTCGCCCACTGCCTGGACGGGCTCCCCCTCGAAGCATGCGGGCTTCTGGCCGGCCGTGAAGGCAAGGTGCTCGAGGTCTACCCAGCCAGCAACGCTGCCCGCTCGGCGCGCCTCTATACGGTTGAGCCAAGGGACGTCCTGAGTGCCGATCGCGCCGCCAGAGCCGCCGGCTGGGATCTGATCGGGGTCTGGCACTCCCATACCCACACCCTGGCGTACCCCTCGCCGACCGACGTGGAGCAGGCCCCGGACCCCGATTGGCACTACGTGCTGGTGTCCCTGAGCGACGTGGAGCCGGTAGTCCGCAGCTACAGGATCATCGACCGCCAGGTCCAGGAGGAACCTGTCTATACCGAGCCCTGAGGCGCAAGGGTCGAGGCGATGCCCTACAATGGTGATCGGAAAGGTCGGGTTTGGCTCGGCCACCTCACTCGGGAGGGCGTGTGGCACGTTGGGAGGGGCTGTGACGGTCGAAGTGCGCCTGCCGAATATCCTGCGCCCGATGGCAGCTGGCGAACCCATCGTGAACGCGGAGGGGGACTCGCTAAGAGAAGTGTTCGACGACCTGGTGCGGCAGTACCCTGCGCTGCGTTCGTCCTTGCTCACTCCCGATGGCGAGATGCACCGGCACCTGAACGTCTTCGTCAATGACGACGATGTCCGCTACCTGGGCAAGCTCGATGCCAAGGTGGGTGACGCCGACACGGTCACCCTTATGCCGGCAGTGGCAGGAGGCTGAACGATGGCGCATTACGACAGCGTCCTAGACACGATCGGCAATACCCCCCTCGTGGAGATCAGCGAGTTGAGCCCGAACCCTCGTGTGCGGGTGCTCATAAAGCTCGAGGGTGTCAACCCGGGTGGTTCGGTAAAGGACCGCGCCGCCAAGTGCATGATCGAAGAAGCCGAGAAAAATGGGAGCCTTGGTCCGGGCCAGCGGATCCTCGAGTCGTCATCGGGCAATACGGCTGCAGGTCTTGCCATGATCGCCAGGGTCAAGGGTTACCCGTTCACGGTCGTGGTGCCAGAGAACGTGTCGGTGGAGCGCACCAAGCTGTTGCTTGCATTTGGTGCCGAGATCATCAGTTCTCCCGCCGCCGAGGGTTCCAACGGCGCGATGCGCCGTGCCCAGGCATTGGCGAAAGAGCACCCCGATTGGTTCTTTTCCTACCAGTACGGCAACCCTGCCAACCCCAAGGCCCATTACGAGGGGACGGGCCCTGAGATCTGGCGAGATTGCCCTGAAGTAACGCATTTCGTGACCGGGCTCGGGACGGCAGGGACGATAATCGGCGTGGGCCGGTTCTTGAAGGAACGTAACCCGTCAGTGAGTATTTGGGCCGTCCAGCCTCCGGTAGGCGAGACTGTTGAAGGGCTTAAGAGCTTGGACGAGGGTTTCATCCCGCCGGTGTTCACAGATAATGATGGCTATGAGCTCGTGGACCGCAGCCGGGTCGTCGGCCCGAGGGAAAGCATCGAGTGGTCCAGGCGACTTACCGAGGTCGGGATTTTTGCTGGCATTTCCACAGGTGCGGCGATGGCCGGTGTGGCGAAATGCGCCAAGGAGATCGACGAGGGGACGATTGTGACAGTGTCGCCCGACGGCGGTTGGAAGTACCTGTCGACCGACGTGTGGACCGGCGACATCGACGCGGTCGTCGAGCGGGCGCGCCACGAGCTGTACTTTTGAGGCTTCTCAACTAGGGCCTTTGGCGCGGTGAGCCCTGACTGCCGCTGAGCTCTGAGTGGCCCTGAGCCCTGGGCGAGGGCCGGGGTGCCGCTTGGCCGGGTACTGCTGCGATGGCCGGGCTCTGGCATAGGCTCACCCGGGATGGACGACCGGCCCATAGGGATGTTCGACAGTGGTTTTGGGGGCCTGACCGTCGCCAGGGCTCTGATCGACCTGCTCCCCTCCGAGGACCTCGTCTACGTGGGGGACACAGCCCGCTACCCCTACGGGTCGAGGAGCCTGGACGAGGTGCGGCTCTTCTCATCGCAGATAACGCACAAGCTTGTCGAGGAGCACGACGTCAAATTGGTGGTCGTCGCCTGCAACAATGCCACCGCGGCCGCGCTAGAGCATTTGCGCTACGAGTTCGACGTCCCCCTGGTGGGGGTGATCGACCCGGGGCTGCGCGCGTTGCTGTCGGTTACCCGGACCGGTCGGGTTGGTGTCATAGGGACCGTCGGGACGATTGCGTCCGGCGCCTACCAGGGAGCCCTCAAGAGGTGGTCGCTTGCCGCATCGGGCCCTCCGATCGAGCTCACATGCGCAGCGTGCCCGGGCTTCGTCGAACTCGTCGAGCGCGGCGAGACCGGAGGTGCCGAGGCGATCGCCCTGGCAGAACGGCTGCTCGCGCCCGTCGTTGGGGCTGGGGTCGATTCGCTCCTTCTTGGGTGCACCCATTACCCTTACCTGGCACGCGCGATAGGTGAGGTGATGGGGCCCCAAGTAGTGCTGGTCAGTTCGGCAGAAGAAACCGCGTTCGAGGTTCGCGGGATCCTCTCGGAGACGGGCCTCGGTCGGCGGCCGGTTCGCTCAAATGGCAGCAGTCGTGGCAGGCCAGATGACAGCTCAACCGGTAGCCGTAGTGGCAGGCCAGATGACAGCTCAACTGGCAGTCACCGTTGGATCTCTTCCGGTGAAGCGGGGATCTTTGTCAGGGTTGGACAGCACCTGTTCGGGCCTGAGCTAGACGAAGCGGACCACTGGGAGCCTCCTTGCGCCGCCGGTCGCCGAGACCGCGTGCCCGAGACGTTGCTGCCCGACGAGATGCTGCCCGACGAGATGCTGCCCGACGAGATGCTGCCCGACGAGATGCTGCCCGACGAGATGCGACCCGACGAGATGCGACCCGAAGTGTTGCGTACCGCGGAGATGCTCAACCGATGACTTCGCAGCCCTTCTCCCTGACAGTGCTCGGCACCGACGGCAGCTATCCGGCCCCAGGCGGTTGTTGCAGCGGTTACCTCCTTCAAGCAGGCGACTTTGCCACCTGGATGGACACCGGTCCAGGAACGATGGCGAACCTGCAGCTTCACCTTCCGCTCTCCCGGCTGGACGCGGTGGTGGTCAGCCATGCCCATCCCGATCACTGGAGCGACCTGGAGGGACTGTACGTGGCCATGCGCTATTTCCTCGGCCGCAAGGGCCTGCCCATCTATGCCCCTGAAGGCCTGCGGGACTTGATGGTGGGCGAAAAACCCGACGGGACCTTCGACTGGCGGGTGATCGGCGACGGTGAGACAGCCCAGTTGGGCCCGGCCCGCTGGAAGTGGTCGCGAACTGACCACCCTGTCGAGACCCTTGCCGCCAGAGTGGAAGTGGGGGGCCGAGCGCTCGGCTACTCCGCTGACACAGGGCCGGCTTGGGCATTGAGCAGCCTGGGGGAAGGGATCGGATTGGCCCTCGTGGAGGCGACCTTGAGTTTGCAGGAAGAAGGATCTTTTCAGCACCTCAGCGCGAGGCAGGCTGGTTGGGCCGCAGCCAGCTCCGGGGCGGAGCGGCTGGTTATTACCCATCTGGCCCCGACGATCGACCGGGAGCTTGCCTGCGCCGAGGCGTCCGCTGCCTTCGGCAGCACTGTTGAGGTTGCCGAGGTGGGCAAGACGTGGACGGTATGACCGATCGACGCCCGCGGGCCGACGGCCGCAGCCCCCAAGAGCTTCGCCCCGTTGAGCTCGAGCGGGACTTCACTAAGTTCGCACCCGGCTCGGTGCTCGTCAGGATGGGCCGTACGGCCGTGCTTTGCACTGCCTCGTTCTCCGAAGAAGCCCCGAGATGGCTTCGAGGTACAGGCAAGGGTTGGGTTACCGCCGAGTACTCGATGTTGCCCGGCTCTTCTCCCGAACGAGTAGAACGAGAGGCAGCCCGCGGTCGCCAGTCCGGCCGTACCCAGGAGATACAGCGCCTCATCGGCCGGAGCCTCCGGGCGGTTACCGACCTTTCGGTGCTAGTGGAACAACAGGTGACCCTCGATTGCGATGTCCTCCAGGCCGACGGCGGCACCAGGACCGCAAGCATCGTGGGAGCTTGGGTGGCTCTCCACGACGCCTGCAGCCGGATGGTCGCCGCCGGCCGGCTGAAGTCCAATCCCGTAAAGGAGGGCTGTGGGGCCGTGTCGGTGGGGATCGTCGGGGGTACTCCTATGTTGGACCTCGCATACGTCGAGGACGCTGGAGCGGAGGTGGACATGAACGTCGTCATGACCAGCTCTGGCGGCCTTGTCGAGGTCCAGGGCACCGCGGAAGGTGCCCCTTTCTCCCGCAAGGAGCTTGACGAGATGCTGGCTTTGGCAGAACGCGGTATCGCCGAGCTGTTGGTCGCGCAGGCCCGCGTTGTCGCGGCGCCGCCCCCGGGACGGGACCCACGAGGGTCGCCTATCCGTGGCTGACATGGGGCCGTTCGTGCTGGCGACGACCAACCCCAATAAGGCACGCGAGATCCGCGAGATCTTCGCTGGCGCCGGGCTCAACTTCGAGCTGCTGGCCAGGCCGCCGGACGTGCCCGAGGTCGAAGAAACCGAGTTGACGCTGCTCGGCAACGCGCGCCTCAAGGCGTCCAGCCTGGTCAAGGCGACAGGGCTGGCGGCGATCGCCGAGGACACTGGGCTCGAAGTGGAGGCGCTGGGCGGCGCGCCGGGCGTGCGTTCGGCGCGCTATGCGGGAGAACCGCCTAATGAAGAGGCCAACGTCGACCGCGTGCTTGCCGAGCTCGTGGATAGTCAAACGCCGCAGGAGCGCCGGGCCAGGTTCGTGACGGTTGCTGTGGCGATGTGGCCCGAAGGCAGGGAGATCACCGTGGAAGGATCGGTGGAGGGATGGATAACGTCAGAGCGCCGGGGCAGGGGCGGCTTTGGGTACGACCCGGTGTTCGCACCAACGGAGTCAGACGGGCGCACTTTCGGCGAGCTGGCCGAAGAGTCACCCGACGCTAAGCACGCGCTCTCCCACCGGGGCCGGGCCTTCAGGGCTCTCGTGGTCGCGCTTGGCGCCGCCGGTTAATACAGAGAGCAGAGCCAGCGCGAGGATGAGACTATGAGCCCTGGCAGGCGGAGATGGCCGCGCACGGTCCGCCGCCTCGCCGAGTTACTGATCGTCGGCTTCATCCTCGAGTACTTCGTCGTACCCCAGATCGGAGGCACCCACAAGGCGATCCACGTGCTCGCCGAGGCCAACCCGTTCCTCCCAGTGCTCGGCCTAGGGCTCGAGGCCCTCTCGCTCTTCGCGTACTTCGAACTGACCCGCTCGCTGATCCCCAAGAGCGAAGACCCGGGCCTTGCCACGGTTTCGAGGATCCAGCTGTCGACTTTGGCGCTCAGCCACTGTGTCCCGGGGGGGAACGCAGCGGCCTCCACGCTCAGTTACAGGCTCTTGACGCGCGCCGGGGTCGGGGGCACCGACACGGCCTTCGCCCTTGCCACTCAGGGGCTCGGTTCGGCCGTTGTCCTGAACATCATCTTCTGGCTCGCCCTCGTCGCTTCACTCCCTATCTACGGCTTCCGTGTGGCGTACCTTTTCGTCGCCGTCCTCGGGCTGCTGCTCATGGCCTTCATCGCCGGCCTTGTCATCTTGATGACCAAAGGCGACGAGAGGGCAATGACGTTCGTGAACGCCGCCGGGAGGAAGCTGCGGTTCCTCCACCTCGACCCCGGCGCCCTGCCCAAGTTTTTCGGCCGGCTCGTTGCGCGGTTCAAGCAGCTTTCGACGGACCGCCGCCAGCTCGCCAAGGCGGTCTTCTTCGCGAGCGCGAACTGGCTGTTCGACGCCGCGTCCCTATTCGTCTTCCTGGGCGCCTTCGGCCGCTGGGTCAACCCGGTTGCGCTGCTCGTCGCCTACGGTGTGGCCAACATCGCGGCGGCGATCCCCTTCACGCCGGGTGGCCTCGGGGTGCTGGAGCTGACCCTTATCGGGATCCTCGTCGGTTTCGGCCCGCCTAGGGCGATCGTGATCCTTGGGGTCGTGGCCTGGAGGCTTGTCAACTTCTGGCTGCCCATACCCGTCGGCGGGATCAGTTACCTATCGCTGCGCGTCCACCCGCCGGCGGGAAACCAGGCTGGCCTGGCGAAGCGCAGGGCGCTGTGGCGGGCCCGCTGGCACTGGGTGATCGAACTTTTCGGCAAGGAGACGCCTTCCCCGATCCCGGCGAGAAGCCCGTCGATCATCGACAAGGTCGTGGACAGCCACGCCCCGCTCACCTCGGACGCCCCGCTCACCTCGGACGCCCCGCTCGCCTCGGACGCCCCGCTCGCCTCGGACGCCCCGCTCACCTCGGACGCCCGGCTGGTCCCGGACGCCCCACCGCGCCCGCCTTCGTCCCCCTGACCGGGCTGTTCCCGCACGGCCCGACCGTCGCCGGTTGCTAGCAGGTCTCCCGCACCGGCTGCTACGCTCATGCGAACACCCGGTCCCATCCCTCCTGCCGTACGAGCGCGATCTATCGGGCGCAGGAGCACCGGACCAATCAACGGACCAATACCGAGCAGCCAAATGCCGGCACGGAGCTGGCGAGCAGACTGTAGTGGAGGGCAGTAGTGGGATTTGACTTGGACGTCGTGGTGGTGGGGGGTTGCGGCCACGTGGGTCTGCCGCTCGCTATGGCCTTCGCTGACAGGGGCTTGCAGGTCGTCGCTTATGACATCGACCCCGCCGCTGTTCGCAAAGTGCAATCAGGTGCCATGCCCTTCGACGAGCCTGGTGCCCCTGAGGTGCTCGAGCGCGTCATCGCCAGCTCGCGGCTCGTGGCTACCAGCGACCCCATTGTCGTCTCGAGGGCCGAGCACATCGTCGTCGTGATCGGTACCCCTGTCGACGAACACCTCAACCCCGACCCGCAAGCGGTGCCGTCCGCAGTCGAGGCTCTGGCACCTTATCTGCGCCCCGGCCAGCTACTGGTCCTTCGCAGCACGGTATACCCAGGGGTGACTGCGCTTGTCGAGCGCCGTGTCGCC
>Ga0302324_100014021_pt1 | contig 16197 bp, 11 predicted proteins | sample Palsa_T0_1_FD_201949 | JGI IMG/M metagenome (GOLD analysis project Ga0302324, IMG submission 201949) | Peat permafrost microbial communities from Stordalen Mire near Abisko, Sweden - Palsa_T0_1 | ecosystem: Environmental > Terrestrial > Soil > Palsa > Peat permafrost | place: Sweden: Abisko...
CCAATTTTCAGATCATGCGTCGCTTGCACATCCACAATGCTCACCCGCTGCATCGCGGGCTGGTAATAGTAGAAGCTGCCTAAATCCTCGCGGGTCACCAGCGTGTAGCCTTCGCTGAACTTTTCGCCATCCGCCTCCAGCACAGCTCGTATCTTCGCTCGTCCTTCCTGCAAGCCGGCGGGGAAGACCTTGAACTCGAAATCCTTTTTCTCTCCGCGCCGCGCGAACTCCACTACAAACTGCGCCGGCTCCGACCGCCAACCCTCTGGCAATTCCAGACGCAACAGGCCATGTGCCTGGCGGCTAAGATTGCTGGTTACGCCCACCGCTACGGTAGAACTCGCGCCGTTGTGTGTCGAAATAACCTGTGTCCCCGGTTCCAAGGCGACCGAAAATCCCGGCACCACGGCCAGTGGGCGAGCGCGTTCCACCCCGGTCTCGTCCACAAACCGTGTCACTACGGTTGCCCCGATACCATTCTTCACGGCAGCGCCGCCCGCGCTCAGAACGGAGTACTCAACCTGGGCCCGCAGCACTGGAGGCGGGAATGGCAGCGTCGCATACTTTTCGTTGTCGATATGATTCACGCTCTCCGTCTCCGGGTCATCGCGGTGCCAGTACGGTCGCGTGTCGGCCGCCTCCTTCGGTACCCGCAAGCGAAAGACCGCGTTAATGTTGTCTCCCGGCTTGATTGCAACCGGATTTGTCTTGTCGGAAATCGTGCCCCACCCCTCAGGCACTTCCAGCTTCAACGCGTCGATGAACAACCGATCTTTCGACCCGTTGTGAAAATCCACCGCCACCAGAAACTCTTGCCCCGGTGAAACTGTGGTCATCGCGTCCACTTCTTTCACAACCTCCTTCACACCCCTGCCTTCTCGTTCCGCTCGAAGAACCACCACAGCGTCTAGACGTATGTTCAGAGCCTCGTTCAGAGCCGTCTCCGCCTGTGCGCGTTTCTCTTCGAGCCGCATCAGCAGATCCGACTTTGGCAAAACACTTAGAGCACTCTTGCCAACTTCCGCGTGCGCCCGCTCCAAGCCAGCCACAACTTCGATCAATGATCCCGCCGCGGCGGATGCATCGTTCCCCTTCGCGTAATCGCCGGCCTTCGCAACCTTCTTCGCGATCTCCCTCAATTCCTGCCGCAACTGCGGGACCCTCGATTCTTCCGTTCCCAACCGCGCCGCCAGGCCCGGCAGTGTCGTATCAATTCCCTCAAAAAAGTCCTGGTCGTGCCCGCCTTTATCCAGCCGCGCGGGCTCTACCGAATCCACCAGCTTGTAAAACGTGAACCGGTCTCCCGGATCCACGGTCCAGTTCGCCGCCCCCTGCGACATCTGATGCCGCAATCCCTGCATCGCGAACTGCACATACGACCCTCCCAAATCCGGGTTCGGCTCCCCGGTATTCAGCTTGACTGTCCAGTTCCCATCCGGACAAGTCATGGCTCCAAACCCGCACACATTTCCGATGTAAAGCTTCCTGGCCTGCCACGGGAGAAGCCCCTGCTCAATCTGCTCGGGAAACCGCTTGGGGTCCGCCGCCGCCCGGAACGCCTCTTTCGTCAGGATGCTCGAGGCCTGGTGGTGCCCATGTCCATCCCGCTCGGTGCCGGAAAACCGCGCCACAAGCACATCCGGACGGAACGTCCGAATCACCCGCACCATATCTCCCAGCGCGACATCGTGTCCGCCCCACTTCGAGAAAGTTTCCTCTGCACTCTTCGAAAATCCAAAGTCCGCCACGCGCGAGAATCGCTCCTGCACGCCGTAATACTCGTCCGCTGCCAGCAGTTCTTCGGTACGCAGCACGCCCAGCACATCCGACAAATTGCTCCCTACCTTGTTCTGCCCGCCCTCGCCGCGATTCAGCGTCATCAGCAGCACGCTGGCTCCGCGGCCGCGCGATTCGAGCGTCAGCATCCCGCCATCTTCATCATCGGGATGCGCTACTGTCTGCATCAGACGCGCCGTTGTGCCTAGCCGCCGCAGCATCAGCCGCAAGCCGGCGATTCCTTGATCTTGCGCAAGCTCAGGAGGAGATCCTTGATAGGGAAGCAGAGGAAAGTTGGTTAGAATGGCCTGGCTGTTCCCAGCCTGCTGAGCCGCCCCTACCGAACCCGCCGCGTTTTCCTCACTCCGCAGTGATGTCACCGGCAGAACCGCGATCGCTAGCCACAGGAATAAGAATGAGGTCTGGACGATTGAAGTTTCGATAAAACGCTGCACGAGCCGCCCCAGGCGGCTCGCAAACTGTTTGCATCCCAAGAAGTTCACCCTACAAGGATGGGGCCTACACCCACTCCGACGCAAATTCTTTGTTCGTCAGAAGAGAACCGGAATTCGAAACTGGAAGCTGCTCTACTGCCGCCCTTCCTTCAGCGTCTGCTGACACGCGCTTCCCGCGGTCAGCACTCCATTAAAGGCCGTCTCCTTGCGCAAGTCCTTCAGCAGGGGATCCTCGAGCAGCGCGGAATAGGCACAATAATTCTGCTGCACCGCGGCTTTCAGCAAACGCAAAGCCGCGTCTTTCTGCCCACAGTACGCCATCAGCGTCCCCGTCAGATACCACTGCTCAGGATCGGGCTCCGCCATCGTCGATGCTTCTGCCTCCCGTACGATCCTATCCAGGTCAGGCGGCCGCTGTGCCTGCGTGCACGCCACCAGCAGTTCGCGATGGTAGAACGGCCCTTTCGCCACATACTTGACGCTCTCTCGCGCCTGGGCCAGATTTCCTGCGGCCAGATAAACATACGGCGTCATCCACGCCGCCCACTCCGTGCCCGCGTCCAGGTGTACGAAATCCATCGCCTGGTCGGTTTTGCCGAGCTCCAGGAACGCCAGAGCGCACGACCGGAAATTGAAGTTCCCCGGGTCGAGCGATCGCGCCGCGTTGCACTCCTGCGTCGCCTTTTCCTGCATGCCCGCATAACGGAGCACATAGCTGAGCGCGAAATGCGCATCGGCGCTCTGCGGTCTCCGCCGCACCAGATCCGTCGCGGCATCGTAAGCCCGGCCCAGTTCGCCGCGTGAGACCCGATTTGTGATTAGATTGCTGGCAGCGAGTTCGCGGTTCGGATCGAGCGCCAGCGCCCGCTCATAGGCAGAATTCGAACTCTGGAACATCTGCTCGCCGCCGCCGCCATAAATCGAATCATAGTAATACCGGAGGCCCAGCGCTTCCCATGCCGGCGCGTAGCCTGCGTCTTCTCCCACCACGTGTTCGAGCACAGCGATCGCATCCTTGTTCGGCCCGGGATCATGGGGTAGGGCGAGGGCATGCAAATAGAGGTCGTAGGCCTCCTGACTCTTGGGACGTGACGCCGTGCTCAAAGCTCCTCCGGCAATGCCCAACACGGGCAACAGTCCATGCTGCACCTGCGTGCTCAATTGGTTCTGCAATGAAATCAAATCATTCACCTGCGCCGTCACCGTCCCCTGCCACAGCGACCGGTCTGTGGGCACGTCAATCGCTTCCAGGGTCACGGTTAGTTGGTCGCCCTGCCGCAGGAAATGACCGGTCAGCAGCCGGCCCACGTGCAGTTGCAGACCTACCTTCCGCGGATCCAGATCCAGCTCTACAAACTTCCGCGTCACCGACGAGGGCCGCACCTCGAGCGAACGCGAATACGTCAATACGCTGGTCAATTCGTCCGCCAGCGCGAAGCGCAGGTAATCCACGGCAAAATCCCCATTCAGGTTCTGCAGCGGCAAAACCGCGATCGCATTCTGCTGCTCCATGTTGGCCACCGACCGGTGTTTCAGCCAGTACGCTCCTACGGCCGACAACACCGTCACCAGCAGCGCCGCCGTCCCCAGCAGAAGCCAGAACTGCCATCGGCTGCCCGTTCGCCCAAACGTCTTGCTTGCAACCCGCAGCCTCGTGGCGTGCAGTCCACTCTTCACCTGCCCTGACTCACTCTCGCGTTTCAGTTGCTGCAGGTCTGCCTTCATCTGCGAGGCGCTTTGATACCGCTCCTTCCGGTCCTTCTCCATCGCCTTGCCGATGATGCCCTCCAGCTCCACCGGCACTTTCGGATTCAGTTCTCCCGGCGGGACCGGCTTGTCATGCAACACCGCATCCAGCGTCATCAGCGAGTTCTTGCCCGCAAACGGCTTCTTCCCGGTCGACATTTCATACATCACCACGCCGAACGAAAACAGGTCGCTGCGGACATCGATTTCCTCGCTCCGCGCCTGCTCCGGCGACATGTAGATCGCAGTCCCCGGGATCACGCCCACCGCAGTTAACGACTGGTCCAGCGCCGCCATGCCGTCGCTGTCGGTCCCGACGTTGTGCATCAGCTTGGCCAGCCCGAAATCCAGCACCTTCACCTGCCCGCTCGGAGTCAGGAAAATGTTCGCCGGCTTGATGTCCCGGTGCACAATCCCCTTGGCATGGGATGCTGCCAGCGCGTCCGCCACCTGGATACTGATGTCGAGCACCTTTTCCGTCCCCACCGCCTGTCCCGAGATGCATTGCTTCAGGCTCTCGCCCTCCAGCTTCTCCATCACGATGAACGGGTGCCCGTCATTATCCTCAATTGAGTGAATGATGCAGATGTTGGGATGATTGAGCAGCGACGCCGCCCTCGCCTCCCGCGTGAAGCGTTCCAGCGATTTGGGGTCGCCCGCGAGATTTTCTGGAATGAACTTCAGGGCAACATGCCGCCCCAGCTTCAGGTCCTCCGCCTCGTACACCACACCCATACCACCGCCACCCAGCTTCCCCAGGATGCGATAGTGGGACACTGTCTGGCCAATCATGAGAAGACCGAACCCCCGAACGCGGTAATGTTAGGCCCGCCAGCGACTCCGGTCAACTGGTTCGTTTTGATTGTCATCGTTCCCAAACCGACAAACCACCCTATCCATTTGTGTCCGCCTGCAGGTTCCAGGTTGTCCCGCGGCGACTACGATGAAGCGAGCAACCCTGAAATAGTGAGGCGGTTCGGCTATGGCGCGGATGTCCGGTAACCATTCTCCTCAAAGGCAAGGAGGAAGCTATCCGCCGTCGCGCCCCTGAACTCTATCAGCGGGGCGGAGCGGTCGAAGGCCAGGCCGTCGAAAACTGGTATCAGGCCGAAGCCGAAATCCTCCGCGAATCAGCCACTCACGCCGTTTCGCCGCGCGGTCGTTAAAGTTCAGGGTGTGATCTACCCTGGGGAATACGAATCCAGCTTTGGCGATGGCTCCATTCCCGGCGAATGGAAACCTGGCGATCCTGTTCCGGTTCGCCTCGCTCTAGACAAACTCTAGCCGCGCCGCCCCAACGCCCGCGAACTCCAAACCACCATCGTCAAAAGAATCGGCTACAAGACTAATCCTCCACCCACAGGCCCGCCGACGCCCCCACCCATTCCAAACTCTTGTTGTGATCCACCCCCATCATCAAACCACGCCCCATGCGGATAATCGTCAGCACTGCCGCCAACTCCTCCTGCCATATATACATCACCCTCACCTCCGCTTTCGTCCCGCCAAACGGAGTCTCGATGACTGGCTCAAAATGCAGCCGCTCCTGCAGAATGTATTCCGACCTCCTTTCCCCCGGAATGGCTTCGATATCTTCTTTCTTCGGCGCAATGACCACACCCAGTCCCGCGAACGAATACAGAGGTTTCAGGGCGTAGTTCTCTAAGTCCTCGGGAATCCGCTCCAGCCGGTCCAGAAACCAAGTTTTCGGCACCGACTCATGCCGCAAATACGGTATCGAAAACTTGCTGATCCGGAAATACCAGTTCGGATGCCCAGCCCACTCCACGTCAAGATCGTCGCGCCAATCGAACCCCAGCTTCACTTCCTTGCGCTGCAACTCATCCACAATGGTTCGGTTATAGATCCGCCGGATCGGCACGCGGCGTCCATCCCGTTCGTAGTAAAGCTGCGAGCCTTGCTTTTTGATCGCCTCGATGTCGACCGTTTTTACCCCGAGCATCTTGTCGGTCAACAGAAAATCCGGCAGCGTTTTCTGCGCCTGGGGATGAATCTCCATCAGGATCACGTTCTCCGGATCATGTGTGCCCACAATGGCGCTCCGCAAAAGCTCTCGATACGACTTCTCGTCCAGTCCGCTAAGGAAAAAATTGAGCCGTGTATTGCCCGAAACCGGAGCCCGAGAACGGGAGCCCGAAGCCCAGTTTTCCAGCCCATACACTTCGAGGTACCTTTGGGCCAGCGTCACCTGATACGCATAGAGGGAAGGGAAGGCCTGCAATTCCACCAGTTTCGGCTGCAACTCGCCGTTTTGATCCCGCACCAGCCCGAAATCCACTTGCACAAACAGCGGCCGTGGCGGCTCATTCGCAACGCGGAACTCCGCTGGAATCGAGGCATCCGACCGCGCCCGATACTCTGGACTTTCCACCAGTTGCCGGATCAGGTTCTTCCCATTCTCAGCCATCTGATCGAGAAGTGACTTGGCAAAGAAACAAGGAGTCTCCGACAGCCGGAACTGCACATGAGCTCCGCAAGCGTCATCAATCCGCCGCAAAAATGCGTGGTATTTTGCAGGAGTGAAACTGGCGTTGAACTGCTTTCGCAGGAAAGGAATCATCGTGCCGCCCGCTTGCTGCGTAGCGCTGGCATGCCGCCGCAAATCACGCTAAAGTGCTGTCATCCCTGGGCGGAGCAAGACGCGCAGGAAGTGGCTGGCTCGCGGAGTCAAAAGCCTGCCCCGAGCTAAGGCAATCGTTGTAACCTCCAGGTCTGCCGAGCGACCTGGCAGGGAACCCCCGCTGCCAGCAAGACAGTCCTATGCCTCTACCAAAAACTTCCCATCCTGCATGATCTGCGCGTCGTCCACCCAGATGTTGAACTTTCGTCCCACGACGTCAATATGGGTCGACGAATCCCACTCCGCCCCGGTGTGTGCGCCATAAGGATTGCCAAACGCAATGTGCACTCCGGGATACTTTTCATCCTGCAGAATCTGCCCAATAACGTCCTTCAGGTCAATGTTCGTTCCGATGGCGAACTCACCCACGCGGTCGCTATTCTCATCGGTGTGCGTGTACTTCCAGAACTCGTCTTCCAGTTCGTGATTGTCCGAGTGCGCCTCGGTAAGCCGGTTATTCTTTATGTGCACGGTCAGCGGATTCTGCCGCAAATTGCCAAACTTCGCGCATAGATAGTCCCCGACTACGCCGTCAATGACGAACGTCCCGTTGACTTCGCCCGGCGTCGTGAAAATCTCCCCGCCCGGCAGATTCCCCCACTTTTCCGGAGTGATAATCCCGCTAGTCTTCAGCCAGCGATAATTCGGATTCAACTCCGCCGTCAGGTCGGTCCCCGCCGCTGTCTTAGCCCGCACCCGCCGCGCCCTGCGCACCATGGCTACAACTTTCACGCTCAACCGGTCCACCTTCTGAAAATCCGCTCGCATGCCTTCGAGCATGATCTGCCGGTTGATGTTCACCATGTGCGCGTGCCGGATCTTCCTCCGGTTCACCACATCCGTCATCTGCATGCGCGTGCGCAACTCATTCCGCTGCGCCTGCACCGCAAAAATAGAAACCTGGCTCGTTTCCAAATCTTGCAGAATCTCCGAAGGCAAATCCTTCAAGGGACGCGGCGCCAAATCCTCCAGCACCCAGGCGCGGTAAGGCGAGCCCAGTTCTTCAAGTTCATGCACGATCGCCGCCGCAATCTCGAGCGTGGCCTCATCGGTGATCACGCACACCTTCTCCTCGGGCCGCACCCGCAGGCAAACCCGCACGGCATTGCGCGCCCCCGGAGTGTATTCAGGATCAAAGGAAATCTGATGGATGGGGGTGCCCCAGCCTTGTCGGGTTTCTTGCGACAGAGCCTCGCCTGAGGCCGTCGAAGGAGTGGGGACTTTGACTTGACCTACTTCGTCCGCAGGAATGCTCATCAGCCCACTTTTCTCACGGAAGCCGGCTCGTCTTCCGCCAGTCCCGCCTCCGTCTCCTCGATGATGTAATCGACAACTTTCTTCAAGTCTCCAGTCTCCCGATACACCCGCAACTGCCGATCCGCGCCGCTGCCCGTTTCGAGCATGGTATGGATGTAATCCAACTCCTCGCGCGAGTCCAGTTCATCGACTACGTCATCTACAAAATCCAGGTACTCAAGGATCAAGTCCTTCGCCGGCACTTCCATCTGCTTGCCGAAATCAATCAGTTTCCCGCTCATCCCGTAGCGCGCCGCCCGCCACTTGTTCTCCATGATCAGCGCCCGCCGGTACAGCCGGAAGCCTTGATTCGCGGTGTGCAATTTATACAGCTTCGCCACGGTTGCCTGAATCAACGCCGCCAGCGCAATTGTCTCGTCGGCGCGCATCGGAATATCGCACACTCGGAATTCAATCGTATTAAAGAACGGATGCGGCCGGATGTCCCACCAGATCTTCTTGGCATTATCGATGCAATTGGTCTTGATCAGCAGCTTGATGAAATTCTCGTACTCACCCCAGCTGGGAAAATAATCCGGAATGTTGGTCCGCGGAAACTTATCAAATACCTTGCATCGGTAAGACTTCAGCCCCGTCTCCATCCCCAGCCAGAACGGTGAATTCGTGGACAAGGCGAGCAAGTGCGGCAGAAAATATCGCGCATGATTCATCATGTGGATCGCCGTCTCGCGGTCCTCGATTCCAATATGCACGTGCAGGCCAAAAATCAGATTCGCACGCGCCACCAACTGCATGTCCTCGACAATATTTTTGTACCGGTCGTCCGGATAAATTTCCTGCACCCGCCAGTCGGCAAACGGATGGGTCGCCACCGAAGCCAACCGCAGCCCATTCTCCTTGGCCAGTCGCACAATATCGCGCCGCAGCAGCTTCACTTCCGCCTTGGCTTCCTTGATGTTCTTGCAAACTCCAGTCCCCACCTCCACCACCGACTGGTGCATCTCCGCCTTCACCCGTTCCTGCAGGATCAGCCTGCCCTTCTCGAGGATCTCCGCCTGAATATGCGACCGCAGATCCCGCGTCTGCGGATCCACCGTCTGATATTCCTCTTCAATCCCGATGCTGAAACTAGGTTTCATGAAATATCTGCAAGCCAACGTGCACGGGCTCGCCTGCCCCCGAATCGAACCACGATTCCAAATGCCTCATCCCTCGGCGCTCCCTCGGAATGGGCAAATCAGCCCATAACAGTATAAACCGCACCTGGAATTCTGATCAGAAATGGTGGTGCATCTGGAACCAGGACAGCCAAAAGAAAAGGCCAACCAGAAGAAGCATCAATCCACTCAAGCAGATGGACAGCACGCAGAACAAGCCCCGCATCCAATGTCCCGGCGAAAATGCCCGGAACAATAGGATGATCGCGGTTACTTGGCCGATGAGAACCGCGCCGATACCCCACACTACGAACAGCTCAGTCAGACCGCCAGCCACTGCGCCGATCCCGGTCGCCTTCTGTCTCGAAATCCCAAGGAGCGCGTTGCCGAGGCCAATCAGGATGGGAATCCACGGCGCCCACGCCAGCACCACGCCCCAGAGAAATCGCCTTTTCTTTAGCTCGTCCACACCTATTTCGCCGCCTTGCCCCGCTTCCGTTCCGCCACCCACCCCGGTTCCGCCTTGCGGGTTTTCTTCACCGGTGCACCCGCCAAAAACCCCGCCCACCGCAACTCCTGCGCCGGATTCTCCCCGCTCAGCGCCATCTTCACCGCCATGTCCGCCACCGCCTTCACGATCCAGTCAAAATTCTCCTGCCCCACCGAGGTAATCTCCGCATCCGGTGCCGGATTCAGAAAATCAATCGCATAAGGCACTCCACCCTCCACTGCAAACTCCACGGTGTTCAAGTCGTAGCCCAGCACCCGGCACAAGGTCAGCGCATCCTTGTCAATGCGATCCTTCAGCGCCGCCGATGACGGCGCCGGATTCCCCTTCACATACCGCTCATGAAACGGTGCCCTGGGGTCGTACTTCATGATGTGCACTTTCTCCTGCCCCACCACATAGCACCGGTAATAGTCCTCAAACACCACCCCATGCTGCAGCGTCATGCACAAGTCGCCCGTCTGGTTGTAGTGCTGAAAGAATTCCTCCGGCGAATGCACGTGGTAAACATGCTTCCACCCGCCCCCGGAATAAGGTTTCAAGAAGGCAGGGAAGCCAACGTAATCAAATATCTCCTGCCAGTTCAAGGGATAGATCAGGTTCCGCATCGACTTGTCTGTGGTCCCCTCCGGATGCTTGTTGTGCGGCAGAATTACCGTCGGCGGAATCGCCACCCCCATCTTGTGCGCCAGCGCATAATTGAAAAACTTGTCATCTGCCGTCCACCAGAACGGATTGTTCACCACGATGGTGCCGTGCAGCGCCGCATTCTTCAAATAGGCCCGATAGAAGGGAATATCCTGCGAGATGCGGTCGATGATGACGTCATATTTCTTGGGTTCATTCATCCGAACCCCGCCCACCTGCACAAACTCCGCAGCAACTCCCTCAACGCCCATCGCGTTAATCTTCTCCACCACGGCCGGCGGAAACGTATTCTCCATGCCAAACAAAATCCCAATCTTTTTCACAGCGTTCTCCATTCTCAAATCGAACCACTAACCACTGCCACCGCCCTAGAAATGCTTCTCCGCCATCCTCTGCCAAAGCGGCCAGTCATGCTTCGAATTGTCGCCGTAAACGTCCAGCCAGTGCGGCACCGCTTTGCCATTCAGGATGGCCGAAAACTTCACGTTCTGGTCCAAGCAAATATCCCAATCCGCCGTTCCCAGCACAATTTTCATCTGCCGGTAACGACTCAAAAACCAGTCGTCGTTCTGGTTCGGCAGATAGTCGGGCGGACAATTGAAGTAGCAATCATCGTCGTAATACCCATCCAGAAACTGGTGGATATCAAAGGCCCCGCTCATGCTCACGCAGTGCGTGACCACATCCGGATGCTTCAGGGAAAAATTCACCGCGTGGTAGGCTCCGAAGCTGCATCCCGTCACGACCAGCCGCGGGGTTTGATTCTTCCACCGTATAAACGGCACCAGTTCATGCAGAATGTAGCGCTCATACTGCAAATGCCGCAGCACCCGCACCCTGGGATGCACGCTCTTGTTATACCAACTTTCGCTATCGATGCTGTCCGGGCAAAACACCTGCAGATCGCCGCGCTCGATCTTCGGTGTCAACACGCCAATCATCCCGCGGTCTTCGTACTCGAAGAACTTTCCCTGCGAGCTCGGAAATACCAGCAGCGGCGTCCCCCCATGCCCGAAAACCAGAGCCTCCATGTCCCGGTTCAGTTCCTGGCTGTATCCCTTGTGATATTCGCGATTCATTCTTCGGCAGTCCCAGCAGAGACGAAGTATCTTACCTGAACCGGGGGTCTCCAGCCCATTTTTGTGTCAACCCTAAGCTGCCCGAGCCTCGACAAAATGATATCGTCATACGAGACATGTCGTGGACGTTCCGCAAACTCGTCCCGCGCTCCGCGGCCCTCATACTCGTTATCCTAACGCTCGCCGCCGCCATAGCCTTCGCCGCGGTCAGCCACCTCGTGTCTCGCTTCACCGCCAATCAACAGGCCCGCGGCCGCAAGCTTTACGCTCAGGGTCTCGCCGAGGTTAGCGCCGCCCGCTACGACGATGCCATCAACGCTTTCCGCGCCGCCCTCACCTGCGATCCCACCAACTCCCAATATCAGCTCAGCATGGCCCGCGCCCTGCGCGACAGCAACGACCCCCGCCGCCTCGACGAAGCCGAATCCTACCTCATTTCTCTTTGGCAGCGGGCCCCGCAGGACGCCGCCGTTAATCTCGCTCTCGCCCGCGTCGCCGCCCGCCGCGGGTCCATCGAAGAAGCCACTCTCTATTACCACAACGCCATGTACGGAGTCTGGAACTCTGACGCCGACACCAACCGCAACAAAGCCCGCATCGAACTGGTACAGTTCTTGCTCAAAAGACGCGCTCCTGACAAAGCCGAATCCGAACTCATGGCCCTCGCCACCTCCTTGCCGCCTGATCCCGCCGCGCACCTCCAGGCGGCGCAACTTTTCGAGCAGGCTCAGGACTACCCCAACGCCCTCGCCCAGTATCAGGAGATTCTCCGCCTCGATCCCGAAAACTCTTCTGCCCTGGCCGGCGCCGGCCAGGCTGCATACCGTTCCGGCAACTATGCCACCGCCCAACGCTGTCTGCAGGCCGCCGTCAATGCCAATCCGCAGGATGACAACTCTCGCCAACTTCTCGCGACGACCGACCTCATCCTCCGCGCTAATCCTTTCCACAGCCACATCTCCGATGCCGAACGCAACCGCCGCATCACCACCGCCTTCGACCAGGCCGAAAAACGCCTTGCCGAATGCGCCCAGCAGACAGGTGTCGACCTTAAGATCCCTGATTCCATCACCGCGTCTCCGCTTTCCAGCTTGCAGTCCCGCTGGATGGCCGCCAAACCAGATCTAGCCCGCCTTCACTCTCCCGGCGAAACCGATCTGCCGGACTCCATCATGGACGTCGTTTTCCAAATCGAACAGCAGACTTCAGCCCTTTGTGGTCCGCCACGAGGCCTCGACCTCGCCTTATCCCTGATCTCTCAAAGACGCGAGGCCGCCAGCCAATGAGTAATCCTCCCGGAATCGGTCCTGCTGCCAGGAATTCTCCATCTTTGCCGCAGGCGCCGATCGCTCGGCTCCAAATTCCCCGCCGTTTGTTCTCTTCTCTTGAAGGTGTCTTCAACGAGGAGCTATTCTTTCTCATCCTCTCGGTTTTCATCGGAATCTTCTCCGGCCTCGCCGTGGTCTGTTTCCGTCTCGCCATCGACTGGACGCATCTCGCCCTGCTCGGTGCACTCCCGCAAACCCACAGTTGGCGATTGTTCGCCGTTCCCTCACTCGCCGGCCTGGTCGTGGCCGCGCTCGTGTTGCATGTGTTCCCGGCTATCCGCGGCAGTGGCGTGAACCAGACCAAGGCAGCGCTTTACATCTTCAACGGTTTCATCCCCTTTCGCACCGCTGTCGGAAAATTCATCTGCGCCGCGCTGGCCATCGGTTCCGGTCAATCCCTAGGTCCGGAGGATCCTGCTCTCCAAATCGGAGCCGGCATCGCCTCCGCTCTTGGACGCCAGCTCGAAATCTCCCGCGAAAAGCTTCGCCTCATGGCGCCGGTCGGCGCCGCCGCGGGCTTGGCAGCCGCCTTCAACGCCCCCATCTCTGCTGTCCTGTTTGTCATCGAAGAAGTCATCGGCCGCTGGAGCGCCGGTATCCTCGGTTCCGTAGTCCTCTCCGCCGTTTCCAGCGTCGTGATCGTACGCTGGTTCCTGGGCAGCGAACCCCTCTTCCGCATTCCCGTTACCACGTTCAAGAATCCCACCGAGCTCCTCGCCTACGCCGTCCTCGGTATTGTTGGCGGCCTCGCCTCCGTGGTCTTCGCAAAATCGATCGGCTATCTCCGGCCCCGCCTCAAAGCTCTGCCGCGCTGGACGCAATACTTCCAGCCCGCGCTCGCCGGACTCCTCGTCGGACTCATCGCCTTCCTCGGCGCTCCGCAAATCATGGGCGCCGGTTACGATTCCATGGACCAGGCCATGCACGGCCAGTACGCCTGGAAAGTCCTCGCCATCCTCGCCGTTCTTAAGATTGTCGCCACCACTTTTTCCTTCGTCAGTGGCACTCCCGGCGGCATGTTCGCGCCCACGCTCTTCATCGGAGCCATGCTCGGAGGCGCGGTCGGCGACATCGAGCACATCTTCTTTCCTCAACTCACCGGATCCACCGGAACCTACGTACTCGTCGGCATGGGCGTCCTCTTCGCCGGCTTTCTCCGGGTTCCCATGACCTCCGTCTTCATGGTCCTCGAAGTCAGTGGCAACTACGAGATCATCGTCCCCGTCATCGTAGCCAACACTTTTTCTTACCTGGTCTCGCGCGGCCTGCAGAGCATTCCCATCTTTGACCTGCTCACTCGCCAGGACGGGCTCATCTTGCCCTCGCTCGAAGAGAACCGCGAAGAAACCATCCTCCGCGTCGAAGACGCCATGCTCCCCGTTCCCACTACCATCCTCAACGCCAAGGATTACGTCGATGCCAACGCCCGCCGTGTCCAGGATTCCCCCGACTCCACATTCTTAGTGCGCATGCATCCAAGCGGCTGGGGCACAGTCAGCCGCGACCAACTCCAGCGCTTTTTCCACGAAGGCAAGGGCGAACTTACCCTCTCCTCCGTTCTCCCCCCGCAGTCTCTGCCCAGTCTCTACCCCGATCTTCCTCTCGATGCCGCGCTCCGCTACGTGAATGTTTGCCCGCTCGTTCCCGTAGTCAACCGCGCCGACTCGCGTCATCTCGAGGGTGTTATCTCCCGCGACTCCGTCTTCACAAAATACGGAAGCCCGCAAACTGTAGCCGGAGGCTGAACATGCTTTCAGCAGGCCCGCAACGGCGGCTGGGTGCATGAGGGATGGTCGCACGACAGGATGATGCTCGTACGAGGGGAGGTTCGTATATCAGGGTTGGCCTTGAAGGCGTCCGGAGAATGCAGCGGTTCGAGAGTTCGCCTTTATTCTTATGCTCACCCGCCAGCCCGCTTATACCCGCTGTACTTAATGATCTCCCGCACCTGCACCGGCCGCGCCTTAAACTGCAGTGTGTCATCGGAGCGCGTGTACGCCGGAAACCAGTAGCGTCCATCTACTAGTTGGCGATAGGTCACAAACGTGGGATGCAACTGCGGGTGCTCATGCTTTTTCACATGTAACTTTTCCGGACCGCTCTTGCCGCACACCTTCACGATCTGAAAATCCTGCGCGTCCACCCAGATTCGCCCCTGAAAGTATCGCTTGCCGTTGTCTTTCTTGTTCGGCTCCACGCGAAACTCGTAGGTGTCGAGGTCGTCCACATGCCGCTGCCCGGCGTAAGTCAGGTTATATTGCGGCAGATCTTCGCTGGTCAGCACCAGCGGCATGAATACGCGAATATCTTCCATGTCTTCCTGGGTCATTTGAATCCCTCGCAACGAAGGCTGCGCCGCAAACGTCACTTGCTCCTGCCGCCTGCCTTTCTCGTCGTAGGAAACATTCGTTAGCTCGTGAAACTCTCCCGTCACGTCTTTGCCAGCAAGCGTCTGCATCAGCACATCCTGGGTGTAGGTGTAATGAAGACGTGCCTCTTTCGTAACCGCTTCGGCAGCTCCAAACTTCTGGATCACATCCTGCACGCTCATCGTCTTCGGTGGAGCAGAATCCAGCGGCCCGTTGCCGGCCTCGCAATCTGTCTGGCCCCACAACCCGACAGGCAGCAGAAGTACCAGAATGACCGCCGACTGAATAGTGCGCTGAATTAGCTCTCGCATGATCGAAATGTGCAGTATACGTCAGAGCCGATCCATCCGTTCTAGGCGACCTCTGCGGCCTTTCTTCACGATCTCTGCCCTTATTGCCTAACCAAACTTCCTTTTCCTGCAAACTACCTGAGCAGTCTACGCATCCTTTGAGTGTGTGCCGGCCAGAATCATAGCCCGATTCGGCCAGGGCTCAGTAGGACCGTACCAGTAGGGACACCACGGCACCCTCTCAACCGGGAGATTTCAAGAGGCGCTGCTTCAACGGGGTGCGCGGCCCGGCGACGACGGTTAAGCGCGGGGATCCCGGTCCCGATTGGCCGGCGGAGTTGTACCCCGTTAAGAGCGCGCCGGCATTCTGAGGTGCCGCCGGCCACGCGGCGAGTCGTCGGTATAGGCGTACACCCGCCCTTTGGTTCCCGGCAACCGGTGAGTGGGCAGGCCGAGTTCTTTCTCCCAGCGATTGACGGTGCGTCGTCGCAGCCCAAAAACAGCAATCTCTTTCCACGAATCCAACCGCTTGCGACCGGGGAATGGGTTGCTAGCAGACATTTGTCCTTCAATGCCCGGTTATGTCCGGTAATGCCCGTTGCCGCGGGGACGGCAGGTGACCCAGTATATACAGGGCGTGCGAGGGTTTGCCACCACTTCCCCTCGTGGCCTCGTGGCCCTCGTGACGGCTCAGGACGGGCTATCTCGAACCCGGAGCCCCCAAGAACCGCCGAATCAGGGTTCTGGGGCGTTAAAAGAGGATCATCCCATTTGCCTAGCATTCGGTCTCATCTGGAAGCAAAATTCGATTCACCACGAGTCGGAGTAGGGATCACGATTACTCATGACCCCCTCCACGGATCCGGACGAGCGGATTTCCCGCATCCGGCTCTTGCCTTAGGTGATAACGCCCACGCGGCGCAGAGGATAGGGATGACAGACA
>Ga0302324_100014022_pt1 | contig 16197 bp, 13 predicted proteins | sample Palsa_T0_1_FD_201949 | JGI IMG/M metagenome (GOLD analysis project Ga0302324, IMG submission 201949) | Peat permafrost microbial communities from Stordalen Mire near Abisko, Sweden - Palsa_T0_1 | ecosystem: Environmental > Terrestrial > Soil > Palsa > Peat permafrost | place: Sweden: Abisko...
TGGTGCCGTCTGCGTGCCCTGATCGGCACCGGACGAGAGTGTGTCGGTTGCGGTGGAGGAGTCGGCAGAGTCGGATCTGGTCTCGGAGGCGGCTTCGGCTGCAGCCGCTGAGGTTTCTTCGCGGGCAAAGTGGATGGGAGCGTCGTTCTCCTCAGGAGCGGAGGACTCGGCCAATTTGACGGCGGCGGTCTCTTTTGTGGTGAGGGGCGGGAGGGTATAGACTTCGACCGCTTCGGCGTGAACGATGGCGAGGCTCATTCCACTAGGGGACAGAGCGAAGTTCTGGCCGGCGCGCTCAATCGGAGAGCAGTCGACGTGCATGATTTGCCTTCCGCTATCGGTCTGATAGACGACGATGGTTTGACTGGTCTGCTCGTCGGAGGTTATGAGCTGATCGGGGACGGTTGCTGTGCTCACCAGGACGCGGCTGAGGGCAAAGCGACCACTGGCGGGCGCGAAGACCAGGGACGGGGCGAAATAGTTGCCAAAGAGATTCTGCTCCCACATCTCTTCGCCCCGCATGTTGAAGCCTCCGAGCAACTGCCTGGTGTCGCCGGTGCGGCAGCCGAAGGCGATGAATTCGCTGCGGCTTACGAAGATCGGTGTGGGCCGGCAGGTGGAATCGAAGGGAGAGAGCTCATTCGTCTTGCCAGCATAGGAGTCGAAGTCAAAGGCCCAGTGCTTCCGTCCCTGATCGATGACGGCTAGATAGCCGGCGGCGGTGGAGGGGATGTTTCCAGTGTTATTGGAACGGACGATACCGGCGATGCGAGGGTTTATTTCATCGCTCGCCTCGTTGGGTGCAGAGAGGCGATAGAAGTTGATCCGAACAGGGGTGGGATCGGTGGATTCGGCAGGCTGCGGAGGCGGAGCAGGACCGAAGAGGGGAGTTTTGGGCCGGGGGATGGGTGGAGTGCGTGGGACAGTCTCGACGATGAGCAGGTTCGCGTCGGGCGAGAGAATAAGAGCGCGGATGCGACGGCTGACCAAAAGGAAGGGGCGCTCCTGAAACGGCTGGCCCCCAGCCAGGTTGATGAGCGGCGCGAACGTGCTAAGGGTGTCGCGGATGCGCAGGAGGAAGCGACCGTGGCCGAGGCTCCAGAGGTATTGACCATGATCATGGAGCCGCCAAGAGGTGCGGGCGATGACTTTGCCAGAGGGTAGTTCGAGGAGGAGGGCGTCCACGTGGCGATCCTGGTCGTCTTCGGGCTCGTTGGGTAGTCGCGTGAGGAGGCGGCGAACGGTGAAGGTGAGAAGCAGATGGCGATCATCGACATAGTGGACGGTGAATAGCGAGCTGCCGGCGACCAGGAACTGGGCGGGCTGTGGCTGAAATCCCAAGGGTTCAAGGGGGATGCGGAGAGGAGGCTCGGGTCCGCGGGCGAGGACAGGGGTAACCAACAGCAGAAGGAACAGGGGAAGCCTAAGGCAGCTGTGAAAGAGATGGCGGGAGGCAGTGATCGGAATTGGGCGTTTGGGAACCGGCATGGTAGAGCGCGCGTATTAGTAAATCTGCGGAGCGCGTAGGACTACTGTTTCACAGACGGACGAAAGCCGCCAAGGGATGCACTCTAAGCTGATCCGTTGTGGTGAGTTGCCATGCGGTGGTGATACAAAGACTGGGTAACTTTTATTGAATTTAAGGGAGATCTACATGTTGAGTAAGCGGATGATGACCGGTTGGGCTGGGCGCCGGGTTGAGTTTGGGATGGCAATTGCGCTGATTACGGTTTCAGCCGGGGCCTGGCGGCCAGGCTTTGCGCAGCAAGGCAAGACTTCAGATGCAGGCAAGCCGACCGAGGTATATCTGCCGATTCCTGGATTCGATACGACATCGCTGGATACGACCGTCGATCCGTGTAACGACTTCTATAAATTTTCCTGTGGAAAGTTTGCGGCAAATCATCCTATCCCCGCGGATCAGTCTGGGGTAGACCAGTTTTACGCGTTGTACAACGTCAACACCCAGTCGCTGAACGAGATTTTGAAGAAGGCAGCGACAGGCGGAACGAACCGATCGCCGGACGAACAAAAGATTGGCGACTACTACAAGGCGTGCATGGATACCAACGCGATTGAGTCAAAGGGACTGGCTCCCCTGCAACCGTCGCTGGATGCGATCGATGCTGTCAACAGTAGGGATCAGCTGCCGGCGTTGGCTGGAAGATTGCAGCGGATGGGTGTCAATGTGTTCTTTGGATACGGAGAGCAACAGGACTTCAAGGACGCGACCAAGCAGATTGCGGTAGCCATCCAAGGTGGGTTGGGGTTACCGGAGAAGGACTACTACCTACGGACGGGAGCGAAGGACGAGACGACCCGTCAGCAGTATGTCGCGCATGTAACAAAGATGCTGACGCTGGCAGGCAGCTCTCCCCAGCAGGCGCTGAAGGATGCAAACGCGATCATGGCATTCGAGACTGGACTGGCCAAGGCTTCACTCAGTGTGACCGATATGCGAGATCCCGAGACTACTTATCATCTGCAGCCGATCGCGACATTTGAGAAGAGTCTTCCGGGAGTAGACTTTGGGGCGTTTCAGGACGCAGTTCATTCGCCGCGGGTGAGCGAGTTGAATAATGCGACCCCGGCGTTCTTTCCCGCGTTGCTGAAAGAAATCCAAGCGGCCGATCTGGAGACGCTGAAGGCCTACATGAAGTATCAACTGCTGACGACTTCGGCTGGCAGGTTGCCGGAGCGGTTCGACGAGGAAAACTTCGACTTCTATGGACGCAAGCTGAATGGGCAACCGGAGCAGGCTGCACGTTGGAAGCGGTGCTCGAACTCGGTGAACGGAGCACTGGGTGAGGCGTTGGGGAAGGTCTATGTGGAGCAGTACTTCGCAGGAGACAGCAAGGCGAAGATGGTGCAGATGGTCAATGACATCGAAACCGCGATGGGGCGCGACATCGACCAGATCGATTGGATGTCTGCGGCAACGAAGGTGCGGGCGAGGGAAAAGTTGCACGATGTAGCGAACAAGATTGGCTATCCGGATAAGTGGCGAGACTACTCGAAGCTTGAGATAAACCCTGATGATGCCCTTGGCAATGCCCGACGAGCCGATGCATTTGAGAATGACCGGCAGTTGGCCAAGATTGGCAAGCCTGTGAACCACGGGGAGTGGGGGATGACTCCGCCTACGGTGAACGCCTACTACGATCCGAGTATGAACGACATCAACTTTCCTGCGGGAATTCTGCAGCCGTCGTTTTACGACTCCAAGCAAGACGATGCAGTGAACTATGGACACATTGGTGCCGTGATCGGACATGAGCTGACGCATGGATTCGACGATGAAGGCAAGAAGTTCGACGGCAAGGGCAACCTGAACGACTGGTGGACGGCGGAGGACACAAAGAACTTCCAGTCACGCACAGACTGCGTGGTAAACGAATACGGCGGCTTCACGGCGGTTGATGATGTGAAGGTGAATGGCAAGCTGACGCTGGGCGAGAATACTGCAGATAATGGCGGTTTGCTGCTGGCCTATATGGCATACCTTGAACGGGCTAAGAAAGAGGGAGTCGATCTGGCGGCAAAGAAGGACGGCTTTACTTCGCCACAACGTTTCTACATTGCGTTTGCCCAGAACTACTGCGAGAACGCACGACCTGAACAGGTGCGGACACAGGTGCTGACTGATCCGCATTCTCCCGACCACTTTCGTGCGAACGGCGCGATCGTAAATCAGCCAGGGTTTGCGGCGGCGTTCGGATGCAAGAAGGGCTCGCCTATGGTTCCGGCAAACAGCTGTCGCGTCTGGTGAGATAAATAGCAGTTCTTGACTGAGGGAGGGAAGCTTCGCTTTCCTCCCTTTTTTCAGCGTGCATGAGTGTGCGAAAGTGGAGGTATGGTGGTTTTGGAGAAGAGACGGGCGCTGGGGTTTGCGGCGTGCGCGGTGGCCAGTTCGTTGTGGGGATGCGGATTCTTCTTCGGCAAGATTGCCCTGGCTGAGATGGGCTTTGCGCACATGGTGCTGTATCGCTTTCTCTTTGCGATCGTGCTTTTGTTGCCGCTGCTGGTAACGCATCGTCCGCAGCTCAACCGTAGAGAGTGGGCTTTGTTGTTGACGGCATCGTTTCTTGGGGTGCCGCTGCAGTTCTTGATTCAGTTTTATGCGCTTTCGATTACAACGGTGAGCCACGCCTCGCTGATGGTGGGGACGATGCCGGTGATCCTGGCGGTGGGGGCGGCGGCGTTTGCACATGAGCGGATGGACCGGGTGGGATGGATGGCGCTGTGTGGCTCGACGTGCGGCGCGGCGTTGATTGCGCTGGGTGGAGGCACGCATGGCGCGGGAGGCGCTTCGCTGACGGGCGATCTGTTGGTGGTTGTCTCGCTGATGATTGCGCTGTTCTGGATTCTGTTCAACAAGCAGTTGATGGAACGTCACTCGCACATTGTTGTCACCGCGTATGGACTGGCGATGGGTACGTTGATGTTGATGGTGTACGTTCCGCTGCGGTATGGGATGCCTCCGGTGGCGGGGGTTTCGCTGAAGGCGTGGCTGGCGCTGGCGGCCAGCGGTGTGCTGTGTACGGCGACGACGACACTGCTGTGGAACTGGGGCATGACGCAGGTCCCCGCTTCGCAGGCGGGAGTGCTTTTGAATATGGAGCCGCTGATGGGAAGCCTGCTGGGGGTTCTGGTACTGGGGGAGCGGCTGGGGCCAAGTGCGTGGGCCGGTGGCGGGCTGATTCTTGCTGCAGCGGTGACGTTGACGACGCGATCGAAGACCAGGGTGCGGGAGCAACTGCCGCTGACTTAGCTCCCTCACCCGGTAGCTAAAGGCTGTGCGCTAACGGATGACAGCTTTCTTTTGGTGGTGTGTCGCCAGATAAGGGTGAGGGTGATGCCAGCGATGATGAGACCGGCGCAGAGGCCCAGCCAGAGGCCAACCGCTCCGTAGTGGAGGCGGAAGGCCAGGACGTAGCCGATGGGCAGGCCGATGAGCCAGTAGCCGATGATCTGGACGATGAGCCCGGCGTGGGTGTTGCCGGCGCCGCGCAGGGCCCCGGTGGCGGTGATCTGGAGGCCGTCGAAGAACTGGAACAGGGCGGCGACGAAGAGCAGGGGGATGGTAGCGGCGATGACGGCGCGATTGGTGGTGAAGGCGCTGGCGATGGCGTGGGGGATGAGCAAAAGGACTGCGGAGAAGACGGCCATGCAGCCAGCGCCGAGCAGGATCGCGGCCCAGCCTGCCGACCAGGCCTCCTGGGGAGCGTTGCGGCCGATGGCCTGACCGACACGGACTGCGGCGGCGGCAGAGATGGCAAAGGGAACCATGAAGGTGAGGCTGGCGCAGTTGAGGGCGATCTCGTGTCCGGCGAGGGGGAGTCGGCCCATGGTTCCTATGAGGTAGGTGACGACGCCGAAGATGGAGATTTCGACGAAGATCTGGCCGCCGGCTGGGGCTCCGAGGAGGACGAGGCGGCGCAGACGTTTAGGCTCGAAGCGGCGGAGCATGCTGCGAAGGCCGTAGTGGTGGCGGTGGTCTACGTACCAGACCGCCCCGGCCATGTAGACGGCGAGATAGAGGCGGGAGAAGGAGGTGGAAAGGCCTGATCCGGTGACGCCGAGCGCGGGGATGTGGACCGGCCCCCAGGAGTGGCCGTAGATGAGGATCCAGTTGCCGAAGACGTTGATGAGGTTGGCTGTGACCGCCGACAGGGCGATGAGACGGACGTGGTTGAAGGCCTGCAGGTAGCGACGCAGGGCGAAGGCGAGGAAGAGAGGAGGGGTTCCCCAGTTGAGCGCGCGGAGGAAGGAGACTGAGCCGGTGAGGACCTGGTGGTCGATGGGCAGGCGCAGCATGATGACGGGTGCGGCTGCGATAAGGACGATGAGGACGAGGGCTAAGGCGGCGCTAAGGATGAGACCGTGATAGAGCCAGCGGTTGGCCTCGTCGAATTTGGCTGCGCCGTGGGACTGGGAGAGGAAGGTGTCGAGGCCGAGGAGAATGCCGGCGAGGCCGAAGGCGAGGGTGTTGTAGAGGACCTGGCCGAGGGCGGCGGCAGAGATGGCCAGCGCCGGGTTTGCCATGTGACCGACCATGATGGTGTCGACGATGCCCATCGCCATCCAGCCAACCTCCGCGAGGATGAGCGGGAGGGCGAGGATAAGGACCGATCGAATTTGAGTGCGGATGGACATAGTTTTGGTCAACGCATTTCGTGCTGGCAGGTACCCCCCCCCCTGGTACCTATTTGTGTCAAAGTCTTCATTCAACAACAGTTAAGCTCGGACTTCAGGTTCAGCTTGAGGAGACACGCCGATCTGTTCCGGCTCGGCGCCCCCGTTTCGTCTTAATGGAAGAAGCCCCGGTGGTGACCGGGGCTTCCTGTTCCACCTCCATTATAGCTGGCGGGATGGAACTGATACGTCACATGGATCTGCTGGTTTGGCGCGGGGATTCGATGGGTGGGGGCTTGACAAGGTTTACCATGCGAAGATTCATCGACACACCCCTTGTACTGTGCCGTCATGGCAGGCGTCCAGCAGCTCCGCCAGCCGGGGGTCCCTTTGTTGTTTGAGCGAGGGCACGGAGTACCTGACGAAGTATGCATCGACCACGGCTCGCAGGGTGGAGGGTCTTCCCTGAGCGGGGCGTGCCGAGGTCATGAAGAGTATCGATGCGCAGGTCGCGACGGCATAGATCGTTCGCTGGGTCGCAGGAGACCACCGTGAAAGGTACACTCCCGCAAGCACCATGCCTGCCGCTGCCATGTAAGCGAGGTACGTTGCGTCGGAGAAGAAGTACAGCAGAAAGAACGCCAGGCCCGGAGCGAGAAAGATGGTCATGCTGCGTACAGTGGCGTTCCGTGTCCATGCGGCGACCCCGAGACATGCCGCGGGTGTCAGAAGGCCCAAGGTCATGATGACCCCTGCCACGGTGTGGACAACATTGACGACACCATGCACCCCGAAGTGTCCGGTCAGAACACCTTGTGCCAATGTATGGACTTGCTTTTGCGATGCATGCAACGGCATGAACAGGCCACCACCAGAGCGCTGCGCCGTGGGCACCCACCACGCCGCGACAAGGGCGACCGCTGCAGAGATACCAGCCAGCCGTACCTTCCAGGAAGAGCGCTGGGAGTGAAGGACCATCCACGGAAGCACAAATACGCCGTCGGATGGCCGGAACCCCGCCATCAGTGCCCAGATCACACATCCCCAGACAAAACACTGCTCCCCTTCCATGACAAGAATGAGCAGAGGGGCAAAGAATGTCATGGCGGCATAGGAGCTATGAATATCTCCGGAGAACCATACGATCGGCGAACAGGCGTACGCGAGGGTGAGCCAGAACGGCGATGAGGTGATTTTGAGACGTGAGAGAAGAAGATAGAAGACCGCAACGCCTGCAACGCTGAACGCTACGTTGAGGATGTGCAGCGCAGATCCGGCGGACACGTGGAAGAGATGCGAGACGACGAAGCCGGTGGCATTGAATAGAAGATAGCCTGGCGGGTGGATGACCAGAGCTCCGTTTTCGATGGCGGTGATGTGGCGAGGAGCATCGACGTAGTAAGGCCCCGACGCACTGGCTATCCGCAGCAGAAGGGTGAAGAGCGCTAGAACGCTGCACTGGAACAAGGGAGATTGGAAGAGACGCCTGAGACCTGTCACGCTGGATAACACTCCTCGAAGCTTCCGGCTATAGCCGTCGTTCTCTCCGCAGATGGTGCGAGTGAGGTGCCGGAGACTCGGGAGCAACGACTCCACTCCTGGAAGCTATTACAGCAGTCTAGGAGTGGAGTTCGGTAGAGGGACTGTCATTCCTTTGTCATTAGGCTTTGTCATTTTGGATACACGCCGAGAGGAAACCTACTGAGGGGTGATGATGCCGCCTACAGGCATGCTGGTGGGGAGGGGTTTTCTTTGCAGGGGGCGGTTGAGGTGCATGGCTTCGGCGGTCATGTCGGTGTATTTGAGACCGGCGCCGGTGTTGAAGAGGACGACCTTGTCGGTGGGCTTTAGATCTCCGCTGGCGAGGAGAGAGTCGTAGGCTGCGGTGGCGGCTGCGCCTTCGGGGGAGAGGAAGATGCCTTCGTGCTTGGCCCAGTCGAGGATGCTGGCGAGGATTTGTTCGTCCGAAGAAGCCAGGGCTGCGCCACCGGATTGGCGGACGATGTCGAGGATGATGGTGTCGGCGTAGGGCTTGGGGACGCGGAGGCCAGCGGCGAAGGTGGCGGCGTTCTGGAAGAACTCGCTGGACGGCTTGCCTTGCTTGTAGGCTGTGGCTATGGGTGCGCAGCCACTGGCCTGGAGGGCATACATTCTGGGGCGCTTGCTTCCCTTCTCGACCCAGCCTAGCTGCTCCATCTCATCGAAGGCCTTCCACATTCCGATGAGGCCTACGCCGCCACCGGTGGGGTAGAAGACGGCGTCGGGGTACTGCCAGCCGAGCTGCTCGACGAGCTCGTAGCCCATGGTCTTTTTGCCCTCGACGCGGAAGGGCTCCTTGAGGGAGGAGATGTCGAACCAGATTTGATTGGCGGGAGTGTTGGCTTCCTTCTGGGCTTTGATGTTTTCGCCGACCATGCGGGCGCAGTCGGAGATGAGGCCGTCGACCATGGTGACGTCGGCCCCGTAGAGAACGCCTTCAAGGTAGTTGGCGAAGGGGACGTCTTGCGGCATGAAGATGTGGGCGCGGATGTCGGCGGCGGCGGCGTAGGCGGCGAGGGCTCCGGCGGCGTTGCCTGCGGAGGGGACGGCGAGGTGCTGGAGGCCATAGTGCTTCGCCATGGTGACTGCAAGGCCAAGGCCGCGGGCCTTGAAGGTACCGGTGGGATTGGCGCCTTCTTCCTTGATGTAGAGGCCGGGGTAACGCTTGCTGTGGAGCATCGGCGTCCAGCCTTCGCCTAGGGTGACTGGGGTGACGTCAGGCAGGACGCTTGAGTAGCGCCACATGCCCAGGCTTGCCGGACTGGCGGCGGCGTGGACGGCGATGTCGTCGCGCTTTGCGGTGCGCTTGAGCTTTTCCATGTCGTAGCGGACGTAGAGGGAACCGGCACAGAGAGGGCAGAGGGTTTGCGGGGTGTCCGCAGATATTTGGTGCTCACAGCGAGCACATTCCAGGAACGCAATAGCGGGCATATATCACATGTTACAGGATGAGGCATAGAGGTGCTCACCTTTTTTTGCGTTAATTCGTCGGAAGGAAAGAGCTTAGGGTGCACCTTTGTCTGGGCGGTTCGGCTTTTTGACTAATGGCGCTGAAGCCAGCGCCGGGCCGAGAGGTCCGTGGCGATGCTGGCGGCCAGCAGCATGAGGCTGAGGGTGACGGCGACGATGACCCAGCGCGGTTCGAGATGCCCCTTGAGCATGAAGCGGTCGAGCAGGGCCAGGACGAGGACCAGAACAGCCGCCTCGGCAAAGAAGGACGAACAACGATGCGCGGAGATGGAGACCAGATCGGCGAACGCGGATGAGGGCTTATGAGGGATGGATCCGTCGCCTGAAGGGACGAGCATGAGGCGCGTGGGAGCGGAGGACATCTGGATTGAGGCCGGGGTAGCTGGTGAGGGGAAGGCGCTGCTTGTGGAGGTTGCTGCGGGTAGTGCATTTTTGTGAAACATAAACAAACCTTTGTGGTGCCTGTACTCAAGTGTGCCCGGCGGCCGGCCGGAAGTCCAATTAATTTACCGTAAATTGCTGTTGATGAAGCACTTATGGATATTTATGCAGCGAGGATGAGAGAATATGCAAAGGAAACGGAGCTTTTTTGATGCGCATGATTGCGGTGGATATGGATGGGACGCTGCTGGGCTCCGATGGGCGGGTGAGTGAGCGGAACCTTGCTGCGATGAAGGCGGCGGAGCGGGCAGGCGTTGAGGTGGTGGTGGCCACGGGGCGGCGGCACTGCTATGCGATGCGGGTGCTGAGGGAGCTGGGTCTGGGCGATGAGAGTGCGGTGATCAGCTCGAATGGTACGGTGACGCGGACGATGGGGGCGAGGCTGATAGAGCGGTCGTTGCTGCCGACGCAGACGGCGCGGTGGCTGTGCGGACATATGGGCGAGTTTCGTAATGCGTTGGTGATGACCTTCGACAAGGTGCGGCCGGATGGAGAGGATGAACGAGGTGCTCTGGTGGTGGAGCGGATGGAGGAGTTAACAGCGAGTATCGGGCGATGGATGTTGGCGAATGAGCCGTATATCTCGCATGTGGTGCCGATGGAACTGGCGCTGGAGGGGGAGGCTCCGATCCAGATGATGGTGTGCGGGACGGTGGAGAGGATGCGGAGGGCGGAGGCGAGGCTGCTGGAGCATCCGGGGGTGTCGGCGGTGGGAGTGGCTGAGCTGGTGGGGCAGGAGCGGGCGTCTGGGGTGGAGGTGTCGCTGCATCGGACGGAGTATCCGGAGCGAGATTTGAGCATCGTGGATATTTTGCCAGCGGGGTGCAGTAAAGGATCGGCTCTGCTGCGGCTGGCGGAGGGTCGTGGGGTGAAAGCGGGGGAGATTCTGGCCATCGGGGACAACTGGAACGACGTTTCGATGCTTGAGGTTGCGGGTCGGGCGGTGCTGATGGGGAATGCTCCGGCAGGCTTGAAGACGATGGCAGCGGAGCGGGGTTGGGTCGTGGGGCGGCGGCACGATGAGGATGGAGTGGCGGAGGCGATTGAGGCTGTGCTGGAGGGAAGTGCCGTTCCCGCTACTGCGCTGTCTGGAGGATGATTCGCCATCGGGTGCGGAAGGGACGCTATCGGTGACACGTTTGTGGGAGTCTTACGGTGATGGAATGGGTGGGTGTGGTGGTAGGCTTTGAGGGTGATGATGCGGCTTAATGCGTTTCGACCGGGTGCGTTTCGGTGTGTCGCGTTTGGGCTTGGCCTGGCGACCATGGCGGCGGCGTGTCCGTTGGCGCTTGCGTCCGAGCATGTGACGCTGAAGAACGGGTTTGAGGTGGACTGCGTTCGGCGTGAGGTTGTGGGGGATAAGGTTCGACTTTATTTTGCGCGGGATAAGGCCTCTGCCGAGGACACAAATTATATGGAGGTTGCGGCGGATTCGGTGGTTCGCGTGGAGATGATTGCGGATGTGCCGGAGCCGGTGGTTGCGGGGAAGGCTTTGGAGGGGAGTGCTGCTTCGACGACGCTCCCAACAAAGGAAGAGATGCATGTGATGTTGTCGCAGGCGGGAGAGGCGCACCACATCGATGAAGACCTGCTGGCGAGCGTGGTAAGGGCCGAGAGCGCAGGTCAGGTGAGGGCGGTGTCGCGTACGGGCGCTCGCGGACTGATGCAGTTGATGCCGGGGACGGCAAGTGCGATGGGCGTCGAGGACGCGTTCAAGGCTGACCAGAATATTGCCGGTGGGACGGCTTATCTGGACTGGTTGCTGACTCGCTACCACGATGATGTGAAGTTGGCGCTGGCGGCCTACAACGCAGGGCCGGGAGCGGTGGACAAGTACCATGGCGTGCCGCCTTACCGCGAGACGCGAATGTATGTGGCACGGGTGATTCGTGAGTTCAACCGGCGGAAGCAGTTGATCCAGGTGGCGCAGGCGCGGTAGGTTTGCCGAAGATTTCGGACGAACTGCATCAACGCGGGTTAGACTTCAAGCTCACAACAGAGGATAAAGAGAGAGCAATGAACAAGCGTAGAGGAGTTCTGTGGGCGGTCGGCGTTGTGGCGCTTGCGGTATTGGTGTTTTTGTTCCGGGACAAGGTGCATTTTGACTGGGGGGCGTTCTGGAAGCAGCTGCGATTTGTCAGCGTGGGACATATTGCGGCGGGGATTGCACTGATCTATGCGACGTATTGGCTGCGTGCGATGCGGTGGGCGGTGTTCGTGTCGCCGACGAAGAAGGTGTCGTCCGTCTCTCTGCTGGGGTCGCAGTTTATTGGGTTTACGGCAGTGGCGTTGTTTGGGCGGCTGGCGGATTTGACGCGGCCTTTTCTTATCGCGCGGCGTACCGGGTTGCCGCTGAGTTCGCAGGTGGCGGTGTGGACGATTGAGAGGATGTTCGATCTGGGCGCGGCGGCGGTGATCTTCTCGGGTGCGCTGGCGTTTACTCCGAAGGGCCTTCCGCACCATGAGGTGTTTGTACGCGCGGGTGTTTTGAGCATGGGAGTTACGCTGGCGATTGCTTTCTTTGCGGGTGTGGTGCGGGTGGCGGGTGGAGCGGTGGCGGGGTTTGCGCGGGCTACGGTCGGGCTGGTGTCGAAGCCGGCGGGCGAGAGTATAGCGACGAAGGTAGTCGGGTTTCGTGATGGGTTGAACGCGCTGTCTTCGGCGCGGGACTTTGGCGTGGTGACGCTGATTTCTCTGGTGATGTGGGGGATGATTGCGTGTGCTTATGTGCAGACGGCGCATGCGTTTGTGCAGACGCCGGAGCTGGCTGGCCTGACATTTTCGCGTACGATGCTGCTGATGGCGGCCAGTATGGGCGGGTCGCTGCTACAGCTTCCGATCATTGGGTGGTTCACGCAGATTGCCGTGACGGCAGCGGCAATGCATACGTTCTATGGAGCGCCGATTGAGGCGGCGACGGCGTGCGGAGGTGTGCTGCTGGTGGTGACCTTTCTGTGCATCATTCCGACAGGACTGATCTATTCGCGGGTGGAGCATGTGAGCTTGAAGAAGGTTGCGAGTGAGAGTGAAGCGGCAGCAGCGGTGGTTGAAGGGGATTTAGGTTAGGGGCTTTTAGAAGATATGTCCTGCCGGACGGGCCCACTGCGCGTGGGGCGGCCACTTCGTGGCGTGCATACCGGTCTTGCGGGGATGATAAGCATTGGTCCTCCCGTTGGTCGGGATCATCGTTTCCGACCAACGGGAGGGCCAATGCTTATCATGTTACCCAGACAAATTAAAAAGGCGTGCAAACGCCCGCCCCACGCGCAGTGGGCCCGTCCGCAGGACCTGCTTCAGGCGCTTCCATCGCGCTGCTAGAATCAAGATATTCCGATGAAGTGCCCCTACTGTGGTTTTGCCCAGGACCGAGTTGTTGATTCACGCGAGAGTAAAGACGCCGATTCAATTCGCCGACGGCGCGAGTGTGAAGGCTGTAACAAGCGTTTTACAACGTATGAACGGATCGATGAGATTCCGTACATGGTGGTGAAAAAAGATGGGCGGCGGGAGAAGTTTGACCGGCAGAAGGTGTTGAGCGGGTTGCTCCACGCCTGCGAGAAGCGACCGGTGGCGGCGGTGAAGCTGGAGCAGATTGTGGATGAAACCGAGGCCTATGTGGTCGATTCGCCGGAGCGAGAGCGGACGACAAATGAGGTCGGTGAGCTGATTATGATGCGGCTGAAGGACATCGATACGGTTGCTTATATACGGTTTGCGAGTGTGTACCGGGACTTCAAAGATGTTCGCGAGTTCAAGGCGGAGCTGGAAGAGTTGCTAAGCGGGAAAGATCCGAAAAAAAGGCGGTAGCGGATGACGGCTGCAAAGAAGATGCACAGGATTACGTTGATTCCTGGAGATGGAATTGGCCCGGAGGTTTCGGGGGCGGTGGTGAGGATTCTGGAGGCGGCGGGTGCGGCGACCGGCGTGGGCTTTGAATGGGATCGGCATGATGCGGGAGCCGACGCGTTCGAGAAGACGGGCGAGTACATTCCGAAGGTGTTGTACGACTCTATCGAGAAGAACCGGGTTGCGTTGAAGGGGCCAGTGACGACACCGATTGGGGGAGGGTTTGCTTCGATCAATGTGACGCTGCGACAGAAGTTCGAGCTGTTTGCGAACTTTCGGCCGGTGAAGAATCTGCCGGGGTTGGCGACACGGTATCCGGGGCTCGACCTGGTGATTGTGCGCGAGAACATGGAAGACCTGTATGCGGGCCTGGAGCATGAGGTGGTGCCGGGTGTGGTGCAGGCGCTGAAGATCATCACGGAGAAGGGCTCGACCAGGATTGCGAAGTTTGCGTTCGACTATGCGCGCAAGCATAAGCGGAAGAAGATTCATGCGATCCACAAAGCGAACATCATGAAGCTGTCGGATGGCTTGTTTTTGCGGTGTTGCCGAAAGGTTGCGGAGGGTTTTCCCGAGGTGGCGTACCACGAACATATTGTGGACAACACCTGTATGCAGTTGGTGATGAACCCTTACCAGTACGACATTCTGCTGACAGAGAATTTATACGGGGATATTCTGAGCGACCTTTGCAGCGCGTTTGTGGGGGGGCTGGGATTGGTTCCGGGCGCGAATCTGGGGACTGAGTGCGCGATCTTCGAGGCGGTGCATGGCTCGGCTCCGGATATCGCGGGGAAGGATATGGCGAACCCTACGGCGCTGCTGCAGAGCGCGGTGTTGATGCTGCATCATATCGATGAACCGGCGACCGCGGAGCGAGTGCAGGCTGGGTTGGAGCAGGTGTATCGCGAGGGTAAGACGCTGACCAAGGATGTTGGTGGAACGAGCGGGACGCGGGCGTTTGCGGATGCGGTGCTGCAGGCGATGGAAGCGCCGGTGGCCCAGGCTTAGCGATTTTTTTGAGGCATGAGGATGAGGTCGAGATGAAGCGGATGTGGGGTTGGTGGATGACGGCGGTGGTGTTTGGCGCAGTGTTGACTGGCCTTACGGGATGTAAGGCCGACGACGCGGTGAAGCAGGCACAAGGGACCGGCAAAGACACAGCGGCGGCACCGATTGCAACGCCGACATCGCCTGTGGATCCTGCTACGTTGGGGATGGCGAGCGGGACGGTGCATTTGGCGGGGAAGCAACCTGAGCGCGTGAAGATTGATATGAGTCAGGATCCGGTGTGCTCGATCATGGGCGGGGACAACTACTCCGAACAGTATGTGGTGAAGGGTGGCAAGCTGGCGAATGTGTATGTCTATGTGAAGAGCGGACCGGCGGCGGCGATGTCTGCGCCTGCGATGAGCAGTGCGCCGGTGGTGTTGGACCAGGTAGGCTGCAAGTACGGGCCGCATGTGATTGCAGTGATGCGCGGCGGAGCGGTGGAGTTTCGTAACTCGGATTCGACGATGCATAACGTCCACACGATGCCGATGGTCGCGGGAAATGCAGCGATTGACGTTTCGGAGGGGCCGAAGGGCGCGCCAGAGGTGAGGGTGTTTCCGCAGCCCGAGGTGATGATGCCGGTGCGGTGCAATAACCATCCGTGGATGAATGCGTTTATCAATGTGTCGGCGACGCCGTTTTTTGCGGTGACGGATGCGGAGGGGCACTTCGCGATCTCGGGATTGCCGGCTGGAGACTATGTGCTAGCGGCGGTGCACGAGAAGATGGGCGAACAGGAGATCCACGTGACGGTGAAGCCGCACGAGACGGCGAAGGCGGATTATAGTTTTAGCGCGAAGTAGCGCATGAACGAAGACGGAGGCGGGGATGAGCGCAGGATTGACGGTGTTGGCAGCGGCGATGCAGCATAGCACGCAGTTGAGTTTGAACTTGTCGCTGGTCATCAATCGGTTGCCGCTGTGGTTTCTGGTGTTTGCGCTGTTTCTACCTCGGATAGCGATGGTGGTGGCGTGGTTTCAGGGCATTCTGGTGCCGTTTCATGTGCAGGGGATCGTTCCGCTGCTGTTCTGGCTTCTATTGCCACGGGTGCTGGTACTGTTTCTGATCTATGTGGATCAGGGGTTGAGTCTGTGGTTTGTGATCCACCTGGTGGGGGCGCTGCTGGTTTGGGGCGGCTCTGGCGGATATCACTCTCGACGCAGACAACGGGACTATTAGCCGATTCGAGACGTACCGGGTGACGGTGCGGGGGCGTCGCGTTATTCTTAGAGGATATGGAACGACGCAGGGTTGGCATTCTTGGCGCGACCGGGATGGTCGGGCAGCGATTCATTCAGTTATTGAGCAATCATCCGTGGTTTGAGATTGCGTGGCTGGCGGCGAGCGATCGGAGCGCGGGCAAAACATACGGTGAGGCATGCCGGTGGAAGCTGGATACTCCGCTGCCGCCGGCGATTGCAGCGATGACCGTGCAGGCGAATGTTCCGGAGGGCTGCGTTGGGGAGCTGCCGAAGATTATCTTTGCGGCGCTGGATGCGGATATCGCGCGGGAGCTGGAGCCTAAGTTTGCGGCGGCGGGATGCGCGGTGATCTCGAACTCCAGCGCGTTTCGGATGGCGAAGGATGTGCCACTGGTGGTGCCGGAGGTGAATGCCGATCATCTGGCGCTGATTGGCGCGCAGAGCTGGCGGAAGGAGAACGGCGGGCGGGGTGGTTATATTGTGACAAATCCGAACTGCTGCGCGATTGGGC
>Ga0302324_100014024_pt1 | contig 16195 bp, 10 predicted proteins | sample Palsa_T0_1_FD_201949 | JGI IMG/M metagenome (GOLD analysis project Ga0302324, IMG submission 201949) | Peat permafrost microbial communities from Stordalen Mire near Abisko, Sweden - Palsa_T0_1 | ecosystem: Environmental > Terrestrial > Soil > Palsa > Peat permafrost | place: Sweden: Abisko...
CAAAGCGAGGACGGTCAAAGAACAGGAAAGGCAGCAAGCCGGCGCACGCGAAAAGCAAACGAAACAAAACCATGGTTGAGACGGGCATCTCGCGAAGTGCAATCTTGCCGAAATAGAATCCCGTTCCCCACAGGCACCCCGCCGTTGCCAGCGCGAAAATGGGAATGACACGACCGTGCCGCTCAGACATTGCTTCCGATTGTACCTAAATTATGTACTTTGCCCGCCCAGTCCGACGAGTAGCACGGGCCCGAATTGCGGATCGGCGCTGCTGCCCAGAATCAATTCATAGGCGGAGTCTACAGGCGTTTTTCAGCAGGCGAAAAACAGCTTGTATCTGTTTGAACACATTGGCAAGGGAGAGGATTTTAACCTACGACCCTGGTCCCGAACCGCATTTTTTAGTTGACTGAAATTTGTGGAATTTTGTTAATTCCAAGTGCTTGCTGTTGAACCGTTTGCGTGCCTGCTGTTGAACGGCGTGGAATCGGGTGGATCGTTGGTATTTAGTATCGGCGGAAGTATAGCCCGGAAGAAAGCAAGGTCGTACGGAATCACTTGTAATCTATTGAATCGGGTGGTGAGCGCGGTAGGAATCGAACCTACAACCTAGTGATTAAGAGTCACTTGCTCTGCCAATTGAGCTACGCGCCCGTTCGTTTTGGTTGGAAACTTCAACTGAGGGTCTTTCCGATTGTACCATTGGAGAGAACTCATGCCCAGCATTGGACGCGTGCTTGAAACTTCGCTCTACGTGGATCATTTGGATCGCTCCATCGATTTCTACACGCGGCTTTTTGGCTTCGAGAAAATGGTGTCCGACGATCGGTTCTGTGCGCTCAATGTTTCAGGCGAACAGGTGCTGTTGCTTTTCCGAAAACGCGGGACTACGGAGCCGATGGTATTTTCCGGCGGCGTACTTCCGCCGCACGATGGCGACGGTCAAACGCACCTGGCTTTCAGCATCGCGGCTGAAGCTGAAGAGGAATGGACCCGGAGTTTGAGCGCGGCGGGCGTGCCGATCGAAAGCCGGGTCACCTGGCCGCGCGGCGGATTCAGCTTATATTTTCGCGATCCGGATGGACACTTGCTGGAACTGGTAAGCCCGGGCTGTTGGGCTATTTATTGAGGAGGGGCGATGCGTCGTCGTGAAGTGATTGCGGGCATGCTGGCTGCGTTGGGAGGCAGCTCGACCTACGCAGCGCCGGCGCTGGATGAATTGCGCGCCGATGCGCAGGCGGTGGGGTTCAATCTCTCCGACAGCGAGCTGGCAGCCATCCAAACTTATGTTGCGGACTTTTTGAAAGCCGCGGATCGTGTGTCCAACGCCATTCCTCCGGCGCCGCCTCTGAAGTATGGGCGGCCGCGAAATTCGACACGGCCGCAGGCATCGGAAAACCCGCTGAATGCGTGGTATGTGACCACGTCGATCAAAGGCGCGCCAACCGGGCCGCTGGCGGGCAAGAAAATCGCGATCAAAGACAACGTCTGCGTGGCGGGATTGCCGATGATGAACGGATCCAAGGTGCTGGAAGGTTTCGTTCCCTCCACCGACGCAACAGTGGTGACGCGCTTGCTCGAAGCGGGCGCGGAGATCGCAGGCAAATCGGTTTGCGAAAGCTTCTGCATGAGCTTCGGCAGCCACACAGGCGATACCGGTTTCGTGCTCAATCCGCACGATCGCACGCGGACCACCGGCGGCTCATCCAGCGGCAGCGCAGCGTTGGTTGCGTCGAACGTGGTGGACATGGCGGTGGGATGCGATGAAGGCGGTTCCATCCGCGTGCCGTCGGCGTTCTGCGGCATCGTGGGGCTGAAACCAACCTGGGGCTTGGTGCCGTTCACCGGCATTTTTCCGATCGAGATGACTATCGATCACGTGGGTCCCATGGCGCATACGGTGTACGATTGCGCGTTGATGCTTGAGACCATCGCGGGTCCGGACGGTTTGGACCCTCGCCAACATGCATCTCTCGAACGCAAGCCTTACACCAGCTTGCTGAAGGGAGGGAAGGGGCTTCGAATCGGCATCCTGAAGGAAGGATTCGGACTCCCAGACGGCGAGCCGGACGTGGACGCGCTGGTGCTGGATGCGGCGCACCGTTTTGAAAGGGCCGGAGCGGTGGTGAGTACGGTCTCAGTGAAAGAGCACACCACACTGGCGCTGGATTGTCTCAATCTTGTGTCGACGGCGATGGCCCCGGTGGCGCTGGACGCGATGGGCCTGAACTGGAAAGGTCATTATCAGTTGGAGCTGGCCGAGTTCTACGTGAAGCATCGTCAGGAGCGTGCGGCATTGTTTCCACCCGAGGTGAAGTTGTGGCTGGTGATGGAGCGGATGCTGGATCGTACCGGGGACGGCCTGTATTATGCGCGCGCACAAAATGTTGCGCTGAGCGTGCGAGCCGCGTATGACCGCGCGCTGGAACAGGTGGATGTCCTGGTGATGCCGACGGTGGCCGCGCGGCCGCCGAAGCTACCGCCGGCCAACGTGGATTTTGCAACCAGCTTGAAGCTATCGGACGGGGCCGCACTGAATACGCCGCAGTTCGATTTGACGGGTCATCCGGGACTGAGCGTGCCTTGCGGAAAACTGGACGGCTTGCCGATTGGGTTGATGCTGGTGGGTCGATTGGGCGAGGATGCGATGGTGCTGCGGGCCGGGCATGCGTTTGAGCAGTTGGGGTAATGTCGAAATAGCAGCCGCTTCTGTCTGCCAACATGCCCGCTCTACCGCGCCGCCACAGGCTCATCCAGCTTCTGGAAATATTCAATAGTCGCGCGCAGTCCGGTTTCCAAATCAACTTTCGGCGCCCAACCCAAAATGCGCTTGGCCTTGTCAATCTGCGGCTGGCGCTGCTTGGGATCGTCTTCTGGAAGCGGTTCGAACTGGATCGGCGCCGTGCTCCCGGTGAGCCGGCGGATGCGCTCGGCAAATTCGCGAATCGTCATCTCCTCGGGATTCCCCAGATTCACCGGATACCGTTCCTCGGAAAACGCCAGCCGGTAAAGTCCATCCACCAGATCGTCCACATAACAAAAGCTGCGAGTTTGCGAACCGTCCCCGTACACGGTCATCGGCTGGTCCCGCAAAGACTGATCGATGAAAGCCGGCACCACCCGGCCATCGTGCAGTTGCATGCGCGGTCCATATGTATTGAAGATGCGTGCGATATTCGTGCGTACTCCGTGTACCCGGTGATAAGCCATGGTGATGGCTTCCGCATATCGTTTGCTTTCGTCGTAGCAGGAGCGCGGACCTACCGGATTCACATTGCCCCAGTACGTCTCCACCTGTGGATGGACCAGCGGGTCGCCGTAGCATTCCGACGTGGAGGTCAATAGAAACCCGGCGTTGTGCCTGCTGGCGATTTCCAGCATGTTCCGGGTTCCGGTGGACCCCACTTCCAGAGTTTCGATTGGATGCTTGAAGTAATCCTTCGGGCTGGCTAACGACGCCAGGTGCAGGACGCCATCCACCGGGCCGTCCACTTCCAAGGGGCGGCAAACATCCCACTCCCGAAAAGTAAACGCTGCATTTCCCTTAAGATGCTCCAGATTTCGTTCCGCGCCGGTGACCAGATTATCCAGCGCCAGCACGGAATGGCCTTCCGTGATAAGCCGGTCGCAAAAATGCGAGCCGATGAAGCCGGCCGCCCCAGACATGATGAATCGCAATGGTTGCTCCAAATCATCTATCGTAGCGAATCCCCTGAAGCTTTAAACTGGTTACCGAACCGCGGCCGCCAGGGAGCGCTACCAGGAGGCACGCTAGGGGCGCGGGCCTGCCAACCTAACCAACCAGCCTGCGCTACACTCGCTGTTTATGGTTCAATTCCCCTGGCCGGAAACTGCGCTGTTTCTGGCATTGCTGGCCGCATCCTTGTCCGGCTTCTGGCTCCGATTTCGCAAAGTCTGGCGGACCGTGCTGCACTCAAAAAAAGACCCCGAGTTCAGCCTCCAACCGGTGGGCCGCCGGGTGCGCGACTTCGTTTTCGAAGTCCTGCTGCAGGCGAAAGTAATCCGCCAGCGGCCCTTGCCCGGTCTCGCGCACGCCTTCGTCTTCTGGGGATTTTGCGCATTCGCGCTGGTGACCATCAACCACTTTGCCGAAGGCGTGGGACTCCATCTCATTTCGCGCGATGGCTTTTTTGGAAGGATCTACTTCACCGTCGCGGCAATTTTCGGCGTGTTGGTTGCCGTCTCCATTGCCGGGCTCGCCTTCCGCCGCCTGGTGATCCGCCCGAAATGGCTGGGGCCGCTTTCTTTGGAGTCGGGCTTCATCGCGTTGCTGATTTTCCTGCTCATGGTCACTTACCTCGGGACATTTTTTCCGGGCGGCGAGCACAGCCGCGGGCTGTGGTGGGCCCATACGTTGACCTTGCTGGTTTTCATGCCGCTAATCCCGCACACTAAACACCTGCATCTGGTTCTGAGCCCGCTGACCATCTTTCTGAAGCGCGACGCTTTTAGCAAAATCCCGCCCCTGGTAGGCGATGACGATTTCGGGCTCGACACCGGCAAAGACATCACCGAGCTTGTCTCCCTGCAGGCTTATACCTGCGTCGAATGCGGACGTTGCACCGAGCATTGTCCCGCCAACAACACCGGCAAGATTCTGAATCCCAAAGAAATCGCGCTCGGCGTGCGCGGCTATCTGAACGAATTCGGCCCATCCAGCGAAACGCCGCTGCTCGGGAAATATCTTTCGCAGGAAGCTGCGTTTCAATGCACCACCTGCGGCGCCTGCGAATTTCAATGTCCCGTCGGTGTGCAGCACCTGCCCATCATCATCGGCTTGCGGCGCGGCGCGGTGAATACCGGCAAGTGGGAGGACGATTACGGCACCAAGCTCTTCCTGAATCTGGAGCGCAATGGAAACTCGCTGGGCTTTTCCAGCAGCGAGCGCGACAAGTTCGTCCAGAAGCAGGAACTGCCCATCTTTGACGGAAGCCAGGAATACTGCTTGTGGCTTGGATGCATGGGCGCGTATGACCCGCAGGGCCGCGAAATCATCGCGGCGCTCGCCCAAGTTATGCGTCGATTAAACGTCACTTTCGGCGTCTTGCGCAAAGAAAAGTGTACCGGCGATCCCGCCCGGCGATTGGGGAACGATCTGGCTTTCGGCCAGCTGGCCGAGAACAATTTGGAAACCTTGCAGCAGAACAAGGTGCGGAAGATCGTCTCCATTTGTCCGCATTGCGTGCGTACCATTGGCACGGATTGGAAGGAGTTCGGCCAAGCGCCGCCCATCGAGCATCACAGTGAATTTCTGGCGCGGCACCTGGACAAATTGCCGGCCAAGACCGGGAACGGCGAGAATATTGTTTATCACGATCCCTGTTATCTCGGCCGCTACCGCGGCGTCTACGACGAACCTCGCAGCGTGATCTCACAGTTCGGAACCGTGCTGGATCCGCCACGCTCACGCGAACGCTCCTTCTGCTGCGGCGCCGGCGGAGGCCTGGCGTTTCTCGGGGAAGAAAAGGGCAAACGCGTTAGCGCCGAACGCGCCGAAGAATTAGTTGCCACAGGCGCAAGCGTAGTAGGCGCAGCCTGTCCCTTCTGCAACACCATGTTCCGTGACGCTCTGGCCGCCGTCTCCAAGACGCCACCCAAGTTGCTGGATATCGCCCAAATCGTGGCGCAGGCGCTTCCGCCTGCGAATTCTTAGTGGCGCACGCACTCTGAGCCTGTCCGTCAGCGCTTCCTTGCGGTCGCGGCTTCGGAAAGCCAGAAACCAGAAACGGCCTGGTATTCCCACCCGCGCTATAATGAACCAGTTCGCGGCGTAAATCATGTTCGATAATCTGTCCGACAAACTGCAGCGGGTTTTCAAGAATCTGCGCGGCGAAGGGAAGTTGACGGCCGAAAACATGGAGGCCGCGCTGCGCGAGATTCGCGTGGCGCTGCTCGAGGCCGACGTGCATTTCCGCGTGGTCAAGCAGTTCATCGAGAACATCAAACAGAAGGCCATGGGTGAAGAGGTACTCTCGGCGCTCTCGCCCACCCAACAAGTGGTCAAAATTGTTCGCGATGAGCTGATTAAAACCCTCGGCACCCACCAATCCAAGCTGCGGATGTCCAATGAGCCGCCCACGGCCATCATGATCGTGGGATTGCAAGGCTCGGGCAAAACCACCACCACGGGAAAACTGGCCCGCTGGCTTTCGAAAAACGGCCACAATCCGATCGTGGTTTCGGTCGACGTGTATCGTCCCGCTGCCCGGCATCAGTTGAGCGTGATCGCCAAGGATATTAAGCTGCCCATATATGAGGGCACGGCTGAGGAAACCAAGCCCGCCGAATTAGCCCGTTCCGCCCGGCGTGAAGCTGCCCAGACCGGCCGCGATGTCCTGCTGGTGGATACCGCCGGCCGCTTGCACATTGACGATCAGTTGATGCAGGAGCTGCAGGAACTCAAAGAGCAGCTCACGCCCTCCGAAATCCTGTTCGTGGCCGATGCCATGACTGGTCAGGATGCCGTGAAATCCGCCGAGGAGTTCCACAAACGGCTCGGAATTACAGGCGTGATCCTCACCAAAATGGACGGCGACGCCCGTGGGGGCGCTGCACTCTCGATCCGCGCCATTACCAACCAGCCGCTCAAGTTCGTTGGTATGGGCGAGAAATTCGATGCCCTGGAGCCTTTTCATCCGGACCGCGTTGCCGAACGCATCCTGGGCATGGGCGATATGCTGTCGCTGATCGAGAAGGTGCAGGGTAACATCGATCAAAAGCAAGCCGAGGAGATGCAGCGCAAGCTCATTGACAATGAGTTTACGCTGGAAGACTTCCGGGATCAGTTGAAGCAGATCCGCAAGCTGGGGCCGCTAGAATCCATCCTCGGAATGATGCCTCAATTGGGGCCCATGAAGAACCTGAAAGACGTGAAAGTGGACGAGAACGAAATCACGCGGGTGGTGGCGATTGTGGATTCCATGACTCCGCGCGAGCGCGCCAACCACATGATTATTAATGGGACTCGCCGCCGCCGCATCGCCAAGGGCAGCGGTACCACCGTTCAGGAAGTGAATTCGCTGCTGAAGCAGTACGCCCAGGCCCGAAAAATGATGAAGAGCCTTTCCGGCGGCGGATTCCTGGGCAAGCGACTGGCCAAACTCAAGCTTCCGATGCTACAGTAGATAGAGTATGTTAATGATTCGACTGGCGCGATTCGGCGCCAAGAAAAAGCCGTCCTACCGTTTGGTAGTGATCGATAAAGAACGCGCCCGCAACAGCCGCTCGGTAGAAGTGGTGGGTTTCTACAACCCCGTCAGCCAGCCGCACGTGGTCAGCCTGAAGCACGATCGTATCGAGCATTGGATCAAGAACGGCGCCCAGCCCTCTGACACTGTTACCAGGTTGTTGAAGAACAATCCTGCCCCGGCAGTCAGCGTAGTAGCGTAAGCCTCCGGCTTGCCTAAATTCAAAGACACAACGGCCAGCCGCAGGCTTGCCCTACAATCGAGTCATATGCTGTTGAGAACCACGACTGTTCTGTTGTTGGCAGCCGCGAGTATGGCCGCGCAAAAGGTGTCCTTCGATGTGCAAGCCCTGCTCAAGATTGCGCGCATTAGCGAGCCGCAGCTTTCGCCCGACGGCAAGGCGGTGGCATTTACCGTCCAAACCGTGGATCTCAACCAGAACACCAAACCCAAGCAGATCTACCTGGTGCCGGTCGACGGCGGAACTCCGCGCCAGATCACTTTCCAAGGGACCGGCAACGAACGGCCGGAATGGTCGCCTGATTCGAAAACCCTCGCGTTCATCTCGAACCGCAGCGGCTCGGCGCAGCTGTGGATTATGCAGGCCGACGGATCCAACGCGCGCCAGCTCACCAGCCTCGCCACCGAAGCCTCCGGCGTTCTGTTTTCGCCCGACGGGAAGAAGCTTCTGTTTCTCAGCCAGGTGTATCCGGATTGCCCCGACGACAACTGCAATCGCGCCCGCCTGGATGCCGAAAAGAACAGCAAGGTGAAAGCACGCAGTTATACCACGCTCCTTTACCGGCACTGGACCGAGTGGCAATCCAAGCGGCGCTCGCACCTGATGGTAGTGGATTCAAGCGGCGGCCCAGTGCGGGATCTGACCCCGGGCGACCACGACGTGCCGCCCTTTTCCCTCGGCGGTCCGGACGACTATGCCGTAGCGCCCGACTCCAAGGAAGTTTGCTACGCGATGAATGCCGATCCGCAGCCGGCCACCAGCACCAACGCGGACCTGTACGTCGTGCCCATGGACGGCGGCGACTCGAAGAAGATCACGCTGAATCCCGGCGCGGATTTAAGCCCGCAATATTCGCCCGACGGGAAATCACTGGCCTATCGCAGCCAGCAGCGGGCCGGCTACGAGGCGGATCGCTGGCGTCTGATGGTGTTGGACCGTGCCACCGGCAGCGTGAATCCGGTGACGGATTCGCTGGACCGTCCGGTCGAAAGCTTCACCTGGTCGCACGATTCCAAACAGTTGTTTTTCACCGTCCTCGACCGCGGCCGCCAAAGCATCCAGATGATCCCGGCCTCAGGCGGCGCCACACGCGTGATTGTGAGCGGCCCCAGCACCGCCGACGACATGCAGTTATCGGCCGACGGCAAGACCATGATTTACAGCTCGCAGAGCGGATCTGCTCCCAGCGAGATTTACCGCGCTGAATCCGCCGGCGGCGCTCCCGTTGCCCTAACTCATCTGAATGATTTGTTACTGGCCCAATACGATCTCACCCCGCTTGAAGAGTTCTGGGTGGATGGAGCCGAGAAGGCGCGCGTCCAGAGCTTTGTCGTTAAACCTCCGAACTTCGACGCGAGCCGGAAATATCCGGTCCTGTTTCTGATTCACGGGGGCCCCGAGGGTGAGTGGGGCGAAAGCTGGAGTTATCGCTGGAACGCGCAAGTGATGGCTGCCGCGGGCTATCTAGTCGTAATGCCAAATCCCAGAGGATCTACCGGATACGGCCAGAAATTCACCGAAGAAATTAGGGACGATTGGGGTGGAAAACCTTTCCAGGATATCTTGGCTTCCGTGGACCACGTGGCCGCGTTGCCCTATGCCGATCCGGATCGGATGGCTGCCGCCGGAGGCTCCTACGGCGGATACATGATCGATTGGATGTTGGGTCATACCCAACGCTTCAAAGCTTTCGTATCCCACGCGGGTGTTTACGATCTGCGGAGCATGTTCGGCGCCACCGAAGAATTGTGGTTTCCCATCTGGGAGTTCAACGGCACGCCTTGGGATCATCCAGAGAGCTATGAAAAGTGGTCGCCCAGCAGCTTTGTGAAGGATTTTCACACGCCTACCCTGGTGATCCACGGCGAGTTGGATTATCGCGTCCCCTATACCCAGGGCTTGCAGCTTTACACGGCGCTGCAGTTTCAAAAAATCCCTTCAAAACTGTTGGAGTATCCCGATGAAGGGCACTGGATCCTGAAACCGCAGAACAGCGTACTTTGGTACAACACGTTTCTGGAATGGATCGGGGAGTGGACCAAAACCCCGTCCGCACCTACCGCTGCACATTAGTAGCGGCGATGGAGTACTTCAGGCTTCGCTCCACCGATCCGCTACCTTGCTGCACCGTGATTTTCACTTCGTAATCGCCCGGCTCTCGAACGGCACGAATGGTCATCGGGATTGCTCCCGATTCATCGGGCAACGGCAGCGCGGATTTTTGCGTAGCCAGTACTTGGCCATTCTTGATAAATTGAGCGCCGAGGCTGGGCACGGCCGCGCTGTTCTTCGCCGGATAGACCACAAAGTATACAAACGGATCGGCTCCCGCAGGCAGCGCCGTCGATACGAATGGCGAAGCCCGTTTGCCGGGGATCTCAAACGGATCGTCCGGATTCGGCGCGCGTTTCAGATCTTGCACGATATGCACCAGAGCGAGATCGCTCACTCCCAGGCCGGGCTGATCCCGATTGTCGATTTCCAGGACTTTCGTGCTGGCCCGATTCCCTTCCTGATCCACCACGGCCGTCTCCACGGTGTAATGGCCGGCAGGGAGGCTGACCGCTTGTTCATAAGTCATGAAATCGGAGCGCAGCGCGGCCACATAATTCTCCGGAACTTCGGAGGACACCTCGCGGCCGACTTTTTCCACCACTTCGCCTTTGTCATTCTTCACCAACGCGACCAGCGATGTATGAAATCGCTGTTTCTTCTCGGCGGTCTCCGCGGTCGCCTTCAAGTTTGCGATAGGAACTTCGAACGCAATCGAGTACTGCGACGTCCCGTCTTCCGAGCGGAAACGAAAAGCCTTGGATTGAAAATCGAACGCGTGCGGCAACGGTTTGGTGTCCAGAACCTGGAGCCCTGCCACCTCCCCGGCCGTTAGCGGATCCCCAGTATCGGGCACCGCGAAATACCCGCTGCGCGTTTGCACACGCCCGTCCGACCACGCCACTTTCACTTCGATCTTCCGGTAATGTCCGTCCTCGATATCGATCGCCGGCCGGTAGGAAAGTTCGTAGTGTGTGTCCACGTCTTCCATCACGCGCCCGAGAAGCTGATCGGAATTATTTGTGTTGGCGATCAGGAACCCGCCAGTGCTGTCGGCAAGGTCCCGCAGAGCTTCCTGTGTATTGGCGCTCAATACGGCGAACCTGGCGTAGTCCGTCTGGCTCATGGATTCCATGAGTTGCGACGTGCCTGTCGGGACAATGTTCACTCCTTGGCCGGCCCGCGGGACCGTCTGCTCCGCATTCCGCGCAACCGTGGACTGCAACTGGCTCAGTGCGCCGGATCTTGCGAGTAAAGCGTTGGATGCGGCCGCAGCCGTGGTTGAAGTAGCACAATCGCTATTGGAGCCCGCAATGATTGTCGCCGAATCCTGGCAGACCCCGAGTCCGTAGACATCTACGGCGTAAAACGTCACAGCGCCCTGATTGGCGGAACTGATGAGGGACCTCCAGTATTCCATTTGATCCGGCGGACGTGTCAGTCCCGTACCCATCAGCAGCACAGTCTTTTGAAACGGAAGTGGGCTGAGTTGGCGCACCAGCTTGATGAGGGCATCGATCTCGCGCAGTCCAGCTTGCGTCGCGATGCCCATGTCGCCGCGCACTCCCAGCGGATCTTGCGTCGACGCGCCATCGGAGACCCCATAGTTGTTAGCGCCGACTACAACGGGAGATCCATCGGGGTTAATACTCAATCCGTTCAGATTGTTTTGGTTTGCGAGATTGCCGTATCCCATGGGCTGGGCCATCGTAGTGAGACTCAGCGCATTCAAAATCGCTCCAGTACTCTGATGCAGCGGCGGAAGTTGCTTGGTGGCGGCCAGTTCCACGGCTTTCAGCAGATGCTCGCGGTTGTTGGAGAAGGGAAACACGGGCCGAAGGCCGGCTGAATCTAAAGTAAACACGCCGACGAAGGTGTCGGGCCGCAGTTCTTTCATCACGAATTTTCTGGCGGCATCGAAGGCGAACGCCCGGGTGTCCGGCGTCAGATCGTTCAGAACCAGGCACACCACATTCACCGTTCGCAACGGGCTGAGCGGCGGCCGCGGAGTGCTTCCCGGCACAGGTACCATGGAAGTGGTTTCAGTCGCCAGCTTCTCGTCCTGTGCGCGGACCTCCTTGCCCTGTACCAAACGGAACGACCGTATTTCTTGCCGCACGCCGTTCTCGTACACCGCCACTTGGCCGGGTTCGATTTTAGTGATCAGGCGGCCGTGCGCATCGCGCACCACAACCTCCAGAAGCACTTCACGGGCAGTACTACGAATGACGACATTGGAATTGGGAGCAGGTTGTTGCGCGACGCCGATCCCGATCAGCAAAAGTGCCGATAAAACAGCGGAAATGTGCATGGAACTCCTGACGTGGACAGTATATCTCATTGGTACGGAACGGCCCTGCTGGCTCGCCAAAGGTGATGAAGACGCTTGAAAAACCAAATCACCGGTCGCTTACGCTCGCGGCTCCGTTATTGAATGCTGTATTTCAGACTGCGTTGCACCGCGGCGCGGCCCTGCTCTACCGTGATTCTCACTTCGTAATCGCCGGGCTTTCGAACGGCCTGTATGGCCATCGGTATGCTGCCGGATGAACCGGGAGTCGGGAGAACTGACTTCTGTGTCGCCAGAACACGGCCATTCATTACGAACTGGGCGCGCAGCATAGGAAATTCCCGGCTGTTTTTGTCGGGATAAACCACGAAATACACAAACGGCTCGGCGCCCGCCGGCAGAATGGTGGATACGAACGGCGAGGCTCTTTTTCCCGGAATCTCGAACGGGTCCCCGGGATCCGGCGGCCGTTCCAGATCTTGCACGCGATGCACCAGTGCCACATCGCTCACACTAAGGCCCGGTTGCTCACGATTGTCGACCTGCAGGCTATTCGTGCTGGAACGGTTGCCCTCCTGGTCCACCACCGCCGTCTCAATGGTGTAGCGGCCGGGTGCCAGATCCACTCCATGCTCATAGGTCATGCTATCCGCGCGCAGCTTCGGCACGAATTCATCGGCCACCTCCGAAGGTACGTCCTTACTCACTCTGTCTACAATGACCCCTTTTTCGTTCTTAACCAGCGCCAGGAGGGAAGCGTGGTACCGCTGCTTCTTCTCGGCGGGCTCGGGCGTTGCGATCAGGCTCGAGATAGGAACCTGGAAGGCGATCGCGTATTGCGAAGATCCTCTGTCGGATCGGAAGCGAAACGCTTTGGACTGAAAATCGAACGCGTGCGGCAAAGGTTTGGTGTCGAGCGCCCGCAGCCCCGCCATTTCCGCCGGCGTGAGCGGATCTCCGCTATCCGGCACCGCGAAGTAACCGCTGCGGGTCTGGACCCGCAGACCCGGGCGGTCCACTTTCACTTCAATTTTCCGAAAATGCCCGTCTTCGCGTTCCGATGCGGGACGGTAGGAGATTTCGTAATGCGTGTCCACGTCTTCCATCACGCGCGCCAGCTTTTCTATATTGTTGGTGTTGGCGATCAGGAATCCGCCGGTGCTCTCAGCGAGCTCGCGCAGCGCTTCTTGCGTGTTGGCGCTCAACACACCGAATCGAAGATAGTCGGTCTGATGCATGGATTCCATGATCTGCGCCGCGCCCGACGATCCAATATTGACGCCTCCTCCCGCCCGCGGCGTCGACTGCCCGGCGCCCACTCCGACGGATGACTGTCCCCGGCTAAGCGCGGCGGACTTTTGCAGCATCGCGACCGATGCAGCCATAGGATCCAAGTCGCCGAGGGCGTTCACATCCAGACCGTAGAACGTAATACCGCTTTTGTTGGCTGAAGTGATGAGCGAGTTCCAGTATTCCAACTGATCCGGCGGCCTCGTCAGTCCGGTGCTCATCATCATTACAGTCTTCTGAAAGGGCAGCGGACTGAGCTGGCGGACCAACTTTGTCAGCGCATCAATTTCCCGCAATCCCGCTTGCGTAGCTACTCCCATGTCTCCGCGCGTACCCAGTGGATCTTGAGGCGAGGAGCCATCGGCATTTCCTTCGGCTGAGGCACTGCCCCCAACCAGCACCGGCCCGTTCACCCCGTTCAAAGCCGCGGAGCTGAGCGCCAATCCGTTCAACAATGCGGAGGTGCTTTGGGCAAGTGCGGGAAGCTGATTCACAGCGGCCAGCTCTACGGCTTTCACCAGATTGTCCCGGTTGTTCGAAAACGGAAATACCGGCCGGAGGCCTGTCGAATCCAAGCTGAATACCCCGATGAACGTGTCCGGCCGGAGTTCGTTGTTCACGAATTTCTTCGCGGCTTCGAAGGCGAAAGTCCGGGTCTCGGGAGTGAGATCGTTCAGCACCAGGCAAACCACGTTGACGGTGCGCAGCGGATTCAGCGGCGGTCGCGCGGTGAATCCCGGAACCATCTGTTTCACCGGCGGCGCTTCGGCGGCCTGCTTCTCGTCCGCAACCCGAACTTCGCGCCCCCGCACCAGCCGGAACGATCGAATTTCCTGGCGCACACCATCCTCGTAAACTGATACTTTTTCGGGATCGATTTTGGTAACCAGCTTGCCATGCGCGTCGCGCACGCCAACTTCCAGCAGCACCTCGCGAGTGGAACTGCGAATGACCGTTTTGGAATCGGGAATTGTTTGCTGAGCGACGCCGGTTCCCATCAGCAGCGTGATCGATAAGATGCTGGAAACGCGCATAATTATGCTGACGTTGCCAGTATACAGCGCGGGTACCGAATCCAGCTTCCGATGTTCCGGATAACAATTGACTTCTGGGAGAACGCCGTGGGGGAAGTCCTATCGGCGTCCAGCCAAGAAGCTGGTAGCGGTCCGCCTGGACCGGACATTCTTGAGTGGCTTCAACAGTACGGAGAGGGCTATTCGACCCGCATCAACAGCATTCTTCGCGCCGTCATGTCGCAGAGACCGCCGTCTTAGTTTGTTTCATCCACTTCCTTGCCCGTAAGTGGCCTTGGGACCGTGTTTGCGAAAGTGATGTTTGTCGCGTAGCGCCTGGGCAATCGGGCTTGCGGCGGGATTGATGGTCAGCGTCTGCCAGGCCAAGGCCGCTAGTTCTTCCACGACCACCGCTACGTGCGCGGCGTCACTCGCTGACTTGCCCCAGCAGAACGGCGCATGCCCGGCCACTAACACCGCGGGACAGGCTAAAGGATCGATGCCCTCCATTGCGCGGACGATCGCTCGGCCGGTGTTGGCTTCGTAGTCCGATTCGATCTCCGGAGGCGCCAGCGTCTGCGTTACGGGCACCGGACCGTGGAAGTAATCCGCGTGGGTTGTGCCAAAGCAAGGAATCTCCCGGCCAGCCTGCGCCCAAGCCGTGGCGTGGCGGGAATGTGTGTGCGCGATGCCGCCGATGTCAGGAAAAGCCCGATAGAGCGCCAGATGCGTGGCCAAATCCGTGGACGCGCGCAAGCTGCCTTCCACCACGCGGCCATCCAGATCGGTGATCACCATATCAGCCGGCGTCATGCCTACATATGGCACGCCGCTCGGTTTGATGACAACGAAGCCGTCCTGGCGCGAGATCCCGCTCGCGTTTCCGAACGTATAGAGGACTAATCCACGCCGGACCAGCTCTAGATTCGCATCGCAGACCTCAGCCCGCAGCGCTTCCAGCACTCTGGCCTCCTCGGACCGCGGCGGCGATCCTGCGTAGTTCCGGCAATACGTCGCCCAGGCCGATCGCATCCGACTGGCGCTGCCCAAAACCAAAATAGAGCTTGCGATAGAGTGCGTATAAATCCGCGTACGTTCTGACCGCGGCCGCTTCCGGCTCAATAGTCAGGTAACCGGGACATAGCGCATCCTGGGCTTCTTCGATGCTCTGGAAAGCTCCAGCGGCGAGGAACGCGAAGATCGCCGAACCCAGGGTGGTGACGTCGCCATGCGGGACCAGGATTGGTTTTCCCAGCACGTTAGCGTAGACCTGGTTCAGCACAGGATTTTTCTGAGGAATGCCGCCGCCGTTGATGATGCGCCGCACCGGCACGCCATGCTCTTCCATCCGTTCCAGAATCACGCGTGTATGAAACGCCGTGCCCTCAATCGCCGCGAACAATTCGTCTTGGGCCGTGTGGGTCAGCCGCCAGCCCAGCGTTGCGCCGCTTAGCTCGGGATTCACCAGCACGGTACGGTCGCCATTGTCCCACGTCATGCGTAACAACCCGGTTTCACCGGCGCGATAATTTTCCAAACCGTGCGACAGTTCGGCGACGGTGGTGTTCGCGCGGCGCGCGATCGCGTCGAAAATATCGCCGGTAGCGGAAAGGCCGGCTTCGATGCCGGTCAATTTCGGATGGATGGATCCTGGAACCACCCCGCACACGCCGGGAATTAGTGCAGGCTTTTCGCCGATCGCCATGATGCAAGTGGACGTGCCCACCACGTTCACTACGTCGCCCAGCCGCACGCCCGCGCCTACCGCATCCCAATGGGCGTCGAATGCGCCCACCGGAATGGGAATGCCGGCGCGTAGTCCAAGTTTTTCCGCCCAGGCCGGCGTGAGATGCCCCGCGATCTGATCCGATGTCTGGTAGTTCCCGTTTAACTTTGCGCGCACTGCCGCGAACGTCGGATCCACGGCCGTCCAGAATTCCTCGGCAGGGAGTCCGCCGAGGTCTGCGTTCCACATCCATTTGTGGCCCATGGCGCAGATGCTGCGAGGCGCGAGCGCCGGATCGTCAATGCCGCACAGCACCGCCGCCACCATATCGCAGTGCTCAAATGCGGATGCGAAGCGGGCGCGCTTCTCGGGGTT
>Ga0302324_100014025_pt1 | contig 16193 bp, 7 predicted proteins | sample Palsa_T0_1_FD_201949 | JGI IMG/M metagenome (GOLD analysis project Ga0302324, IMG submission 201949) | Peat permafrost microbial communities from Stordalen Mire near Abisko, Sweden - Palsa_T0_1 | ecosystem: Environmental > Terrestrial > Soil > Palsa > Peat permafrost | place: Sweden: Abisko...
GGGGAAAGGCTCAGCACCATCGCTCGGCCAGACTTCTTGATCGCCGCACTCATCATGTGAATCTCATCGGCTTGATAAGGTTTGGAAATGCAGTCGACCTTGATGTAGTCGACGCCCCATCCCGCGTAGAGCTTGATGATGGAATCGTAATAAGCCTGGGCAGCTGGGTTCGCATTCAACCCATAGTTATCCGAATTCCATCTGCAGGTATCGGTCGTGTTAGCCGCATCGGCCGCATGGAATGATGACCCGGCAATGGGCAGGTTCTTCTCCACCGCCTGGCGCGGAATGCCGCGAATGATGTGGAGTCCGAACTTGAGCCCTTGCCCGTGCACCCAGTCCGCAAGCGGCTTGAAACCAGAAGACGAGAAGCGATTGTCCGCCACCAGGTAACGCCCGTCGTCATCCATCACAAAACCTTGCGCGGCTCCCTTCTGCCCCGGTGCACGCAAGTACCAACCCTCATCGACTACGACATACCGCCATCCCAGTGGCTGCAGATGCTCATGCAACCAGGAGACATTCGCTTTGAACTCGGCTTCTGTCACGGTCAGCCCGTAAGAGTCCCAACTATTCCAGCCCATTGGCGGAGTAGGCGCAACGTCAGTGGCTGCGAAGCAGTGCAGCCGGCTCAACATAATCAGCAGGAATGGGAGATAGCGTCGGCAATTCATCTTGCCGATCAGTCTAGAGGAAAATGCGTTACCAGGTTTTCTTAATCAACGTATCGAAGGCGACCCCGCCGTTTTCATCGCGCGTGACGCTCACCGCGACTCGAGGCGAAAGCTGGTACTGCCCCTGAATCGTCTCATTCTGCGTCGAAGCCACATTGCTGGAGAAGGTCACAAACAGATTTCCAGTGACCCGCTGCTGAATGGTGATATTCGCGCCCGGAGGCCCCTGGCTGGTGCCTCCCGCCAGTACCGGGTTGATGGAAAGCTGGGAAATACCCGCCACCTTGGAGAGCCGGCTCGTCACCTGGCTGCTTACCTGCGAGGCCACCAACGATGCCGCCTGTTGGTTTGCCGGCAGAGAAGGACTATTCGCGTTGGCTTCGGTGGTGCTTCCAAATGCCAGCAGGTTGATAATGTCAGCGGCCGGCAACGAAGGGTCAGAGGAGTAATTCGTGCGCAGCTGATCGACCGGCCCGTTGAAGCGCATGGAGATGTTGTATTGCTGAATCGTGGTGGTGAGCGCCAGGTTCACCACCGGCTGTGTTTCCGAAGGGTTGACGAACTCAATGGTTCCACCGTTCAACACGAAGCGATCGCCGTTCAGAATGATGTCGCCGCCTTCGAGGTTGACCCGCCCCAGGATCACCGGCTCTGCCGCCGTTCCCCGCACCCGCAGGTTTGCCGAGCCATTGATGCTGAGAGTTCTGCTGACCAGGTTGATATTGTTTTCGGAAGTTAATCCCAGGTTCAGCTGGATGTTTTGCGCCAAACCTGGAGTTGCAGGAGCGGAAACACCACCCGAGAATTGATCGATGAAGCTGTTCAAATCAAAGGCCGGAGTAAAGGAAAGATCGGCAAGTCTCACCTGGCCCCCGAGTATCGCATTATCGGTAGTGCCCGCCAGACGAATATTCGCGTTGACCGTCTCGCGAACCCCTTGGGGATAGAGAGCGCGAACCCCATGCGCGGACAGGCCCAGATCAAATTGGATCTGAGGACGGTACGCAACCCCACCCTGCGCTGTCACCGTACCACCGCCGACCGTGCCCTGAAATTTTGTGATGTTGAGCCGGTCTTTGGTGAGCGTCAGCACGCCATTACCGTGTTGCAATCCCACCGGCAGATCGCCGCTGGCAAAATTGGCGTCCACGATCTCCACCTGGCCGCCTACGTCGGGACCGTCGGCCGCTCCACTCGAATTTATATTAAACTTCAACTCGCCCGAGCTCCGGATGTCCGGAGCAAACGCCTGAGCCAGTTGCAGATTCACCGTGCCCAACAGTAGTAGAGAGACGGGAGCGCCTTTGGTGGTCGACATCGAGCCCTGAAATTGCAGGTCCGTATCGGTGCCCTTGAGCCCCGAGCGCTGCAGCGTGATCTTCGTGTCTTTGTAATCCACGCGGATGGGCGAGGTCTCTGCTAACTGGATGGTGTTGGTGTAAGCCAGCTTCAGGGTAGGAATGGTCACGTGCGCTTCCAACAGGTTTTTGTTCTTCAGCGGTCCATGCAGCGTGGCATGCAGCTCGGTCTGCCCGGTCAAATCGTTTGCTTGCGCCGGAGCATAGATGGCAAAGATCGGCTGCAACGGAATCATCTGTGTATCGAGCGTCGCATCCGCGGGATAATCGCCAGTCAGACCCACCTTGGCGTTTGCCTTGATTGCCGTACCCACGGCTGAGGAAGTCAGATTCGCCGTAGCCAGATGATTGGCTACATTCATTTGCAGGTTGACGTCCGCGATCTTCTGATCCTGAATATCGATTTGCGGAATCTGCAAAGTAGCGTCGAGCTGCGGGTTATCAAACGTGCCCGCACCCTTGGCTTGTAGGCTCACCACGCCCTTGGCGTTCATGTTCTGCGCTTTAATTGCCTGCAATTGCTCCAGGCGAATTCCCGTGGCTGTCAGCTCAGCGTTGTAAGTCTTTTGCCGCGGCCGGACGCTGACCTTGCTCTTTACGCTGCCCGCGGGAAGCTCCACGCCAAGATCACCGTGGACTTCTTCTCCTGTGCCATCGAAGTTCAGGGTCGCGGACGTCACTGGCTGATCGTAGGCAGTAACGTGAGTCAGCGAGACATCTCCCTGGCCAATTGGACTTAGCTCAGTCCCGTGCATCTTTACGTTGGCTGCTAACGTGCCCGTCACCGGCACTTGTTGTCCGGAAAGCTTTACCAGGTCCTGAACATCCAACTGCGAAGCCTGTAGATCGACTTGGAGCGGGCTTGCGTCGGTAAAGGCCCACTTGTGCAGACCGGTGCTGGCGTTAAAGGTGATTTTTCCGTGAGACGCCGGTTCCAGGTCAGCGTGCTGTAAGCTGGCCATGGATTGATTCACATCGACATCCGTGCGCAGGACTCGCCAGGAGCTTCCGTTGAAACGGAAATTAGAAGCCGTCAGCTGGCCGCTAAGATGAGGGTCGCTCGTCGATCCACGCACCGTACCCTGAAACAAAGCGGTCCCGGCAAGCCCGAGCGGCGGCCCTGGAGTCCGGAACACATCAGCGACTGTTTCCAGCTCGCTTAGGTTGTTGGATTGGAATTTAAGATCCAGGCTCGACCGCCGGCTTACCACGCCGTTCATCGTCAAGGTACTTTGTGGCGTCTTCAAGAAGCTCTGCTTCAGCGCCAGCTCCTGGTTCTTTGCTGTGTAGTTCCCGTGAAGAGCGCTCTCTATGGGAACGTCCTTGCCCTGACCAGACACTTTTCCGTGCACGGCCGCGTCTGCGTGAGCCACGACATCATCAAACGTCTTTCCCCACGAGGCGTTTGCGTCGGCGCTCAGCACCCCGCCAAGGCTTACCCCCTTGGGCAGCGCCGACGATTTCATGGCGCGGTTCAGATCGGCCAGTTGTATACCGCGCAGCCCGGCGTTGAACTTCGAATGGGCATCGCCGTCGATGCTGCTCATTTTGCCGGTAGCCGTGAGCTCGCCGCCCAACAGGCTGGCGCGGAAATCCTGCAGAGTAGCATCGCCATTTTCCAGCAGGTAGTGCGCTGCGATGTTTCTGACCTGCGAGCGAACGGTTGGAGTCTGCACGTCCAACTGCTGGCTGCTGAGGTCGCCCTTGATCAACACCGTATCCAGCGGAGAGCGATTGGCCACTTGCTGATACTGTATCGAACCGCTCGCGCGAATAAATCCAACCGGCACGGAAGGGTTCTCAAGAAGCTTGCGGAATTGGCTCCCGTCCAACGTGGCAACGTAGGTTCCCTGCACCTGGGGATGGCTGTAGTCCTGCAACGTGGCGTTGAGAACAACCTGGGACGTTTCGCTGGTCAACCTGGCTTGGGTTAAATGGAAAGTAGTCGGCGTCGCATCGAACTCCGCGTCGAGGTTGTGCGGAACCGGTTTGAAGGTTCCGGATTGCAGATGGCCGTCGGAGTAGCTGAGCTTGCCCAAGTACTTCTGCTGCAGGCTGTCGAAGGTAGCCCGAAAATCTACGTTGCGTAAGTCTGCGGAAAGAACGCTCTGACGATCGTTATAGTAGACCGTCCCTTGATCGAGCACTGCGTGGCGGATCCCCAGGTCGAACAGGCTGGTATTACTACTACTGGACCCGCTGCTTTTGATAGTGGGGATGTTGCTGACGCCGTGCGCGTCTGTGAATATCTTCACCACCGGCTGATCAATGACCAGGCTGTCGAGATACCACTTCTGGTGGAGAACGGAGACAATGCGAACTCCAACCTCGCCGTGAGCGACCTGGAGCAGGGGCGGATCCGGATACGGATTGGCGCCGGCCACCGTCAACCCGTAAAGGTCCAGGCTTAGATTCGAAAGATTGAGAGCAAAGTTCTGTAACTGTACCTTTGTACCGATGCTCTCGCTGGCCTTCTTTTCAACGGTGGTTAGGGCATAGTTGTGGAACCCGGCACTGTGCAGCAGGATGGTGACGGCAAGTCCCACTACTACCAGAAGAGTTATAAAGATGCCGGCGACCCAGGCGGCTGCCTTCCATAGCCGTGAGTGCCGGCCGCCCTGTAGCTCGTGATCAGACGCTTCCCTACTCACGTGGTCACCCCCATCAAAATGCCTGGCCGATACTAACGAAGTATTGGGTTGATTTAACTCCCGGAACCGGGTTCAGGTCATGTCCGAGATCAATTCGTACTGGACCCACCGGGGTGGCATATCGCAGCCCCAGGCCCACACTGCTGGTGTAAAGAGAAGCAAAGTCGTGAAATCCGACCGAAGGAAACACATTGCCGCCGTCATAGAAGACGACTAGTCCCAAACCTTTCTTAATGGGCAGCGGGATACGAGCTTCGGTGTTGATAATCAGCAGCTCATTTCCTCCGGCGGGAACCTGAATATAGGAGCAGTTGGTAGACGAACCTGAGCTGCAAACCTGAACCTGTCGCTGCGGCCCGGCCCCATCCAATGGAAAGCCGCGCAACGAATTGCCGCCGCCGGTGAAGAATTCTTCGCTCAAGGGGACGCGGCTATTGGAAAACGGCTGCGCCAGGCCAATGCGAAGACTGTTCGCCCAAACGATGTTGTGAAAGGTCGGCCGGTAGTACGCGATCTGTCCATTTATTTTGGCGAAGTCTACGCTGGAGCCTAGCTTGGTATCGGTGAAATCGAGTTCGATCGATCCCAGCACACCTTTGTGCGCGTCGAGAGGATTGTCGCGCGTATCGTGAGTGACGTTAGTTGCAATTGTCGAGAGCCTGACATGCTGGTCCTGCGGCAACACGAGTTCGGGGATCAGGATCCTGGTCAAATCCGTTTGGCTGAAGCTGTAACGCAGGAAGAATACATCATGCTTTTTCTTGTCGATAAATTTCTGTAGCTGGTAGCTTCCGTTTTCAACCTGGGAAGAGTAGACCGGATTTTCTTCGTCGCGTTCCGCCAGGATAGACGTTGTCGAACCCCAGTTCGTCCAATGGAAATTCGGATCGATGAAATAGCCCGCGACTCGCTGATCGAGCCGTCCAGCAAACGCCGTCGCGGAAAGCGATTCCCCTTTGCCCCGCACATTATTGCGGGTGTATTGGAAAGTCCCTCGCGGCCCATAGTAGGTAGTTTGGCTGGTAGTGAAATTGGAAGGTAGCCCGACTGGCGGCAGATTGGGCAGCGCTACTGTTCCACTCGGTATACTGCCACCACGATTGATCACTTCGAATCCGAAGCCGTAGGTCATCGTGTTCCGCTTGGCTTCATGGACTTTGATCAACACATCTTCAGTTGTCTGAGTCGTTATCTGACGCCGGGGGTCTACTTCCGCCCAGTCGAATACTCCAGTGTGGTTGTAGAGCCGGCTCTCGGAGCTGAGCAGCTCTGTTTCCGTGAGCGGCTGGCCAGGAACAATGGTGGCCACGTCTCTGTCGATGAGTTTTTGCTGCGTTCGTACGCGCCCCAAGGTCAGTACGTCGTGGGTGTGGACCTGCGGGCCCTCGAAAATATGATAGACCACGTCGATGTGATGAGGATCGTCCTTGGAAGCGACCTTGGCCGTTTCACGGAAGCTGGAGGTCAGATAGCCGGCCTGTAGATATTTAGCAACAATATTGGCGCGGTCTGTTGCAACCAACTTTTGTGAGTAGGGCTTCCCTACCGCAAGCTTCAGACCGCCCGGCGCGAATTTCGATTCCGGGAAAGTATCGTCTCCCTCAATCTTGAGAGAGCCTACAAGATCCCGCGGGCCTTCGGTCACGTGGAAGACCACCGCCACGTTTCCATCCTTATGATTCACCGCCGGGGTGACCTGCGCATCACTGAAACCTTCAGATTGGTAGAGCGCGGTCAGGTTCTTTCGGCTGGCGTGAACCAGTTGCTCGCTGTAGTTGCCCGGAGAGAATAGATGGGCCTTCTTTACGGTGACCAGCGCCATCAGATCCGCTGTCTTCAGCTCGTGGTTGCCGGCGACCGCCACGTCAACCACTTTGTGTTTCTTTCCCTTGATGATGGTATAGACGATCGTGTCGACCGAATCCTTTTTGCTAAACTCCGATTCGACGGCAGCGTCGAAGAATCCCTTCTTTTGGAAGTAAGAGATCAGCGCCTCACGGCCTTCCGCCACCAGTTCCGGATCCACACCTACCCCTTGATAGACCGGTAGCAAAGCTTTTTTGGTGCGGCTCCACAGGTGCGCTCCTTTCACCTCGACATGAATGGTTGGACCTGCCTTTACATCAAAGTGGATGTCGGCACGATTGGTATCTGCCGTGTAAGCTGCTCCGGATAGTTTTACCTGTGCGGACAGCTTTTCTCGCTTCTCTAACTTTTTCTGCAGGTATTTCTGGGCGTTCTCTAAGGTGGCGCGGCGGTAGTTCTTTCCTGGCCGGATGGCGGCCCCCCTGACCCGCGCTCCCAACCCCTGCAGGCTTTTCGCCATCTTTGCCGACTCATCGGGAGTGGTATCTGCGACATTCACCGTGCCAAATTTAGCCTTGCGATTCAGACTGACCTGAAAGTTCACGTTGGCGACGTTATGGCCCGTGTCCAGTTTTACCTGGGGACGAACCTCCACCTCGAAATATCCTTGCTGTTGGAAGTAGCGAATCAGGGCGTCTGTATCCCTCTGAACGTCCCCGGCGTTGTAGGGGGCCTGCGGAGGATAGTTAGCGACTTGCACCAGCTTGGAGTACGAGAACCGTTCCGCTCCGGGGAATTCAAAAATGCCGAACCAGATAGCGGGCTCCGCAATCAGGAGCACCCTAACCCCGTTGGCCTCGGGATCGATTTGCAGCTGCACCTCGTCGAACTTGCCCTCCTTTTTCAGGGTGGCAATGCTCTGGTCAACTTTTTCTCTTGCGAACGGTTCCCCTGCGTGCTGCTCGAGGAGAGGCATGAGCTTGCTGGTATCCAGGTTCGGACGGCCAGCGATCTCAACGGCTGTTACGGTCTGGCCCTCGTAGGAGGACAGGATGGCCTGGGTTTGCGAAGCCGTTTTGGGCTGTTGGGAGGGCTGCTCTGTGCTCTGCGCGAGCAGGCCGACGGATATTGCGAGAATGCTCAGGGCACCCACCACTTGCAAGCGTCTACCCCTGACCAGGTAATTGAATTGAGCCGTCACGCCAAAGTATCCCAGAAACAGCCCAAGCCTTGCCATCTGCAGCTGAGATGCAGGAACGGCGGGAAGCGGTTTGATCCAAAAAGGAGCACCGTGCAACCTAGGACGCTGCGGCAGAATGGCCAACAATCTCAGGTTTCATTGGTCCCGCCGTGGCCAGGTTCTTTGCCTGCACCGCGGCCTCTATTTCGCTATTGATCTCACCTCCTAACAGCAGCATCAGCCCACTGAGATAGAACCAGGTGAGCAGGATGATCACTGTGCCCAACGAACCGTAGGTAGCCGCATAATTGTTGAAGTAGTGAACATACACCCGCAAACCTAGCGACCCTAACAGCCAGCCCAACATGCCGAAGGCGGCGCCAGGCGTAAGCCAGCGCCACCGGCTCACCTTAACGTCGGGCCCTAAATAATAGATGAGCGCGAATAGCAAGGAAAGGAACGCCGTGGCGAGCACCCATCCAATGGTGCGCGCAGATCTTGCAGTAAGTACAGCGAGCAGGTGCTCGTGGATGCGAAGATGAGCCAGCCGCGCGAAGAAGTCTGCGATCAGCAGCGACGCCAGCATGAGTGAGATAACGATGGAGAGAAGAAACGTGACACCGATTGCCGACAACCTCGCTCTCCAATACGGCCGGGTTTCCTTGACCCGGTACACCACGTTCAGGGTGCCTTGAATTGCGGAGAAACCTACCGAAGCAGACCACAAAGCCGCTACCAGTCCGAAGGTTACCTTCCCCGTGCTTGCAGCAGCAGCTGTTTGATTGAACGCTTCCAGGACCGTTCCCAGCGCCGAGGGTGGGACCACGATCGACAGGTACTGCAGCAGATGCTCATAGATGTGTGCGGCCGACCGGGCTGCCAAACCGAGGACGGCGCAGGCGGTGAGCAGGGTGGGAAACAGGGCGAAAAGAAAATAAAATCCCAGCTCGGCCGAGCGTCCCAGCAGGTTGTCGTCAAACATGGAGTCCCACGTATTCTTCAGGATCACCAATAGCGGAACCCCCTGCAGGTCCCACAGCGATTTAAGCGGGGTACGGGAGACGTAAGTCCAGACGTTGTGTCTCATCCTCTGAGAAGGTTCGTGGCCCGAGGTGGTGAGTGGTGCCTGTGGGTTGGTCACGCTGTTGGCCACGAAAATCTCTCCTCAAGATCGGAACCGCGAAATCGCTGTGTTTAGAGAGATAGGTCTTAGCCCTTTAGTGTTGCTCGCTGCTTGACTTCCCAGTCGCTTTTATTGTTGATGGGTTCACAAGTTCCCATTTTGAGCCGCGAAAGCTCGTTGGGCCGGAGCAACCGCCACTACGCTTCGCTGTCTCGAAAGACATCCTTTTGCCCAGCCACAAAGGATCGGGTGCCCCATCCTTCGCGCTGTTGGCGAAGGGTGGGATGCCACTGCTCTTCACCCCGAGGCCCTTGCCCGCAACTTCTGGTTATCCCACCCTTCGCGGAGAACGCGAAGGATGGGGCACCCGATCCTTTGTGAGAGGGCAAGAAATACTCGCCGCCACCATCTCGCTATCTCCCCGGGTTTTTCATCACCTTGGGTGGGTCGAAGGCCCTTGATTCCTCTGTCGAAAATCAAGCTGCGATTGGGATGTGGGGACCTCAGGCGGAAGAATAGTCTGAGTCCCCGTCGATTGGCGGCGTTCATTTTGGCTGGCCGATCAGGTATACGGGGGAGAGCCAACCACCCTTGGCATAACCAGCCTTCCATTCATATTGCGGAAAAGTTTTGCTCAGTTCCAGCAACTCCTCAGGCGTGCGGGTGCGGAAGCATGAGACGATGCCATCCCACAAAACCACGAGCGGAATCAGAGGGATGAGGTAAGTCAACAGCAGTCGCGACCAACGGAAGGGCCGCATAAACGGAGTAAGGAGCCAGACCCACCATGGCATGAAAAACATGGTCGCGAAGGCTCGCGGAGTACGCGAAGTCACTTCGGCCATGGCGAAGCCCTCCCTGCGCCGCACCGCGTCCCCTAGTACCTCGCGCGCGACCGTATCGGGAAAATGGTGAAATGACGAGAAGATCGTTCGAAATCCGCGGAGAGATTCCGGCACGCTTGCCGCATCCACTGGCTCATTCAGGCAAGTTATCGAAGGATTTTGCTGCAAGCGGGCGGAGAGCACACTACTGGGAAATTTGTCGGTGAGCACGACCTTGAGCGGAGAGCGCCAGCCTGGACTTAACCACGGCCCTCCTCCGCCGGAGCAAAGGTCGACAACGGTGGCGGAACCGCTGTCCGCAATGGCGCGGAAAATGTCTGCCTGAACGGCGTGGTAGACGTCCGCTCGGCTGATGATGGCTTCAAGACAATCAGTGGCTCCGTGGCGGACTGCCGCCGGACACCACGCCTGATCCAGAACTTCGAAGAAGTGACGGCGGCGCAAACCCTATTGCCAGTCTCTCCACAAAGCCATCGCCCCGAGCAGACCCTCCTCGTTGGAGATTATCTTGATGTTGGAACCGTGCTTGAGAGTTACTTTCCTGGCGTTGCCGCCTCCCAGGTATAGAACGTCCCAGTTAAACGTGGCAGCGGTCTGATCGATTGCTTGTTGCAGCAACTTGTTCCAGCGTTTCACGCCATATTTTTCGAGCCCACGCCTGCCGAGATAATCCTCATAGGTTTTTTTGCGCCATGGATGGTGCCCCAGTTCAAGTCCGGGACACAGAACGCCCTCGGTAAAGATCGCAGAGCCCATCCCCGTACCCAGGGTGACGACCAGCTCCACTCCGTGACCCTTAATTACCGCGTAGCCGCCCACCGCGCAATCATTGGCGATCCGCGCCGGCTTGCCCCAGCGTTTTTCCAGTGTTTTCGCCAGCGGGAAACCAATCCATCCCGGATCGAGATTCGCGGCCGTCATTGTCTTGCCTTGCTTGATGACCCCAGGAAAGCCGATGGAGACCCGGTCGAAAAGAGGAACACCTACTTTTAGTTCATCCAGGGCAGTCAGGATGGCGCCCGTGGTGGCCGGATTAGGGGTGGGCACGCGCAGCCGGTCGCTGATGGCTCGACCTTCCGGGCTCAGCGCCTGGATCTTCAGTCCGCTGCCGCCGATATCGATCGCCAGCGTGATCGGACTTGTTTCTTCAGTCACCTTTCGAGCCATAGACCTCCGGAGTCCCAACCGCTTGTCATTCTACTAGTTACGAAGTGGCAAGGACTCCCGAGGTACCGTTCTTCTTACCCCTCACATGCCTTTTAGGGCTTTGCCAGGGCTTTCTTTTCCTTTTTCGCCGGCTTTACCACTGCTTCTTCTGCCGTTTTTATCACTACTTCTTTTTTCTTTGCCAGGCGGAAACCAGCTTCCTGCGCCTGCACGGTGGCCTGCTTGACCTTCTCTTCTATTGTTCCGACGGGACGCACGGGCGAACGGCGTGGCTTCTTTTCCGCAGCTGCACCGGCGGTTACCGGTTCCGGAACCGGCGCCGCAGAGGCGAGTTCCAGCAGAGACGGCAGTTGCAACCACCAGAGCATCTGCTCGTGCAGCTCCTTGTTGAAGTACTCTTCCCCGTCCGATTCATTCACATGCAGCAACCAGCGGGCATCGCCGTCTTTCCACAGTTCCGTGGGCAAACCAGCGAACACTTCCTCCTGGGCCTTCTTGGCCGGCACAAGCGTCTGGGCAAGGAAGGCCAGCCGAACCCGCGCCGCAGCTCGCCAGCCGTCCTGGGTAATTTCACCGCCGCCAACGTAAGCCCGGGCGAAGGCTTCGCGTAGCCGTAGCCGGTCGAAGAGCGCCAGTCCCGTGGCTGCGGTGTTTTTGCCTCCGAAGGCTTCAGCCAGGCCCTGCAAGAGAGCAAACCCAAGTACCGGCCCCCAGACTGCGCTGGGATGGAGCTCGGAGCTTGCGCTGGGCAATATCATCCTGGCCTCGCGAGACCAAGGCTTGGAGAACTCCGCCTCAAGATTTGCCAGGTTTTTGACCGCATGCACCTGACGGCAAACCACCAGCCACAGGTCTTTTTCGCTCACCTGTACGGTTGTGCCTGTCTTGCGGCCGTAGATGGCAAATGCTTCGTTCGCGAAGCGCCAGCTGAGTGCCTCGATGCGCTGCATCAGTTGAGCTGCCGGAGTAGATTCCCGCTCCTCCTGCCCACACGCGGGCAAGGGTTCGGAAACACTGGCTAGCTCCATGACGAGATCCGGGTGCAGAAGGGTAACCAAAGTATCGTGCAGTGGAGCGAGTTCCAGGGTCACCAGCGCGTCATCCAGGTTCGGTACCCCGCGTCCGCCCAGGAAGTCGCAAAGCAGATCCCAGCGATATTGATCCGCCGGCCTGAGCTCTCGCCAGTGCAGAAACACATGGCATTTGTACGCTTGAAGCTCGATCGAGTAGCCATTGGAGACAATCTTCGAGGCCCGCTCCAGATGCTCCAGTCCAGTGGAGTTATCGCGGAACGCCAGGAAGAGGTTGCTATCGTTGGGCAGGCCGAAGGCGCCACCCAGCGACTGCTGGCGCAGATGGCCCGCTCCCTTATCGGCATAGGCGGCCGATTGGTGGATGGTGCCGTAGGTAGTGGCGAACTTGTTGTGGTAAATGATCAGCGCCCGGTGCTCGCCGCGCCGGTTGGAGTAGGCAAAGACATCCTCATTCACCGTGCCGTCGGGCTGATAAAAATCGTAGAGAAGGAAATTCTCACTCTCAGCGAACAACCAGCGCTGGTGGAGCAGCGGACCGATTTCACGTTCGTGGCGCGCCACCAGTCCCTGGTCAGGATCCTCCTGGTGACGGGCGCGGCGGAACTCCATACCGTACTTCTCTGTGAAGCCCTCAATCTGGCCGTGGCCGAACATGGGCAGGCCGGGCAGAGTCGACATCATGGTGGAGACACCGAAGAACTTGTCGCCATTGCTGAACTGGTCAATGGCTGTGCGCTCATCAGGATTGCTCATGAAGTTGACGTAGCGCTTGAGGATATCCGGGTCGAACTCAATGGTGTTTTTGATCACCGAACGATATTTGGCGTTATCCTCGTCGCGCATCATGTTCATGAAGGCGCTGTTGTACACCCGGTGCATGCCCAGGGTGCGGACGAAGTAGCCTTCCATCAGCCAGAAAGCCTCTGCCAGCAAAAGAGTGCCTGGAACTTCGCGAGCCACGCGGTCCACCACTTCGCGCCAGAATTCTTCCGGCATGGCGCGATCGAAGTCCGCCTTGCTCATGCTGTACTCGGCGCGCGAAGGAATCGCTCCGCCGGTGCCCGGGATGGGAAACCACAGGCGCTGGAAGTGACGCTTCGCCAGGGTCATGGCAGCGTCGAAGCGGATGATGGGAAACAACCGCGCCACGTGCAGAATGGTCTGGATAACCTGCTCGCGACAGGCGGCGTTCAGGTAATCGAGCTGCGCGGTGTCATTCCAGGGGAAGCTGGTGCCGTCATTGCCGTGATAGACGTAGCGGGTGTCCCCGGTCCACTTGTCCCGGCGGCGGAAGACCACGGCCGCATCCGTCTGCTCATAGTAATGGTCTTCAATCTTGATTTCTACCCGGCCGTCGCGGGAGAGGTCCGGCCCCTCAAAACGGTAAGCAGGATAGGGGCTATCCGGACGGGACATGAACCACTCCGGATGTTCAATGACCCAGCTGGAATCAATGCCCATGTGATTGGGCACCATGTCGCTGGCCAGCCTTACGCCGTGGGCGTAGGCCCGGTCGCGCAGATGGGTATAGGCCGGCTGCCCGCCGAGATCGGCCGCAATGTCGTACCCGTAAAGCGAGTAAGCAGAGGCGACTGCGTCGTGATTGCCGCACAGCTGCTTGATGGTCTGCGAGGCCACACTTCTTTCCCAGACGCCAATCAACCAAAGCGAATTAACACCGTGCGCTGCCAGCCGGCGGAGCTCTTCATCGGGAATCTGATCCAGACGATAGATGTGGCGGCCATAGAATCGTGAAAGCTGCTCCAGCCACACGTAGGTGCTCTTGGCGATGAGCACAGTGGTCGGCATCCATTCCTGGTCAGGAGAGAATCGCTCACTTTCCTGGGTCGCTTCGGCGAAGGACGGCACTACGCCTTGCTGGTCAGTGGAAGCCCAGGGAAAGTTTTTCCTCCGTCCCGCCATGGCATCCGCGGGGTGAAATCGCATCCATATGGCGACGTCTTCTTCTTTGAGGACGTCGATGGCCAGCAATAGCTTGGAGAGCGCATCGCCGATCAGATCCGCCCAGTGCTCGACAATGTACGCCAGCTGGCCGCTGAGCGAATCCGGCGATGCCAGTGCCGGAGCACGCAGCATGTCGATTAAGTTCATTTTTTGGGTTTTGGAGGCCAGCGGCGGCCTGGTGCCGAAATAATCGCGCAGGCCGTCAGTGATCAGCTGATAACGAGTGACCGCGGCTAAAGACTGATCGGTAAACAATTCGGTAAAAGGTTTGAAAGCCGGGTTGGCATTGGCCAGCCACAGCAGCATCATCTCTTCGAAGGCCACGGCCCGGTTAGAGATGCCGTCGGTTTGCCCGGCCAGCCACTCCTCGGGGGTTTTCTCCTTGCGGTAAACGTCCGCAGTCGGAAAGCGCTCAATGAAGGCAAGAATCGTCTTATCCAGCTCCTCTTTGCTGAGCCGGGCGTCGAACCATTGCAATGCCTCAGCCATCACTTTGGGATCGACCTTCTGGCGGTAATAGGCAACCAGGGCGTGGCAAATCTCATCGATCAGCCCCATGGCGTAGAGCGCTCCGGGCTGGATGGTTTTCGAAAAGTCTTTATCCACCCCCCGCCGCTCGTTCATGCGATGAGCGAATTCCCTGCTGGCGCCGAGGTTGGCGAAGACTACGTTGCCGCTGAAGGCAAATAGCGTCTGATTGAATTCATAACGATCGCGAGCTTCACGGGAAACATGGAATTCCATTCGTACCTTCCAAAACACTTCATTTATGGGCAGCTAATCTGTTCGATGCGACTTTTCGCCCTGGCAGGTACCTAAACTGCTCGAACCGGTCGCGAGATGCCCACAATCCAAGCGCTGGATGGGAGATGAAGAAGATTTCTTCACCATCGACAGTGTTGAAGCCGTCGTGCAATCGAGCCGGGTTATAGCGAGCCATGGTACCGGCAAGGTCGGCATAGCCAAATCCTACGCCTTCTATCTCTTCCCGGCTGAGCACTCCGGGACAGTAGGTAATGTTGAATCGTCCTTCCGAAGAACTGTGAATGAGATGGGCAGCGGTGCCGAGCTCAGCGGCCAGGTCTGGATTGTTTTTTACTTTCTCGAGCGTAACCGGCGTTCCGTAGTAGCCGAACCTGCGGATCATCCGGTCGATGGTGGGGTCTTCTCCAAACTGCTCCACTCCGGGAGCAAGCACAATCAAGTCAGCGCCGTCCGCCAGCGCCATGCGGGTGCGGTAAATGGCCTTGTTTCCCAGCCAGGTGCTATGAAACTCCTCCGGATCGAGGTAGACAACGGCTTTGTGGATCGGCTTATCCAGCAGCTTGATGTTGACCTGCACGCTCAGCTCTGAGGCCAGGTGGAAGCACTCCACGTCATCGCCCACGAACAAGCCTCGGATTACGAGCTCGCCGGCCTGGTTGGTCCCGATGACCGTCAAGACATAGACGATGGGGATATTGCTGAGAAAGTCGTCCGCCGCCCGGTTCAGGACTCGCCGCACCGGATTATCGGCTCTTCCCATAATCCGCTCCATGCCCACCACTGCTCCCAGGTAGTGGCTGCGATTGATGCTGAGCGGGCCGGCTGTACCTATCAGGATGTTCTTGTTGTAATTTGCCATCCCGATGACTTCGTGCGGAACTACCTGGCCAATGGAAAGGACCAGGTCGAAGCCGCCCTCCACGATGGTGCGGTTCACCTGCACCGGCCAGGTGTAGTCCAGGTGGCCCGATGACTGCTCCTGGATGAAAGACCCGGGCAGCTCGCCCAGGGTTACTACATCCGTGCGCCAGTTGTGGACGGCGAACAACTGATGCGGTATGTCGCCGAACATGCGAGTGAGCCCGGCCGCGGTCATCGGCATGTGCGTTCCCAGGGCGGGCAGGACACATCCCAAACCGTCGCCGTAGTACTGGTAGGCATATTGCGTGAGTTCGCCCGCGCGAGAGTGGAAGCGGCTGCCGTCCGGGGGCACGGCCAGGACTTTGCGCCTGGGTCCGAGGCGGTCGAGCGCTTGGTGGAGCGAGTCGCGCAGATTCACCTCGGCTTCCGGACCGCCCTCTTGCCAGTAAAGGCTCATAAGCGATAGGCCTTTCGGGCCAGGTCATAGGCCAAGGCGTGGGCCAATTCGACGGCTTCGTCCTCGTCGAGCTGATGCTCCGCTACCAGCCTGGCCAGGAAAGCACAGTCCACCCGGCGGGCCACGTCGTGACGCGCTGGGATAGAGAGAAAGGCGCGAGTGTCATCATTGAAGCCGACCGTGTTGTAGAAACCGGTGGTCTCGGTGGTCAGCTCGCGAAATCGCTTCATGCCCTCCGGGCTGTCGTAAAACCACCAGGGCGGGCCTAATCGGAGGCAGGGATAGTGCCCCGCCAACGGCGCCAGCT
>Ga0302324_100014026_pt1 | contig 16193 bp, 14 predicted proteins | sample Palsa_T0_1_FD_201949 | JGI IMG/M metagenome (GOLD analysis project Ga0302324, IMG submission 201949) | Peat permafrost microbial communities from Stordalen Mire near Abisko, Sweden - Palsa_T0_1 | ecosystem: Environmental > Terrestrial > Soil > Palsa > Peat permafrost | place: Sweden: Abisko...
CTATGCGCAGATGTTCCCCAACTCCTGCTATCACCTGGTGCTGCTGGACGGCAAGCCGATCGGCCGCCTCTGGGTGTGGCAGGGCAACGGCGAGTTTCACCTGGTCGATCTCGCCGTACATCCGTCAGTGCAGAGCAAGGGCATCGGCACCGTGCTGATCCAGCGCCTGCAGCAGGAAGCCACCAGGGCCAGGTTGCCCATTCGCTGCACGGTCTTCCGCTTCAATCCCGGCTCGCTGCGCTTCCATCAAAAACTTGGTTTTACGATCGTACGCACCGATGAGTTGAACTACTTCATGGAGTGGCGCCCGGTGCCTACGTTTTAGCCAGGTCTTTGACCGCGTGATTTGGTACGTTAAGTTTGTGCTATCCAAGGTCCCAAAAGCGGGACCTGGGGCACCCAGCATCGGTACAACATCATGCGGCCAGAGACCTGGTGCAGTCCGCCACAAATGGAGTCGCTTAGCGGTATCTTCGAAAGAGGCTGGGATTTGTGGCTGATCCGAATTCCGGCAGCATCAGAGAGCGCTCGGCGCGTCCTCCGCCTGCCCCGCGCCTGAAGCGATCAGATCGCGCGACCATCGCTCGCACACATCGATCAACTGCGCTTTCAGCTCTTCCGGCTTCGCAAAACGGAGGACGCGCATGTCCTGCCGCTCCTCAAGCTCTTTGCGAAACTCGAGAATGGCCGCATCTCTTTCGTGCGGCGCGTCCTTCAGGCACACCACCACATCGCGCATGGGCATGGCCGCGTCGTCGCGGCACTCGGCGGCTAGCAGAAACAGTTTGCGGAAAAGGTCGCGCGGCCCCCAGTCATCTTGAAAGATCTGGATGAAATACGCGCTCCAGCGCACGTTGTCAGAGACAGCGGAGCGGCTTCCCTCAATCTGCGAGTTGTCGCGCAGGCCAACCGAAACCAGCAGCACGCTGGCCGGCATGGCGGTGGTTTCGTTCACATAGGAAATTGCCTTGTGGCAGGCCTCGCGATCCGGTTCCAGGTCGCCCGGCGCAGAGATGAAGATGCGGTAGGAGTCAAATCCATGCGGCATAAGGAAGACCCAGCATAGCCGACGCCGCGGCCCATCGACAAACTGCGCTGTCGATTCGCCTGGCGATCTCCGTCCCTGATGAACTTCCACAGCGACCGGATCATGAATGCTTCACCGGGAATGAAGGCGATTAACAAAATCCATGCAGGTTGAATGGCGTACATTGGCGCACTTCCGTTCCGGCTCCGCGGCGCCATTCACCGGGTTGCGCGCCTAGGAGCTCCATTCCTCCCAGCAGACACCCAAACTGCTAATAGCGGGGTTACCAGACCGTAAGGGCTTTATAAGCGTGCGCGAAGCGGGAACGGCCAGGAAGAAAAACTCGGGCGGAATCGCGGCGGCACAGGCTCTGCTCCTTGACATGCAATGCTCTGCGCGTTTCTTATCGTATTCAGGCATTCTCCTGGGCGGCTGGCTGGAGACCGCGGTTAACTGCGCGGCCCGGCAATTTTTCAAGATCGCCGCGAGAAAGCCGTGTCGAACAGGAAGCAGACGGCGGTAGGGTCAAAGGGCGCGGAGCGGGCGCGGGAACCGGGTTTTGAGCGGTTTCGGGCGCAGGCAGCCGGGTCATCCATCTGAAGCGTCCGTGCCGCGATTGGGGCCGGACCTGACCCGCGGCCAGGATCATTCCCGGAGACAAATTTTTCAGTGAGGTCGCCCGGTTTTCAAGGCCGGTTGCGCCTGTGCCCTGAGCGGTTTTGCCAGGGCGAGCAAAGGACGAGCGTGGCAACGATGTTCGCAGTATGGGCGGGTCCGCCCGCAGGGGCAGGCAGCAGCATCACCATGCTTCTTCCGCTGCTTCTGATTCCGGTGTTGTACCTGATGGTTTTCCGCCCGCAGCAGAAGCGGCAAAAGCAGTGGCAGGAGATGCTGGCCGGCATCAAGACCGGTGACCGCATCACCACGGCCGGCGGCATTCGCGGCATCATTCTCAACATCAAGGACGACACCATCGTGATTCGCGTGGCTCCGGACAGCATCAAGCTGGAAGTGGCCAAGAGCGCGATTGCGTCGGTGACTCAGGACGGGCCTGCGGGGTCGTGAGTGGATGCGGCCGAAACGCGGGTCCTTCGACTGCGTTCGGCGCAAAAAGACGCACCAAGCTTCGCTCAGGATGACAGATTTTTAGCGATTGAAACGCAGGTCCTTCGACTTCGCTCAGGATGGCAGATCTTGCAGTAAACGACATTTTTGCAGTGCATCTTCAAGAAGCAGGACACTAGAGAAGTGGAAATATGAAAAAGAATCTCAACAGCAAGATTGCCCTCATCGCCGCCGTTTTGCTGGTGTGCGTTTACGGCATCGTCGGCATTCCGTCGGGCTTCACCGGCAAGGCGCTGCTCGCGTCGATCACCGACCGAATTCACCTGGGCCTCGATCTGCGCGGCGGCGCTCACCTGATCCTTGAGGTCAAGGTGCTGGAGGCGGTGGGCGATGAGACCGACAGCGCGGTGGGCCGCATCAACCAGGCGCTGAAAGGCGCCAGTTTTGCCGGCTCAGCCTCGAAGCCCGATCCGGTCACGCCGCAGGTGGTGCGCGTCTCGGGAATCACAGCGGCGCAGGCCAGTGGTGCGCGCTCGCTGCTCGACGACAAGTTCTCCAATCAGTACGATCTGACCGGCGGCAACGGCGACGGCACGATCACGCTCACCATGAAGCCGACTGCGGTGACCGATCTTGAGGCCAAGACCGTTCAGCAAACCATTGAGACCATCACCGACCGCGTCGACTCGCTCGGCGTTACTGAGCCGGTGGTTGCGCCATACGGCCTGGGCGCCAACCAGATCCTCGTGGAGTTGCCCGGCATCGACGACTTGGACCAGGTGAAGACCTTGCTCACTTCCACAGCGCGGCTTGAGATTCACGCCGTGGTCGGCGGCCCCTACAAGGACGATCAGGAAGCCGCAGGCAGCGTGGGCGGCAATGTGCCTCCCGACCAGATGACGGTGCATGGCTCCTCGAACGTGTCCAGCAGCTCCGACGCCGACGCTGTGTGGGTTCTCTCGCGTGTCCCTATCGTGGCCGGCAGCGACTTCCGCTCGGCCGACCCCGGCACGGACTCGAACACTGGCCAGCGGACTGTCAACTTTACTCTGACCGACGAGGCCGGCGACCGCTTTTACGACTACACCAGCAAGAACATCAATCACAGCATGGCGATCGTGATGGGCGGCCGCGTGAAGGAAGTGGCCAACATCGAGGGCGCCATCCGCGACCAGGGCCAGATCCGCGGCAGTTTTTCGGCCGACGAGGTCGCGATCCTGTCGAAGGATCTGCGCACCGGCGCGCTGCCGGCTTCGATCGTCTACCTTGAGCAGCGTACGGTGGGCGCATCGCTCGGCGCGGATTCCATCAAGGAGGGCGTGACCGCCGCCGTGGTGGGCGTGCTGGTGGTCATGGCCTTCATGCTGGTCTACTATCGCGGCTCGGGCATCAACGCCGACCTGGCGCTGTTTTTGAATCTCGTGATCCTGCTGGGATTCATGGGCTATACCGGCTCCGTGCTTACCCTGCCGGGCATTGCCGGAGTGATTCTGACCATCGGCATGGGTGTGGACTCGAATGTGCTGATCTTCGAGCGCATCCGCGAAGAGGTGCGGGCCGGCAAGGCAGCGGCGGCAGCGGTGGATCAGGGCTTTGCGCACGCCTGGATCACCATCGTGGATACGCACGTGACCACCATCGTTTCGGCGGCGATTCTGTTTGTGTTTGGCACTGGGCCGGTGAAGGGATTTGCCGTCACGCTGACGTTTGGTCTGGCGGCGAATCTGTTTACGGCGGTCTACGTGTCGCGCGTCATTTTCGATGCGCACCTGAACAAGATGAAGCCGGGCCAACTGGTGTCGATTTAGAGATGGCGGCGGGTGGGAGGAAACGCAGGTCCTTCGACTGCGTTTGGCGCAAAAGACGCGCCAAACTCCGCTCAGGATGACAGATTTGAGTTATGTCAGGATGACAGATTTTTTGGGAAATTATTCGGAGCCAGGGCTCCAGTTGCAGGAAGGCAAAACCAAGTGGAATTGTTTGGCAAAGTAAACGTGGACTGGCTGGGGAAGAAATGGTATTTCCTCGCCTTTTCGATGCTTTTTTCGATCGCAGGCATCATTTCGATGGGCTGGAATTGGGCGCATATAGGCAGCCCCGTGCCGCTGGGCGTGGATTTCAAGGGCGGCACCCAGGTGCAGGTGCAGTTCCAGCAGCCGCCGGACATCAACAAGATCCGGCAGGCTATGGCGGACGCCGGCATCGCGGACGCCAGCGTGGTGACCTACGACGTGGCCAGCACCAACCAGGTGCTGATCAGCCAGCCCAAGCCGCAGAACGAGGCCTCGCTCGACCAAGGCCGTCAGCAGATCGAGAACGCGCTCCACTCCCACTACGGCAACCCCTTCACCGTCCGCAACGTGCAAGTGGTGGGGGCCACCGTGGGCCACCAGTTGGAGCGGCAGGCCGGTCTGGCCACGCTCTATTCGCTGCTGGGCATGTTGATCTACCTCTGGTTCCGCTTTCAGCTTATTTACGGCGTGGCCGCGGTGGTGGCCTGCTTCCACGACACCCTGATCACGGTGGGCTTTTTTGCGCTCACCGGCCAGGAGATCAGCCTGACGGTGATTGCCGCCATCCTGACGCTGGTCGGCTACTCCATGAACGACACCATCGTGGTGTTCGACCGCATCCGCGAAAACCTGCGCCTGAGCCGGCGGGAATCGCTGTCCGACGTGGTCAACCGCAGCATCAACCAGACGCTGAGCCGGACCGTGCTGACCTCCGGGCTGACCTTCCTTACGGTGCTGTCGCTCTACATTTTTGGCGGCCGGGTGCTGCACGGATTTTCGTTCGCGCTGGTGGTCGGAATCCTTATCGGCACCTATTCCTCTATTGCAGTGGCGGCGCCGATGCTGGTGGCTTATCAGGACTGGCGAGGCAGTAGAGGCAAGTCTGTGGCGCTTCCCGCAGCCAAGCGCGCGCGGGTGTAGCGGCGGCCGGGCGAGCCCGGAAACGCCCATTTCGTTCCGAGATTGCACCGGGTTTGCAGCATGTTTTGCAAGTGTCACTCAGTTCTGATATAGGTGGTGTTCGCTTTGGTTGTACCGATTTGGCGCGCGGGAACAATCTCCCCTCCCGCGGTGTCTAAATAGAGGTAACGAATTCCCGATTCGAGGCTGGCCATGTTTGAAGATTCAACGTTCTCATCAGCAAACAGAATCAAGAGCAAGAGCGGGCGCTGGATGATGGTGACAGGCATCGTCAACGGCTCGATCCTGCTTCTGCTCATTCTGCTTCCGCTGATCTACCCTGAGGCATTGCCGCACAATGCGATGCTGACGTCGTTGACCGTCCCGCCGCCCCCGCCGCCCCCGCCTCCACCCCCGCCGCCGCCGGAAGTGAAGGTGGTGCAGGTCAAGTCGGAGATGATGAACAACCAGCTGACCGCGCCGACCAAGATTCCGCAGAACATCAAGATGGTGGCCGAAAAGGAAGCGCCGCCGTCGTCGGGCTTTGGCGTAGCCGGCATGGAAGGCCTGGGCGGCAGCGGTGTGCCCGGAGCGTTTTCCGACATGAAGACCACGGCGCCTAAAGTGCAGGCCGCGGTGCCCAAGAAGGTAGCCATCTCCGGCGGCGTAGCCGCGGGCATGCTGCTGCAGAAGACCACCCCGCTCTATCCGCCCATCGCCAAGGCGGCGCGCGTGTCGGGAACGGTGATCCTGCAGGCGACCATTTCCAAGGCCGGAACCATCGAGAATCTGCGCGTGGTGGGCGGGCCCGCCATGCTGCAGCAGGCTGCCCTGGACGCGGTGAGAACCTGGCGCTACCGGCCCTACCTGCTCAATAACGAGCCGGTCGAGGTAGAAACCACGGTCAACGTGGTCTTTACCCTCGGCGGAGGTTAACCCTTTGGCTCCTTCCTGCTTCCAAGGAAGGAGCTTCGCTTTTCCGACCGGAATGCGAATCCCTCGAGAGCCGCATTCTCCCGCAACCGTCCGCCGCGGCGGATCGCATTTCACAAAGAAAACTCCTTAGGAGGAACGATTCAGTGATTCTCGCTCAGCTCGCACACTATGCTTCGCACGCCGCCAGCCTGGCATTTTTTCAGGATGAACAGACAGTCAGCTTCAGCCCCATGGGCCTGTGGGAACACATGGCCTGGATGGCCCGCAGCGTGGCTATCGTTCTGTTCATTGAGTCGATCTGGTCCCTGGCTGTCATGATCGACCGTTACCTGTATTTCTCCGCTGCCCGCAAGCAGTCGCGCGAGTTTGCGCCCAAGGTTGCCGGCGCCCTGAAGGACAGCAAGCTGGAAGAGGCGATCAAGATCGCCGACCGCAACAAGAAGTCGCACCTGGCCGAAGTGGTGACCGCCGGGCTGCAGGAGTTCCGCGCCTCTGCCGGTCAGCCGACCGAAGAGACGATCGAGAGCTCGGGCCGCGCCCTGGAGCGCGCTGAAGCCATCGTTCACGCCAAGCTGAAGAGGGGCCTTGCGGTACTGGCCACCATCGGCTCGACGGCGCCGTTCGTGGGCCTGTTCGGCACCGTGATCGGCATTCTGCACGCCTTTGACCAGATCGCCAGCCAAAAGACCTCCGGCATCGGCGCGGTGGCCGGCGGCATCTCGGAAGCGCTCGTTACCACGGCGTTTGGCCTGCTGGTGGCCATCCCCGCGGTCATGGCGTTCAACTACTTCACCGGACGTGTCGAGGCCTTCGACGTGGAGATGGACAACTCCTCGAGCGAGCTGATCGACTACTTCATCAAGCAGAGCCACAAGCGCTAAGCGAGGCGGCCGCTGGCGCGAGCGAGCAGTTTCCGGGCGGCAGGAAGAGCGTGAGTTCTCTCCTGCCTACCGGTTTACTGGTTTGCCCGGGCCTGCGATTCACTCCACTGCCGGACCGGGTCCGGCCGAAAAAATCCAAGCGCACGGAGCCCCAACAATGGGAATCGCAGTACGTGACGTAAGCAAGCAGGTCAGCTCCAACATCAACGTCACCCCCATGGTGGACGTCATGCTGGTGCTGCTCATCATCTTCATGGTGATCACACCCATGCTGCAGAATAAGGTGGCCGTGGATATGGCCAAGGTGGACAACCCCACCAACATGCCCGACGCCGACAAGGAAGACGCCATTGTCGTGGCCATCACGCGCGACGGCAGCGTATTTCTGGGGCAGAACAAGGTAGCTACGAGCGAGCTGGGCAACCAGGTCCGCGACAAGCTGGCCGACCATCCGGGCAAGACGATCTACGTTCGCGCCGATGCGCGGGCGCAGTTCCGGGCGGTGGAAGACGCAATCGACGCGGTGCGCACGGCGGGCGTGGAAGACGTGGGTCTTCTCACCCAGAAGCGCGAACCCGGCACGCCGGCGGGCGGCGAATAAGCACGCTCCGGACCTGGGCGCAGTTGAACGATTTCGACGCAATTTGAGGAGTTCTAAGCCATGGCAATGTCAATGGGAGGCGGGGGTGGTTACTCGTCCGAGATTAACGTAACGCCCATGATCGATGTTTTGCTGGTGCTGCTGATCATTTTCATGGTCATTGTGCCGGTGGTGCCCAAGGGGCTGGACGCGCTGGTTCCCCAGCCGCCCAAGAATCCGCAGCAGCAGCAGCAGAATGACCGCACCATCGTGGTGCAGGTGCTCTATCGCGCGGGCCAGCAGCCGACATACAAGATCAACGAGACCGACGTGGCCCACGGCGATCTGCTGGCACGGCTGCAGGACATCTATGCCAACCGCGCCGAGCGCATCATGTTCATCAAGGGCGACGACGATGTGAACTTCGCCTTCGTGGCCGACGTGATCGATATCGGGCGGGCAGCGGGCGTGGACCACATCGGCCTCATGACGCCGAAGATCCTGGCCGGCCAGTAGCGCACTTGAACCGCAGTTTTCCCTGACCATAGGAAAGGGGAGCTTCGCCATGACGACAAGCAACGCCAATCCGGGCGGCATGAGTTCCGAGATCAACGTCACGCCGTTGATCGATGTGCTGCTGGTTCTGCTGATTATCTTCATGGTCATCGTGCCCGTGACATCGAAGGGCGAGGCGGCTCTGGCGCCAAAGCCCGCGTTGCATGGCGGTTCAGACGACGCCATCGTGCTCGAGGTGCTCAAGGGCAGCGGCCAGCAAGCGCTTTTCAGAATCAACCGGCAGGATGTGTCGCGGGAGGAACTGCCCGCGCGCCTCACCGCCATCTATGCCAACCGCGCCCAGCGCGTGCTTTTTGTGAAGGGCGACGACAATCTGAGTTTCACTCAGGTCGCTGAAGCGATCGACATCGGCCATGCGGCCGGCGTGGACCGGATCGGCCTGATTACGCACAGGGTCGAGGCTGGACTCTAAGGCGCTGAAGGGCCACCGCGGCCTTCCAGCCCCGCCGGATTCCATCCGCTACGTCCGGATTCGATTTTTTCGGGCGGGGGCTGGAGTACAATTCTTCCACCTGGTTTCGGAACCTCCCGCCCGCGGCCAGCGCAGACGATTTCCAGGCGTGCTGACTAGAAGCGCGGCCTGACAGGAGAAGGAAACGAAAATGAGTGGACCCGCACGAATTACAGCGCTCGCGGTTGCCCTGGCCGGCATGGTACTTTCCATGAGCGGGTGCAGCAAGCTGCAGGCACGCGATCAGTTGAACAAGGGAGTGGATGCCTACAAGAGCGCCCGGTACGAAGAGGCGATCGGGCATTTCCAGAAGGCCACGCAGCTCGATCCCAATCTGCCCATGGCGAAGACCTATCTGGCTACGGCGCTGGCGCAGAACGTGGTGCCCGGCCTCGATACGCCGGAGAACCTGCAGACCGCCCAGCAGTCCATCTCCATCTTTCAGGAGGTCCTGGACAAGGACCCCAAGGACGTCAACAGCCTGAAGCAGGTTGCCGGCATCTATTTCAGCATCAAGAAGTACCCCGAGGCCAAGGAGTGGCAGAAGAGGGTGCTGGCCGTCGATCCGAAGGATCCTGAAGCGGCCTATACCATCGGCGTCATCGACTGGACCCTGGCGCACGTGAACGCGCTCAAGGAACTGGTGCCCGCGGGCATCAACGACGACGGCGAAGGCAATGTGAAGGCACCGAAGAAGGTGCTGCAGACGCTGAAGGATGAGAATGCGGGACTTGTCGAGGAGGGGCTGCAGTATCTCAACCAGGCGGTGGCCAACCGCGCCAACTACGACGACGCGATGCAGTATCTCAACCTGATCTACCGGCGCAAGGCGGATGTGGATTACGCCGACCCGGCCGCGGTAAAGGAAGACGTTGCGTCGGCCAAGGAATGGACCACCAAGGCAATGGGAACCCGCAAGGCGAACGAAGAGAAGAAGAACAAGGGTCCGGGCGGCATTACGCTGGACTCGAGCGGCAACCTGAAGTAAGCCGCTGTTCGGGCAGATGCAAACGGCCTCCGCGAGATCGCGGAGGCCGTTGTGCGTGTGCGCGGTTTGTTCAGGAGGAAAGATCTGTGAGCGTCTCAGGATCCCACGATTCCTCGCTTGGGCATCGAGGTTTCCCACCCTTCGCCAAAAGCGCGAAGGATGGGGCGCCCAGCGCGCCCGGTTCATTCCAGCTTCGCTCGCTGCACGATTCAGGTTGCTTCGGCCGATGGCAGGGTTGAAACCCGGAAGGGAGGGGCGCGCGACGGCCTACTGCGCGCCTTCCTTGAGCACCTGCTCGGCGTAGTAGTTGCGCACCTTGGCTTCGTCGCGCACCATTTCGAGATAAGCGCTGCGCAGCAACTGCGCGTGGGCGGTGCGCAACTGCTGGCGGATCCACTGCTGCACATTGGGGTCGTTGAGGCCGCGCTGCCCGGCCGGCTCGCGCGAGATCAACTTGACGATGGCGTAGCCGGCGGTGTGGCGGCTGGGGCCGGCGCCCTCGAAGATCGGCAGCACATCGGTGTATTGGCCGGGCTTGAGCTTGCTGATGGCGGTGTAGACCTCCGGGTCCTCGCGCAGTTGCGACTCCACCACAAATCCCAGGTCGCCGCCGTTTGAAGACGTGTTCGGGTCCTCCGACTCGCTCTCCGCCACGGAGCCAAAATCTTCGCCGGCGTCGAGACGGCTGTGCAGTGCCTGGATTTTCTTGCGCGCCTCGGCGTCGGTAGTGGCCTTGTCGTGGGGCATGTTGCTGGCCCGCTGTGCAGGCAGGCCGGTGACCACGATGCGCGCCAGGTTGTAGCGCGGTTCAATGTAGTCGAAGTCGGTGGTCTTGTGCGCCTCGTAGTAGCTGGCGATCTCGGCGTCCGTGATGTTGATTTTGGAATCGATCTCTTTATTGAGCAGCTTCGTGGCGGTCAGGTCGCGGCGGATGTCGCGTTTGAAATCGTCCAGCGTGATGCCCTTGTCCTTCAGGTATTTGTCGAACTCCTCCTGCGTGTAGGCAGCCTTCATCTCGGTGAGCCGGGCGTTGACATCTTCGTCGGAGGCCACGAGATTGAGCTTGGCGGCGCGCTGCTGGGTGATCTCGTCGTCAATCAGGCCGCGCAAAATGCTGAGCCGGCGCATGCCCGCCTCCTCCGGCGAAACCGGCTGCGGATTGCTGCCCAGGCTGTTGCGATAGTATTTATCGAGGTCCGAGCGCAGGATGTCTTTGCCGTTGACGGTGGCCACCACGTCCGCCGACACAGTGCGGTGACAGCCGGCAAGGGGTGCGAGAACAGCTCCACTGAGGAGAAAAAAGACGGACAAGCGGGCATGCGCCCGCAAAAAAGCTTCGACTTGCAACCTGACATCTCCTGCGGGGCGCGACGAAAACCCCGGCATTCAAGAATAAATCCCCGCACCGCGTGCGTAAAAGCGATGCTCCGGCTTAATTGGCCCCGCCCGGGTTGCCCGCTGGGCTCGGCGGAGCGGGCGGCTGCACCGGCTTGGGCGGCGGCTGCTCGCCCGCGGCCAGCAGCGCGCGGTCAATCACCATCCATACCTGCTCTTCGGGCACCGCGCCGTCGATGCGCTCCCCATCCACAAACAGTGCCGGCGTTCCCTCTACGCCCAGCGCTTCGGCTTCTTTTGACGAGGCGCGAATCTGCGTCTCGTCCTGCTTGGCCAGGCATGCGTCCAGCTTTGGAGCGTCGAGCTTGGCCACAGTGGCCTCTTCGCGGGCGATGCGGTCCAGCGCCGCGTAGCTCTTCTGCACATTGCGGTCCGGGCCGCTCACTTCCTGGCCGTGGGCATGCAGGTAATCCACGTAAGTCCAATAGACGTCGCTGCTCTGCTCCGCGAGGCAGTTGGCGTCGACAGACGCGTGCATGGCCCATGGGTGCAGCTCGGTGAGCGGGTCGTCCTTGTAGATGAACCGCACCTTGTCCTTGTAGCGGTCCAGCGTGGCCGGGAACAGCGACTGGTGCATGCGCGCGCAGTAGGGGCACTCCAGATCGTCGAAGTTGACCACCGTGACCTTGGCCGCCGGGTTGCCGCGAATGGGCCGGCCGGCCACGTCGATGTCGAACATCGGATTCTTGACCAGGTCGAACTTCTCCATGCGCGCCAGGGTCTTGCCGTCGTCGGAGATGAGGAACTTGACCACCGTGCTCTTGGCGCCGCGGGAGAGCGTGACGGACAGATCCTGGTAACCGGGAATCTGGCTGGGGGTGCGAGCGCCAAGCGTTACGGTGTAGTCCTGGGGCACATTGTACTGGGAACGAACCACGACCTCGATGTGACGGGCGAGTTCAGCGTCCTGCGGGGAAGCTGGAGCGGGCTGGGCTTTGCAGCCGGCGGCCAGGCCGAGCGCGAGCAGGCCGGCAATCAGGGGTATGCGTGACAAGCGAAGGTCCTCTAAGGAAAGAATACTCCAGTGCTGTTGGGTTGACGGAGCGGGAGAGGAAAGGCAAGCGCAGGCTCGTCGATCGCGAGGCGATTTCGATGGCATAGAAATCGCGCTCCGGTGCGGGGACGGGGCATTCCCACAGGGTTGAAACCCGCCGTTTTCATGGGCCGTTTTCGGCACCACTGAAGTCGTGCCGTGTTACAAAGCATTCCGCCTGAGGCCGCGCTGCCAACTCCAGGGCGAAGCGCACTACCTGCCGCTGACGCCGAGTTTGGGAGCCACTGCGGGTGGGGCCGGCGGCGGAGGCTCGACGCCGGCATTTCGCAGGGCTCGATCGATCACCATCCACACCTTTTCCTGGGGAATGAATCCATCGATGCGCTCGCCGTTGACGAAGATGGCAGGCGTGAAATTGAGTCCCAGCGCCTCAGCCTCTTTTTGCGACGCGCGCACGGCTGAGTCGTCGCCTTTGGCCAGGCAGGCGTCGAGCCTGGCTGCGTCAAGCTTGCCGGCGGACTGTTCGCGGGCGATCCGGTCCAGCGCGGCAAAGCTCTTTTGCACATTGCGATCGGGGCCGGTGACTTCCTGCCCGTGCGTGTGCAGATAATCCACGTAGGACCAGTAAATGACGCCACTCTGATCGGCCAGGCAGTTGGCGTCGATGGCTGCGTGCATGGCCCAGGGATGCAGTTCCGTGAGCGGGTTGTCCTTATAGACGAAGCGGACCTTGTCTTTGTAGCGCTCGAGCGTGGCGGGAAAAAGCACCTGGTGCATGTGCGCGCAGACCGGGCATTCGAGGTCGTCGAAGTTGACCAGCGTGACCTTTGCCGCGGGATTGCCGCGCACCGGGCGGCCGGCGATGTCGATCGATGCGTCGCCGCTCTTTGACAGGTCAAAGGTCTCCAGCCGAGCCAGCGTCTTGTTGTCTTTGGAGATGAGGAACTCGACGATCTTGGCGTTGCCGCCGTTCACGAGCGTGACGGAGATCGCGTCGAAGCCGGCGGTCCGGCTGGGATTGCGAGGGCCGAGAGTGACCGTGTAATCCTGCGGCACGTTGTAGCTGACGCGGATCAGGTTCTCGATCTGGCGGCTGAGGTTGGGATCGAGTGGTGTCGGCGCGGTCTGCGCCGCGCATCCCGCAGCGATGAATAGCGCGAACAGGGCGGCGATGAGGTGGACGCGGGGCAAGGGGATCCTCTCAGAGAAGGATATCGTAGAGGATGGACAAACTTGGCCGTCAGTGAATCTCCAAATAAGTTCGGTTGATGCGTGGATATTCTCTCAGGGGCTAAAGCCCGCGTACATTTGCCAGGCAAATGTACAGGCTGAAGCCCGTGCCCTTCAAAGATGGCTACTTGTCTGAAGCCCGTACCCTTCAAAGATGTCGACACTTTCAGAAATTCCTCAATACGGCGGGGGCACGTTGGGATCGCGGAAGACGGAGTTGGCGCGGCGGATGTCGCCGACAGAGCCGAAGCTGGCCAGCGTGATGCTGTAGAGGTACTGCGTTTCGTCGCGCACCGTGCCCAGCGCAAAGCGCCGGTAGCCGAAGCTCATGCCGCAGCAGCCCCAGTTGTAGACCGCCTGCACGCCGGCGTATTGCAGCGCGTTCTGCACAAAGTCGTAGCCCCCGTTTGCGGCCAGGTTGAATCCTCGGCCGTTGGACTTGCCGATGGATAGAAACGGCTGCACCTGCTGGCTCTTGATCAGGGAGGCGGCAGAGCCGGTCTCGTCCACCGCGTTGAGCAGCGCGTGGCCCAGGCCCACGGTGGTGCGGCCCCAGCTGTAGCCGGCGAAGAGGTTGTTCGAGCCCAGGCGGCCGGCCTTGGGGTCGTAGTCCAGGTCCCACTGGATGCGCAGGTTGTCGATGGCCTCAAACCTCATCCGCGACGTAATCGGCGACAGGTTGCGCGGCGAGGTGAGAAACGCGATGCCGCTCAGGTCGAGTGTGGCGTCAAAGACGTTGCGGCGGTTGGGAATGAGCGCCCCACCGAAGTTGGGATCGATGAAAAACTGCTGCGCGATCTGCCAGCTGGCCCACTCGCGGGGGTGGGCGGGGCAGCCGCTGGGGTTCTCGATTACGGCGCAGGGCTGAGGCGTTGTGGGCTTGAGATAGAGCCGCTGTGTGAGCGAGAAGCCAACCTGGTTGGTGTTGGTGGCGATGTCGGTGGTATCGATGAGGAGCACGTCGCGCGCCTCGGCGTTGATGCCGCCGACGTATCGATAGGTGACTTCAGGCTCGATGACGTGGCGCATCTCGCGGTTCCAGCGCGTGAGCGTGAAGTCGCGTTCCACGGCCGGCGGACGCAGATCGACTGCGGCCTCCACGTCCGTGCGGTTGAGCGGATCGTGGCTGACCGAGGGAATGCCGTTGTTGGCGCCGGTCAGGTCGGGCGTCTGGCTGCCGGTGTAGAAGGTCTCGCGCACCGCGACCTCGGGCACCACGCTCCAGCCGCCGCTCTCCATGGGCAGCGAGAGGTGCGGATAGAAGTCGAACCGGCCCACGTTGCGCGCGTGAAAGCCCGGCTCGGAGCGGCTCAGATAGTTGAGACTCGACCCCATCGACCAGTAGAGCGGCGATGGGCCGAGGGGGCGGTCCAGCACATCGAAGCGCACGCTGGGCAGGTGAATGATGCGCGCCTCGTCGCCTTCAGTAGAACTGGCAAAGGTCTGAAAGCGGTCGAGCGACACGGAGGGGATATAGCCGTTGTGTTCGTGGCTCAAGAAGAGATCGCTGGCCACCTCGGAGCTCACGGCCTGCGAGAAGTTGTCGTTGAAAACCAGGCGGTAGATGTAGCTGGAGAGATACTCAACATTGCCTGCGACGCGTGTCTCCCGATCCAGGTCCTTGCGGCCCAGCGCGGCAATGTCCACCCCGCCCTGGTTGACGAGCACTTCGGGCGGAGGTGCGGGACGGACTGAGATTCGTGCGGCCTTGCTGACATCGGGCACTGGATTGCCCCCTGGATACTGCGTCTGTTCCACCCCGCGATCGAAGAGCATGTTCCAGCGGACGACAAGGTGATCGTATTCCTGATCCTGCTCATGGCGCGTGCCCATGCAGGAGGTGTCGCCGGGCCAGTAGGGCCGGCACGACCCCTTGTAGCGGAAGTCGCCATTGGGCGCCCACCCGCGCTTGGAGTAGTACTCCGTGCCCGCCACCATGTCCATGCTGCGGCTGATCACCCAGTAATACTGCTCGCCCACGATGAAGCCCTTGATGGACGAGTTGCTGACCACGGGAATAAGCAGCCCGCTCTCGCGGCCGGTATCGTCCACTGGGTGACGCAGAAAGGGGAGGAAAAATATTGGCACGCCGAGCAGCCTGAAGCGCAGATTCTCGGCCGAGGCGCGCCCGTCGGCCACGCGGATGGAGCGGGAGATCAACTGCCAGTCCGGTTTGGGCAGGTTGCAGTTGGTCATGGCGCCGTCGATGATGCGGTAGCTGCCTTTGCCGGTCATCAGCAGCACGCGCCCTGAGAACACAAATGGATTGGGTGTGCTGTACACAATGGTGCGCCCGGTGCGGCGCACGCCGATGGTACCGTCGACTTTATAAAAGCGCCCGGTGCTCATGTTGAGGCGCATGTCGCCGTGGTCGGCGTTGATCACCACGTCGTCAGGGCCGCCCACCACCTGCAGATTGCCCTCGGCGGTGAGCTCGGTCGTGTCTTCGTCGTAGACCACCCTGTCGGCGCGCAGCGTGTAGTCCTTGTAGTGAAACTCCTCCACGCCAAAGAGAGTGACGATGTGGTTCTTCCATGTCTGACGGCTGGCGGTCCAGTTGACGGGCGTGCCCGTTGGGGGCGCGGGTTCGGGCTGTGCAATGGGCAGCGCTTCCTGGCCTGGATCGTCGGGAAGAGCCGCATCCGCTGCGCGGTTCGCAACCTCTTGTGCGTCCGCTGCCTTGCTGCCAGCGTCTTCAGCGCTCCGCGGGGCCGGGGGTAACGCATTGGTCAACGCCTGCGCACGAAGATCAGCGTGACAGAGGGCAAACAGCGTGATAAAAACGAAAGTGCGAAGGCGCATCCTGGAACCAAGGCCCAGCATAACAAAGCAGGCTGCATTCAATGGGACGCGCACTTCCAGGCTCTGGCAGCAAGTGAAAATCCGAAAGGGTTCGGCGGCCCGGGATCGGCGACGATCGGGGCCGCGCTTGTATTTCTCCACGTTGCCTTCTTTTGAGAGATCGATGTTCGCGGCCTGCGGCCGGGGGTCGCAGCGTGGCGGACCTGAACAGCGGATCCGATCGGCAACCAGGGCGATCGGCTACCGCGTCAGAAGGGACAAGAGGAGCTTTGAGCACACCCGCAGGCAAGACCAATTCCGCACCGAAGTGGAAGCAGGAAGTAAACCAGCGCGTGGCCGCGCACAAGAACCGCAAG
>Ga0302324_100014027_pt1 | contig 16191 bp, 12 predicted proteins | sample Palsa_T0_1_FD_201949 | JGI IMG/M metagenome (GOLD analysis project Ga0302324, IMG submission 201949) | Peat permafrost microbial communities from Stordalen Mire near Abisko, Sweden - Palsa_T0_1 | ecosystem: Environmental > Terrestrial > Soil > Palsa > Peat permafrost | place: Sweden: Abisko...
GAATCCGACGGGGTGTTCACGTTGGCTTCCGAGGGATTGAGGCCATTTTGTACATACACGCTCTGGTAGTAACCGTAGCTCGCGGGAAGCGTGAAATAATTCGAGCCTACCTGGCCGAGTTCGGCTTGGCCTGGGCCGGTCCCGTTAAACACCTGCTCGATGGCGCCAAGGTCGCCGGGTGACTTCTCGGCTGCGACGATCGCATTGGCGTGTTGGTATAGTCCCACGTGACCTGATTTGAGGAGCTCTTCGAATTGATTGCCATTACGCAGGGCGTCGAAACCAGCGGTCCCGCCGACGAAAATGTATTGGCCTAAGTTCGAGCAGGTACCGCGTGTATGGGGGTCGGCAAATGAACTTTCTTGAGGCGCAGCATGAGCTACAGGTATCGCCGCCACGATAGCCACGACAAATGACGCTGCAAAAATGAGGTATCGCCACACCGGGCTGGGCATCTGGATCACCACCATTCAGAGGCGTTCGTCGTTTCCAAGAGCAATCATTTTGCGTGGGGCTTCAAGGGAGAGGCATCCACAATGATCTTGGAACGCCGATGCTTTCCTTGACTGACATTGTAACCCACTGGCCGTCGGTACAGGTAACGCGGACGATGATGGAGGGAAGCGAGAGCGTTGACCCTGGGCGGAGGGGGACATAACGTTGTCTTAAGTCCTGAAGGTCCAAGAGCGGGAGACAACGATGAGCGACATGCGCGCGAACTGTGCGTCACCAAAATCCTTGGCCGCCGAGCGGTGCGATAACGGGCCGCGGCGCCTTTCTCGATTCCCGGCAATTCCAGTAATTTCTTCCGCGGTGCTGATCCTGGCGCTGAACCTGACGCCTACCGCGTTTGGGCAGTCACAATCGGGGTCTTCTTCGGCGCCTCCGGCGCAAGGATCGGGGCAAGCGTCCGCAGCGGCACAGGGCCAAGCGACTTCGGCTTCACAGCAAGGGCTGCAGGACCTCTCGGTTCCGGCGCCATCGCTCGGAGACGCGGCACGCAAAGCGCGAGCCGACAAGCCGAAAACCGAGACGACCAAGGTGTACACCGAGGATAAGCTCTCCGGCTTGTCGGGCCACGGCATTTCGTCGGTGGGATCAGGGAGCCACGGGGGCGGAGCGCCGAGCTATGGCGGGAACGCTTACGCGAGGCCGGGCGGCGGAAACGCCGCGGCGAGTTCCGGCTCCAAGGACGAAACGTACTGGCGCGGCCGAGCGGGAGCAATCAAAGATCAGATGGCGGAGCTGGACCGGGAAATCTCGCGCATCCAGGATGAGATCAAGGAGAAAGGCGCGGTGAGCGTGGATCCCATGAGCGGCGCTTCGGTGGGCGTGATTTACATCGAGGATCGCAACCGCCAGATCAAGCAGATCGAAGCGCAGAAAGCAAAACTGCAAAGCGATCTGGAAGCGTTGACGGAAGAAGGGCGGAAGGCGGGGGCGGATTCGGGCTGGTTCCGCTGAAGTCGCAGCGAAGGATGCGGATCGATCAGGCCGCGCGGCGGAAGAATCGCTTATAGCAATCGTCGCAACGGAACGGAACGATTTTCAGGGCGTGCAAAAACGTCTCCAAGGCTCCGTGGCGGCGCGATCTGCAAACCGAGTTGCTGCCACATTTGGGACACGTCTTTTTGAATTTTGCATCCGCGGTTGACACGGAACAGACCTCGCAATTGCCGCCTAGCCGAAAGGCCCAAGTACAGGATTAAACCTCGAAACTTTCCTCCGGAGCCGGCAGCTTGTCGCCCGCTCTCGCAAACCACACGTACATCGTGGGCAGAAGGAAAATGCTCAATACCAAGTTGACCATAAGACCTCCCACGATGACGATGGCGAAGGGCCGCTGGGAATCGGAGCCAATGGCGTGGGAGAGTGCGGCGGGAAGCAAGCCCAGGGTGGCTACGAGCATGGTCATCATGATCGGACGAAGGCGCAGCACGGCGCCTTCAATCGCGGAATCTTCGATGGAGTAGCCGCGGGCGCGGAGTTGATTGATGTACTCGAGCATGATCACGCCGGTCTGAACCGAGACGCCAAAGAGAGCGAGGAAGCCGACCCCGGACGACACGCTGAAATGCGTTCCGGTGATGAGCAGGGCGAAGAGCCCGCCGATGCTGGCCATGGCCACGGTGGCAAGAATGAGCGCGGCCCATTTGGGCGAGCGGAACATGCTGTAGAGAATGAGGAAGATGATCAGGATGGTTAAGGGGACGATGACCAGCAGGCGCGCTTCCGCGCGCTTTTCACTTTCGTATTCGCCTTCCCAGTCGATGTGGTAACCCCGCGGCAATTGAATCTGCGCGTTTACCTTGCGCATGGCTTCCTCGACTGCGCCGCCCAGGTCGCGGCCGCGCACGCTGTACTTGATGGCAACGTAGCGCTGGTTTCCTTCGCGGTAGATTTCCGAGCCGCCGTCTTCCTCTTTGATCTTGCAGAGCTGCGCCAAGGAAACCCGCTCGCCGGAGGGAGAGAGCAAGCGGATGTTCTCAAGAGCCTCCTTGGTGGACCGGAACTGCGGGAGGTAGCGCAGAACGAGATCATAGCGCTCCTCGTCTTTTAATACTTGGGTGAGGGCCGTGCCGCCGGCCGCGGTCTGGATGGCGTCCTGAATATCGGCGACATTGATTTGATAGCGGGCGGCTTGCTCGCGGTCCACCTGGAAGTTGATGTTGGGCTGGCCGAGAACGCGAAAGACTCCGAGGTCCTCGATGCCCTTGACCTGGCGCATCACGTTTACGATTTGATCGGCCTTATCCTCGAGCAATTTCAAATTGTCGCCATAAATCTTGGTGGCCAGCTCGCCCTTCACGCCGCTGACGGCCTCTTCCATGTTGTCTTCGATGGGCTGGGAAAAACCCCAGGAGACGCCGGGAATCTTTTCAAGTTCGCGATCCATGGCGGCGATGAGTTCTTCCTTGTCCTCATGGAAGACGGGGCGCCATTGTTCCTTGGGTTTCAAGTCCACGAAATATTCGGTGTTGAAAAAGCCGGTGGTGTCCGTGCCGTCGTCGGGGCGGCCGACCTGGCTGGTGCATTGAGGCACTTCCGGAAAAGAGCAGAGCAGGTCGCGGGCCTGATTGGAAAGGCGTATGCCTTCGCTGGGACCGGTGCTGGGAGCGAGAGTGCCGCGGACCCAGAGCGCGCCTTCATCGAGGTGCGGAAGGAACTCGGAGCCGATGAAGCCGCCCAGAGTGAGATAAACGGCAACCAGCAAGAGGAAAGCGCCGACGCCGACGGTGATCGGGCGATGCTCAACGGTCCAGCGGGCGCCCTTGCGGTATTTGGTTTTCAGGAATTCCATAACCGGGTTCCGCCATTCGGTGACGCCTTTACTGAAAAAGAAACCGGAGAGCACCGGCGCAATCAGCATGGAAAACAGGAGCGCGCCAAGGAGCGCAAAAGCCACGGTCCAGGCCATGGGCTTGAACAGGCGGCCTTCCACGCGTTGCAGGGTGAAAATGGGCATGTAGGCGGTGATGATGATGGCGATGGCGTAAAAGACGGGACGCTGTACTTCGTGGGCCGCGTCACGAATGGCCTCGAGCACGGTCCGGGTATCGTCGTGATTTTGACGCAGGGTCAGATGGCGGACGATGTTCTCGACCATGACTACGGCGCCGTCCACAACCATTCCGAAGTCCAGGGCGCCGAGCGAGAGCAAGTTTGCGGGAATGCCCTTCAGGTTGAGGCAGGTGGCGGCGAACAACAGGGCAAACGGGATGGTGAGAGCCACGATAATTGCGCCGCGGATATTCCCCAGGAAAAGAAACAGCACGATGGAGACGAGGATGATGCCTTCGGTCAGATTATGCAGCACCGTATGCGTGGTGTAGTGCACCAAATCGCTGCGGTCGATCAAGGGAACGACCTTCACGCCGGTCGGCAGGATGCGTTCATTGAGCTCCTGGACTTTTGCGTGGATCCCTACAAGGGCCTCGTCGGCGTTGGCACCTTTGCGCAGGAGCACGATGCCGGAAACCACGTCGTCGTTGTCGATGATTTTGCCGTCCTCGCGATGGATGGCGCGGGCGAACTGGCCGAGGCGGATCTTGGGGCCTTGTTGAACGACGGCAATGTCTTTCACGCGCAGGGGAGTGCCGGCCTTGGTGACCAGAACTGTGTTTTCGATGTCCTGAACGTTTTTGACCAGGCCCACTTCGCGAATATTCACCTGCTGCAGGCCGGCTTCGATAAAGCTGCCGCCGGCATTGGCGTTGTTGTTCGTGAGTTGCTGCTCCACCTGCGCCAGGCTGAGGCCGTAGGCGATGAGCTTATCGGGATCGACGCGCACCTGATATTCGCGAGTGGGGCCACCGAAGCTGGAAACGTCAACGATATTGGGAACGGCCTTGAAGTTCTTCTCCACCACCCAGTCTTCGAGTGACTTTAATTCCATCACGTCAAACTGGGGATTAGTGCTGTGCAAAGTATAAAAATAAATTTGTCCTACGGGGCTCCAGTCCCTAGCCATCTGGGGAACCACGCCCGTGGGCAAGGTGACTTGCGAAAGCCGCTCGAGAACTCGCTCGCGGTCCCAGGCATTGGCTTCCTCATCATCGAAAATCAATTTGATGTCGGAGAGCCCGAACAATGAGAACGAGCGCAGGTGCACCACGTGAGGGATGCCGTTCATCTCGATTTCAAGCGGGATGGTGACCTGCTGTTCGATTTGTTCCGCGGAGATTCCCGGCCACTGCGTGATGATTTCGACATAATTGTCGGCCACGTCGGGATAGGCTTCCACCGGAAGTTGATGGAACGAAATCGCGCCCCAGCCGAACAGCACAACCGCGGCGGCCAGCACGAGGAAGCGGTTCTCCAGCGCGAAGTCGACAAATTTGCGAATCATCTACTGGTCCACCGTGTTCTGCAGCACGAGCGCGCTTTGCACCACTTGTTGGCCGGGCTGGATGCCCGAGATAATTTCCTGCATGTTCCCGGGAAGCATATTTCCAGCTACGACTTCCACGCGGTGAAATTTCTTGTCAGGCGCGGGGACAAAGACCGAGTCGCGATCGTGCAAATGAAGAATGGCAGTGGCGGGCACGGCCGCGTGCATTTCGGCCTGCTTGCCGTAAAAGGCGGCGGTAACGAACATGCCGACGCGCATCAGGGCGCCGGGATTGGGGACTTCCAGACGAACCTTCGTGGTGCGCAGGCTGGGATCGAGGATCGGCAGGATGTTATCGATGCGGGCTTTGAGAACTTTATTGGGATAGGCGTTCAGGCGGATGTCCGCGTATTCGCCCACGTGCACGGCGTCGAGATCATTTTCGTAAACGTCGCAGATAATCCACACATAGGAGAGATCGGAAATGACGAAGGGGCTGGGGCCGGAAAGACCCTGCACGCCGGCTGCGCCGGTGACTTGCTGGTCGGTGATGACACCCGAAATGGGCGCGACGACATCCACAATGCCGGAGGGGTGGTCCTTGTCCACGCCGAGCAAGCGCAATTGCTCGGCGGCCGCATCGAGATTGGCTTTGGCGTCCTGTTCGGTGACTTCGGCTTGCTCCAGAAGGCTTTTGGCAGTGGCACCTTTGTCGTAGAGATCCTGTGCGCGCTCGAGCTGTTGGCGCGCCAATCGCTCGTCGTTATCAGCCTTCAGGTAGCCCTGATAGGCGCCGGACACATCATTGCTGCGCACCCGCAGCAGCAGCTGGCCCTTTTTCACCGTATCGCCGAGCCGGGCTTTGATTTCCACCACGCGCCCGGAGGCCAGGGAAATCACCGGCACGGCACGTGAAATGTCGGGCTGAACGACTCCGGTCACGTTCAGCGCCGGAGCGGCTTTATGCTCCACAGCGGTAGCCAGGGGAAATTGCTCGGGATGATCCACCTGCACCACGCTTCCGTTCTGTTCGTGCTCGACCTGGGCCGGAGGGGGCGCCTCAGCCGCGGCATCCCCTTTGCTTTTGCCGCAGCCAGCGGCAAGAAGCGCGGCGGCCAAGGGGAGAATCAGCCTTCGATATCTCATGCGTATCATTTGACGACCTCATGTTCGGATGCGGAAATCAATCAATAAGAACTCGGCATCCGTCCAGTGAATGAATGCGCCCCCTCCAGGACAAGAGAAGGTCAATACTATTACGGCTTACCCGGTGGACCGAGAGGGCAAGCAAGACCGTAGGAGTATGCACCACTGAAACCGTGCGGTGCAGCCTAGAAGTGAGAAACCTGAGATGGGGGCGAACGGCCGGCGTGCAAGGCGAGGGTGGAATCAAAAAGAAATTCGGGACTCGAGCCCGAAACCGAACCTGCGTGCGATGGGGCGCGGCCAAAGCCACTTGGCTGCAGGCAGGCTCCCGCGCGTGACTCGGGGGGAAAGCCGAGAGCGGATAGCGAGGGATCGGAAGCCGAAGTCCAGTTGCTGCTGGAACCGCTAAAGGCTTGGGAATAGGCGGCGGGTTCGGCTTGCGAAAAGCTCCCATGGCCGTCATTGAGAAGAATCGCTACCGGCTGGCGAAACCAGGCGGTGACGAAAACCAGATCAACGGCATGATCACCGTTGACGTCGCGTGCTTCGACCAGCAGGCCGCCGTCGGGACCCACCAGCCGGATGAATTGGCGTCCGGCGGAAGAGAGCTCGAGCTGGACCCAGTATTCCGTGCTGCCGTAGGTGTGCGCGCCCGCTTGAACGCTGGCCACATCCGGACGAAGGTCGCCATCGAGATCAGCGATGGCAAAGGGCAGGCCCCGGCCGAGCGGAGCGGCCGGCGGAGCTTGAACGCTGGGATTCGCTGCCGCGGCGCCGCCGAAAACGCCCAGGCACAAAAATAGAATCAGCGCGCGGGTGAGAAGATGGCTTCTCGTTGCGAGCCGGCGCTGCGAGGCGGTGAGCGAAGCGAAGTTGAGATATACGGCGTTCACGATCGAACCAATAAGGTCTTTCGAATCCAGAATATCATCCGCCAAATGCTTTGGGAAACGCGAAAAATCGCCCAGTGCCAGCCTTGAACACGGGACTAGCCATTTCTATTTACCGCTCGCGCATATGGAGCAATGACCTTCCCACCGGAACAGAACGGCCTTGCGGAAACCGCAGGGAAGGGGCTAGGCTCACGCCCGGGCTCTGGACGCAGCGCAAAAGGACAAAAACATGAAAAAGAATGTTTGGATATTGGGCGTAGTGTTCCTGGCGGTGTGCGCGATGGGACTTCGGGCGCAGCAGAAAGCTGCGGCCCCTGCAAAACCGTCCGCGGGGATCGCGGCGGAGTTTCTGGAGCAATGGAACCACACGGGAGCGAAGCTGGTCGGGATGGCGCAGGATTTTCCGGAGGACAAATTCGATTACAAGGCCACCGCTTCGCAGCGCACGTTCGCGGAGCAACTCTTGCATGTGGCGGGCGCGAATTATTATTTCATCGCCGCGGCGAGCGGAGCGAAACCGCCGGAAGAAGGCGTGGAAAGCCCGTCGCGCGCGACGTACAAGACCCGTGCGCAGGTGGTCGCCTACATCCAGAAGTCTTTCGCCGACGGCGCCGCGGTGATCCGGGAGCAAGGCGACAAGGGCATGCTCGAAGCGGTGAAGTCTCCCTTCGGCAATGAAATGTTCACGCGCGCCGCGGTGTGGACTTTTGCCATGAATCACGCGAACGATCATTACGGACAGTGCGTGGTGTATTACCGGCTGAACGGCCTGGTGCCGCCGGAATCGCGGAGCCAGCAGTAGAGCGAGCGCGCGGGATTAGTGCTGAGGCTTCCCTGGAACGAACGCGGGACTGCCCCCGGCGTTCTGCTGGATGACGACTCGAGCTTTCTCTTCCGCGAGCCTACCTAGGGCTACACGCCCGCGGCGTCGGCGGATGTGCCGGCGACTTGCGCCAGAAGCGACTTGAGCGCTTCGGGATCGGCGGCCGGGGGATGGCAGGTGGTCTCCACGCAGACGAGGGCCTGGGACTTCGCGGCGTCGAGATGCCGCAAGGTTTCGCCGAGGGCCGCAGGGAGCGAGGCGGCAACCAGGCGCTCGGGCGTGACGCGCAGGACGGCTTTGCCGAAGCGATAGACCTGGTTCGCGGCTGCTTCGAGCGCGGCGGCTTTGGTGTCGCCGGCGGCGCCGAGCACGATCACTTGTAGAGGATGGCGCGCGTGCAGCTGCGCGGCTAGGCCGTAAGTGGCGGCGAATAATCCATACTGCGGGACCAGACCGGCGAAGGCTTCGAGCGTTTTCCCGGCCCATTCGCGATAGAGTTTTTCTCCGGTGAAGGCGTAGAGACGGTCGAGGACCATGACCGCGGCGGAATTTGCGCCGGGCGTGGGCGAATCCTGGATGGGCTTGCGGCGAATTTCGAGGCCGCCCATGGGAGCCGCGTCTTTCGCGCGATCGAAAAATCCGCCGCCTTCCGGATCGCCGAAGCGTTCGACCGCAAGTTGCATGGCGCGCTCGGCTTTCGCAAAATATTTTTGATCGAGCGTCGTTTCATAAGCGTCGAGCAAAGCGGCGGCGGCGAAAATCTGATCGTCGAGCGCGCCTTCCAGGCGCGGGCCGCCGACGCGATGGAGAAAGCCCCGCGAATCGTCCCAGGCTTCTGCGAGGATGCGGTCGAGCGTCTTGAGCGCGAAATCGCGGCAATCGTCGCGGCCGAGCACGCGGGCGGCTTCGAGGTAGGCCGAAACGAACATTCCGTTCCAGCCGACGTAGATCGTGGTGTCCACGGCAGGCGTGGGGCGGCGCTCGCGGCGTGCTGCGAGCAACTTCCCTTTGGCGCCCGCCAGCAGAATTCGCGCGCCGGCTTCGTCGAGCGCAAGCTTTTTCGCCAATTCGCCGACGCCGGCAGCAACCCACAGAACGTTCTTCTCCGGATTGTGGTGCATTTCGCCGCGAGGGGCGACGTCGTAATAAATTTCCACCGCGCGGGATTCCTCGGGAGAAAGCACGGCGCGGATTTCCTGTTGCGTCCAGGTGAAGTAGTCGCCGTCGTCATCGAGCGTCTGGTCCGCGTCCTGGCTTCCGTAGAAGCCGCCGCGCTGCTGATCGGAGAGCACCTCGTTGACCCAGGAAATGATTCCCTCGGCGGTTTCGCGGAAGAGCGGCTTGCGCGCGACCTGATAGCCGTGCAGGAAATTCCGGAGGAGCTCGGAATTGTCGTAGGTCATTTTTTCGAAGTGCGGAACGCACCAGCGTTCATCGACGGAGTAGCGATGGAAGCCGCCGCCGAGCTGATCGTACACGCCGCCGAGGGCCATGGCTTCGAGCGTGCGTTCGGCAACGCGCAGAAGATTCGGGTCGTGCGAAGACTGATAGCGCTCGAGCAGCAGGTCCACGGCACTCGCGTGCGGAAATTTGGGCGCCTGGCCGAAGCCGCCGTGGGTCTCGTCGAAAAGACTCAGCGCGGATTCGATGACGTCATCCACGATCGCGGGATCAAACGTGCCGTGCGCGGAGCGAAATACTTCCGCTTTGGCGACGGCTTCTTCGAGCGCGAGCGCCGAGGAATTCACTTCCGCGCGGCGCGTCTTGAAAGCGTCGGCAATGGCCAGCAGGATGCGTTTGAAGCCGGGGCGGCCCATGGCGTCTTCCGGCGGGAAATAAGTGCCGCCGAAAAACGGCTTGCCGTCGGGCGTGAGGAAAGCCGTGAGCGGCCAGCCACCTTGTCCGGAGATGGCGCTGATGGCGGACTGGTAACGCGAGTCCACGTCGGGGCGTTCGTCGCGGTCCACTTTTACCGGGACGTAAAATTTGTTGATCAGGGCGGCGATTTCGGGATTTTCGTAGCTTTCGCGGTCGATGACGTGGCACCAGTGGCACCACACGGCGCCGATATCGAGGAGGATGGGCTTTTCTTCGGCGCGGGCGCGCGCGAAAGCGTCTTCGCCCCATTCGTGCCAGTCGATGGGCTGATGCGCGGCGGAACGAAGATAGGGGCTCGCGGAATTTTTCAGCCGGTTTTCGGGAACGTTGGTCAAAGGCTCAGAATCTCCATTTCCACACTACCATAGGCCGCAAGCATGCGAAGCGAGGTGCTTAAGACCGACAGAGTTGGCCGGCCCTCGGCATGATCACGCAAAACCCGCACGCGCCTCTCAGCATGTTCTTGCGGGCTGTGATGCGTGAGCGCAAAATCAGGAATGGTCACAAAGGTGAAAAAGACTAGGCCAACGCATCCGGGCGAAATTCTCAGCGAGGATTTCATGAAGCCCAACGCGCTGAGCATGAACAGGGTCGCGCTGGACTTGCGTGTGCCGGTTACGCGGATTGCGGACATTGTGGCGGAGCGGCGCGGAATCACGCCCGACACAGCGCTGCGCCTGGCGCGCTATTTCAAAACCACTCCGCAATTTTGGCTGAATCTGCAGACGCGATACGACCTGGAAGTTGCCGAAGACGAGAAACTGGCGAAGATCGAGCGCGACGTGCGTCCCTTCGAGGCCACAGCGCAGTAGAAGCCGAGGGGTTACTGGATTGGATTGCTGTAACCGGCGTCGCGCGGATCGATGGGCTTGCGGCCGGAGAAGCCTTCGTCCTGGCGATGGTAGAAACGGATGCGGTCTTCGCCCAAGCGCCAGCAGAGATAGACTTCCTCGTCATCAATGCGCGAAGGAAAATCCAGCAGCCCGACTTCGAGATCCTTCACCACACACCCGGTGGCATGGATGTGTTCAAGCGCGGCGCGCACGGCTTCTTCCGAGCGATTGCGAGCCAGGCGCACTCTGGCGGCGCTTTCGTAAGACACCATCAGGCCGCCCGAGCGCTGGATGCGTTCGGCGAGGGTATTGAGCTGCTCCTCGGCGTCGGCCATCTTGCGGCGCGACTCCATGGCCTCGATCAAGACGGGCTCGAGCTGGGCGCGCAGACGCTCGGCCTCCGTGAGCGAGAAATATTTTTGTTCTTCGTCCGCCATGCGATTGGGTTCCTAAGCGATTTGCACCGCGATACTTTCTAGCCGCCGATAAAAACCATGGTACGCGAAGGAGGCACGAAATCGGGCTCGTTGATGCGATGACCCTTTTCCTTCTTTTCCACGATAGTGCGAATGGCGTCGCCGATTTCGCGGTCGGTGGCGCCGCCCCGCAACATGAATTTTAAATCGTGATCTTCCTTGCTGAAAAGGCAGGTGCGCAATTTGCCATCTGCGGTGAGACGGATGCGCGAGCAATGCCCGCAGAAAGGATGCGTCACGGGGGCGATCAAGCCGATTTCGCCGCGGCCGTCGGCGAAGCAGTACTTGCGCGCCGTCTCGCTGCGCTCGTGCACGATGGGAATCAAGGGCCAGAGCGCGGAGATGCGCCGGTGAATTTCGTCGGCGGTGACCACCAGATCGCGAGTCCAGGCGCGGTCAGCGTCCAGCGGCATGAACTCGATGAAGCGCATGACGATGTCTTTTTCTCGCGCGAATTCGGCGAAAGCTTCCACTTCGTTGTCGTTGATGCCGCGAACCAGCACGGCATTGACCTTCACGGGGCGGAGACGCGAAGCCTGCGCCGCTTCGATCCCGGCCATCACTTGATCGAATGTTTTCGTGCGCGTGACTTCCTCGAATTTCTTGCGGTCGAGCGAATCAAGGCTGATGTTGATGCGGTTCAGGCCTGCCGCCACCAGGCGGTCGCAGCGTTCGGCGAGCAGGTGGCCGTTGGTGGTCATCGAAAGGTCCTGCACGCCCAGGGCTTTCAGGCGCGCGATGAAATCTTCGACGCCGGGACGCACCAGAGGCTCGCCGCCGGTGACGCGGATTTTGCGAATGCCCATGCCGACGAGAATGCCGGCCAGGCGCTCGAACTCTTGCCATTCGAGCAAGGCGTGTTCGGCCATGTGATTTTCGGGATTGGCCGAGCGGCAATAGACGCAGCGGAAATTGCAGCGGTCGGTGACGGAAATGCGCAGGTCCGTAATTTGGCGGCCGAATTTGTCAGTAAGAGCCATGAGTCCTTGGATGCCTCCGCGCAAGAGCAAGCTGCAAACCGCGCCACGCGGATAAGTTTTCTTTCCCCGGCGAGCGAGTGAAAAAAAACGCCCAATCCGCATTCGGAATTGGGCGAAGAGTTCAGCGCGCTTGGCGCGAGCCGAACTCTCTCCTTTCCAAACGAGGGAGGCGCGGGCGTTTCCGCCCAAACCGTCGGCCCATGAAAACCGGGCGTCGTTCCCGTCGCCGTGGGATTTCGCTCCGTTAGGCGGCGGGAATCGGAGAATCAAGGCGATTCTACGCCGCTCCCGTGGCGGTGGCAAACGAAGTCTGCTGGCCCCGGGTGGGGTGAACCGCACGCAGCACGAGAGGCGGCCAAAGCACGGCGAGCGAGTGGATGTGATAGAGTTTCGAGCCGATGCGGATATTCGTTCTGGGGGTGGGCGGCACCGGCGGGTTGCTGGCACATTTGCTGGCGCGCCAGGGCCACACGGTATGGTGCGGCGATCGGGACATCGAACGGGCGCGGCGCTTTCTGGGCAAGAAAAGCGAAATCAAGGTGGTAGCCACGAACGCGCGGAATCTGTGGTCCATTGTGCGCGCGGCGCGGGGATGCAACCTGATGGTCAACGCTTCCCCGGCGGTATTCAACGAAATCATTCTTCGCGCGGCGCTGCGCCTGCGCGCGCATTACCTGGATTTGAACAGCCACCTCACGCGCAGCCTCTTCAAGCCGGAACAATTGAGGTTCCACAAGCGCTTCGTGGCAAAAAACCGCGTGGCGCTGATTTGCACCGGCGCGGCGCCGGGATTGACCAACCTGCTAGGAAAGCGCGGGGCCGAATTGCTCGATTCCGTGGAATCGATTCAGATTCGTTTGTTTGAAAGCACGGAGAGCAAGGACCCCGTTTCCACCTGGTCCGCCGAGGGCGCCTACGACGAAGCCATCTCGAACCCGCGGATCTATCGCAACGGTAAATTCCTGCTGGGAAAGCGCTTCGCCGAGCGCGAGAAGTTTCGCTTTCCGCAGCCCATCGGCGAGACCACGGTGTACCTGGCGGCGCAGGACGAAGTGTGCATGCTGCCCTACGACATTGCCATGCGCGACATGGACGCGAAGATCGGCGGAAACGATTTCGACCGCTTGTACCGCTGGTACCGGCAAGGGCGGCTGAACCGGTCGCAAGGAATCGTGCGCAAGAGGTTTCCGAAGACGCTCACGCCCCGAAACGTGGCGGCGCTGATCCGCAAAGGCATTCTGTACAACGCGCGTTTTGCGGCCGCCGTGCTGGTGCGGGGAGCGAAAGGCGATCAGCCCATGCTCGCGCGTTTTGACGCGAGTTTCCCGACGCTGTATCAGATTCGCATGCGCGGGCTGAGTTCTACGCCGATCTCATACGCTACGGCGCACGTGGCGGCGATATTCATCAAGCATTTCCCGCGCGAGGAATCCGGAGTCATAGTGCCGGAATCGCTTCCGGCGGAGACTCGGCGCGCGATTTTGGCGGAGGTGCGTTCGCGCGATTTCCGCATCCAAATGAAAACCACGAAGCTGAAGAAGATCGAAGACGAAGAGTCCTACGAACCCTAGCTTTGAACTTCAATAAGGCGAAACCAGCGGCTTAAGCAGGCCGAAATCGGTGAGGCCGTTGGCCACGAACTGCACGGCCAGCGCCACCAGCAGCAGCCCCATAAGCCGCATCATGATGCGAATTCCCGTTTCGCCGAGAAAGCGTTGCACGCTGCTTGCGCCAACCAACACGAGGTAGGAAACGAACGAAGTGAAAATTATCGTGGCATAGATCACGCCATGCTGCCACACCGCGTGGGATTCGCCGACGAGCACCATCACGGTTGAAATCGCGCCGGGCCCCGCGAGCATGGGCATGCCGAGTGGAATGATGCTCGCGTCCTCTTTCGTGGCGCCTTCCTGGGTTTCCTCCGGCGAAACTTTCGTGCCGGACTGCCGCGCTTGCAGCATGTCCAAACCGATCTGCAGCAGGATGATGCCGCCCGCGATTTTGAATGCGGGAAGCGTGATGCCAAACATTTTGAAGATCAGGCTGCCGGCGACTGCAAAGGTGGTGAGCACGATGGCGCACGTCCACGCGGCGCGACGGGCCACCTGGCGGCGTTCGGGTGCGGGCGAATCCGCGGTGATGGCAAGAAACAAGGGAATGACGGCGAAAGGGTCCACCAGGAAGAGAACGGAGGTCACCGCCAGCAGGGCGAATTCGAGAACGACGGTGATGTGGGCGGTCATCGGAGTTTCGGCGACGCAAGACGCAGAATGCGACCGCGCCACGTTAGCATTTTTGCGCGCAAGTTTGTAGCGCTGGGGTGGCGTCCGCGAGTTGAAGTCCTGAACTTCACATTTAGTTTTTTGAATCCAGCGTCAGGCGCTTATGATTATGAACTCGTGGGCGGCTGCGGTTTCTTCCACGGGACTCGGAGAATCGTGAAGGGGATGATTGTGATGCGAGAGCTCATTACCGTTTTGATTCTGCTGTCCGTTTGCGGAGGAGCGAGCTTCGGGCAGAGCCCGGCTACGACTTCAACACCAGCGGCGACGCCAGCCCCTGCGCAGGAAGCGGCCAAGCCCGCGCCGGTGCCGAAGAATGATTACAGCAACGGCGACGACTGGCTCTGCCGCCCCGGCCGCCAGGACGCGTGCTCCGCGGACCTCACCACCACGATTGTCTCCGCCGACGGCAAGACAACGGTGGAGAAATGGACGGCGAATCCCGACGCGCCCATCGATTGCTTCTATGTTTATCCCACGGTCTCGTTCGATCCGGCTGGTAACAGTGACATGCTTCCCGGCCCCGAAGAAAAAGGCGTGGTGTACGTGCAGTTCGCACGCTTCGGTTCCCAGTGCCGCCTCTACGCGCCCATTTACCGCCAGGTTACCATCACCGCGCTGGGCGCCGCGCTAAGGGGCGCGCCGATTCCCGTGGATCGCGCCCTGCCATACAACGATATTCTCGACGCGTGGAACTATTACCTCGAGCACGACAATCACGGGCGCGGCGTCGTGCTGATCGGGCATTCGCAGGGCGCGAACGTGCTGATGCAGCTGATCAAGAAAGAGATAGACGGCAACCCGGTGCAATCTCGCATCGTGTCCGCGATGTTGTTGGGCGCCAACATTCCCGTGCCGAAGGGCAAAGATGTTGGCGGCGCTTTCAAGCATGTGCCGCTCTGCCGCGCGGCCAGTCAAACCGGATGTGTGATCACTTACGTTTCATTCCGCGCCACCGCTCCGCCGCCCGCCAGCTCGGACTTCGGCAAAGTGGCCGGCGAGGGCATGGTGGCAGCGTGCACGAATCCAGCGGCGCTCGCGGGAGGCAGCGGCGAGCTGCACGCATATCTGCGAACGCGCGGCAGCGGTTTGGTGCCGGGTGCGGAAGCCTTGCCGGGACCGTGGGTCAAGTCGGGCGATCCCGTCGCGACTCCGTTCGTGAGCCTGCCCGGGATGCTGACCTCCGAATGCGTGGCGAATGACACCGCCTCTTATCTTGCCATCAGCATCCATGCGGATCCTGCCGGCCCTCGCGCTACCGACATTGGCGGCGACATCGTGGCTGGCGGTCAGGTATTGGCCGATTGGGGCCTGCACCTGATTGACGTGAACCTGGCCATGGGGAATTTGCTCGACATCGTCGGTCAGGAATCCAAGGCGTATTTGTCTGCTGCGCCGAAAAAATAGATTTGGCCGCGGACCTTCCGGCGCACGAAGCCGATCTTAACGCGGAGACGGCGGCGGAGTTTGCGAGGGGCTGGGCGGCGCGGGCGGTGCGGGAGCAGGCGCGGATGAAGTCGCGGGCTGCGCGGGCGAAGCGGTGCCGGCCTCAACGGTCGCGGAGTGCAGCTTGAATTCCGTCGAGCGGATGACGAGGCGCAGCGGCACGTCCTGGTCCTCCGCGCCCTTGATGTAGTCGTCGGAACGCGTGTAAGTGGGCAGCCAGTATTTCCCCTGGAAATTTTCGCGGTAGGTTTCGAACATGGTGAAGGGCAAACTCGAGCCGTTGCCGGCAATCTCACTGACAAACTTGCCGTAACTTTTCACGATGGTGAAATCCTGGTCGTCCACCCAGATCACGCCTTCAAAATATCTGCGCGTGCGGCTCAGCAGCTTGGGCTTGACCTGAAAAATGTAGGTGTTTAGCTGGTCGAGCTTTTCCTGTCCGGCGTAAAGAAAATTGTAATTCCCGATTTGCTCGCCGGTCAGGGCAAAGAGCGGCAGGCTGGCGATGGCGCGCACGTCCTCGAGCGAGAATTTCTGCAACTTCAAATCGGACTCGGCGGGCTTGGTGACGCGCATGTAGCGCTGGCCGTCGGGCCGGGTGTA
>Ga0302324_100014028_pt1 | contig 16191 bp, 29 predicted proteins | sample Palsa_T0_1_FD_201949 | JGI IMG/M metagenome (GOLD analysis project Ga0302324, IMG submission 201949) | Peat permafrost microbial communities from Stordalen Mire near Abisko, Sweden - Palsa_T0_1 | ecosystem: Environmental > Terrestrial > Soil > Palsa > Peat permafrost | place: Sweden: Abisko...
AGGCGCCTCGGAATGACAGAATCATTTATCTTTTCCGCGGCCGCCAATAAATATTGCGCGACTACTTCGAGTATAGCTCGACGATGAGCTGCTCGGTGATGGGCGGCGTCTGCACGTTCTCGCGCTTGGGCAGAGCGGCCACGCGCGCCTTAAACGTGTCGCGATCGATTTCGAGCCACGGGACTGCGTTCTGGCTTTGCGCTACGTTGCGTGCTTCGAGCACCATGGTGTTCTGGTGCATCTTCGGCTTGAGGGAAATTTCCTCGCCGACGTCCACCAGGTACGATGGGATGTTGACCTTTTTGCCGTCGATCAGGACGTGGCCGTGCAGAACGATCTGCCGGGCCTGCGAGCGGGAGCTAGCGAAGCCCGCGCGCCACACCGCGTTGTCCAGGCGCCGCTCGAGCATTACGATCAGGTTTTCGCCCGTAGGGCCTTGCGCGCGTTCGGACTTTTCCACGTAGTTGCGGAATTGCCGCTCGAGCAGGCCGTAGGTGCGTTTCACTTTTTGTTTTTCGCGCAGTTGCAGGCCGTAACCGGCCAGCTTCTTCACGCGGCGCGACTGGCCGTGCTGCCCCGGAACGAAGTTGCGCTTTTCGATGGCGCACTTCTCCGTGAAACAGCGCAGGCCTTTTAGGAACAGCTTCTGCCCTTCCCTGCGGCAGAGGCGGCAAACTGCTTCTCGATGACGTGCCAAATTCGTTTCTCCTTATCGCTTGCTTTCGGAACTCGCGAATTACCGCGCATTGCCCTATTTTGGGCTTTGCGCCGAACTTTTAATCCTGCCAAAACCGCACAGCCATGAGTGGCTGTGCTACTTCAGACGCGGCGGCGCTTCGGCGGACGGCAGCCGTTGTGCGGGATCGGGGTCACGTCTTTGATGTGCACGATGTGCAGGCCGGCCGAGGCCAGGGCGCGCACGGCGGACTCGCGTCCGGAGCCGGGGCCTTTCACGCGTACTTCGATCGATTTCATGCCGTACTGGTCGCGCGCCACTCCTGCGGCGGAAATCGACGCTTGCTGCGCGGCGTAGGGCGTGCCCTTGCGCGATCCCTTGAAGCCGATCGAGCCGGCCGAGGACCACGATACGGTGCGGCCGTCTGGGCCGCAGATCGTGACGATGGTGTTGTTGAACGTGGCCTGGATGTGCGCCACGCCGTGCGGGACCACGCGCTTCTCCCGCTTCTTCTTGAATTCTTTTTTCTTCTTCGTCGATTTTGCCGGCGCCTGTACGCCGGCGTCCTGCTGCGGTTCTTTTGCCAAGTCAGTATCCTCGCTTGAAACTGATTTCCAGTAGGACGGGCTTCAGCCTGTCGTTTTTGTTTCTGCTTACCGTTACGAAAACCGACAGGCTGAAGCCCGTCCTACCTGAATTACTTGCGCGCGGCGACTTTCTTCTTGGCCGCCACGGCGCCCTTCCGCGGTCCCTTGCGCGTGCGCGCGTTGGTGTGCGTGCGCTGGCCGCGCACAGGGAGATTGCGCCGGTGGCGCAGTCCGCGGTAGCACTGAATTTCGATCAGCCGGCGGATATTCATCTGGACCTCCTTGCGGAGATCCCCCTCGACGCGGCCCTCGGATTCAATGGCCTGGCGCAGCCGGTTGATTTCTTCCTCGGTCAGGTCCTTGACCTTTTTGGTTTCCTCGACGTTGGCCTTCGCGCACAGGTGCCGGGCGCGCGGCTGCCCGATTCCATAGATCGACGTGAGGCCGATCCAGATGCGTTTCTGCGGCGGCAAATCCACTCCTGCAATGCGTGCCATAATATTCCTCTATTCTCGTTTCGGAAAAACTATCCCTGGCGCTGCTTGTGCTTCGGGTTGACGCAAATCACGCGCACCACGCCGCGCCGGTGAATCACCTTGCACTTATCGCAAATTTTCTTTACCGATGCCCGGACTTTCATTTCCCGCTCCTCGCCAAAGCTGTTTATTTGTACCGATATACAATCCGCCCGCGCGTCAAGTCGTACGGCGATAGCTCGACCGCGACTTTATCCCCGGCCAGGATGCGTATAAAATTCTTGCGCATCTTCCCGGAAATGTGCGCCAGCACCTGATGCTTGTTCTCCAGTTCGACCCTGAACATCGCGTTCGGCAGCGGCTCGATCACGGTGGCCATCACTTCGATGGCGTCTTCCTTGGGATTAGACGCGTCGGCCTTGCGCTTTTCCGGTTCGGGTCTCTTGCCCATGTGCCCTCTCGCGCCCCCTACCAAGATGGCCCCTGCATTTCCCGAGGGCGCGTCAAGACCCAAGGCCCATTCGAGGTGACCGCGACGGTGTGCTCGAAGTGAGCCGATTTGGCGCCGTCGGCCGTCACGGTCGTCCATTCATCATCAAGAACCCGCACGTCCGGTCCGCCAAGATTCACCATGGGCTCGATGGCCAGGACCATTCCTTCCTGCAGGCGCGGGCCGCGGCCCGGTTCGCCGTAATTGAGCACGTTGGGCTCCTCATGGATGTGCGTGCCGATGCCGTGGCCGCACAGATCGCGGACCACCGAATAGCCATTCCTCCGCTCGACCCACTCCTGCACCGTGGCCGAAATGTCGGAAAGCCGGTTCCCCACGCGCACCTTTTCGATCGCCAGGTCCAGCGATTCCCGGGTCACTTGCAAGAGCTTCTTCAATTCGGGGCTAATCTCTCCCACCGGCACCGTCACCGCCGCATCCGCATAGTAACCCTCGCATTCGACGCCAAAATCCAATGAAATGATGTCCCCCGCCTGAAGCACCCGCGACTTCGACGGGATGCCGTGTACGACTTCGGAATTGACCGAAGTGCACAGCGACGCGGGGTAGCCCCGGTAATGCTTGAACGCCGGGCGCAGCTTTCGCTCCACCGTCTTGTGCTCCGCGTATTCGTCCAGTTCCTTCGTGCTCACGCCGGCGCGGGCCATTCCACGCAAATCGTTCAAGACTTCCCAGATCACCAGGCCGGCGCGATGCATCTTGTCGAGTTCCGTCTGTGACTTGCAGACAATCATGTTCGTCAGCGCCTTTTAAGTCAGCGCTTTCGCTCCGTCTAAAATCCTGGCGATGGCCTCGGTCACCGCGTCGGCGTCAGCCATGGCGTCGATGGGGCTTAGCAATTCCCGCACGGTGTAGTACTCGACGAGCGGCTGCGTTTGCCGGTCGTAGGCCGCCAGGCGCTCGCCGATCACCCCTTCGGAATCGTCCGGGCGGTGAATCAGCTCGCTTCCGTCAATATCGCAGATGCCTTCGACCTTGGGCGGGCGCTCGTAGATATTATAGATGTGCCCACCGGCCTTGCAGATTCTTCGCCCCGTCAGACGCCGCATCAACAGACCCGGATCCACGACCATGTGCAGCACGATGGTGCAGCCCAGATTGTACTGCCGGCAAATCCGCTCCAGGTCGTCCGCCTGCCGCAGCGTGCGCGGGAAACCATCGAAAACAAAGCCCTTGGCGCAATCCGGCTGGCCGATGCGCTCCTCGACCATGCCCAGTACGATTTCGTCCGGGACCAGTTCGCCGCGCTCCATCAGGGATTTGGCCTTGCGGCCGACTTCCGTCTCGCGCGCGATGTTGTCGCGAAACATGTCCCCCGTGGATAGGTGCGGCAAGTGATACCTCTGCGCGATCCTCTGGGCTTGCGTCCCCTTGCCGGCCCCCGGCGGGCCCAGCAGGATGACCGCACGCCCCAGTCCCTGCAAAACGCCTATCGCGCCGCGATCAGCCGTACCGGCGGCCACGCAGCTTCCCCTTCTTCACAAAACCTTCGTAATTCCGCATCACCAGTTGGGCCTCGATCTGTTGGACTGTATCCATCGCCACTCCGACCACGATCAATAGCGAGGTGCCTCCAAAATAGAAATTGACTTTCAACCCTTCCAGAACGAAGCGCCACATATGATTGTCAAACCACGTGCCAACGACAGGCAGGTGCTGCAAGTGAATACCGGCCATGAGCCACTCCGGCAAGAGACAAACCGCCGCGAGGTACACACCGCCGACGAACGTCAATCGCCGCAGGACGCGGTCGATATGCTCGGACGTGTTGCGGCCCGGGCGAATCCCGGGGATGAATCCGCCGTACTTGCGCATGTTGTCGGCCAGCTCGGTCGGATTGAACACGATCCCCACGTAGAAAAACGCGAACAGGACGATCAGAGTGATATAGATCAAAATGTACCAGGGCTCGCCCCAGGCCAGGTTCGTGGCCAGCCAATCCATGGCCTTAAATTTCTTACCCAGGAACAAATTGATGGTTCCCGGAAAGGTGAGCAAGGAGCTGGCGAAAATCGGCGGGATCACGCCGCCGGAATTCACCCGCAACGGGAGATAGGTCATCTGCCCGCCCATCATGCGCCGCCCCATCACGCGCTTGGCGTACTGCACCGGGATCCGCCGCTGCCCACCCTCGACGAAGACGATTACTCCAACGACCGCGATCATCAGGGCCATCAGAAAAATGAGCGCGAGGCCGGTGAACGGGCCCCATTGCGCCGTCCTGAACTTGTCGAACAAATCGCTGACCGCGCGCGGCAGCCCGACCACGATCCCCGCGAAAATGATGAGCGACATCCCGTTGCCAACGCCGCGCTCGGTGATCTGCTCGCCCAGCCACATGATGAACGCGGAACCCGTCGTCAGCGTCAGGATGGTCATCAGCACGAAGGCCAGGCCGGGGTTGTACACCAGCGGCTGATTGCTCGGCCCGCCGGTATGCTGCAAAGTTTCGGCGATCGAAAACGACTGCACGACGCTCAGCATGATCGTCAAGTAGCGCGTGTACTGCGTGATTTTCCGGCGGCCGAGTTCGCCCTCTTTTTGCAGGCGCTCGAGGTACGGCCACACCACGGTCATCAATTGCAGGATGATGGAGGCCGTGATGTAGGGCATGATGCCCAGCGCGAAAATCGTGAGCCGGCGGAAGTTGCCGCCGCTGAAGAGATCGATGACGCCCAGCACCGAGCCTTGATTTTGCTGGAAAAATTGCGCCAAAACGTCCGTATTAATGCCCGGCGTGGGGAGGAACGCGCCCAGGCGGTACACCGCGAGCAGCGCCAGCGTGAAGAGCAGGCGCCGGCGCAGGTCCGGAATCCGGAACATGTTGGCGAACGCTTCAAAAAACTGGTTCATGGCAGTATCTCGGCCTTGCCTCCGGCCGCGACGATTTTCTCGGCGGCCGATTTGCTGAATTTATGCGCCTGCACGGTGAGAGAATTTTTCAATTCGCCGTCACCGAGAACCTTGATGTCGGCGCGCGCCTGGCGGATCAGTCCGGAACCGATCAGCAGCTCGGGAGTGACCGTCGTACCCGCCGGGAAAATATCGAGCGACTCGACGTTCACTACGGCGAATTCGCTGCGCGTGGGATTATGAAATCCGCGCTTCGGGATGCGCCGGCGCAGCGGCATCTGGCCACCCTCGAAGCCCGCGCGCCGCGAATAGCCCTTGCGCGATTTCTGTCCCTTGTTGCCCTTGCCCGCCGTCTTGCCGAGCTTCGAGCCGATCCCGCGTCCCACGCGCACCTTGCGGTGCCGCGATCCGCGCGGCGGCTTCAGATTGGAAAGGTTCACAGCCATGTTGTCCTCAATGTGCGATTCCCGCGCAATACGTTTCTCTTGCTCTTACTCTTCCACGACCACCAGGTGCCGGACCTTGAGGATCATCCCGCGGGTGGCCGGCGTGTCGTCCCGCTCGACGACCTGATTCATGCGGCGGAATCCCAGGCCGCGAATGGCTTGCCGCATGCCCTTCGGGCAGGCGATGAAACTTCGCACCCACTTGATTTTCAACTTTCCCGATTTTTTTTCGGTCATAACTTTTTCTCAACCGTCCCGGCGCTCTCAGCGCGTGAGTTCCTCGACCGTCTTCGACCGCAACTCCGCGACCTTGGCGATGTCTTTCAATCGCAGGAGCGCGTCGAACGTGGCCTTGATGACGTTGTGCGGGTTCGATGTGCCGATGGATTTCGTCAGCACGTTGGAAATTCCCGCCACTTCCATCACCGCGCGCACCGGGCCTCCGGCGATAATCCCGGTCCCCTCGGGCGCGGGCTTCAGCATCACTTGCCCGGAGCCGTACAGGCCGAGGACCTGGTGTGGAATCGTGGTGCCCTTCAAATTCAAGTGAATCAGATTCTTCTTCGCTTGCTCGATAGCTTTCCGAATAGCCATGGGCACTTCGCGCGCCTTGCCCATGCCGAACCCGGCGTTGCCGTTCTGGTCGCCCACAACGACCAGGGCCGAAAAACTGAGGTTCTTTCCGCCCTTCACGACTTTGGTGACGCGCTGGATGGCCACCACTTGATCCTTCAAACTGTTGGCGTTGACCTCGATGTTTCGCCGCACCGCCAGTGTTTCCCTGAGAATGTGTTTGGACATAAACTTAAAATTTTAACCCCGCTTCCCGGGCCGCCGCGGCCAGGGCTTCCACGCGGCCGTGGTACATGTACCCGCCGCGGTCAAACACCACCTGTTCGATCCCCGCCGCTTTGGCGCGCTCGGCAATCTTTTTTCCAATCACTTTGGCCGCCGCCACGTTGTTTCCTCCCTTAAGGTCCTTGCGCGTTTCCTTGTCGATCGAGCTGGCCGAGACGAGCGTGCGCCCGCTGCGGTCCTCGATCACCTGCGCGTAGATGTGCCCGTTTGAGCGGTACACGCAAAGGCGCGGCCGTTCCGGCGTGCCGACGACGCGCGTGCGCACGCGCAAGTGAATCCGGCGGCGATGCGCGTCGCGAGAAAGTTTTCGGACTGTTTCCGTTGCCACGTTGCTCTCCTTCTGTGTTTCCCTGCTTCCCTGCTTCCCTGCTTCCTTGCCTCTTTGCCTCGGTCCCTTACGCGCCCGTCTTGGTGGCTGCGCCCGCTTTTCCAGCCTTCTTCTTCAACCGCTCACCGGTAATGCGAATGCCCTTTTGCTTGTAAGGATCGGGCGGCCGAAAAGCCCGAATATTCGCGCACACCTGCCCGACCTTGCCTCGATCGGCGCCCGATACGGTCAGGTGCGTTTGCTTCTCGACGGTAATCTGGATGCCCTCGGGAATCTGGAATTCCACCGGATGGGAATAGCCCAGCGCGAAGCTGACCATTTTCCCCTTGAGCTCGGCGCGGTAGCCGACTCCGACGATGTCCATTTCCTTCTTAAAGCCGGTGGTGACGCCGGTGACGGCGTTGGCAACCAAGGCGCGTGCCAGGCCATGCAGCGCCGCCTGATCGTCGCTCTGGCGGATGGCGTGCAACTCCGCGCCCTTCTGCTCAATGGTAATTCCTCGCGGCAGGTTCACGTTCATCTTGCCCTTGGGCCCTTGCACGTCGATGGAGCCCGGCGCGAGCTGCACCTTCACGCCCGCGGGCACGGCAATCGGTTTTCTTCCAATTCGCGACATAGCTCGATGGCTCTCCTGCCGGGTGACAACTAAATTTTTACCAAACCTCGGTTTTTACCAAACCTCGCACAGCACTTCGCCGCCCAGGCGCGCTTTGCGCGCCGCGCGGCCGGTCATCACGCCCTTGGGCGTAGTCATGATGCTGATACCCATGCCGCCGACCACGGGCCGGATTCCAATGGCACCGAGATAGCGCCGGCTGCCGGGCTTCGAGATGCGCTTCAGGTCGGTAATCACGCTGCGCTTATCCGGCGTGTATTTCAAGAACAGTCGCAGCGTCTTGCGCGTCTTGTTTTCCTCGATCAGCTTGTAAGTCGAGATGTAGCCCTCTTCTTTCAAAATGCGGGCCACTTCGACTTTCAATTTCGAGGTGGGGATGTCCACGCGGGCGTGGCGCGCTTTGGCCGCGTTGCGAATCCGCGTCAGCAAATCGGAAATGGGATCGGTCTGCATAATTTTTTTTGGGCGCTCCTACCAGCTGGCCTTCACCACGCCGGGGATCTCCCCGCGCAGCGCGTGGCCGCGGAAACAGATGCGGCACATTTGAAATTTTCGCAGGTAGCCGCGCGGGCGGCCGCACAGGCGGCAGCGGTTGCGAATGCGAATCTTGAACTTCGGCTTCCTGCGCATCTTGGCAAATTGCGAGCTTCGAGCCATCGTTTCTCCTCTAATTCCTTCCCGTATCGCCCTGGGCGCGCAACGGCACGCCCAGGAGCTTCAAAAGTTCGCGGCCTTCCTCGTCGTTCCGGGCCGTGGTCGTCAGGGTGATGTTCAGCCCCTTGATTTTGTCGACCCGCGTGTAATCGATTTCCGGAAACACCAGTTGGTCGCGCAGTCCCATGGTGTAATTGCCGCGCCCGTCGAAGGCGTTCGGCGGCAAGCCGCGGAAATCGCGCACGCGCGGCAGGACCACGTTGCACAGGCGGTCCAGGAATTCGTACATGCGGTCACCGCGCAGCGTGACGCAGCAGCCGATCGGCATGCCCTTGCGAATCTTGAAATTCGCGATGGATCTCTTGGCCCGCGTTACGATGGGCTTCTGCCCCGCGATTTGCCCCAGTTCGACGACGGCCACGTCCAAGAGCTTCACGTTTTGGCTGGCCTCGCCCATGCCGATGTTCACGGTCACTTTCGCGACCCTCGGCACCGACATCGGATTCGTCCGCCCAAAGCGCTTCATCAGCGCGGGGATCACTTCCTTGCGATAGCGTTCGTGCATTCGGCTCATCATCTTCGGTCTCTTTGCGTCTCCGTGCTTACTTTTCGAGCGTGTTGCCGCATCGCCGGCAAACGCGTTCCTTGGTTCCGTCGGGAAGTACCTTGTGGCCGATGCGCGTGCCTTTGTTGCACGCGGGGCACAGCAACTGCACGTTCGAGATCGGCAGGGTGCCTTCCTTTTCGACGATGCCGCCCTTCACGTTTTTCTGCGGGTTGGGCCGCGTGTGCCGCTTGATCATGCCCGCGTGCTCGACCATCACCGTGCGCGTCCCCGGATTCACGGCCAGAACCCGGCCCGTTTTTCCGCGGTCGCGTCCGGTGATCACCCGCACCTGGTCGCCGCGCTTGATGCCCGCCGCGGTCGGCTCGATTTCCATTCGGTTTCTTCCCGGCATTACCAAACCTCCGGCGCGAGCGAAACAATCTTCGCGAAATTTTTCTCGCGCAATTCGCGCGCCACCGGTCCGAACACGCGCGTTCCCACCGGTTCGTTCGCGTCGTTGATCAGCACGGCCGCGTTGTCGTCAAAGCGGATGTAGGTGCCGTCCTTGCGGCGATGCTCCTTGCGGGTGCGCACCACCACGGCTTTCACCACCGAGCCTTTTTTCACGGCGCTGTCCGGAGCGGCTTCCTTCACCGCGGCCGTAATCACGTCGCCCAGGCCCGCGCGGCTGCCCGCGTCGCCGCCCAGAGGCAAAATACAGGTAATCTGGCGCGCGCCCGAATTGTCGGCCACCGTGAGCCAGCTTCGCATCTGAATCATGGCTGTTGTCCTTTAACTCGTTCTCGCACGTTACACGGCCCGCCGGCTGCGCGTCACGACTTCGGCGAGGCGCCAGCGCTTCAGCTTCGAGAGCGGGCGCGTTTCGACGATTCGCACCGTGTCGCCCGCCTTGGCCTTGCGCTCTTCGTCGTGCGCGTAAAATTTCTTGGTGACCCGCATGACGCGCCGGTACAGCTTGTGCTGCACGAGGCGCGTGACTTTCACGATAATCGTTTTCTCCATCTTCGCGCTGGTCACGACGCCGGTCAATTCCTGGCGTTCGTGCCGCGCGGCGGCTGCCGCGGGCGCTGCTGGTGCTGCTGGAGTTTCCGGTGCCATTAGGCTTTCCTCAATTCGCGCTCGCGGAGAAGTGTTTTCACGCGAGCCAGATCTTTTCGCGCCGAGCGCAGTTTCGTGACCGCTTCGGCCTGCCCGGTCGAAAGCTGAAAACGCAGCCGGAAGACTTGCTCGGCGAGCTCGTTCTGCCGCTCGTTCAGCTCGGCCGTATCCTGATCGCGCAGTTTCTCGGTTCGCTTGGCCATTAGAGCGCTCCCGCTCGGCTGACGAACCGCGTGCGGATCGGCAGCTTGTGCGCCGCCAGTTGCATCGCTTCCTGCGCCGTGGCCAGATCGACCCCGGCCATCTCAAACATCACGCGGCCCGGCTTGACGACCGCCACCCACTTTTCCGGCGCGCCCTTGCCCTTGCCCATGCGCGTTTCCGCCGGCTTCTTGGTGAACGGCTTGTCCGGAAAAATCCGGATCCACAATTTTCCGCCGCGCTTGATGAACCGGGTGATCGCGACGCGCGAAGCCTCGATCTGGCGGTCGGTGATCCAGGCGGGCTCGAGCGCCTTCAGGCCGTACTCGCCAAAGGATAGCTCGCTGCCGCGCCAAGCTTTCCCGGCGCGCCGCCCGCGCTGCTGTTTTCGGTACTTCACTTTCTTGGGCATCAACATCGTCGTCTTCCCTCAAATCTCTTCCTGAATCGTTATCTTACCAGATGCTACAAGCGGGCCGCTCCGGCGCAGCTTGCGCCGCCCGTCCTCAAACGGCCGCGGCTTGCGCTTCGGGCTTCTTGATCCCGCGCTGGGGAACGTTTTCCCCTTGATAAATCCAACATTTCACGCCGATCACGCCGTACGTCGTGTGCGCTTCGGCCGTGCCGTAGTCGATGTCCGCGCGCAAGGTTTGCAGCGGCAAGCGGCCCTGGAGATACCATTCCTTACGGGCGATTTCCGCGCCGTTCAGGCGCCCCGCCACGCGAATCTTGATGCCCTTGCAGCCAAAGCGCAGCGCGGAATCGACGGCTTTCCGCATGGCCCGGCGAAAGGCCACGCGCTTTTCGAGTTGCAGGGCGATCGACTCGGCCACCAGCGTCGCGTCCAGCTCCGGCCGGTGCACTTCCTGGATGTCGATGTGCACTTCGCGCTTGGTGCGCTTCTGAATTTCGCCCTTGAGCTTGTCGATTTCCGCGCCCTTGCGCCCGATGATGATTCCCGGGCGCGCGGTAAACAGGCGCACAACCAGCTTGTTCGCGGCGCGCTCTATGTCGATCGAACTGATGCCCGCCGATTTCAGGCGGTCCTTCAGAGTTTCCCGCAGCTTCACGTCCTCGTGCAAGAGGTCGGCGTAATCCCGGTCGGCATACCAGCGCGACTTCCAGGGTTTGTTGTAGCCGAGGCGAAATCCGTATGGATGTGTCTTCTGTCCCAAAGTTTTTCTCCTCCGCTACTTCTTCGACGGCTTGCGGGCCGGCTTTTTCTTTCCGGCCAGGGCTTGGCGAGCTTTCTTCACGGCACCCGCGACGCCCTTTTGCGATTGGGCTTCGGCCGCGGCGGCGGCCACGCGCTCTTGCGCGGCCGCATGATGCTCAGCCACGCCGACGACAATGTGCGCCGTGCGCCGCTGGTAACGGAACGCGCGGCCCATGGGCGCCGGGCGCAGCCGCTTCCACCGCGAACCTTCGTTCACGTAACAGTTCGAGACGAATAAGTGGTCAACGTCGAGCGATGCGCCCGCGTCTTCCGCCTTGCGCTCGGCGTTGGCAATCGCGCTGCGCAGCACTTTTTCCACGTCGCGTGAGGCCCGCTTCATCGTGAAGCGCAGAATTTGCAGCGCGTCTTCGGCGCGCTTGCCGCGAATCAAGTCCACCACCAGGCGCACTTTTTGCGGCGACATGCGCACGTGCTTGGCCATCGCTACCGCTTCAATTGCCGGGGTTTCCCCCAAAACCGCTTCGTTGGCCATGGGTTATCCCTTCGGCGCGGACGGCGCGCCGCCTCCGGCCGGGGCCGCTCCGCCCGCCCCTGGAGCGCCTGGCGCTCCAGCCACTCCCGCGGCGCGTTCCAGGGCCGCTTTCACGGCGTGGCCCTTGAAGGTGCGCGTGGGAGCGAATTCCCCAAGCTTGTGGCCGATCATCTGTTCCGTGACGTACACCGGAATGAATTTCCGGCCATTGTGCACGGCGATGGTGTGGCCGATCATGTCCGGCAGGATCGTCGAACGGCGCGACCACGTCTTGATCACTTTTTTTTCGTTGCGCGCGTTCATCCCTTCCACCTTTTCGCGAAGGTGGCCGTCGATGAACGGACCTTTTTTGAGCGAACGTGCCATTGTTTCTCCCTACCGCTGATTCGGATTGCCGATCGGCCCCGCTTCGGCCGATTCCCCGCTGCTTATTCTTCCACCCGCCGGCACTTGACCCACTGCGCGCGCCGCAATTTGCGGAACCCGCGCACGGGCCCCGGGACACGGTGCGAGACCGGGCAGAACGGACAGACAAAGCGCGTGCCTTGCGCGTTCGGCGTCTTTTCGACGGTTACCGCCCATCCCGGCTTGCACAGCCGGTACAACACTTGCACCGGAACCACCGGCGCGAATCGCCCGGCGGGTTTTGCCGCCGCCGATTTTGAAGGCGCCGCTGGACGTGATGGACGGGCCGCGCGCGCGGGCTTGCGCGTGCGCGACACTCGCCGCGCTGCTGAACGTGATCCTTTCGTTCGTGATGCGCTCATCATGATTGTCTCCGCTTCCACTCAAATACCCGCCGCGCCAGGCTGAGTATTTTTGCTTCTGCTTCATGAAAAACTTTTTCAAAAAAAACCGATTACGGCTTCCTGCGCTGCACAATTTGCCGGTCCGAACGCCGGTTGCGGCGCGTCTTCGCGCCCAGGGTGGAAAAGCCCCAGGGCGTTTGCGGATGGTTGCCCTTCACGCGCCCTTCGCCGCCGCCGTGCGGGTGGTCCACCGGGTTCATGGCCACGCCGCGCACCGTCGGGCGACGCCCGTGCCAGCGCGTGCGGCCTGCTTTTCCGTAGGTCACGTTCTCGTGGTCCAGGTTTCCGACTTGGCCGATCGTGGCCATGCAATCGAGCGAAAACTTTCGGACTTCGCCCGAGGGCAGCTTGACGAGGGCCACGTCGCCCTCTTTGCTGAGCAGCTGCGCCGAGCCGCCTGCCGCGCGCACCAGTTGCGCGCCCTTGCCGGGCTGCAGCTCGAGATTGTGCAGCTGCGTTCCGGGCGGGATGGCTCGGATGGCCATCGCGTTTCCCGGCAAAATGTCCGCGCCTTCGCCGGTCGAAACCGTCATCCCCACTTCGAGACCGATGGGGTGCAGGATGTAGCGCTTTTCGCCGTCGGCGTAGTGCAAGAGCGCCAGGCGCGCCGAGCGGTTCGGGTCGTACTCGATGGCCGCGACCTTCGCCGGGATGCCCTTCTTCTCGCGGCGAAAATCGATCGAGCGGTACTGCTTCTTGTGCCCGCCGCCGCGATGCCAGATGGTGATCTCGCCGTGGGCGTTGCGTCCGCCGGTGCGCTTTTTGGGCTCGACGAGAGCCTTTTCGGGCGTCTGCTTGGTGATCTCGCTCTTGTCCAGCATCGTGATAAAGCGCCGCGATGCGGTGTACGGATTGAATGTTTTCAGTGCCATACTGTTGACTCTCTTCCCCCAGGCACGCTCCGCGGGCCCCAGCCGGCGGGAGAAGAACAGCCCCCGCCGCCAAAACCCCGGGCCAACTTACAAATTGTCCGCGTACTCGATCATCTTCTCGCCGGCCGCCAGCTTGACGTAGGCCTTCTTCCAGTCGCGCCGGTGTCCTTCGGCGCGGCCGCGGCGGCGGAATTTGCCGTGATAAATCGCCGTGCGCACGCCCGCTACTTTTACCTTAAAAATCTTTTGGACGGCTTCCTTGATCTGCGTCTTGGTCGCGCCCGTGGCCACCTCGAATACCACCGTGTGCTGGGTCTCTTTCACGCCGAGACCTTTCTCGGTAATGATCGGCCGCCGAATCACTTGAAATGCGCTGATGCTCATGGCCTCGCCCTTCGTTTCGCTCTCGCGTCTACCCGCCCGCGCCTGCTCGCCTGCGTTTCCCCGCAAGGCTTACTTCTTGCCCTTCGATTTTTCCTTGGCCGCCGGCTTTTTTGCCGTCGCTTTCTTTGCCTGCGCCTTCTTTTCCTTGGAGGCGGGTTTCGCGGCCTTGGCGTGCTCGGCGGGTTTTGCTGCCGCCGGCTCGATGCTTACGACGTCCGCGGAAGTCGCGACGGGCCGCGGCCCAAGTCCGAGCGTCTCGCCGAGCCGCACGGCCGCGTCCTTCGATAAAAACAGGCGGTCGTGCCGCAGCAAGTCGTAAGGCTGCAAGGCGTGCGGAGCCACCAGCTTCACGCCCTCGAGATTGCGGCTCGCCAGTTCCAAGTTGCGGTTCGCCGAAATCTCCACCAATAGCATCGTCTTCGTCGCGCCGTCTAGCTTTCCGAGCGCCTCGCGAAAGGGTTTCGTTTTGTGCGAATCGAGCTGCCAGGCGTCCACCACGGTCAACTTTTCGTCGGCCAGCTTGGCCGAAAGCGCCGAACGCAGCGCCCCCAGAACCATTTTCCTCGGCAACTTGTAGGCGTAGCTGCGCGGCACCGGGCCGTGCACCGTGCCGCCTTTGCGCCAGAGCGAGCTGCGAATCGAGCCGACGCGCGCACGGCCCGTGCCCTTCTGCTTCCACAGTTTTTTGCCCGAACCGGACACTTCGCCGCGGCCCTTGGTCTTGTGCGTTCCGGCGCGCTGCGACGCCTGATACCAGCGCACGGTTTCGTGCAACAGGTTCGGGTTCACCTTCGCCTTGTAGACGGCGTCGGGGAGTTCGATCTGCCCGACGTTCTTGCCTTCCAGGTTCTTGATGTCCACTACCGCCATCGTCGTCGCGTCCTTAAAATTTCTCTGGGAACTTTTTTCCTGATCGATCTTTTTTGTCCAATCTTTTCTCGTGCCATTCCCGCGTTACTTCGCCTTGCGCACCTTGCGAATCACGCAGTACGTGCCCACCGGACCCGGCACCGACCCGAAGACGAGCAGCAGGTTCTCATCCGCGTCCACTTTCACGACGCGCAGGTTTTTCGCCGTCACGCGCGCGTGGCCCATGTGCCCCGGAAAGTGCTGTCCCGGCCAGACGCGCGACGGGAACGAGCTGCCCCCAATGCCGCCTGGGGCGCGGTGATGCATCGAGCCGTGCGTCGCGTCACCGCCGCGGAAGTGCCAGCGCTTGACGGCGCCTGCGAATCCCTTGCCCTTGCTAATCCCAGTTACGTCGACGAGTTCCCCGGGAGCGAAACGGTCCACCAGCACGCGGTCGCCGATTTTGGTTTCGTCGGCGGAATCCTCGAGGCGTATTTCGCCGAGGCGGCGCATCGGCGCGGCGTCGGCCTTCTTGAAATGCCCAGCCATGGGTTTCGTGACGCGCTGCGCCTTGATGAACTCGACGAGGCCCAGTTGCGCCGCGTCGTAGCCGTCTTTTTCCTTGGTGCGCCGCTGCACGACGACACAGGGCCCCGCCTGCAGCACGGTGCAGCCCACCGCCTTGCCGTCATCGGTAAACACCTGGGCCATGCCCAGCTTGATTCCCAATATTCCGTTCACAGCCATCGAAGTCGCCCTGCCTCTTCGCTTCTTCTAAGTTTCTTCGTCTATCTTTCTTCCAACTTCCAATTTCAAACTTCCGACTTCCAGTCTTTACTTGCCGCCGTGCTCGCGCCCGAAGGCTTTTATTTCCACGTCCACGCCGGGCGGCAGATCGAGTTTCATGAGCGCGTCGACCGTGTCGGGCGTCGGCTCGAGAATGTCGATCAGGCGCTTGTGCGTGCGCATCTCGAATTGCTCGCGCGACTTCTTGTCGACGTGCGGCGAGCGTAGCACCGTCCACCGGTTGATGGTGGTGGGCAGGGGAATCGGTCCGGCGACGTTCGCGCCGGTGCGTTTGGCGGTCTCGACAATCTCGCGCGTCGATTGGTCGAGAATGCGGTGATCGTACGCCTTCAAACGAATGCGAATTTTTTCTCCGGCTGGCATAAATTATTCGATAATCTCCGTAACCGCTCCCGCTCCGACGGTGTGGCCGCCTTCGCGAATCGCGAAGCGCAGCCCCTTCTCCAACGCCACCGGCGTGATCAGGCTGATTTCCGCGCTCACATTGTCCCCGGGCATCACCATTTCAACACCTGTCGGCAGTTTTACGTCGCCCGTCACGTCCGTCGTGCGGAAGTAAAACTGCGGACGGTACCCCGTGAAGAACGGCGTGTGCCGCCCGCCCTCTTCCTTCGTCAACACGTACGCTTCCGCCTTGAATTTCGTGTGCGGCGTGATCGACGCCGGCTTCGCCAAAACTTGCCCGCGCTCCACTTCTTCTTTTTCCGTGCCGCGGAGCAAGAGGCCGACGTTGTCTCCCGCCATGCCTTCGTCGAGCAGTTTCCTAAACATTTCGATCCCGGTCACGACGCGCTTCATCGTTGGACGGAAACCCACGATTTCCACTTCCTCGCCCACCTTCACCTTGCCGCGCTCGACGCGCCCCGTGACCACCGTTCCGCGTCCCGAG
>Ga0302324_100014029_pt1 | contig 16191 bp, 20 predicted proteins | sample Palsa_T0_1_FD_201949 | JGI IMG/M metagenome (GOLD analysis project Ga0302324, IMG submission 201949) | Peat permafrost microbial communities from Stordalen Mire near Abisko, Sweden - Palsa_T0_1 | ecosystem: Environmental > Terrestrial > Soil > Palsa > Peat permafrost | place: Sweden: Abisko...
CAGTGAAAACGCCGACTATCAGTACGGCAAGCGGCGGCTGCGGCAGATCGATGGGCGGATTCGCTTTCTCACCAAGCGAATCGAAGCCGCGGAAGTGGTGGACCCGGAAGCTCCGAGAGCGGGGCAGGCAGGGACGAAGCCGAGGGCATTCTTCGGAGCGACCGTGCGCTATGCCAATGCCGCGGGAGTGGAGCGAGTGGTGAGCATCGTTGGCACAGACGAGATCGATCTTGAGCGCAACCACATCAGTTGGGTGTCACCTCTGGGGCGCGCGTTGATGAAGTCGGCAGCGGGGGACAGCGTAGTCCTGCAATTGCCAGGCGGCACAGAACACCTCACCGTATTGGATGTTCGTTACGAGCGCATCGCTGTGGAACCGTTCCGTGAACCACCTGGATCCGAGGCCTCGACCAAGGGACTCCCTCGCCGACGCTAGTCCACCTGACGAAAGAAGAGACGAAACGGCACAGGTGGTGAAAGAGCGACGAGCGTAATAGCGCGCTCTCGGCTTTTGGCAAACGACACGAGACGAGTTGAGTCCTCATAAACGCCCTTATCGCCATCAACTTTCAGAATCGTCGGCTATTCGGGAGTCGGAAAACCTTTCACTTCGACTCGGTGTGCGAATTGTGTGCCAGATTTCTGAGGATACTCAGATTCGGAAAGGTGGCAATCTGACTTGCGGCCAGAGATCGGGACGAAGCAAACGCGGCATGCCCGAGTATGCACTCGATCCTTCTGGCGCGATTTGTTGGAGGCTTTTAATTTCGGTTACGAAGCACGCCGTTCAACGACTGGGATCATGTGCCGCTTTGCTAGAGCCTCAATTTCCGGCTCGGTCACCGCCGAGAGGTCTGCGCTTTCGGTAGTGAGAACCCGTCGAGAAATGTCGGGATGATGGGTCTTCAAGTATTCTTTCAAGAAGTCGGCAGCATTGCTTTTTCCGGTGGCGTGACCGATGAAGACGATCTCATTTGCCGGAGTGATATCTTTCGCGATCTCCTCATAAAAGGAATCCTCTTCGGGAACGCGCTCGCCGCGGTAGTGCGCTTCCTTTCGATGAATCAGATGATGATGGAAATTGTAAGGATCGTAAAGTCGCATCGTATGTTCATCTGCCGGACGGCTTCCACCGAGATCCTGATAAACATGGGCGGCGTGGTGGTCGATGACGACAATCATCCGGCCGGGCTGTGCCGGTTCTTCTACCTGCGAACTCAGTCCCGCTTCCTTCAAGAACATACGCAGCCGAGAAACTTCCTCCACGCCCAGATCATGGGTGCTCGGCCGCTTGAAAAACGCGCGTTGGCTGCCGACGCGGAACACAAATTCATCGCCTCCATGCGGCTGGACATCCCCACCCAGATGCTCGACCAGTTCTACAGCCTCAGTCCAACTTAGATTATGAGGCAGCTTGCCGTTGAGAAGGTTCTGGTACAGCGATTCGAGGTGCTTGCTCATAGTGTGTCCTCCTCACAAAAAAGAGTTTCTAAGCTCGATCAACGTCCATCTCGGACGATTGCGATCAAGCCAGAGGTAACGGGAGTAAAGCCTCAAACCTTCTTCGCCTTCGCGGGAGGAAGCAACGCAACGGCCGCCTCGGTCGTCAGCAGGAGGAAAGTGAATGTCTCCTGCAGGTAGAGACGGACCGCGGCATCGTTGTGATTGAGGTAGCCGATGGAGACGTCTTGGCCGATGTGGAGGTCGAAATCGCCGCCACGCGTGGTCAGCACGAAAGCGCCGGCAATGGCAGGCGCCCAGATGATTTGATCTTTGACCAGTCGCTTGACGTGCTCAAGCACCGGGTATCCGTGGTCACTGGTTTCGGCGAGAGCGGTGTAGGCGTCGGCGCCGAGCAACACGGCGTAGGGGCCGTTGACGCCGACAAGGCGCAACTGGCTTAAGCTTTGAGCAATGGCATCGGGGTACTCGCGAACGTCGGCGGGAAGAGCCTTGATGGGATTGCTGGTGCCCTGGCGGATGCCCCCAATACCGGCTGCGGCATAGCCCTCGAATATGGCGGCGTCCTCGGCAAAGGCGATCTGTCGAGCGGCGTCCTTGGCGGGTTGCCAGTCGGAATCGTTCGCGCCTCGTTCGACGTCGTCGATACTGTTGCGATCCAGTTCGAAGGGAACACGTAGCTCGACCAGCGCTTTCACCTCGCGCTGCCTCGTGACGATGCCTTTTGCTGGAGCGCTGATTATCCGCAGGTGGCCGGTGCCTATGGCAGAGAGGCTGATGCCGGCTGGACCTTTGACGTCGACGACGCGCCGTCCGGCCAGGTAGCGCTTGAGCGTCCGCGATGTTTCCTCTTCAATCTGAGCCCAGGCCGAATCGGAAATGGGGGCGAGCTCGCGATGGAGATTATTCATGTCGTATGTCTCCTTTGAGAGATCCGATGCCGAGCGAACCGTCGCGCACCGGTGGGATGGATGAAGATGGGCTGGGTGGAACGGTTTCGACCACCGCAGGCGTTGGGGAGGATTCCGCGGCCGCAGTCGGATTGTCGACAACTTGATCTTCGTTAGCTTGCTCGTCGGCGACGTTCTCCAAAAACGTCGCCGAGGGCACGAAGAACAGGCTTCCGGTGACGGCGTGGCTGAAGTCGAGCAGCCGGTCGTAGTTGCCGGGAGGGCGGCCGATGAACATGTTCTCGAGCATCTGTTCGATGGTGCGGGGCGAACGGCTGTAGCCGATGAAATAGGTGCCAAACTCGCCATACCCTGGCCGGCCGAAGGGCATGTTGTCACGCAGGATCTTGATCTCTTTGCCGTTCTCGACGATGGTTGTGAGCGCGCTGTGCGCTGAAGTTGGCTTGATTGAGTCGTCCAATTCGATATCGGAAAGCTTGGTGCGGCCGATGATGCGTTCCTGCGCTTCGGTGGAGAGCGCGTTCCATGCGCCCAGATCGTGGAGGTATTTCTGCACGATGACATAGCTGCCGCCGGCGAAGTCAGCGTCGTCGTCGCCGACTACTACGGCGTGGGCCGCCGATGCGCCCCTGGGATTCTCTGTTCCGTCGACGAAGCCCAGCAGGTCGCGCTCGTCGAAGTAGCGAAAGCCCTGCACTTCATCCACAGGGGAGAGGGCATTTCCGATACGCGTCATAATCTGCGTGGCCAGTTCAAAAGACAGGTCCATGCGCTTGGCGCGGATGTGGAACAGCAGGTCGCCTGGGGTGGAAACCGCGTGGCGCGCTCCAGCACGAATCTCCCGGAAGGGATGCAATTCCGCCGGCCGCGGCGGCCCGAAGAGGCGGTCCCACGCGTCGGACCCAAACCCGATGACGCAGGAAAGTCCTCCCTCCAGATCGCGAAATTCCACGGCTCGTACCAACGCGGCGAGGTCTCCGCAGAACGAGCGCAGGATGGCGCGATTTTCAGAGCCCGGCTTGAGCGTTGCGACCAGGAAGATCGCGGCGCGAGTGAGCGGCGCGGCTACTGCCTGTGCGAGGGCAGGCGATCTGCGTGGTATGTCGGGTGTGTTCGTCGGATCGGGCTTCATCGGGAGTCGACTCTGCGCCGGTCAGGCTGCCTCGGAGTTGCCGCCGGATTTCTCCAGGTGCCCGCCAAACTGATAGCGCATCGCGGACAAGAGTTTATCAGCGAAGTCGACCTCGCTGCGACCAGAACTTTTCCGTCGTGCGACCCTCCTAAGAGTTGTGGTTTCTTGGATCGTCGTTCGCGCTAATGTATTCAAGCCCAAGCGGTCCAATCGCCGTCACTTGCGTGACGTACTCACCGGATTTCGCCCAGTGGAAATGGGATGTATTGCCGGGAAGAACGACGACGCTGCCGGGTGGATAGGCCTGCAGCTTATCGGGGTCGAACTCGTCACCCAGGCCGATGTAGAAAACACCTGAAAATTACCGTATAGACACGATCCTCCGGGTGTCGGTGTGGCATCAGTTTAACGCCATGGGGCACTCGGACCCTGATCGTGTAGGGGGCGGCCTCCGAGGGCTGACCCACGATGACCGCCAGGCGGACCGAGGGTGGGAACGCCGCGAAGGGTTTCCAGTTGATGTCTTCGGAAAGGACGGCTTTAAAAACGTCCTGCCCGGGCTGATGCGCTGGGACCGCCCTTTGTTGTGCTCCCGTCACCACTGCTGTTGTCTCATTTGGCATATAACGTTCCTCGTGATTTAGGCGCACTACACATTCCCGACAGATGAGAACGCTGGGGCTGCATGCTTGATGGCGTCACTCGGCGGCGCGGCAGCCGGGCACTGGATTTCGAAGCACGCGCGGTTCAACGCTTCTGGTACGGGTGGAAGATGTAGTCCTTCGCCTTCACTGGCGTATGGCACGCATATCCGCAGTCTGATGGGCTTTTGGGATCGGGCGTGAACTTGTCCGATGCGGCATCGTAGTTGAACACCGCATAGCCCCACCCGCCGCTTTTTGCAAATCTCTTGCTGTCCTTTTCCATGACGAAAGCTTCCTTAAAGACATCTGGAACATCCACGACGAAGGGAGCTTCCGTGCTCTTCTTCGGCGTCCACTGGAGCTTCACGACCATGGAGCCATCCGGGAAAGACTGGCCGTTAAGCGGAATGCCAGCCTTGAACGCCTTGATCATGGTCGGATTGCCAACGATCACCTTGAGCCTTTCGTCGGTGTGGGCAGAAGAGATGTCAGCCCAGTCCTCGTATCCCCTGAAGTCGGCGAACGCAATTCCGCCCGGCGATACCAGCGAGTACTTGTTGTCGTTTGGGCTTTGCGCGAAAAGGACCACAACGCCGAGGACGGCCAGCACTGCCACGGCTGCTGCGACCAGGGTAACGCCGCCGAGACGTTTCACGGCGGTACGTGTTTCTATCCTCTGTCCTTGTTGTTCTTGCGGCACAGATTTCGTCACAGGTTCAGACATGGTGCTTTCTCCTCACAAATAAAGTTTGCCAAGCCCGATCGTGCATCTTGAACGGCTGCAATTAAGCCAGAGGTGAGGGGAGCAAAACAATTGGACTATGGTATCGGCGATACCTTCGTATCGAGCGTGCTGGAGCAGGCTTCCTTCGCTTTGATCGATTTTCAGGCCAGCTCGATGGAGAAAAGCCGTATGCCTCAGGCACGAACACACGGCAGTCGATACGAAAGTATGGGCGATACCATCGTCCAATTGCGCGGCCCGTTTTGTTCTGGCTGAATAGTCGGGAAGCAAGATTCCAGGGCAACGATGAACGCGCCTACCTGGGGCAAATCGAGCGGTAGGCCGACGCGTCTGACGCGGTTCCGAAACTCCAGACGTTGGGGATGGGACGCGCCCGAAGCCAAGCTTGCTTGCCGGGACACGGAAGGAAAATTAGAAATGAAAAAAGACCAGCGCGGAATCGACCCCGCTTCGAAGCCGAGTGGCGATGGGTGTGTCGAATGCCTGGCGTCACCGAAAGGCTGGTGGTTTCATCTCCGTCGGTGTGCGGAGTGTGGGCACATCGGTTGTTGCGACAGTTCTCCGAGCCAGCATGCGTCGAAGCATGCGGCGAAAACGGGGCATCCGATCATTGCCAGCTTCGAGCCGGGTGAGGATTGGTTCTTTAATTATGAAAAGCAGGATTACGAGAAGCAGGGGATGATCAAGAGTGTGGAGTTGCTTCCGCCGCATTCGCATCCGGAGGATCAACCATCCCCTGGACCGGCAGGAAGAGTTCCAGCCGATTGGGAATCGCTGCTGCACTAGCTGGCGTCGATCGATTTCTTATGAATGGGAGCGGGACTCGGGACATCGTATTTGTAATGAGCACTGTATCCAAAGGAGCCATCAATGAACGCGGTACAAGTCGAACAGAAGAGCTATGAGATGCCCCCGAAAGAGGGGATCACCATCGCGCATTTTCTTACCGTCGCCGACGTCGAGCGATCGGCCCGCTACTACGAAAAGGTCTTCGGCGCTCGCATTCTGACCATGGGTGACGGCAACGCGCCTCCATACCTTCAGCTTGCCAATATCTGGATGATTCTAAACGTTGGGGGCGGGCCGACTCCGGATAAGCCGACGGTCACGCTCAGCGTCCCCGACCCGAATCACATCAACAGCTTTATGAATTTCCGCGTTGCGGATATTCAAGCCTGCTACGAATTGTGGAAAAGTCGAGGAGCCGAGTTCATCACGCCGCCAATACCGAAGTACGGCGAGATTCGCTGCTACATCCGCGATCCCGACGGCTACATCATTGAGGTCGGACAGAGCACGGACTTGGTCTACGGCTAGCACTCGGCCCGGATGGAATTCGGATTTGAACGGTTGCGGATGTTCTCTCAAGGCCTTCCGGGCTGCAGTGCCTGGCATCGAAAGGAGTACCAAATGGACGGCTCGAATCGGCTGAAAGTGGCCGCGAGCGTGACAGCGCCTGCCGCGTCGAACACGCCTGAGTTAAACACACTTAGCGTGAATGTTTTTACCGCCCCGGGCAAGACGATGGTCGGCGAGCGCCCAAAGCCCTTTGGCGAAGCGCTCGGCTTTGACCCCATCACGTCGACTTTAATCTTCGGCCAGTACGACGCGGTGCTGGTGGACGCGATGGGGACAGTCGCTGAGGCCGAGGCTCTCGCGGACTGGATCGCTCTGCACAACCGCAACCTCGAGACGATCTACATAACGCACGCCCACTTCGACCACTTCTACGGGCTGAGCATCCTGCTCGACCGCTTCCCGGGCGCTCGGGCGATTGCAACGCCGAATGCGGTGAAGGCCATGCAGATGTCTTTCACTCCCACAGTGGAGCGGTTGGCCCGCGGGATGTTTCCTGGGCAGGTGGCCACCAAGTTGGTTCCACCTGAGCCCTATGCGAACGACACGTTCACGCTCGAGGGCCACGAATTGCGCATCATCAAGCAGGGCCGCACCGATAGTCCCGATTCGACGTCTCTATACGTTCCATCGATCGGCCTGGTCGTCGCTGGCGATGTTGTATACAACCAATGCCGCATGTACGTCGGCGACACCACCCCCGAGAGCCGAAAGAATTGGATCGCGGCGCTGGACCGCTTAGCGGCGCTGAACCCGGCGATCGTTGTCGCCGGTCACAAGAAGACGGGCGCGCCCGACTCTCCCTCGGCGATCCAGGAAACCAAACGTTACCTCGAGGACTTCGATCGGCTGCAGAAAACCGCAAAGTCCGACCAGGAGCTGTTCGATCAGATGACGGAGCTATACCCGCACTGGGTCGCCAATCAGTCGTGGTTGATGTTTGGATTCCCGGCGCCGTAAGCTGCATCAATCGCCGAGAAAGCCTGGGAAAGGGCGGGATCCGGATGAGCGAGATCCTGATGCTAAAGTATGCGTGCTCTCTAGACCGATCCGCCGGAGGAAATTGAAATGACTCGAATTCTGGTTTTGCTGCTCACGCCAGATTGGCTACGGACCGTACACAGATGTAATTTGCGCTTCAGTTTATCCCTGATGTTCCTGCTTTCTGTGTGCAGTTTTTCCGGCTGGTCCCAGTCGCTCGTGATCAAAAACGTTACCGTCATCGACGCCACCGGTCACGCGGCGGAGCCAAATATGTCCGCGGAAATTAAGGACGGTCGCATTGTCGCCATACGTAAGGCGAAGAAGGCCCGCACCCCAAGGAACGCTACAGTCGTCGATGGCGGGGGTAAGTTCCTCATCCCCGGCTTGTGGGACATGCATGTGCACGGCGCGTCAGACAGCCGCGCGCCGTGGAGTCATCTTCTCTTTGTGGCGAACGGAGTGGTCGGCGTTCGTGACATGTCAGGTCCGCCCGACGCCCATGCGTGGCGCGCTACGCAGGACTCCAATCCAGATCCGTCTCCCACCATTTATCTGGGCAGTCCCATCGTCGATGGTCCAGACCCAACCTGGCCCGATTCCATTGTTGCCGCAGACGAAGCGCAAGGGCGCGAAGTAGTGGATCAACAGCAACAACGTGGCGCGGACTTCGTCAAAGTCTATAGTGGGTTGCCGCGCAACGTTTATTTCGCGATCGCGGACGAGGCCAAAAAACGTGGCATCCCATTCGAAGGGCATGTGCCGGAAGCCGTGAACGCCGCCGAAGCATCCCGCGCAGGCCAGAAAAGCATCGAGCACCTAACGCTGGTTGCTGAGGGTTGTTCAAAAGAAGAGAAGACCATGGCCGCAGAACGGCAGCGGCTGGAAGCCTTGTTCCGGTCGCCCGACGCCGGCATGCCTCAAAAAATTGCCACCGGGCAAAATATCATTCGCCTCAATTTTCATGTAGTTGAAACCTTCGACGCCGCCACGGCCCAGTCCTTGTTTACGCAATTCCTAAGGAATGGTACCTGGCAAACTCCCACCCTCACCTTGCTGCAAGCGCACATCGACGAACCACTGAATACGAATGACTCACGGTTGAAATTTCTGAGCAAAGAAGTGCGGGCCAAATGGGACGCCGGTTATTACGGTCACTTTCCTCCCCCGGCTCGGGCCGCAATGGTTCAGTTGGCAAAAGCCGAATTCGACGAATCCAAGAAGATTGTGGGTCTCATGTATCAGGCGGGTGTCCCGATCCTCGCCGGCACCGACACGATGAATCCGCACTGCTTCCCCGGCTTTGGCATTCATGACGAGCTCGCGCTGCTGGTCGAAGCCGGTTTATCTCCGCTCGCCGCTCTCCAGGCCGCCACTCGCAATGCCGCCCAGTTCGTCGGTCAACTGGACAGCCGTGGGACGATCGAGGTCGGCAAGACTGCTGATCTCATTTTGCTCGACAAGGACCCGCTCGCCGACATTCATAACACCCGCTCTATTCAAGCGGTCGTACTCAACGGCAAGCTTTTCCAACGTGCCGCGCTCGACGCGATGCTGGCAAAAGCCCAGACGCTGGCAAACCTCGAGGATGCCGGTGTATCCGGAAAATGAACGAATCGGAAACAGAATTCGATTTCAAAAAGGAGAACAACAATGGCAACTAAAGGAAAAGTCCTGGTACTAGTCTCAAGCGGTCACGGCTTGCCCCTGAAAGATGGTGGATGTTACAAGGCCGCTGGCTACTATCTCAACGAGCTGACGGTTCCGGTTCGCGCCCTGATGAAGGAGGGCTACGAAATTACTTTCGCCAACCCCAAAGGCAACGCGCCCCAAGTGGATGTGCATTCCGAGGTCGCCGATTTCTTCGGCGGGGACGCGGCCAAGCTTCAGGACTATATGATATTCCGCGACGGCCTGACTGGGCTCAGAGAGCCAACCCGCATCGCGGATGTCATCGCCTCGGGCCTGGATCAATATGACGCTGTTTTCGTCCCCGGCGGCCATGGCCCGATGATCGATCTTCTCGATGATCCCGATGCCGGCACCGTGATGAGGCACTTTCATGAAACATCCAAACCGACGGCAGTCCTCTGCCATGGCCCGATCTCACTTCTCTCGGCGCTTCCGAATTCGCGGGAGTTCGTCGCCGCGCTGGCGGCGGGCGATGTCACCGGAGCGCACGCAAAGGCTCAGGGCTGGATCTATTCTGGATACAAGATGACCATCTTTTCGACAGCCGAAGAGCAGCAGCGGGAACCGCTTGAGATTGGTGGTAAGGTTCTCTTCTACCCGGACTTCGCCTTGCGTACGGCGGGCGGCGACGTAAGTGTGCTCGCTCCATGGTCGAGCTATGTCATTCAGGATCGCGAGCTGATCTCAGGCCAGAACCCGTTCTCTGATCAAGCGCTTCTGAACCTTCTTCTGCCGGCGCTCGATGCGAGGAAGAAATCGCTTTCAGCGGCATAAGAATTCGGAGGGAAACCGGGGACAGGCGGGACGTTTTCCATTTTTCGGCAATGGAAATTAGTGAACGTCCCGTCCGTCCCCAGTTGGAGGCCGCCAGTTCTCAGACTTGCTGGGGAATGAAAATCCACTGCCCGGCGCGGTCCTCCCAGGCAGCAAAGATTCGACCCGGCATCCACTTCTCCTGACCCTGACCACACGGATGCTGGAATGGTTGGGACGAAAAGGTCGGACCGAGGTCCTCGAAGTGAACCCGGCACCTCATCCCACACTCGCACTCAAACACATCTTCACCCCACGTTTTGGGGTACGCATCAAGGGCTGGCGAATGTAAGCGGAAAGTCCCAAGAGTTTCCATGCTCCAATTTCCTCACTTTCCCCCGCGCTTGCCTGTTCCTTTTTCCGGGGTTGGCACAGTGTGGCTGCGCGGCGCCCAGTTACCCGAGTCGTTTCCCGCGCGCACGCTGCGACGATGACAGAGTACACAAGTTCCCACCAACACGGTTTCGGAGTTGGCGAACGCAATTCTTAACTGCTCAATCGTTTCCGCGCCAAACTCGCCCGGACAGCGTTTGACTGTCATGCTCCCTATCCTACTCCTGCGAATCGGCACTCGGGAATCCCACCATTCAAAGAACGAAAGGTGGGAACCCGCCTTAGTGTGCGAGCACTACGGTGCTGGATTTTGAGAACGGTATAATCGGCTCCAGGGGGCCTGAAGTTTATGCCCGAATTACAACTTTGTTTTTACTGCAAGAAAGCAATCGACCCGGAGGAGCACGATTACGTATCGGTCGCGCCCGACACTCAGGACTCGCCTGCCTTCGGCGAGGTGATTTATCAAAGACACGCCCATGCGAAGTGTCACGATCAGATGGTTGGAGTTGAAAATGGATGACGCTGCGAAAGGAGTCGAGGCCAATGAAATCCGCTATTCTGCTTCTCGTGCTGTTTGCTCTGCCCCTACAAGGCCAAAAGCCATCTACCGCTGCATCACCCGATCAGGGACGTTATCAGTTGCTCCCTGTGACGCTGGGAGAGCACGGTCCGCAGTTGTTCCTGTTTGATTCCCAGACTGGGCGGGTGTGGCACTATCGCCCTGAGAGCTTTTTGCCGAACCCTGGAAAGTCTCCTACAGTAGAGCTGGAAGCATTCATGCCCGTGATGATTCAAAGTGCAGGAAAGATGCAGGTAACGCCGGATAGCAATTGACGTGCCCCTCCCACAGCGCAGCGGCCTAAACACTACGGCAACCTTGTCCCGCTCGTACGAATCGAACAAAAAAGCTATGAGATGCCCCCGCGCGACGGGTTCACCGTGACACATTTCATCACCGTCGCCGACATCGACCGATCGGCTGATTTTTATGAAAAGGTCTTCGGCGGCCGCATTCTGAGCAGAGGCGACAGCAAGGGTGCGTCTGGGCACATTCAGATCGCGAATACTTGGCTGATCGTCAACGTCGGAGGCGGGCCCACCCCGGACAAGCCGGCAGTGACGCTCGTCCCTGCCGATCCGGATAAGGTCAGCAGCTTCCTGAATATCCGCGTTGCAGATATTCAAGCGTGCTATGAATTATGGAAAAATCGAGGAGCCGAGTTCATCACGGAGCCGATACCCAAGTACGGCGAGATTCGCTGCTACATCCGCGATCCTGACGGATATATTATCGAGGTCGGACAGAGCACCGACCTCACGTAAGGCTGACATCGGCGCGGTTACCGGGGCAAGTCGGTTGACCCCGGGTATCGTTACAGCGCTTGCCTTCGATGGAGACACAAGAGATGGATTGGAAACGGTTGGTACAATTTGCGCTGCTGGGTAGCAGCGACTTGGAACAATATGCCATCCTGATGGTACGCGTTTCGATCGGGCTGTTCTTCGCCATCTCCGGCGCTAACAAATTGTTTGTCGCCGGCGGGACGAAACCTGTTTACGACACGCTGGTTAAGGCCAAAGTCCCGTTTCCTCATCAGACGGCTTATTTCGTGGCGGGTGTCGAATTTGTTGGCGGGTCCTTGCTGACCGTGGGGTTTCTTGCGAGCGCGGCCTGCGTGGCTTTAATGATCGATATGATTGTCGCCACCCTGACCGAGGCGGTTTCCACCTTGCCCAAAGGACTTTCGCCACTCAGTTGGCTCGACGATCTACTTTACCTTCCGGAAGTGCTGTACGTGCTCTTCTTTGCCTGGCTGATCTGCTCTGGTCCGGGAAGATTCAGTGTCGATTACTGGCTCGCCGGCAAGTTACTGAGTTGATCAATCGACGAAACGCGCCGAGGTTGATGGATCGCCCGCCGCGCTCGTAGCTCATAACATGTGCCGAGCGCTCCTCGAACAATTGATGTCAAGGTACTGCCGATACCATCGTCCAATTGCGCGGCCAAGGTTGTTCTGGCTTAATCGCGACAGCTAGCTTAACGAGGAGATAAAAATGAAACTCTCGCAGATGTACCGAACCGTTTTGATCGCGATCACGATGCTGATCGTGTCGTCTGGACTCGACATGAGGGGATTCGCTCAGACGAACTCGCCGCAAGGGACCAAGAATATTGTCCTGGTTCACGGCGCCTGGGCAGATGGATCGTGCTGGTCCAAAGTGATTGCGCTGCTCCAAGCGAAGGGTTTTCATGTGATCGCTGTGCAGAATCCTTTGACCTCGCTGGCCGACGATGTAGCGGCGACGAAGCGCATCATTGCGTTGCAGGACGGACCGGTAATACTAGTCGGTCATTCCTATGCCGGCGTGGTAATTACCGAAGCGGGTAATGACCCAAAGGTCGTCGGGTTGGTCTACGTGGCGGCATTCGCGCCTGGGGATGGGGAATCCATCAATATCGTCAGCAAACCGTATCCGCCGGCGCCGTTGGGCGGCGAGCTCCGGCCCGACGCGCAGGGCTTTCTAACGGCGACTCCAAAAGGGATTGCCGAAGACATGGCGCAGGATCTCCCGGCCAGCGAGCAGCGGATACTCACGGCGACACAGGGACAAACGTCGGCATCTGTTTTTGGAGCCACAATCACGACCGCTGCGTGGAAGAGCAAGCCCTCATGGGCCTTGATTGCGAGCAACGACCGGGCGATTCCGCCGCAACTCGAGAAAGACGAAGCCGCGGCCATCAAGGCAACTGCCATTACTGTGCCTGCGAATCATCTGGCCATGCTGTCTTACTCGAAAGAAGTGGCGCAGTTGATCGAGCAAGCGGCGGCGACAGCCAAATAAGACAGATAAGTGAAGGCGAGTTCAAAGAGCAAAAAGTTCGACTAGGGTTCGATAAGCGCTTACCAGGCTGTCTTAGGGAGTTCAGGCGCAGACTCTTTCTCATTTCCGATTTTCTTTGCGCGTGACCGTTCGCAAAACTAACGTCAAGCCACCAGCAAGATCTTCCCGATACCGCCCTTTTCTGCCGCCGCTTGAGCCTCGGCCGCTTCACTGAGTGGCAGTTTCTGGCTGATCGGGATTACCAGCTTGCCGTCGCGCACGGCTTCGGCCATGAACTCGAGCGTTTTCCTGTCGAATTTCGAGAATACGTGCACCACTTTTACAGACGGGTATTTTGCGGCGTTCTGCGGAACCTCTACAACCGATGCATAGACTCCTCCCGGCTTAACCTTGGCGATCAGCTTCTCCGCGGTTCTTCCGCCGACCGTATCCGCCACCGCATCGAGCGCCGCAAGACTTGCAATCGCGATGTCGTCGTTGGTCGCGACCGCCTGATCTGCCCCGATGGTCTTCGCTTGATCGATCTGGGTCTTTAACACCCCCGCAATCACCGTCGCTCCCCGTTGCTTGGCAGTGAATACCGCCGAACGCCCGACATTTCCTATGGCACCTACGACGAAAACCGTCTGGCCGGTTTTGATTTCCGTGGCGGAAAGGAGCTGGTTGCCGGTCGTCGTCACCAGCGGCAACGCCGCCGCCTGGATCAAGTCGAGCCCCTTCGGCACCTTCGCCAAGACGGCCGCCTTCACGACACAAAGTTCGGCGTAAGTATTGTCTGCCATCGCGAACACCTGGTCGCCGACGGAAAAGCCCTCCACTCCCGGCCCAATCTTGACGACAGTCCCCGCCATATCGACGCCTATCAGCCCAGGGAACTTCATGGGGTAAAAATCCTTCGTCAATCCAGCGCGTCGCTTGTAGTCGATCGGATTCACGCTGGCAGCGGCGACCCGCACCAGCACCTCGCCCCGGCTGGGTACTGGATCAGGATAGTCTTCAAATTTCAGCACTTCCGGGCCGCCATATTCGTGGACAACGACTGCTTTCATATTTATCTCCTTTTGTGCGGTGCTAGTAGCTTGCAGCTTTCTCGATGTTGGCGAACGCCAAAGCGCGATCGGCATCGGAGACGCCGATGACTTGATCGAATCGCGCGACCGCATTACGGACATGTCGTGCATCGGCCAGTGGTTCTTTACGCTGCTTCGGAAATGCGTAGACGCTGCCGGGCAAGTCGCTCTGCGTCGTCAGCCGCCCATGTTTCTCGTGAGGTTTCCAAGTTGCTTCCGGCATGTCTCTACCATCCTTTCTCCAAATACTCAGCAGAGGGGCGCGGGGAGTGTCTACCCGACCGACCGAACCGGCTGCGATGCGGCGATTAGACCCTAGGTGCTGCGGCGAATCAATTGGACGATGGTATCGGCGATACCTTTGTGTTGGGCCCCGTGGAACAAAGTGCGGCCGAAACTGTTTCCATATCCCAAGTTCGTACCTGGTCGTGGTCGATACGTTCGTCCAATGGATTCGTCATCGTGATTGTGGCTTAATCGCGATTGGTCTGATCGGAGGAAACTATGAGCACTGCAGTCACTTCTTCTCACGTCGATAGCGGAGCTAGCGCCGAGACAGTAGATATGAAGTTCGAGGTGGTCGTCATCCCCGTCGTGGACGTTGACCGCTCGAAGGAGTTCTACACCAAACTGGGCTGGCGGCTCGACGCCGACTTCCCGTTCGATAACGGTTTCCGGGTTGTTCAGTTCACGCCGCCTGGCTCCGGGTGCTCGGTTCAGTTTGGTGCGAAGATAACATCGGCCCCACCGGGGTCGGCCCAAGGCCTCTACCTGATCGTCTCCGATGTCGCGGCTGCGCGCAAAGATCTTGTCGCACGCGGCGTTGAGGTGAGTGAGGTGTTCCACTCCGGAACGCCAGGCGCTCAATTCCAGATCGAACGCAGCGGTCGCATCAGCGGGCCTGCGCCCGAGCATGCCACTTACAATTCGTTCGCCACGTTGCGTGATCCCGACGGCAATGAATGGCTCTTGCAGGAAGTCACAACCCGGCTGCCTGGCCGGGGACTTAGCAGTTTAGATGTCGCGACCCTGACCGAGCTCTTACAAGAAGCTGAGAAGCACCACGGCGAATACGAACCCACCGCTCCAAAGCACCCTTGGTCGGGCTGGTACGCCGCCTACATTGTCGCGCGTCAGGAGGGGAAGACGCCCGAAGAGGCAGCGAAAGACGGCAAGCTTCGTGTAGAAGGGGCGCACTGACCAGGCCGTGCAGTAGCGCGAGCGGCGGGCTGACAAAGATTGAACTGATGGGGCACGATTCGAAAACCGCCGGTCACTCGACTTATTCTATTCTCCACAGCCACAGGGTGTGGAGCTCTCACGTCCGGTGAAATGCCGTGTTAATAGCCTTAAGCAGAGCCGTGTCGCTGAATGGCTTGAACAGGCATTCCACAGCACCCTGTTCGAGTAGGCGCGGGCGAGCACTCTTATCTGTGCTCGCGGTGATGAAGATGATTGGAATTTCCTGCCCGCGAAGCTTCAGCTCCCGTTGAAGGTCAGGCCCGCTCATGCCCGGCATGGCGATGTCGAGGATCAGGCAACGGGCCTGGTCGAGACAGTCGGACGCAAGGAATTCTTCCGCGGATGAGAATGTACGCGATGCAAAGCCTAACTCGCCAAGGAGGTCGGGCAGCGATTCGCGCACAGACTCGTCGTCATCAACGACTGATACCAGTGGGCGTTCTGCAGCACGCCTTTCCTGGCGCAATTCCATGACACAAGCATGCGCCTCGCGCGGGAGGGCGTCCATTAGACTTTAGTATTAGTTTCGCCGCCGCAAGTGGTGGGCCGAGTGGCCGTCAGCGATATCTCACGCCGCATCCGACACGGAAGGTGCCCGACTGGCGCGAGCACTGTCGCTCGTCAAGCCCTCTGCGTTACACGGGACAGAAAACGAGAACGTAACTCCTGGACCGCTATTTCGCATCGCCCACAGGCGGCCGTGATGACGTTCGATGATAGAACGGCTGACCGACAATCCGATTCCCATACCTTCATCCTTCGTCGTGTAAAAGGCCTCGAAAAGCTTATCCGTCGCTTGAGGTTCGAAGCCGATCCCAACATCGCGCACGCTGAGGCGCACCCGATCATCGCCATCCGGTTCAGTTCGAATCAGTAAATCCCTAGGACGATCATCGATGGTGCTCATGGCATCCGAAGCATTGCGAAGCAGGTTCAAGATGACCTGCTGCAACTGCACACGATC
>Ga0302324_100014032_pt1 | contig 16187 bp, 14 predicted proteins | sample Palsa_T0_1_FD_201949 | JGI IMG/M metagenome (GOLD analysis project Ga0302324, IMG submission 201949) | Peat permafrost microbial communities from Stordalen Mire near Abisko, Sweden - Palsa_T0_1 | ecosystem: Environmental > Terrestrial > Soil > Palsa > Peat permafrost | place: Sweden: Abisko...
GCCTGGACGGCGTCAACCGGACATTTCTACTTTGCGAAAATAGGACATTATCATTTTGCGCTGACAGCCCTCCATCCCGCCCTTGCGAAACCCCGTGCAACCCGATATGTTTAGGCTTCCCTATGTCCAGCAAAACCCCCATCACGGTCGCGCACGGCGACGGCATCGGTCCCGAAATCATGGCCGCGACCCTGCACATTCTGGAGGCGTCCGGCGCGGCCCTCGAGATCGAGACCATCGAAATCGGTGAAAAGGTCTACCTGCGCGGCAACACCGCCGGTATCGAACCCAGCGCTTGGGAATCCCTGCGCCGCACCAAAGTGTTTCTGAAAGCCCCCATCACCACGCCGCAGGGCGGCGGCTTCAAGAGCCTCAACGTCACCGCGCGCAAGACGCTCGGACTTTATGCCAATGTGCGGCCGTGCGTTGCCTATCACCCGTTCATCGACACGCTGCATCCCGGCATGGACCTGGTGATCGTGCGCGAGAACGAAGAGGATTGCTACGCCGGCATCGAGTATCAACTCAGTCCCGGCGCTATGGAGTGCCTGAAACTCATCACCCGGCCCGGCTGCGAAAAGATCGTGCGCTATGCCTTCGAATACGCACGCCGCCACAGCCGCAAGAAGGTCACCTGCTTCACCAAAGACAACATCATGAAGATGACCGACGGTCTCTTCCACAAGGTCTATGACGAAATCGCCGCGGAGTACCCGGATATCCAGAACGAGCACTGGATCGTAGATATCGGCGCCGCCAAGATGGCGGATACCCCGGAGGCTTTCGATGTCATCGTGATGCCCAACTTGTATGGCGACATTCTCTCCGACGTGGCCGCGCAAATCGCCGGGTCGGTGGGGATCGCGGGCTCGGCGAATATCGGCGATCACTGCGCGATGTTCGAAGCCATCCACGGTTCCGCGCCCCGGAGGGCCAATCAGAATCTGGCCAATCCTTCCGGCCTGCTGCTGGGCGGCGTGCTGATGCTGGTACACATCAATCAGCCGGAAGCCGCGGCGCGCGTACACAATGCGTGGCTGCGGACCATCGAGGATGGCGTCCATACATACGATATCTTTACGGAAGGGTCCAGTAAGCAGAAGGTGGGCACGAAGGAATTCGCGCAAGCGGTGGTGGTGCGGCTGGGACAGAAGCCGAACACGCTGAAGCCGGTGAGTTACGCCGCCGCCCCGCCCGCGGTGGCGACGCGCCAGGCCGTCAGCCGGCCCGATCCCAAGGTCGATCTGATCGGCGTGGATGTCTACGTGAACTGGCCGTCGCTCGACAACGACAAGCTCGCGGCGGTGCTACAGCAGACGGCCGGCGAGGGCCTGACTCTCACCATGATGTCGAATCGCGGCTTGAAAACCTGGCCGGGCGGACATCCCGAGACCATTTGCACGGACAACTACCGTTGCCGGTTTGCCTCGCCAGGCGTGGTCACCCAGGCGCAGATCATCGGCCTGCTAGGCCGTATTGCCGATACGGGCATGGAGATCGTGAAGACCGAAAACCTGCGCAACTACGATGGGAAGGCCGGCTTTACGCTGGCACAGGGGGAATAATGCAGCCACTAGTCGCGGTAATCATGGGCAGCAAGTCGGATTGGGAGACGATGCGCCATTGCGACGAGACCCTGACCCAGTTCGGCGTGCCGCACGAATGCCGCGTGCTCTCGGCGCACCGCACGCCGCTGCTTGCCGCGCAATACGCCGCCGAGGCCGAGCCGCGCGGATTTGAGGTGATCATCGCGGCGGCGGGCGGCGCCGCGCATCTGGCCGGAATGCTGGCGGCGCAGACCGTGCTGCCCGTGCTTGGCGTACCGATGGAGAGTCCCGCGCTGAAAGGTCTCGATTCGTTGCTCTCGACCGTGCAGATGCCGGGCGGCATTCCCGTGGGCACGCTCGCGATCGGCACGGCGGGCGCGCGCAACGCCGCGCTGCTGGCCATCGCGATTCTGGCTAACTCCCGGCCGGAATTGCGGGAGAAGCTGAAGCGCTTCCGCGCGGAGCAGGCCGACAAGGTGGCGCGAGAAACCCTGCCTTAGGCGTCGTAAATAAATAAACTTTACATCTGCAATCTTAATGTGTTATCACGTTGGGTATGGACGCAGATGCCCAACTCACCCAGTACTTCGCAGGCATCTGGCCGCATCTGGACGAACACGCCCGGCGCTTGGTGGCTGCCAGCAAAGCTGTGGAACTGGGTTATGGCGGTCTTTCGCGGGCCCATGTCAATCTGAAGCCCGACAAGTTTCATGGCGAGTGGAACTACACGATTCATCCAAACGAATAAGATCAGTTGTAAAGCTTATTTATTTACGACGCCTTAGCGCCGGCGGCGCATGGCGCCGCCCTACTCGGGCCGATTTATGTCCAGCCAGTCCGCGATCAACCGGTAGGTGAACCCCCACAGCGGCACGCCGTTCAGATCGATCGCCGAAAACCGCATTTCACGCGGCAGGCCCGGGACGGGCCGCAGCGCGTGACGGGCCGGATCGCGCAACATCGTCAACGGCACCCACACGGCTTCCACGGCTTCCCGCGGATCGAGGACCGTCGGCCGCACATCGTCTACATGAAATACAAATGGCGCCACGAGCAGGAAAGTGCCCACCTTCCGCCGCGCGACCGCGATCGGCAGCGCCGCTTCCAACCGCTCCCGCGCCAGACAGATGCCGCATTTTTCTTCGAGCTCGCGCAACGCCGCATGCAACAAGTCGCGGTCTTCCGGCTCGCGGCGGCCACCGGGAAAAGACCAATGGCCGGACCGTGGGTCGGAGTCCCGCTCCGCGCCCGCGCGCGCCGACGCCGACGCCCTGCTGCGCTTCTTTGGCGTTTCCTCGCCCGAGAGCTGGGGCTCCGTATGGAAAGCCGCTGCGGCAGCGTACAGACAAACCGGCACTGGCAAGTTGCGCGAGGAGTCCATCGCCGCATGGGTCCGCGAGGCCGAGACCATTGCCAGAGGATTGGATCTTGCGGAGTTCGAGGCAGCGCGGTTGTCCGCTTCTATCGAGGAACTCCGGGGCCTCACACGAGTGAGCGCGGACGAAATCATTGAGCCGGTGCAGAAGATTTGCGCGGCCGCCGGCGTTGCCGTGGTCTGGGTGCCGGAGCTCAAGAACACCGGTATAAGCGGATGCGCCCGTTGGCTGAACGAGAGGAATGCCTTGGTTGGCCTGACGCTGCGATACAAAACCGGCGACCAACTCTGGTTCACTTTTTTTCACGAGATCGGGCATGTTCTTCTTCACAAGAACAAGCGCTCCTTTGTGGTCGACAACGCCGATTTGTCCGATCGGGCAGTCGACCCTGAGATGCAGCGATATGAAGAGGAAGCCAGCCGTTTCGCGGCCGATGCGCTCATTCCCCCGCACGCCTTGGCCGACTTCCTACGGAAGAAATCATTCACAAGCGGTGCCATACACAATTTCGCCGAGAGCGTCGGGATTGGGCCTGGCATCGTCGTTGGAAGGCTACAATTCGATGGCGTCCTGGCGCGGAGCCAGGGTAACGCCCTAAAGCAGAAGATCGATTTGGACTTCGGCGGAGAGGAGTGAGCAATATGGTCGGAAAGAGGCGATGTCGGAGAGGCCGCTGATCGAATCGCGGCGCGTGCGGTTGGTCGGTGGTGTGGGGTTCAGCCGGTGAACGGCTACGGCGTCATTTGGAAGCCATGAGCCATCCTGCTGGCGTCATAGTAGTACCCCGCGGTCGTCCCCGCTTCGTTGATCGAGATGGGTAGGGTGCCCTGTTCCTCGCCGGTGCCTGCGCCAGGAGCGCGGAAATTGGCAATGCCGCCGTTCTTTGCGCCACGCAAGAAGCCGACACTCGCATCCTTCGCGTCATAGGTATATCCCACGATGAAGCCTGCCGCGTTGATGCCAATGGCGACGGTTCCCTCGAAGTCGCCCGCCCCAGCGCCGGGAGCCTCGAACGTGGTTATAGCGCCACTCGGGGGCGCCACGAAGCCGTGATACACGGTGTTGGAGTCCCAGTAATAACCCGCGATGGATCCCGCCTCGTTGATGCTCTGAGGCCGAGTGCCCTGGTAGGATGCCGAGCCTGCACCCGGAGCGTCGAATGTGGTTATTGTGCCATTGGCAGTGCGCACGAAACCATGATACACGTTGCTTGCATCGACGTAATATCCCGTGATCGCGCCCCCGGCGTTGATGCTCAGGGGGTGCGTCCCCTGCAAGAAGCCTGTGCCCGCGTCCGGAACATCGAAAGTGGTTATGGCACCGCTGGCGGCGCGTACGAAGCCGTGGTCCGGACCGCCCCAGGCCAAGTAAAATCCCGCGATAGCTCCCGCCGCATTGATGGTCTGCGCCAGAGTGCCCCCGGAGGCACTGGTGCCCGCCCCCGGTGCATCGAACGACGTAATGGCGCCACTCGAAGCGCGCACAAAGCCGTGATTCACGAGGTTCCTGCCAATGTAGGTTCCCGCGACTGTGCCCGCGGTGTTGATACTATAGGCGCTGGTGCCCGTGTCGGCGTCTGTGGCGGCGCGTGGGGCGTCGAACGTCACGATCGCGCCGCTGGGATCGCGGACGAGGCCGTGAGACACGCCGCTCGCGTCAACATAATGCCCCGCGATAATCCCCCCCGTGTTAATGCCGCTGGCGTAGGTTCCCTGTTCCACACCTGTTCCTGCGCCCGGAACGTCGAAAGTCGTGAAGGTGGGCGACTGCCGCGCGGATGTCCCCGTAGCGAGAAACAGGCACAGACAGAGCGCGGCCAACAGATCCGGCATCGCTTTCTTCATTTCGACTCTCCTCATCCAACGTCATCGATTATAGCATCAAACCGCCTCCTTCGAGGCGCGCCAGCCCGAATCGCGTGGCCCCGGTGCGCATCGAGGAGTCGGGGCGGCGGCATCGGGAGGAGCAGGCGCGCCCATTACTGACGAGGCGATGTCGGAGAGGCCGTTGGTCGAGTCGCGGCGGGTACGGGTGGTGGGTGGGGTGAGATTCAGCCGGTGAGGGCCGGGGTTACGGGGTCGGCAGGAAGCCGAATCCAGGCCGCTCGCGTCAGGGTCGAATCTAACCATCAACAATGCGAGTGGGTCCTTCCCCCACCGGTAATCTACCCTGTTAGGGCCGCCCTTCATCCCTCTAATGCGCCGCAACCGTCTGCTCCGCCACCACCGGCGGGTGCGCTCCCTCCGGTATCGGCGCCAGCATCTGCTCCTTGCGCATCACCAGCGTGGCGGTATTGAAACTGGCGACTTCGAAACCGTGGCCGTGCGTGATCGCATCGGTCGGACAAGCCTCCACGCAATAGCCGCAAAAAATGCAGCGGTTGTAGTCGATGTTGTACACCTTCGCATAGCGCTCGCCGCCGCTGATGCGCACCCGATCGGTGTTCTCGGCCGCTTCAATATAAATGCAGTTCGAGGGGCACGCCGCCGCGCACAGAAAACACGCCACGCACTTCTCCATGCCGTTCGCGTCGCGTTGCAGAACGTGTACGCCCCGGTAGCGTTCCTCGAGCTTGGCCGGCCCATCCGGATAGTTTTCCGTCACCGTGGGAGACATCATCTCCTTGAAGGTGACACCCATCCCTTTGGCGATTCCGGCAGCCGAACCCAGTATCTCGTCGAGTGTATTGGCCATACGATTTTCGTTCCATCCCCGCTCCCGCCGGGAGCTCAGTTCTTCGACCCTCAACCCGCCTTCCACTCCGGCACGTTTTCGCCCGGACGGAACGGATCCACGCCGGCCCGGCCCGCCACCGCCAAGAATTCCCTCTTGTTGAATCCCTCCAGGCTCCACGCAATCGTCCCATCGCGCTCCACCAGAAACAGCGAAGGCACGTGCGAGATGCCGTAAGCGTTGCTGGCCGGATAGCCGCTCTCCTCCGTATCCAGCAGCATAGGAAAACCGATCCCGAACTCGCCGGCGAACCCCTGGGTGGTCTCCGCGTCGTCCTGCGAAACGCCATAAATCTCCAGCGATCCCGGCGTGCGGCCGCGATGAATCCGCTCCAGAAATGGCAGCGTCATCTGGCAAACTGGACAAGTGGATTTGAAAAACGCCAGCAGCACCGGACCGCCCGGCAGCATCTCGCCGAGTTCCGCGGTCCCCTGCACGTCGCCTTTTTCCAGCCGCGCCAGGCTGAACGCCGGCGCGCGCTGCCCCGCCTGCAACGGCTCATTCTGTCGGGCTGCTCCCATGCTTTACAGTGTACCTTGCCGCGAGCGCTCAGGGCTCTTCCACCTTCAGGAATCGATCCGCCGTCACGTCCGTCAGCTTCTGAACAGCGCCGCGCGGCCAGCGTATCTCGATCGATTTCACCTGCTTCTCCCGGCCCAGCCCGAAGTGCACCCGCTTGTCGCTCGACGACATGAAACCCACGCTGATGGCCACGTGATTGTAAAGCACGAGGCCCGCGGCCGTAGTCAGCTTCACCTTCGCGCCGATGGCGTCCCGATTGCTGCGCTTGCCCGTCAGTTGCAGCACCAGCCAGTGATTCCCGTTGTCCGCCGAGTTGAGCAGGATGCGCGGCGGCTCGTTCAACGACGTCACCACGATATCCGGGAAGCCATCGCTGTTCAAATCGCCGATGGCCGCGCCGCGCTGGTAGCCCGTGCGCAGAAAATCCTTGCCCATTTCGCCCGATACATCGCGAAACTCCTTGCCGCCTATGTTCTCGAATAAGGTGTCGTGCTGGCGCGCGTTCGGCTTGATGTTGTCCACGTCGCCATTCGCGCTGTAAAGATCCAGCCAACCGTCGTTGTCGTAGTCGATGAACGCCGCGCTCCATCCGGAATATGCCGCGCTGAGCTCCGTAAGCTTTACGTTTGGCGAGACGTACCGGAAGAAATCGCCGCCATTCTGAAACAGTTCCCAGGTCTGGCCCATCAGATTGTTTGTGAAGATATCCACGCGGCCGTCGTTATCGTAATCCGCGGCGTCGCTGCCCATTGAGGAGACCGCTTTCGCGGTATCGTCGTAAGCCACGCCGCTCTGCAAGCCCCGCTCCTCGAACGTGCCATCGCCCTTGTTGATAAACAGATGGTTCGCTTCCGTGTCATTGGCGATAAAAACGTCTTGCCATCCATCGTCGTTAAAGTCGGCGATGGAAATGCCCATGCCCTTGCCCGGCGCGCCGCCGAACCCGGATTTCTCGGTTACATCTTCGAACTTGCCGTGGCCCAGGTTGTGATACAGCCTGTGCGGGACGGGCTCGTAAAACAGGCGCGGATCGCAGTAGTATTCAACGCCCGCCGCGCTGCAGCGCTTGTCCGTCGCGGGGCTCCACAGCGTGTAGTTGGAGACCACCAGGTCCAACAGGCCGTCGTTATCGTAGTCGAACCAGGCCGCGCCTACGCTTAGGGTATTGGCGGGCTTGACACCAATGCCCGACTCCTTGGTCACATCGCTGAAGGTGCCGTTGCCGTTGTTGTGGTACAACGTGTTGCGCCCTGCGCCGCAGACGAACAGGTCCTCGTTTCCGTCGTTGTCGTAATCCCCAACGGCTACGCCCAAATTGTAGCCAGCGCCCTCGCCGGAGAGGCCCGCCTTCCGGGTGACGTCTTCAAACGTGCCGTCACCCTTGTTGCGCAGCAGGCAATTGTAAAACGCCGGACCGGTCTTCTTCATTTCTGGCAGCTTCGCGCCGTTGGTAAAGAAGATGTCCATCTTGCCGTCGCTGTCGAAATCGAAGATGGCCACGCCGCCAGCCATGGGCTGCACGAAATACTTGCGCGGAGAGAGGTCGTTCCTGGTGAGGTACGCGAACTTCGATCGCGGGGCGATGTTGGTAAAGTGCGGGCGCTTGGAAACCGGCTGACTGGCGAGAGCTGCATACCAAAGCGCTCCCACCGTCACGGCAACCGGTCCGTAACGCCACCGGATCGCCTTGCGCAGCCGCTTCATTTACGGCTTCGGGCTGCCCGCACCCGAGACGTTCTTGTGCAGCGTCTTGGTGGTCTGGTTGAGTTTTTCGGACGTGCTCTTCTGCAAAGCGAACTCCTTGGCGGCGTCCTCTTTTCGCCCCATGCGCTGGTACGCGGTTGCCAGGGCAAAGTGTACGGTGGGATTATCCGGCGTCAGCTTCTCCGCGGTTTCGAGCGGCGCGGCGGCTTCCGCGGCCTTGCCCACATCGAGCAACGCCCGCCCCAAGCCGTAGTACGCCTCCGCGAAGCTGGTATTCAGCTCCGTGGCCAGTGCGAAGCGGCGGATCGCCTCGGGCAAATCGCCAACCCGGCGCGCCAGTTCGCCCAGATAGTATTCCGAGCCGGCGCTGCGTGGGTCGACCTGCAACTCGGCCGCGAATTCCTTGCGCGCCTCCGCGGCTACTGTGGCCCCCGTCTGCGACATTAGCAGCCCGCCGATGCGGTAGTGTATGCCCGGCTTATGGGGGACCCGCTCCAGCAAAATGCGATACTCCGCGATGGCCTTGCCCAAGTCGCCTTGCTTTTCGAAATTCTCCGCGTTGAGCTGGATCACTAGCGGCGAATCGGGCGCGGCATTCATGAGCTCCTGCGAGTTGCGCAAGCTCAGGTCCGAGAACACATGTACCGCCAGAAACAGGACTTCAGGGTCGTGCGGATAAGCCTGTTCGAGCCAAGCCAGGAAGCTCATAGCGTCTGGCTGCCGGTCGAGCAGCATCGAGCAACGCACTCCCGCGAAGCTCACCCTGCGCTTGACGCCGGGTTCGTTGGCGCTGTCGCGCATGGCCGCGTCGAGCAGCGGCATGGCTTCCGGGCAATGTCCCTGGAGCGCCAGATCCACACCGCGGTCTGCGGAGCTAGGCTGCTGGCAGTTGCCGGCGGCTAGGCTGGCTAAGAGAAATACGGGAACCAAGCGGAGCATGGTGGAAGTGATTCCATTTTAGCCCGTGGCGTGCACTTACTGGATGTCCATCGTCACCGTATTGGCGGCCTGCCCACCCGCTGTAAGCACGACGTTCACCGTGCCCGATCCAACCAGACTTCGCGGCAACAGGACGTTAACCTGATCCAGGCCATAGTAGTATCCCGTCGCGCCGCCGCCTTGCGCCCCTGAATACAGCACCATCCCCTGTGTGTTGCCCACGGCGACGGTGACTTTCGACGCGCCGCCCGCGCCGCGGATGCCTGTTCCGAACAGCTCCAGGACAGCTTGGTCGGTGCTCGATCCCAGATTGATGGGGATGGGTGTGCAACCGCTGCTGTTGCATGAAGCGATGGCGCCTATGAACGTCTGGCTGCCATCCCGATGCGCAATCACCACTTCGGCGGCCGCGACTCCCCCGCCGCTTTCGTCCGCGGTGAAGAGGGCCGGCGCAACCGTAACCAGCGCGACATCGCCATAATCCTGAACACCGCTGCTCGACATCAGATTGATAGTGGCTTCTCCGGTTTGCAAGCCGGCAGGGAGCACGGCATTAACCTGGCTCGGTGTTACGGCGATCAGGCCGATCGGAGCCGTCGTACCGGAGCTATCCGTAATAGTCGCGCTGACGCCACCCAATGTGGTAGGCAGCGGAGCGGGAGGTCCCACCGTTGCCGTGAAGACCGCCGTATCGATATTGGCGGCATACAGGCCGACGATGGAGTCCGCCGTCACCGGCGCGGCGCCGCTGGCCGCCGAGACGGTGGTCACCGTTGTGATCGCGGACGCATTCGTCAGGATATTGGTCGTATCGCTGGCGGCCATCGCCACCACTTGGCCGCCGCCCGTCAAAATCACCTGATTGGTCGCCTGGGATGGCGCATCCGCCCACACATTCACCGCCACGGTGACGGGCGGATAGCTGGTCCCGCCGCTCAGTGTGTCGCTGCGCGTACATGTGTTCGCAGCACAACTCCAGCCCGCGCCGGACATGCTTTGCAATGTCAGCCCGGCCGGGACGGTTTTATTCAAGGTTACGATACCGCTGGTTGCGCCGGCGCCGGCGGCATTGCCGACCATTACCGAATAAGTCGCCCCGGCCTGTCCCAATGTGAAATTGCCGGCATGCGTCTCGGCCAGGCTGAGCACGGGACGGATGCCCTCGGGCGCCAGCAATCGAATCCTGTAATTGGCGCTGTCCGCTATGTACACGTTGCCGGGGCCATCCACTGTCACACCATATGGGTACGAGATTTGGGCGTTAGTGGCTTGGCCTCCGTCGCCTGAATAACCGGCGACGCCATTGCCGGCCACCGTGGTGATGATGCCAGTGGCCGACGCCACTTTCCGGATCGAGCAGTTATACTGGTCCGCGATGTAGAGGTTGCCGGAGCCATCCACAGCCACGCCCGCAGGGCTCTTGAGCTCGGCCTTGGGGGCCGGGCCACCATCGCCCGAATAACCAGCGCTGCCGTTGCCAGCCACCGTGGTGATGATGCCAGTGGCCGCCACCACTTTCCGAATCACATTAGTATTGAGGTCGGCAATGTAAAGGTTGCCGGAGTGATCCACCGCCACGCCCGTAGGTCCACCGAGTTCGGCGTTGACGGCCAAGCCACCATCCCCGGCATAGCCTTCGGCGCCATTGCCGGCCACGATGGTGATGATACCGGTCGCCGCCGATACCTTGCGGATCACGTCGTTATTGGTGTCCGCGATGTAGACGTTGCCGGAGCCGTCCACCGCCACACCTTGCGGGCCGTTGAGCCTAAGGCTAAGCCCTGGATTGCCAGCCACGGTGGTGATGATGCCGGTGGCAGTCGTCACCTTGCGGATCGCGCTATTCCCCGAGTCCGCGATATACAGGTTGCCGGAGCCATCCACCGACACACTTGTAGGGCCGTTGAGTCCGGCTTTGGTAGCCGGGCCGGCGTCGCCCGCATAACCGCCGGTACCATTGCCGGCCACCGTGGTGACGATGCCGGTCGCCGCCGCTACCTTGTCGATCACATTGTTAATGGTGTCTGCAATGAAGAGGTCTCCGGCGCCATCCAGCGCCACGCCAGATGGATACACGAGTGGGGCGTTGGTGGCCTGGACTCCGTTATCCAAGTAATAGGCACTGCCATTCCCGGCGACCGTGATAATGATGCCGGTCGCGGCGGCTACCTTGCGAATCACGAAGTTATAGAAGTCCGCTAGGTAAAGGTTGCCGGCGCCATCTACTGCGACAGCGGAAACACTGTTCAATCGCGCACTGGTGGCCGGGCCGCCATCGCCTGTGTAGCCCGTCGCGCCGCTCCCGGCTACCGTGGTAATGATGCCGGTTGCCGCCGTCACCTTGCGAACCACGTCGCCAGCCACGTCGGCAATGTAGATATCGCCGGAACCATCCACTGCCAGGTTCCCAGCCTCGAACTGCGCTTTGGTAGCTGGCCCACCGTCGCCCGAGTAGCCGGGGATGCCGGTACCAGCCACGGTGGTAATGATGCCGGTGGCTGCCGTTACCTTCCGAACCACGCCGAGGCTGATGACGTAGAGATTGCCGGAACCATCCACCGCCACGCAGAACGGAACAAGCCAGGCGCTGGTGGCTGGGCCTCCCTCGCCCGAGTATGGGTCATTGTCATAGTGGCCTCCCCCAGCCACGGTGGTGATGATGCCCGTCGCCGCGGCAACTTTCCGGACGCGACCAGTGTCCGCAATGTAAAGGTTGCCAAAACCATCCAGCGCCACCCCATCAGGCCGGTCGAGTTCGGCGCTCGCAGCCGGACCGCCGTCGCCGGAAAAGCCCGGAGTACCGGTCCCGGCAAAGGTACTGATGATTCCGGTTGCCGGCGCCACTTTTCGGATTACGTTATTGTTTGTGTCCGCGAGATACACATTCCCCGAGCCATCCACAGCCACGCAGTATGGGTTGATTTGAGCGTTGGCGGCGAAACCGCCATCGCCAGAATAGCCCGCAGACGATGTCCCCGCAATGCGGGTAAGGATTCCCTCGGAATTCATCTGGAACACATAGCCGGAGGCTATGAAATAGACATCGCCATGGGCGCCGGCGGCAACCGAGACCACTGAGCAGAGCGGCACGCTCCGGGCCGGAACGGGCGTCAACGGCACACCGCCTCCCGCCACCGTCGTAATCAAGTATCCCTGCGCCTCGCATAAGGAAGGCAGAGCCACGAGCGCGGCCCCCAAGAGAACAGAATAAATCAGCCGATTCATCATTTGTTCCTTCCTCTGCACTCATTTTAGTCCTATACGCAAATCAACGCCGCTTCAAAGCTTCCAACTCCTCCAGCGTGCGCGGCCAATCCTTGCCCAGCAGGCGCGAAAGGCCCCGGTCGGCCAGCACCCTTCCGCCCGTCTGGCAATTCGCGCAGTAGTTGGTTTCATTATCCGCGTAGCGAATGCGCAGCACTCTCTCGCCGCAGCGCGGACACGGCAGCCCGTAGCGCCCATGCACAGCCATCCCGTCGCGGAACGCGGTCACTTTCTCCGGAAATTTCCGGCGGGCTTCGGCGCGCAGCCGGTCGAGCCACAGCGTCAGCGTGTTCCGCATCGCGACATACAGCCGCGCGGTTTCCGCCTCCGTCAACTTGCGCGTCTGCGCGATGGGCGACAGCCGCGCGGCATGCAGGATCTCGTCCGAGTAAGCGTTGCCGATCCCGCTGAACGTGCGTGGATCGGTGAGCGCCCGCTTCAATGTATGATTCTCGAAAGTCAGCGCCTCGCGGAATGCCGCCAGGTCCGCCGCGAAAACGTCGATGCCGCCGGGGTCGAGCCCACGCAGCCCTTCCTCGCCTCGCACCACGTGCAGCGAGGCCCGACGCTTCGTGCCGGCCTCCGTAAGCGTCAGCGATCCGTGCGCGAAATCGAACGCCGCCAAATTCTGGCGGCCGCCCAATTTCGGCCGCGGGGGACGCCAGTGCAGCCGTCCGGCGATCATCAAATGCAGAACCAGCCAGATATCGCCTTCCACGCCGATCGCGATGCGCTTGCCGATGCGCCGCAGCCCGCACACCACGCGGCCCTCGGCGCTATCGAGCGGCGGTTCCAGCGTCCGCAACAGAAAAGGGTTGCCCAACCGGACGCGCTCCAAGATCCGGCCCATCGCCAGCGGCTCCAGCGCTTCCACGTAAGCCGCGATATCCGGCAGCTCCGGCACTTACTCCTTCCCCAGCCACCGGAGCCGCGCCTCATAATGCCGCCCTTCGCTGGCATAGAAAGTAAGGAAATTCGGCGACTCCAGGATGTTGTTCACCTCCGTCGGATTCCGATGGTTTGTCAGATTATCGACGCCTCCCCGGATGGCAAAGCGGTACTTGCGCAGATGGAAACGCCACTCTAAGTCCAGGTTCAGGTTGAAATAGTCCGGATACCGGTAAGTGTCGGGCGCTCCGATAAGCTGGCCGTTGTCGTGCTGGATGGAAAATGGAAAGCCGGTACGTTCTTCGAGTAAATAAGCCACCGCCCAGTTCTTCCACCAGGTCGGAAGATATCCCCAACTTAGGAATCGATTCGGCGCGTCCCACGGCAGCGGCCCCGAGTTATTCGGCCCCAACAGGATCGTCTGTTCGAGCGACGGGTCCAGCACCTCGTTCGAGTGCGTCCGCGAACGCGTGTAGCTGGCCATCCATTCGTAACGGCCAGCAAGGGCCTGGTGTACGATCGCCTGCGCCGCTTCGTACTGATCGTGCCGCGCATTCGTGAGGGTGAATTGCTGCTCCACATACGATGCGTGGTATGCCGCGGCGATCTCCGGCGGAGCCACGATTGGCGCCGGCAGCGTGTTCAGGTACGCGAATCCGTCGCCGCCGCGCTTCCTGTGCAAGCTCAGTCCGGCGCGCATGTGCCACGGAAACTGATGGTCCAGACCGGCGCTCAGGTTCTGGTAAAGCGGGGCTTTCAAACGATCGGTCGGAAGCGTGTAGTACGACAGCGCATTGGGCAGCAGGAGCCTCCCGTTTGCGTTATATTCGTCCGTGAGCGTGTATTGGTCGAACGGACGGGTGAACAACTGGAGGATGGTCGGATCGTATAGCACCGCATACCCGCCCGATATGCGCGTGTTGGCCGAACCGAACGGCGCATAGGAAAACGCGGCGCGCGGCGAAAACGACCAGCGCCGCAGGATTTCATCCCAATCTTCCCGCACGCCTAGTTCAAAGAACAGGTTCCGCCGCGCCTGCCAGCGGTCCGTCACATAAGAAGACGCAGTCAGCGTGGGACGGCTCAGAAATCCGTCTCCTTCGAACGTCACCGAACGGAGCAGGTCCGAGTGCACGCCGTAAAGATCGTAACCGGTACGCGTGATGCCTTGCGCGTAGTCCACGCGGTCCACATCGGCGCCGATTTTCAGATTGTGCGTGCCCGCGAAATGCCAGGCGGGCAGGAACAGATTCGTCAGGAACTGCCCGCGCCGCGAATGTTCGGTGGAGTCGATGAAGTTGTAACCGGAGTTTCCGACCGGGGTGATAATATATATGCCCGTGCCGAACGGCACCAGCCGCGCCAGCGTGAACGTCTCCGCAAAGCCCACTTCCAGCAGCGTTCCCCGCGCCAGATAGATCTGGTCCTTCAGGGCCAGGAACCAGGTGCGGCCACGTTCGTCGAGCGTGGTGGAAGGCGGCGTGAGCGCGCCCAGGCCGAACTCGCTGGCGCGCTGATAGTTGAATAGGAAGTCGGTGTAAAGAATGTTCGACGGCGTAAGATTCACTTGCGTGTGCAGCATGTTGCTGGCCTGCAAGGTGCTGGTGCTGTTTTCATCCCTGGGCAGGCCTGGAATCACGTTGATGTTGTAGTCCGCATCCAGGTTGTCGGAGAACCAGGCGCGCCCCTTGACCAGCGGTCCCGAGAAATTGAAGCGCGGCGTCCAGTCGCCCAGGTGCAGGCCGTCCTCGGTGTTCACCCCGGGAAAGAAGTTCGTCGCGGAATAGCGGAATTGGTCGTCGCCGGTTTGCGTTTTGATCTGCAGCGTGCCCGCCGATCCCTGACCGTACTCCGGCGAGTAGCGGCCACTCAGATAGTCGAGCGAGCTCACCGCTTCCACGCTGACCGTGGCCGCCAGATTGCCGGTCAACGGATCGCCGATATTGAAACCATCCAGCAGGTAATTCGTCTGGTTCTCGCGTCCGCCGTCGAAGTGCAGCCCGCCTGTGACGTCCTCCACCGTGCCTGGTATCAGCGTCATGGCCTCGCGCAGGCTGTGCGTCGAAGGATAAGGGATGTCCATGATCTGGATGCCGCTGAGCACGCGCTCCGACTGGGTTTGCTCCACGTCCACCGCCTGCGGCGAAGACCTCACGTCCACCGACTGCAGAACCTCCTTGGCATGGTTCAGGATCAGATCGACCTCGCCCATGCCGGCGCGCACGTCCACGGCCAGATTCTTCACCGGCAGATATCCGGCCTGTGCGGCGTCGAAGAAATACGGCCCTTCCGCGAGGAGGCTCAACTTGAACCCGCCAGTGGGGTCCGTAACCGCGTGCCGCTGTTCGCCAGCCTGGTTGCGGACCGTGACTTCGACTCCCGCAATGCCCGCCTCATTTTCGTCTATGGCGCGGCCGGCCACAACGATCTCGGCGGCCTGCAAGGGCAGCAGGGCGAAGCACGCAATCCACCCGAACCGGAAAGTCTTCACCACTGGTCCTCGGCGATAATGTTAGATGCAACCCCCATCTATCAAGGTTAGCCGAAATGGCGGACGCTGACGCAGCGGTCGCGATCGTGCATGCGCAAGGCGCGGCCGATTCGGTGCTACTCATCCGGCGCGCGGCAGCGAGAATTTCAACCGCTTCATCTCGTTGATGGGAAAGCTTCGCGCCCACTCGTTCCATTGAGGCGATTTGGCGAGCTCACGACGCCGCGCCTCGGCTTCGTCGAAATGAAGCTGCAGGTTCAGCCACAAGTGGGCAGGCCGCTGAAGCGCTCGCTCCAGAGCCAGGGCTGTTGGCGGAGTGATTGGCGCCTTCGCGTTGCAAATCTCGCTGATGGTCTTCGGAGTGAGGCCCGTACGGCGGGCAAGGTCTCTTTGCGACCACCCGTAGAAGTCGAGATACTCGATAACCGTTTCGCCGGGATGCGGAACGGTGTCCGGCTTGAAACTGTTTCCGTAAGCGCTATCCATGGGTGTCCTCGATTGCCAATATGCCGATAGACGTGACGGATCTCCACCGCTGTTGTTCATCAGAGCTTTCCAACGACGTAGACCCGCTCACCTTAAACAGCAGCCGATATGGCTGCTTCAAGTCGACTGAAAACGTGCCGGTGCGCTCGCCCTTTAGTCGGCGCCCAAAAATTAGTTCGCATTCTGAGCGGGCCGTACGGTATAGTTCCAGCGGCCAAGCAGTTCGTGGGGAACGAG
>Ga0302324_100014035_pt1 | contig 16183 bp, 15 predicted proteins | sample Palsa_T0_1_FD_201949 | JGI IMG/M metagenome (GOLD analysis project Ga0302324, IMG submission 201949) | Peat permafrost microbial communities from Stordalen Mire near Abisko, Sweden - Palsa_T0_1 | ecosystem: Environmental > Terrestrial > Soil > Palsa > Peat permafrost | place: Sweden: Abisko...
GCTACACGCAATCCCAACTGGACAAAATCGCGCTGCGTCTAAATCAACGTCCGCGAAAAACGTTGGGCTTTCAGACTCCCGCGAGTAAACTGCGCGCAAGTGTTGCGCCGACCCTTTGAACCCGCAGTATTAATCGGAAAAGTGAATTTGACTCATTTCGGGTTATGCGACTTGTGGTGCGCTGCATTTATGGAGTGGAGTTCACATTATTCTCGTGAGGCAGTAGACTTCCGGTTCTGGGCGAATCGTTTGGTGTAGTGAGCCGTCACTTGATAGTGCGCGATTCGCTCGGTTGGCCAGAATGCAGGAGGGAAAATGAACCGTGACGCGAGGCTGATGTCCGGCATCCTTTTGATTACCGTGCCGACAATTCAATACGGCGGCTACTTTTTGCTGCGGCTGTTTAGCGGTCAGATGCCGGAGATGAAACCTTCGCCGCTGCAGACCAGTTTCTTTCGAGCGGGACATGCGCATGCAGGGGTGCTGGTGATTCTCTCGCTTGTCTGCCAGATGTTTGTGGAGCATGCGGCACTGGGGCCGGAATTCGCGTGGCTCGTGCGAATCGGTGTTCCGCTGGCAGCCATTCTGATTCCACTGGGGTTTTTTCTTTCGGTGACGTTCACGCCGGATCGCCCGAATCAATGGATTTGGTCGTTGTATGGGGGAGCGATCGTGCTGGCGATCAGTGTGGTCGTGCTGGGAATCGGTTTGATTCGAGCATAGAGTGAGCACCACACTGGGCGGAAAGCAGAAGCCCAGAAATTCTGCCTTTGGACGTCCGCGCCGGACGCCGAAGAGTTGTTCATCGCCGAAACCCAGGATGAAGCCAGATCTCCAGATCCCCACAGACTCCCCACCTGAAGCAACAATGCGTCTAATAAGTTAACACCTGGATGCCGGGTGTGCCGTTTCGAACAGGTGCCTCTGGCTCTGTTCCATTATGGTTCATGTGGGTTGCTTTTGAACTAAATCTGGGGGGCAGTTCGCTATTGGGCCCGCTCCCGTAAACCTGGCGGACTTTCAATGCATTCAGCCTCACGAGACCGTGTCAACCATGGCGACCTGCCGTTGGTATTGAACGGAGCGGCACGCAAAAGGCTCCCCTTGCGCATCCTGTTTGTACATAGTGATGCCGCGGATGTAGAAAGTTGCGTGCGGGAGCTCAGAAGCGCGCATTTCAAGATCATTACAGACTTAGTTCTAACCCTGGAGCAGTTTGTTAGACATCTGAGGTCAAAATACTATGATTTGGTGATAGCCGAGTACCCAGCCCCTTACTGGCAAGGCACGCAGGCATTGGAAATCCTGCATCTGAGAGATAGGCAGATTCCCTGCATCTTCCTGACCGACACAACGCAAGCGGAAATCGTGGCGGAACTTATTACAGAAGGCGCCGCCGATTGCGTTGGAATGGATCACGTTGGGCACCTTCCTGTAGCCGTTCGTCGAGCCCTCAGTGAGAACAATCTGCGCGAAGAGCAAAATCAAACGGAAAAAAAGCTGCGTCATTCAGAAGCACGCTACCGGGCTCTTGTAGGAAACCTGACCTATGGAATATGTCGCTGCAGCAATAAAGGCGAGTTCCTTGACGTCAATCCGGCGCTCATGACCATGCTTGGTTATGCATCGCGCGAGGAACTCCTGGCAGCGAACCTTGCAACGGACATTCTTTGTGATCCCTCCAAACGAGCGAAGTTACTCGGGTACTCCATCGAGCAGAATGGTGCCGATCCATTGGAAATTGATTGGAAGCGGAAGAATGGCACGACCCTCAAGGTTCGGCTCAGCGGACGCGAGGTCAGCAACGAGGGCGAGATGGCCAGTTACGAGGTCATCGTCGAGGACGTCACCCAACAGCGCAAGCTTGAGGACCATTTGCGTCAACAGGCAGCCAAGGATCCTCTGACCGGACTGGCCAACTACCGCCATCTGGTGGAAACCGTTGACACTGAGATAGAGCGTTCCAAGCGCACGGCGCGTGATTTCGCGCTCTTATTCCTTGACCTGGATGGGTTAAAGCAGATTAATGATCATTTTGGCCACTTAGTTGGCAGTCAGGCGCTTTGCCGTGTGGCCGATGTTTTGTGCATCTGTAGCCGGAAGTTGGATACTCCGGCGCGTTTCGGCGGGGATGAGTTTGCACTTGTGCTACCCGAGACTGGGCAAGTGTCGGCCAACTTAGTAGCCCGGCGCGTTTGCGAGAGTCTTGCGAATGATGGCAGGGAGCCAAAGCTGTCGGTCAGCATCGGCGTTGCCATTTACCCTAAAGATGGCGAAGAACTAGATATCCTTTTGGGCGCGGCGGACGCGGCATTGTACTCAATGAAGGCTAGAACACACGGGAGCCCGAACACGAGCGCCCATAGGGAGCTCCGTCATAAAGCGGCGGCCGGTAGAAGAGGGACGAGGTGAACCAGTTAAGCAAAAATACATTCTAATTAACATCTACCGCACGCCAACGTTCCTGTTGGACCAACGTTGACCAGCGAAGAGGCACTCGTACTGCGGGATCTCGCCGCTGCTGGATATTCGGCGCCCGCGACAAAGAGATCGGGGCGGGCTCGTTCGTTCGATGTTTACGTCGTTTGCCTGAGCACTCACGTTGGCCAGGGCGCGCGAGCGGGCGTCCGATCGAGGCGGAGTTTGCCCCGAGCTGTTAGTAGATTCTAAACTGATCTGTATTGCTTCGCCTTCAATGCAGCGATGGATTTCGATGAAAGTCTCGATCCGAACGTCATGTCATAGGCAGGGAGCGGCCGTATATTTTAAAACTGTTCGAAACGGGACTGAATGGCTCCCCTCTCAGGGGCATCATGACACCATGCTACATAAGAAAGTCGAAAGAACACGGCAACGCGACAGGTGCCAGCGTCAATAACGAAATGGTGAAGCCGTGCATGGCCAGATCAGCAAGATTAGCGGAATTGAATCTAGATACTACGCGAATTCTAGAACAGCCAAGTGTCACCATGCCCGGAACCGTGGACAAAGAAATGAACCCAAAACCTGCGATAATGAGTATCCAGACTTCGGCGGCAAGCACGCCGATTACGAGTTCAGCGAGCTACTTCCAAAATCACACCCGAGTACTTGCGGCGATTCCGCATTCCAAAGTTGAACAGGTGGCAGAGAAGCTCTATCTCGCCTACGAGAACGGCCGAGACGTCTACGTCTTCGGAAATGGTGGAAGCGCGTCCTTGGCTTCGCATCTTGCCTGCGATTTGGGTAAGGGCACGAGCATGGATGGGAACACAAGGAAGCGTTTCCGAGTGATGTCTTTGACCGACAACCTGCCTCTGCTGACAGCCTGGGCGAACGACTCGTCTTACGATCTAGTTTTTGCGGAGCAGATCCGGAACTTTGCGCAGCGCGGCGATATCGCGTTCGCGATTAGCGGCAGCGGGAATTCGCCGAACGTCCTGCTTGGCTTACAGGCTGCGCGGGAGGCCGGTGCGTTCACGATCGGGTTGGGTGGTTTCCAAGGCGGTAAAATGAAGCCGCTTTGCGATTTGAGTGTTGTCATTCCGTCGGATAACATGCAGATCATCGAAGATTTGCATGTCAGTGTTTCGCACGCTCTCTTCACGTTGGTCCACAATCGAATACAGTCGCGAGCCGCGAGTGTTCGCACTGCCGCCGCAGGCGCAGGATAGGGTTTGAAGAAACCATCGCCTCCGTCGGCGCGACATCTTCTAACCGGAGGGGTCGGGTTCCGGCAACTTCAGTATGACCTATCCACCGGAGTCCAAGCCCTGCGGAAGGGCCCCTCGCAAGCTGGCCAAAGGCCAGTATCAAAAGGGCGCCCACGTTGATGTTACATCACAGCCAAACCATGATAGATAAACCGCCGCAATTATGGATTTGGTCGTTGTATGCGGGAGCGTTTGTGCTAGCGATTAGCGTCGTCGTGCTGGGAATCGGTTTGATTCGAGCATAGAGTGAGCACCACACTGGGCGGAAAGCAGAAGCCCAGAAATTCTGCCTTTGGACGTCCGCGCCGGACGCCGAAGAGTTGTTTATGACCAAAACCCAGTACGAAGCTTTTGAAGCTCTCAATCCGTTTTTCGAAGTGGTCATGGAAGGCTTACGCGGACTCGTCGATGGCGATCATTATTTCGATACGATTGCCGAAGACGCATACTTCGAGTACCTCTATCACTTCCCCGGTTGGCCCGTGACAATTCGAAGCCGAGCCAATCTGATCGCCAGCTTCTCCGGATACGGCAAGACGATCAAGCTGCACTCCGGCGACGCACTTGTTGTGCACCGCTCGCAAGATAGTCGCGTCGTAATCCTTGAATACGAAGTACACGGCAAGATTCTTTCGAGTGGCGCCCCCTACGACAACAGGTTCATCTCGGTTGTGACGATTGAGAAAAGAAAGATCGTACATTGGAGAGATTACATGGACTCTCTGGCTGCGTGGACGGCCTTGAATAGCGGCTCCTAGCCGCTTTGGTTCAGCCCGAAATGGAAACAGCGCGCTGATCAGTTATCTAAACCGCTGAAGCGCCAAACGCGCCGTCCCGGCCTTCTATGGTAATGCGATCCGTCATTGATCCCCTCAGGCGACGATGCTCATCTGGGCCTCCGCCGATTTCGTAGGGATCGGCGGAGGCCCTGCTCTCGGGCGAGTTGGTTTCAGCATCGCGGCCACGCGTTTGGCTAACGAAGCCCGCAATCAAGACTTGCAGCTATTGATGGACGGGCGCGGAGGTGGCAGCGTCTTCGATCAGCTTGGCTGTTTCCTTTGGAAAAGCCATGTACGCCGCATGGCAGGATTTCACCTCGATGGTCGTGGCGTGAGCGCGCTTGGCCATCATTCGCTCCTGGTCCGGATTGATCGACCGGTCGGCGGTGGCCACCATGAACCAACTGGGTTTCGACTTCCAAGCCGGAGTGGTAACCGGGGACGAGAACGAGTCGGTGGAAAACAAAACCTGCGACACGGCCATGAACGCGGACTTGGCCTCCGGAAGATCCGCTGCGAAATCGGCATGGAAGGATGGGGGGTCAATGTAGAGGTAGCCATCGGGGGTGGCTTTGATCCCCGTGCCGGCCGGCGGCATGGCTTTCGCGAGGGTGGCCGAGCTTTCCCCAGCGTCCGGCGCGAAAGCGGCGATATAGACGAGCGCCGCGACTTTGGAATCGTTGCCGGCTTCCGTGATGATGGCCCCGCCGTAGCTGTGGCCGACGAGAACCACCGGTCCGTTCTGCTGGTCGATCAAGGCCTTTGTGAACTTGACGTCTGCGGCAAACGAGGTTTCTGGCTCCTGCACCACGGCCACCGTGTACCCGTCCTTCATGAGGATGTCGGCAACCGCCTCCCAGCCGGAGCCATCGGCGAATGCACCGTGGACCAGAACCACATTCTTGATGCCGCTTGGCGCCGCCGCAGCAGCAACTCTACCAGTCCTCTTCAGCAGCAGCATCGTGCCCATCAGCACAGCGGCGAGCGTTACAACCGCATAAAGCTTCTTCATGATTATTTTCCTCTCTCCTCTCCAATTTGAGCTTCGATCAATCATTCAAGTCCGAGGCCTTGCGTTTGCCGGTATAACATAAAACCCGTTAAACATAGCCTCGGGTTCGCCCGGGTTGCAAGTGAACTCGAAACGCAAGGCGCTGCTGATGAGGAGCGAACGATCCTGCATGGTAATCTTAGAAATATTGGGCCGGGCAGATTGGGTGCTGGATGCAATGCGCGGAGCAAATCTGTGGTAGAAAGCCGGGGGCTAAGGGCGGAGAATGAAACGGCCAGCCCGCAGAGGCAGCGATGGCCGACGTGTGGAAGAAGTGGGAAGGACAAACGGTCAATGGAAAATTCCGTCTGGCCGCGTACTTGGGCGGATCCGAGAACGGGGCGGTTTTTCAGGCCGATTACGGCGGTCGAGAGCCTCGCGCAGCCGCTATCAGGCTAGCGTTCCAGGATTCGCCGAACGCAGAAATTTTGCTGCAGTGGTGGCAATTCGCATCCACGTTGTCTCATCCCAACCTGATCCGAATATTTCAGACGGGGCGCTGCCAGATCGGCGACGCGAAGCTTATCTACGTCGCGATGGAGTTCGCTGAAGAGGATTTGTCGCATGTGGTTCCGTACCGGCCGCTGACGAAGGATGAAGCGATCGGGACGCTCACTCCGGCGCTCAATGCGCTTGCGTACCTCAACTCAAAAGGTGTGGTGCACGGCCGGATAAAGCCCGGCAATATTATGGCGATCGGCGACGATTTGAAACTGTCATCCGACGGACTGCACCGCGCGGGTGAACCGGTGGCGGTTCCGGGCGCCTACGATCCACCCGAAGGCACGAGGTCTACTGCTGGAGACGTGTGGTCGCTTGGCATAACGTTGGTCGAGATTTTGACTCAGCGCGTACCGGCTTGGGACCGAAACGGGCAAGGCGACCCTGTTGTGCCGGAAACTTTGCCGGCTCCGCTTCTCGAGATCGCGAGGCACTGCTTGCGCCGCGACCCGGCGCGCCGCTGGACAGTCGCATATATTGCCAATCGCCTCAATCCTCCCGTGGCACCTCTTCCCATGACGGCGGCAAGGGCGGAACGGCCCGTTCAATTGCCCGGTCAGCTCCCCGATCAGTTCGACGTTGCGCCGACGCGAAGGCGCTACTGGATTCCTGCTGTGATTCTCCTTCTGGCGTTATCGGGCTATGTAGGCTTGAAATTACTGAACCGTTCGACGAGAGACGCCGCGCAGAGTTCTGAAGCGGCCGCCACAGCGACCGACACAGCGCCCGCCACGCCCGCACCGGAGCCGCAGCAGCCCGGAAGCGCAATTCCATCAGAAGAAAAACCGACACCGCTAAATGAAAAGCAAAGTTCCGGCACCGCTTCGCAGACTCCTGTGCCTACACCAACGCCACCCGCGGAGATGCCGAAGGCGGCCGGAAACGACGCAGCCAGCAATGTCGTCGTTCAACAAGTCCTGCCCGATGTGCCGCAGAAAGCCAGGGATACCATTCGGGGGACGGTGAGGGTCGGAATCAAGGTGAGTGTTGATCCTTCGGGCGAGGTAACCGATGCGACGATCGATTCGCCGGGGCCGAGCAGCTATTTTGCAAATCTCGCATTGCAGGCCGCGCGGCAATGGAAATTTGCTCCAGCGCACGACGCTTCGAGCATTCGCATCCTGCGTTTTGAATTCACTCCCAATGGAGCGAAGGCCTTTGCCCAACCGTCGAGCCCATGAGTGGTTCTCGCGCATAGCTGCAAGAGCTTCTGGCAGCTGCTCGATTCACGCGCGTAATTTGCAGATCATAGCCGGACGGCGGCGAAGCAATCGAGTGCCGCGTCATTCGGTAAGGTTATAAATCAAGCCGTTGGGATCTTTGACGTAACACCTTGGAAAGTCAGGTTCGTCCTTTATTATTTTGCAGCCTTTTTTCTTCAGGTTCGCTTTGGCTTTCTCGACACTTTTGACCGTCACTTCCAAAACGGGGCCGAGACCCGGACCGCGTTCGATGAACAAATTGATATTTTTTCCGTGGAGGCTGACCATATTTGATGTCTTGTCCGTGATCTTAAAGCCGAGTTCCTTGACGTAGAAGCTGGCGGCCTTCATTGGATCTTCGGCTTGAATCAAAATATCCGTACCAAATGTATTCGACATAGAAACCTCCTGATGCTGCCATCGGTACTAATACATGATCGTTCGTGTCAGATGATGGGGCCAATTTGTCGTGTGATAGTGAGTCCAGAGCCGCTCGTTGACCTGCGGAATAATGACTTGCTCGTCCGGGGTACGAAGCTTATTGATTTCCTCGCGCAGCAGGGCAGTTGCGTAAATGCTGTGCGCGCGTATTTCAACCTCCTGGGTGGAATTCCGCGGAATCAATTGGTACGAATCGATGGCGTGCTCGAGTGCCGGTGAGTAGCTGTTAATGCCTAATATTCGAAGCGCGGTCGGAACGATGTAATCGGGAAAGGTCGTCATCTTGGCGACATCATTCAACTGCACCGGACCGGCCTTTGGATAGGTCGCATAGCAGAACCACAGTCCAAGCTGCGCGAGCTTATAGAACTTGATCTCCTGGCCGTCATACTGGCTTACATCGTTGAAGCGCGGAAACTCTTTCGCCATGCGCTCAACCAGCCCGTTTCCTCCGTCGTAAAGAAGCGGCGGACACGATTTGATGAAATTGTGGAAGCGTCCGTCATATTTCTCAGCGAGCACGGAGCCAACCTGGTGAAGTACCCCCAATTTCTCCTCAAGCATCGGCATTTCAATATTGCCGGCAAAGATTTTCTCAAGCTCGGGTCGAGTCACCGTGGCCAGGAACTTGCCGTCGAGCATGGGAACACCATTGTTCATCGCTCGATTTAGGCAGGCGAACAAAGCATCAGAGTCGAACCAATGTTGCCCTTCGTAGTCCATCTGGAATTTGACGTGAGTCGTGAAGTCGGTAAAAGCCGTGTCAATCGAATTGGCCACTAGAATCAGATCAATCACGTCGTTCGGGTCTGTGGATTTGACGCCCGAAGGTATCGGATAGACCGGCATCGCAAGCTCTTCGTAGCCCATCCACCCGGCGACCTCCACGATCTTGTCGAAATGGGTGGAGACGTCGCGGGAGTGTTCGATCGCGGGGCGAATACTTTCGAGAACGGGGCTGCCGATCGGCTTCGGCCAGCGAAGCGGAGCAGTGCTATCCCGCAAGGCAACGGAGCGAGCAGTTGCAGGAAGTCCACGAAGCGGCGCAAAAAGACTCAACGAAGAAATGACTTTCAGAAAATCACGCCTGCCTGTCATCGTTCCCCCGTTTCTGGAATTTCAATTGTGATCGTGCTTGTCAGACGGCGCGGCAGAAGCCTCTTGAAAATGCAATCATGCGGCCGCGTCAAGCGGCGGATTATATGCTGAATGGACGAAGTCTATTGAATCAAAACCAAGCAGCCGCAAAACTTGCGGATAAGGTGCGCTTGGGAACCGAGAGTGTACGACGGATTCACCGGCTGAGTCCGTGATATAAGGTCTTGTTCCGGTTCAGTGAATCTTCGATCTTGCAAACTACCATGGGTCCAGTCATTCAAGTTGTCGGAGTGCGCAAGACTTACGGCGCGACGGTAGCGGTGGATGAGGTTTCGTTCGAGGTCAAGGACGGCGAGATCTTTGGTTTGATCGGGCCCAATGGCGCGGGGAAAACCACCACGATGGAGTGCATCGAAGGCCTGCGCAAGCCCGACCGGGGCAGCATCTCCGTTCTGGGTCTTGATCCCTTTCGCGACGTCTACAAGCTGCAGGACCGCATCGGGGTGCAGCTCCAGCAGGCGCAACTGCAGAAGCGGATCAAAGTGTGGGAGGCGGCCGACCTCTGGGCTTCGCTCTACCAGAAAAAGGCGATAGACGCCGAACGCCTGCTCAAGCAGCTCGGCCTTACTGAGAAGAGGGACGCCTGGTTCATGAACCTCTCCGGCGGCCAGAAGCAGCGGCTGTTCATTGCGCTGGCGCTGATCAACGATCCGGAGGTGGTGTTTCTCGACGAGTTGACGACGGGGCTGGACCCGCAGTCGCGGCGGGCGATCTGGGAATTGGTGCGCGGCATCCGCGAGCGCGGGAAGACGGTTTTCTTGACGACTCATCTCATGGAAGAGGCCGAACGATTGTGCGATCGTGTAGCCATCATCGAGCACGGACGCATTATCGACATAGACAGGCCGGAGAACCTCGTCAAGCGGCACTGCCCTGAGCGAACCGTTATTCTTGCCACCGACGATCCAGCCGCGGAAGAGCGATTTCGAGCGATTCCGCGAGTCGAAGCGGTGAACCGCAGCGACTCGCAGTTCACAATTCGCGGACGGAACGACGATCTCGTGACCGAGGTGATTCATTGCCTGTCCGAGAACCGGATCCGGGTGACGGATTTCCGCACGATTCTTCCGAACCTCGAGGATGTCTTTCTCAAACTGACTGGCCATTCGATTCGAGACTAGGCGCGAAAATGATGCTACGCGGACTGTGGAAACTGACTTGGATCGAGCTCAAGATATTCCTGCGCGAGCCGCTCGGGGCGGTCGGGACGATCGTTGTCCCCGTTTTGGTGTTCCTCGTCGTGGGTCGATTACTCGGCCGCGGACTCGCGCCAAGCGCACTCGCCGCCAACACTTTTATCGGCGTGGGTCTACCGGTCCTCGCGTCGGTGCTGATCGCCGTCAGCTCTGTGCTGTCGCTGGTCACGATCATTTCGATCTATCGCGAGGGGGGCATTCTCAAACGGCTACGCGCCACTCCGCTGCGTCCCCAGACGATCCTTAGCGCGCATGTGGTCGTGAAACTGCTGCTCACCGCTGCCACACTCGGCTTGATGCTGCTGGCAGGCAAACGGTATTACCCGGTTTGCGTTCATGCTCCGTTGTTCGGGTTTACGATCGCGCTGCTGATCAGCACCTGGAGCGTCCTGTCGATCGGATTTCTCATCGCCAGCATCGTTCCGACCGCGCGATTTGCGCAGCCCATCGGCGCGTTTATCATGTACCCGATGATCGCTTTCTCGGGACTCTTCGTGCCGGTTGTATTGTTGCCGCCGGCGATGCGCGCGGTGGCCAGAGTTTTGCCGCTGACCTATGCGGTGTCGCTGCTCGAAGGGATCTGGAAGGGCGACGCGTGGTCGTCGCACCTGGGAGATGTAGCGGCGTTGGTCGTGGTGTTTGTGATTTGCACGGCGATCTCGGCGAAGGTGTTTCGCTGGGAGTAGCAAAGACTTCTCGAAGCGCTCTTCAACGCGACATGAGTCAGGTCGTTACAGCATGCAACTTTCCGGTCAAGTTTTTGAGTGTTGAGCCGAGTCTTGCAGTGAACTGTCGTTGCGGTAAAATGCCGAATGCAACGGTCCGGTTTCGCCCGTGAGTGACCCAATATGACAAATCTTCAGCGCGATGTGCGGTACGCGGGGCGGATGGTAGCCAAGACGCCCGGGCTTTCGGCGATCATCGTTCTCACCCTGGCGCTGGGAATTGGAGCCACCACAGTCGTCTTCAGCATCGCCAATACCCTGATGCTGCAGCCGCTGCCGGTTCCGCACGCTTCCCGGATCGTGGCGATCGGCTATCAGCAGAAAGGAAATCCGCTCGGCCTGGGAAGTCTCTCCTATGTGGAGCTGGGTGATTTCCAGTCGCAGTCCGGCGACGTTTTCGCCGCCCTACTCGGAAACATCGGCAGGATGTCCGGCTTCGGTCTGGATGGTCATCAGGCCGATCAAGTGCTGTCGAACTATGTGACCGGGAATTTCTTCACCGGGCTGGGTGTCAAGCCGGCGCTCGGTCGTTTGTTCGCTCCCGGCGAAGGCGAGCAAATCGGCGCGCCCCGCGCAGCGGTCCTCAGCTACGCGTTTTGGAAATCGCATCTGGGCGGCGATCCCAGCGTGATCGGCCGGGAAGCGCTCGTCAATGGAAGACCGACCGAGATCGTCGGCATCGCACCCAAAGGATTTCACGGCGCATTCCCTGCGCTGGTTGACGTCCAGCTGTATCTTCCGCTCAGCATTGTGGCCGAGGATCAGGCCGCCACTCCCGGCGCTTACCAGAATGGAAACTTATTCACCAATCGGACAGACCGCGAACTCACCGTGCTCGGCATGTTGAACCCCGGCTTCACCGTGGCCCAAGCGCAAAGCGCGGCTCGCCTGGTCCAGGCGCGCCTCGCCAGCCAATATTCCAAAGACGAGAAGGGACTGGCAATCGAGGCCCTCTCCGCACCTAGCGGCGTTCCGGAAAGCGGCATTTTGCGTTTGATCGCGGTCCTCTTCGTCGGCCTTTCGGGCATGGTTCTGCTTCTCGCCTGCATGAATGTGGCGAACATTCTCATGGCCCGCGCGACGACCCGGCGGCAGGAGATGGCCATCCGTTCGGCGCTGGGCGCGCCGCGCTCGTGGTTGATCCGCCAGATGCTTACCGAGCCTGTGCTGCTCGCGCTCGTGGGCGCCGCCGCCGGCGTGATTGCCGCTCGTTGGACTATGTCCGCCATCTTCGCCTTGCCCGCCTGGGCGAGGCAGAGAGCCGACTTCGTCATCCTCAATTTTAATTTCGATTGGCGCGTATTCCTGATCGCCTTTGGCGGCGCGATTCTGGGCGCAATCGCCGCCGGCATATGGCCCGCCATTCGCGCCGGGCGGGCGGATCTGAATCTGGTGCTGCACGAGGGCACGCGCACTGGTACGGGTGGCGCCGAGCGCCGTCACACGCGCAACATCCTTGTTATCGCGCAGGTGGCGGGCTCGCTTGCGCTACTGATTGCCGCGGGCTTTTTCGTCCAGACGTTGCGCCGGGCCCAGCATGCCTATCTGGGCTTCGATTCCACCCATCTTGTTATCTGCACCATGGACCCGCACGAAATTGGCTACGATCGCACGCGCACGACGCAATTTTATCGAGAGTTGAAGACTCGCGTCGGCGCCCTGCCCGGCGTGCAATCGGTTAGCACTTCGTTTGGATTTCCTTTTCTCGGAATCGAGTACGGCACTGGCGTTTTCGTCGAGAACCGCGTCATTCCTCCAGGCCAGCAGCCTCCCTACATATTTCACAACGTGGTGAGCCCGGAGTATTTCTTCAATTTGCGCATACCGCTGCTTCAAGGGCGGGCCTTCACGGAATCTGACGACGATCACGCCCCTCTCGTCGCGGTCATCAATCAAACCATGGCGCGCGAGCTCTGGCCGGGCGAGAATCCCATCGGAAAACGATTCCGGACGGAGAAGGAATCCAGTCCGCTCATTGAGGTTGTCGGCCTGGTGCCCGATGGAAAGTATCAGAATATCCTGGAGGACCCGCAGCCCTGGTTCTACCTTCCGCTGCTCCAGGAATTTCAGTCGCTTCGCGCGATTGTAGTTCGTTCCGCCGTGCCACCGCAAAACTTTATCGCTGACGTCGAGCGCGAGATCCGCGCACTGGCCCCGGGCTTGCCGCTCTTCAACAGCGCCACTGGGGAGCAGGTACTCGAACAAAGCCAGTTCATTTTGCGGCTGGGTGTGCTCCTGGCTGGAGGCATGGGCCTGCTGGGTTTGTTCATCGCGGTGGTGGGCGTCTATGGAGTTGTATCGTACGCTGCCGCGCAGCGTACGCGCGAAGTCGGCATCCGCATCGCGCTGGGCGCGACACCCACGGACGTGCTGAAGCTGATTCTGCGCGACGGATTACGCCTAATCGGGACGGGGCTAATGGCGGGAGTGCTTTTCGGCTGGCTGATGACGCGCGGAATCAGCCGAGTCTTTCATGGTGAAACGGGTGCGATCGCGTTCGCGGTGGGCATCGTGCTGCTTGCCGCCACGGGATTTGTGGCGTGTTACGTCCCTGCGCGACGGGCCATGCGGCTGAATCCGATGACGGCGCTCCGGCACGAGTAACGGCCGGCGAGGTCAGACCTTTTTCTGATTGGCGGGTGGCACACCCAAACGTTGAATTGGATTCTTATCGTGTTTTGGCGGGCAATAAGGTGTGTTCAAGGCCTTTTGATTTCCTGTGGGCGTTACTGGCGCTGGAGAGTCCCGGCGAAGCCCTGCTTGTCGCACTTTCCGCCCTTGACGAAGGCGGATTGGATTACTAGTCCCGCCTCCTCCGGACTGGTGTAGACGGCGATAACTGTCAATTCCGATTCATCGTTCATCTCGAAGTTCAGGTGAGCGCGATCTCCTTGCATGTTGTTTGCGTAGGGATTCGTATCAGATGCGCCGTGAGTAAAACACGCTGAGCCTGATACGTTGATAGTGCCGCTGAGCGGCAGATATATGAAAGGCGCACCAACTTTTTTTTCGTGCGTGAGGAACTCGCCGCCTTGCGCGGCGGTGATGGTGAAATTGAGCCGCGCGGTCATGGGGCCGTTATAGCCGGGCGGAGGCGGCGCCGACGGATATGACATCGTCACCGGGCCGTGAAATGTTCCGGTCAGCGGAGCCAAAAGCGTGGCTGTGAAGGTTCCCTCCTGATCGAACGCACATCCATGAGATGTGGGGGTCGTGAACTTGTAAGTTCCGGCCCAGCTCGTCGATCCCGCATCCGGCACCCTGCCGCTGACCGCCAACTGGAGAGTATTTCTGGAGCTTATCGTCCGCATGGTGAAGTTGCCGTCAGGATCTATTTCGCCACTCATTTCCTGGTTGCCGCCAATGCCGTCCCGGGGAGACGCCGGACACACGACAAAATTGTCACCGGCCGCGATGATCTGTTTGCCGTTCACGTGAATCGCCATCGAGAGCAGTGGATACAGCGTGCGTTCGCGGTTTCCGGTGAGTTGCCAGTTGCCGTTGAGCGGGGAAGGTGCAGCAGATTGCGATGCCGGCTTGTCCTGGCTGGGGATTTCTCGCTGGGCCAGGGCTGGAAGTGCGGATAGCAGCAGCATTAGGCAAAACGCAGTGGGTCGCACAGTGGGTCGCACAGTGGAGCGATGATAGCAAGTCACGGCACAAAGTTGAAGGTCGCAGCGAACGGGCGGGTGGCATCATCACAATTCAGAGCCCCGAGGCTCCCGCCTCTAGGATCTCCGCGACTTTATATCCAAGTGCGAAAGTGAATTCGTTTTCTCGATTGTAGTATTGGTTCCCGCCATGGTTCAGCTATCCCGAGTTCCGGACCTTCCAGCGCAGCGCGAAGCGATGAGAAAGCTCGATTTTCTCGTCGGAAAATGGGCTGAGGAGGCGCAACTACTGCGTGGGCCCTCTGAGATGGTGGAATTGCAACAAACCGAGGAAGCGCAGTACAAACTCGACGGCCTGATCGTTGTGATCGAGGGAGTTGGGCGGGCACGATCGGGTGGCCAACCTGTTCTGCAGACTTTTGGGATAGTCTCCTACGACGACGAGAGCGAAACGTATCGCCTGCGGGCATTCAACGACGGCCGTTTTCTTGAAACCCAACTGAAATTGTTGGAAAAAGGTTAAGGGGATGACTTGGGGCTTTGTGGTGTTGCGTCGACCGGATGAGCCGGCCCGACTTATCAGGCACTTGCCCGAGTACAGATGTGCCGAGACTGGACTAACGGCCTCCGTGATAGACTTCGCCGATCGATACACAGAACGAAATCGAAGTGGTGGGCTAGGCCGCAACGGGGCTGGAAGGAATCATCGTGAGCGCCAGCTTAGTGAATTTCTCCTCAGTCTTGGCTCTGGTCGTAATTCCCGGCACGGTGATTTGGACATATGTTGGTGGCGGAGTTGTCCTTGCGATCGGGCTGGTCACGGTTTTTCTTCGCGGTGACTGGCAAAAGGCGCGAGGACTCGACAAGCTGATTCTGTTCGGGCCGCTTTTCTACGCTGCACCCATCGCGGCCTTCGGCACCGAACATTTCACGATTACGCAGGACATCGCGTCGATGGTACCGGCGTGGATTCCATGGCATCTGTTTTGGGCGTACTTCGTTGGCACTTGCTTTATCGCAGCCGGGCTGAGCCTGGTCACGAGGATTCAGGCGCGCCTCTCGGCGAGTTTGCTCGCATTGACGTTTTTCCTTTTCGTAGTGCTGATGGACGTCCCCGCTTGGGTGCAAAGTCCGCGGGATCGGTTCGCGACGGCGCTCATGCTGCGGGAACTATCCTTCAGCGGCGGCGCTCTGGCGCTGGCAGCCAGCCTCACCGGGCAGTGGCGCGAGCGCGGTACGCACATTCTCGCAACGATCGCGCGATACTTCATTGCAATTCCCGTGCTGTTTTACAGCTTCGAGCAATTCAGGCATGGCGATCACGTTCCCGGCATCCCGCTGGAAATGGTGACTCCCCAATATGTCTTCGGACACGGCATTTGGACGTACCTGACGGCCGTCATTTATGTAGTCGCGGGTTTTCCGCTGCTGCTTGGCAAGAAAACTCGCGCAGCAGCGACGTTGGTGGGCTTGACCGTGCTCTTCGGGGTATTCGTCGTCTACGTGCCGATCGGAGTCGTGGAACGCACAAGCCTCGAGGGCATTAATTATGTGGCGGACACGCTGATGTATTGCGGCGCCATTCTTCTGCTCGCGGGCGCCATGCCGCGCGAAGCGTAACGGCGGGAATCATCCGCCAGCGAAATGCCCGATTAGCGCTGCCAGCTCAACCAAGAACTACGACCGAATGTACGATTGCGCGGGTGGTCTCAATGGGTCGATGCAACACCATCTAATATAAAACTTCTGTTCAAAGGTGGTGTGTATGATCCAAGCGAGACGGGTGGCGCTTTCTGCGGCGCAGCGGACCGAGCTATGGAGCCGTTG
>Ga0302324_100014036_pt1 | contig 16183 bp, 20 predicted proteins | sample Palsa_T0_1_FD_201949 | JGI IMG/M metagenome (GOLD analysis project Ga0302324, IMG submission 201949) | Peat permafrost microbial communities from Stordalen Mire near Abisko, Sweden - Palsa_T0_1 | ecosystem: Environmental > Terrestrial > Soil > Palsa > Peat permafrost | place: Sweden: Abisko...
GCCGACCTACGGCGCTAAATTTTTAGCCGTCCGACCCGCCCGTACCGGAATTGTGCCGAGCTGGGATTGGGTGTGACGGAGTTGTGCCGTGTTGTGGCTGGAATAAAGGTTGGCAAGCGCTGCAAGTCGTTGATTTAAAGTACCCTTAATACCCCGGTACCCGGCTCATAACCCGAAGGTCGCAGGTTCAAATCCTGCCCCCGCTACCAGCCGAACCTGCGGCTGCCGCCATAGGGGTACCCAGTAAGGCGGCGCGGTAAAGCGCAAGGTGCGCTACCAGGTGCTTAGCCCCCGTGGCCGGCCTCAGGACAATGCGTTCTCCCAGCAACCGGCGCACCGCCACTCGGCCGCGCCCCGCTTCCCCCCGATTACCTTGCAGCCCCTTGGCTATCTGATCCCGGTACTGCTTAGCGGCGGCGGGCAGGGCATGCAGGATTTTCTCGGTGCGCTTGGCCTCGGGCTGTGCAGACAGAAGTGCGGCCCGCTTTCCCTCGACCTTCTCGATGATCGCCATAAGCTCGTCCGCAGCCATATCAGGGTCTCCGGTCTTGAGCCGTTCTTGTAGGCGTGCGATTCGGCGGTCCAGTTCTGCCACGGCGGCAGGGCGCTTGGCCTGCTCGGTCTTGGCTTCGGACAATTTCTCGGCGTAGTACCGGCGCATCTCTACGACCATTTCATCGATCATGGCGGGTGCCAGCAGTTCGTCGATGATCGGGCGGAGGATCACGCGCTCAGCTACATCTCGGCGAACGCGGATTTCATTTCGGCATGCCTTACCGTCAACAACGCTTCCGCAGCGGTAGTGTGTCGAGCTATCCATGACGAAATGCGCTTCGCACTCTGAGCACCGAAGTAGGCCACTCAGCATGTACACAGCACGGCCGCCGCTCTGTAGCCGCCTGTCCTTTGGTTTGCCGTTATTGGCACTCAGGCGCAACTGAACCAATTTCCACGTTGCATCCTTGACGACGGCGAGCTCAGGCGCGTTGCCAACATGGCCGAGCCGTTCTTCCGCCTTGCGAAGCTTCATAACGCGGCCGTGGTCAGTCTTGACCCACTCAGAGCGAAACCAATAGTGCGTGCCGCTGTATAGCGGGTTACGCAGCATCTGCCATATGGCGGACCTGGCCCAGCCCTTGCAGCGACGCACCTTGCGTTTCCACACCGAGCCGGGGGAGGGCACCTCGCGCTGATTCAGATCACCTGCAATGGTTTGCGGGCTAGCACCTAGCGCGTAGCGCTCGAATATCTCTCGCACGATTTTGGCCTGCCCAGCGTCTATTGCCAGCCGCGACCCAACACGCTTTGGTCTACCGTAGGCATCCTTTTCAGTAGCACTGGTAACTTCCACGAGCTTGTAGCCGTACACGCGGCCGCCACACCAGTAACCTTTAGCGTACTGATCTCCCAGACCGCGCACAGTGTCCTCGCGCAGGGTCTCGCTGTAGTTTTCATCGATAAGACTATTCAGACCGCGCGTCAGCTTACGGGTCTTAAGCGAACCGGAGGCTGTATCGTAGCCGTCGCACGTGATTAGCCTTGCACCATGAAACTCTAACTGTCGAATTGCGCGCTCGACCTCCACGCTATCGCGCCCGAGACGGCTTTGCTTCCACAGTAATAGTGTGTCGAACTCCTTGTTATTGGCGTCCGTGAGCATGCGCTTGTATGCGGGGCGGTCATGTCGCGAGCCGCTAATGCCGTCGTCCCTATAGACATCGCCAACTGTTAGGCCGAGTTGCTTGGCTTTGGCGGTGCATTCGCGCACTTGTTGGTCGCAAGAATTAACCTGCTCTCCAGTGCTGGCGCGAGCGTAGATTGCGGCTTTCATCCTGCCTACCCCTCTCCGCGGAAGGTGTCCATTCGACGCCACGTCTCGGTACCCGGAATGCGTACCTCCCAGAACCTCCAGCCGTTGACCATGTAGCCCGTAATCGAGAAAGCGGCTCCAGAGGGCGAATCAAAGTGCTCGCCGTTCAGGAGTAGGGCGCCCCCATCGACCCGTGCGCTGATCAGCCGGCCATGGTGCTTAGAACGAAACTCGGAACCCGCAGGGAATCGGGTGCCCTTAACAACCCAGTCGCCGGTTGCCAGGGGCGCCTGCTTGGCAGGTTGCGGGTTCATCGCGGGCAATTTGAGCAAGTTCCGGAGCACATCGTTATAGGTGACAACTTCCGTCTCCCTTTTGGCCATGAGGGCCTTTAGCACTTCGAAATCCACATCAATTGGATGCACGGTAGTGGCTCCACAACTATAAGCACTATTTGTACTATAGTACATAACTACTGAAACTGCAAGTCTAGCAACCAGTGCCCGCTCGTCACCGCACGGCTTTACCCCAGCAGTCTCTGCGGACCCTTCTCGTAGATTCGCCTCAGTGCCTTAATCGTCGGATCTTCGTCATCAGTCGGTAGTGCCTGCCGTGGCGAAATCGAGGCCGAATGCGGAGGCCCGAACTGCGTTGTCCTCGCATCCGGTGTGGGCTGCCGCGCGAAAGCGCCTGCTCCCGTGTCGGCCATTTCATTTGTGTTCGCGGCATTGCGCGATTGCGGAGGCACCGAGACTTTGCGCAGCCACGCCTGATCAGGCGTTTCGAACTGCGGCCCATCGGCCTGCGCCTCAAGAATTGCAGTGGTCGCATCTGCGCCAACGCCGTTAGCGGCCTTGTCAATGCGAAAGGCCCCGGCCTTGGCCAGACCATTAGCGATGGATTTGGCCAACCGCCTCGTATAACTAGCGTAGTCAGCCCTGGCTGCCTTGGCCACGATTGTCCCAGCTCTGTTCGCAGTCAATTTAATCGGCGGTGTCGATTTGCAGAGTGCCAATGTCCCGCTGGGGCCGCGTCGCAACGCCTTCTTAATTTCTAATGCCGCCGTGCTACGGCCACAATAATTATCGTCCATATGTCACCTCATGATTGGCAAATATTGAAAATGGAAATAGGCGCCCGCCACCACGGCGCTCCGGTAATGGGTAAAGCGGAGCGCCATGCGCGAGCTCTCGGACAGCAGACCGAGCGGCCGTCGCGGAGTGTTCTGGCCTCTAGATGTCAGAAGGCCAAGGCTGATTAGGCCCAATCCCACGGTTGTTCGGGGTTGATTTCTCACGCGGCACTCGCCGAATAATCCGCGGCCGAGGTAAGGTACTGAAACCGTCGGCAAATCATTAATGACCCTCCCGAGTGATATCCCTAGCAATAACGCCTGGTCGCTTCGCCAGCGCAACGGCTGCCGCTGCCGCTTTCTGTTTGTCGGCACTGAGTTGCTTATTCAAGAATCCCAAGAAAGCAGTTGGTCCGCCGGCTTTGATCAACGGCGCTATTCCGTATCGAATGCTATCTACGCAATGATTATTTTTGTCGAGGATGTCTGGCAGCACATCGCCGGTGAGCCTGTCGACTTTGTAAGAGTAGAGTCGCATTTCGTCGATGGTGTGTGTGCACGACGGATGTATTACGATCTTGGCGAACGCACGCATTCTCGCGATGCTGTCTTCGACAGAGTCTGGCCATTTATCAACGCTGACGACATTCGGGAATCCGTGAGCCTTCAGGTAGGACACCGTTTCAGGCCGCGAGCTATCAACTCTCACCGTGTACTTGCGCGCATTTGGGACCTCATCGAGCAACGCCGGCAGCCGGTCTATATCGACATGCAAGCCCCACGCTTCGCGTTCGACGTACAACTTATTTTCAAAGACCCAGCACTTTGTCAGCACCGAGGGGTCTGCGGAGAATCCCAAATCTAAACCGTGATACGGGCCGTCCCACCCTTCGGTTGGCGTAAAGTCCTCAATGGCATACTTTCCTTTGAAAATCTGCGCATCGCTGATCGTGCGGCACTGGCCCAACCAGACCCATCTATATGCGTCGTCATCGACGCGCTGCATGTACGCCCGCTCGCCTTCGAGCGATGCGGGGAACCAAGGATTATCGACATACGTTACGTGCACATGGCGTACATCGTCACGCTCGCCGTCAACGAATTGCTGCACGGGCGCATCGGAACTATCCGGATTGCATGACAGCCATAGCTCTGAGTCTAGTGCGCGTATCGTCGGTGCCAACACTTGCAGAGATGGTGCGGAAATGCTTTCGGCTTCTTCAACCCAAACGAGGGCGATGTTTTCGAGACTCTTTAACGTGCTGATGTTTGCCCACAAGCCGGCGAATATGATTTCGCTACCCGTAACGGTGCAAGTGATCTCGCGATCATTGACATCGAAAAACGGCATGAGCCCGAGCGCGTCGATAGTATCGACCAGCAAGTGATGGACTGACTCACGCAGGCTGCGCATCATTTCTCGGCAGCACAGCACGCGCATTCGGCGCGATACGACATTCAGAATAACGGCGCGGGCAAAGCTGTGACTCTTTGCGCTGCCACGGCCGCCGCTGGCGCAACGGTACCGGCTATGCACACTCGGATGCAGTAGGTCCAACAGCTTCGGCGGAAACTCGACTCGCTGCACATCGGTGGGCGTTGGGTACTCGTGCGGTATTACCGCCAGCACGCGTCCATTCCAATTTCTACTTACCTTTGCCAGGCGCGCGGCGAATCGTGCGGGCGGCTCGTCTATGCCAGCCCAAAGCACAAGAGGGCCAGACCGGGCGCGCGCATGTAGCGCAATCACGTTCTGCGCAGCGCGCACCACGCTGGCCGGCGATGGCGTTGACAGAGACATTACGCTGGCTCGCTTGTCAGCAGTTCATGGATTAATGCGTCCGCTTCACGGTCGAGCGCCACGGCAGCCGCATCGGCTTGTAGCTTGATCGTCCACGGGTCTTTTGACCCGCGCCAATAATCTGGATGCGCTGGGCGTGTAATGTGCAGAAAATCGTACTCAGCACTGCCTCTAAATAAACCGACCCCGCACTGCTGGGCCAGCTTGTCCGCCGCCCGCGCCATGACAAAAACTCGCCGATGCACTTCCCGAAAAGCCTCTTCCTTCTCACGAAAGTCTGTCGCAAGCGCGGCCAATTCATCTTCATAAAAGACGGGATGCGCCAGTTGTTTTATCGGCGCGTATAGCTCCTGCTCCTGTCGCGTCAGGTCGGCGACTTCAGTACTAAAGCGTCGATGCGCGATGTCGGCAGCACGCGCTATCGGTACCCACTGTGCCGCATCCTTTTCGGCAGCAGCCAAGTCGCGCTTTCGGTCCTCTAGATCTGGTGCAGGTGCGCCGTCCAGTAGCGCTGCGGCAACTCCCGCGTCCACGTCGGCGCGCAAGGCCGCCACCTTTGCAGCGGCTGCATCCGCCGCCCGAGTATGGCGCTGCATCTCTCCCGCTTTCTGGAGCACGGCCAACCGTTCCTTGGCTTTCTCAAGGTACGCACGCCGTGCGGCGTCGAATGCTGTGCGATTTGGCGTCACGTCGGGCGCTGCGGGCTTTCTGTTAAAAATTGATAAGGCCATCGTGTTACTCCTCCTGTAATTCGCGAATTGCCACGGCACTGTTAATGGCGTCGCGGTCGGATGTGATAAGGCCTGCCGGCGGCGCGCCCTGCAGTGCTGCCAGCTGCTGGCGTAAGTATTGAAGCTCGCGAAGCTCCTCGGCCATCTTTGCCATGCGTGCGTTCATGTCGGCAGCCCACGTCAGTGCCTTGCCCGACTCCATGTCGAGCTTTCGCTTGCGCATTTCCCAATAGACCTCTCGCCCCTCACGTCGCCATTCGTCATAAGTGTTGGGCGCATTGGTCAGGTCTAGTGGTATCAATTCGCCGGCAATGGACTTCTTTACGGCAGCGGCAACCTTATCGGCACGCGCAATCTTTCTACGCTGCGCGCCGGAAAGACGAGGCTTTGATTTCACGCCTAATGTCATAGCGCCGGCTCCGCGTACGTCGATAAAAGGCCCAGCCGGGCCAATAAGTTAGGCAGTGCCCCACCCTGGGGGGCGCACAGCGATGCAGATGCGGGATTTCCACGCAGTAATAGTGATGCAACTGCGCCAAAGCGGGCACGCGCTTTGTACAGGTCTGTTGGCGGAGCTGAAAATGCAGGGCTTTGCTGCAAAACCCCTATTACCTGGTGGCCAGCTGGCCAACGTGGCCAACTGCAAAAACCGTACTGTAAAAGTGCATGGCCCTTTACCCGAAATGGTTTTGCCTGCTGGCCAGCATGGCCACGTTGGCCACCTCTGGTGCCAGTCACTTGCGTTCTCCGGTGCGCGCCTCGCCAGTGCGCCAGTTGATGTCCTGATGCAGTGCCTCTTGGAACGCTAGCCGGCTGTCCCGTAAGGATGGGAAGGTATAGCGTCTCCTGCGACGCCCATGGATCAGAACGCGGCTATCTTTGAGCTTTGGACAGAGCCTCTTGAGCTGTACACCGATAATGGTTTCAATCGATTTCTTTGTGTGGGCACTTGCCAGGCGCTCTGATATGGTCAGCTGCACCTCGTCCCTGTCGATAGTACGCGTCCATTTGATATCGTCATCACGCAGTCTGCCGAGACACAGTCGCTCGAAATACCAGCCGGTAGTCTCGTCGAAGGAAAGCTTCTTCTGCACGAACAGTGCTGGTGTACTCGGGTATTTGCGCGGGTCGAAGCGAGTAATATTGCGATGCTGAAGGTCGTACAGCATGGCCTCGTAACCTCCGTTTTCTAGCTCGTTGGCAATGGCGGCAAAGTAGGCGTGGTCGCCATGTCGTGCTTCGCTGACTTTGAATACCGCGTAACGCCTGGAGTCGGTATCCGCAGGCACTACCCATTTTTCGTTCGAAGCAATTGCGATTTTGCTGTAATTGGGCAAGGTGTAGGCGTTGACGAACTTCGGTTCGATAACCCGCGTCGGTTCCGTGACCATCGCCTTTAACTTGCCGAGTGATGCCTTGTCGCCGGCAAAGAACGCCTCGTCGGCGAATATGAAGATTTTGTCCTTCAGATGGTCGTTAAAGTTGCCGACTAATAGATGCTGACTGTCCAGATGCATCCCATGACGGCCAAACAGCTTGACGATGGCATTTAACAATATCCCCTTGCCGACACCTTCGCCGCCGAGGAGCGCGAGGGCAACTTCTGGCCTTCGGTCTGGCTTCTGTACGCAGAACGCGAGCCAGTCGAGGATGTAGGCGGCGTGTATTTCATTGCCCGCTGCAACTACTTCGAGCAGATGGGCTTGCAGTTTTGCCCACCGATGTTCCGCGTCAGGTTTATGCGGAAGGACGCCCCATCGCTGCCACAGGTTATAGTCGCCAGTTGCAGAGTCAAACCCCGGTTCTGCACCTGGCAGTAGTGTAAGACGGCGGACTTTGCGACGCAGTGGGTCATGCAGCCACACGGGGAACTTGGGTTTCTGGCAAATGTTGCCTTTTGAGTCTTTGTACTCGTAGAACTGGTTTGAGTACTCAAGCTCTACATCATGCACGCGCGATAGAGATACCTTCTCCGTGCCGGGAAAATCCGGATCTTCGCTGAGGGATAGAACAGTAGCTCGGCCGTCATGCATGACGAAGCCAAGCTTCCGATTTAGTTCCTGAACGATCTCGGACGCACCCCAGTCGCCGAATCGTGGGTCAGACAATGGAAGCACGGAGAGTGCCAGGAACATCTTTGCTCCGTGCTTAGCGATGTAGTCGTCTGCGCCTACATTTGTGCCGTCCGTACTGGGCAGTAGTTTGATGCGTACTTTGGCGCCAAGTGTGATCAGATAATCGCCGAGTCGCCTCAATGCCTGCCTAACCTGCCATTTCTGCATGATGTCGCTATCGAAGCAAAGCACTACGATGCGGCCCTTCCAGACGAACCGCCTGAAGTCATCAATAGGCTTGTGGTTGCTGCTCCATCCGTAAACGCCATTGACGCCAATGGCCGGCACGCCGTGCCATGTGCAAGCCAGAGCCTTTAAGGGTCCTTCGACAATGTGCAACGGGACAGATTTGTCATGTCGGACAGCCGGCCATTGCCGATCACTGTCGCGTCGAAATGCGCCTTCGTAGAAATAATTTGGTGTGTCGCGCGGGCATTGCATCTTAGGGCTTGCGCCTTTAGCTAGGAATCGCACCGTTCCGCCGCCGCCGCTGGAAAATGGAATTGCTAGACCGTCCGACGGTGTTTTGGATCTCTTGGGATCTCCGACAAGACCTCTCGCCTCAGTTGCGGTCACGTAGGCAATCCCAGCTACCTTCGCGGCATGGAGAATGGCGCGTGCTCTGAGATACTCGGCGCCATGCGGAGGGTATTCATGGGTCCCTGTGTCTAACCAGCCCCGATCACTCATGACAGATTCTCCGCGGATTCAAGATGCCGGTTGTAGGCCGCTCGAATTGCGGCCGTGGAGGGGACATCGCCCTGGTGCACAATCATCAGCAGGGCTCCGTTCTCTCGTATCTCGAATACCGTGACGTGCGCGCCAGTGCGCTCCAGGCTCGCAATGCGAGCACGGACCTTTGGATCAAGTGCTGACCCGGAAACTTTATTCAGGAGTGTGAGCAGCTGAGCGTCGTCGGACGGCGGCAGCATTCTTGCGGTCTCTGTCATTTCGTGCTTCTTGTGCACTGTTCTCGTCGGCTATGGGCTCGGCGGTTGTCGTCTCCAAAATCATTTGGTCGACTGCCGCTCTCGCATAACATCGAGCCAATTCGCGAAGGTCCTCGCGATCAAACTGCGGTTGCTTGGCGGGGCGGCGCGACACATCAGCCTCGGCAACGACCTCGCGGCCTGATGTGCTTTCGGTGGGCTTCGATTGCGCTGATGTCGTCTTCTGTCAGGGCGCGCTGATTGAGGATTCGCTTTTCAGGGTAAATGCCCTCGTCGCCGTATCGACGAATCGAGTCGGCACTGACGCCCACCCGGCGCGCCGCCTCAGATATGGATATGTAGTCCTTTGGTTTCATGCCTTGCTCCATCGGCCCGGGGAAAATGCTAGGCGCCGGGCACAATTAGCTTGGCATATGGCCTACGTGTTACACTAGTACACTTACAAGTAGGTCAATTAGGCCAAAACTTATGCGTAGTGGGCTTCAGGTGGCGGTTGACAAGGTGCTGCCGTTGCGATCGTGTGTTCGTGCGGCAGTGGAGTTCGCGAATGCGAAGTCCTGCGATGGCCCTATGCGAGGGTGGCTCATCGATGGGTTTAGCTCAGAATTCCTGAAGCGCCGCGGAACAATGCCAGATCCCGTTAAGTCGCTAATGGGCCGGGCTTGCACGCTTAAATGCACGCCAGAACATGTCTACGTGAAGCAGCTAGTTAATGCCGCTGCCGAACGGCGAAGACTAACGAGAAAGGAACTTGCCGAGTTAATCGAATGGGTCGATGGCACGCGGCTGATGATCGATCTCAGCTATAACAAACGCGGGTTTGACGCCGTGATCGATATTGCTGACGCGAGCAGCTTGCCGTGGTTTGTGGGGCTAGGATGCGCCGCGCTCTTTGATCAGCTAGATGGACCGTATCAGGGCGTGGTGTGCTATTGCGAGAATTTCTCCGGCGAGCGTCACGACACAAAGTACTGCGGCAGATATGTGCTTATGATAAGCGACGGAGGCCGCAAGCCCTCGGCGTACTGTTCGGCGGAGTGCCGGAACCGTGTAAACCAGCGCAAGACCGCGCGTCGACAGCGTCAACGTGACAGAGAGGCAGCTGCGCCATTCCGCGATGTGAGACTACGCGTAACTCCTGTCTGAGGGCCTCACTTCCGCAGTGACTTACTGACTGATCGATTGATCCCTATTGTCTGGATCCCATTCTAGGATCATGCATAAGGGGCAGATAAATGGAAATCGACGCCAGCATCGACGGATTTTTCGTTTTCATTAACGAACGACACCTGATCTACTGCAAACGTCAGGACGGCAATCCTTGGCCGTGGACGCGGGACACAATCCTGCAGACGTACCGATTCACAAACGTATATAGAGACCTCGACGCCGTATCGATCAAGCTAAAGCACCTCGTCTTAGATAGGTACTGCCCCTGGGACAGAGCCAGGGCCGCGGAGTTGCTAGGCGAAGTGATTACGTTTCGGCTCTTTAACTGGCCAGCGACCTATAAGCTGTTGCGCCCGTTGCGCGGTGACCATTGGGACGAGACGGAAGCCAAACGTATCCTCAAATTGGCGGAAGCGCGTCGGGAAAAAGTTTTTACCGGTGCCTTCATCGTCAGCAACAATGGCTCGACGCGCCCGAAAATCGACCTAGTATGCGAGGCAATCACTGAGGCGCGAGAGCTGTCGATCGACTTGGCGCGCCTGATTCGTGCTGAGCGTACGCTAGAAAATGCCACGATGGCGATTGCTGAGCATGTCCCAATGTGCGGGGACTTTGTCGCCTATGAAATCGTCAGCGATTTGCGGTGGACACCGCTGCTCTCAAAGGCGTCCGACATCTTAACGTGGGCGAATCCTGGCCCAGGCGCAACCCGTGGGCTTAATCGCATTCATGGTCGACCACTCAAAGCAAAACCGGCGAAATCACAGCTGATACGGGAAATGCGTGCGCTGCTTAAAGAATCACAGCAACCTGGGCGTCTCGCAAATCATATGAGACCCCTCGAGGCGAGGGATATCGAACATGCGCTTTGCGAGTTGGACAAGTATCTGCGGGTCAAGAACAGGGAGGGTAGGCCGCGTTCACACTATTACCCGCCTGGCGCAGCCTAGCTTACATCGGAGCCTTTCCACCGGGCCGCCTGCGGGCCCGGTCCTTTTCTATTCGTATCCTGCCAATGTCAATTAAATCCAAGACAGCGAAAGTGGTTAATAGTCTATATGTAGTGTATACGTGAAGTAGCGTGAAACTAATCTTATATGATGTGAGATGTATATAATATAATGTATTGATAAATAAGATAAATCATAAAGACATGTGTCTCGTAAATGCGACACGTCACAAAGCCTCTCAAAGTGAACTTGAAAAGTATAATCCAGTCTGGCATTCTTGGATTTCATTGACGTTGGCAGGAGACGAACGGACGTGGACGCGACTCAGCGAATCAAGGTACGCATGGGCAACGCCGAATTTGAGGCCGACGGGCCCACCGAGCTCGTTCAGCAGCAATACGAGATGTTTATGGAGGCGGTAGCCAAGGCATCGGCATCGCCGTTAGCAGCAGCCTCCAGCGGCGTAACGCCAGCAGGAAACTCGATCTCTCCTGCTGCCCAAAATGTAAATGGCGTACAGGGCGCGACGATTCCTGGAAATTCAATCGCAGTCACCGACGACTTGATGACCCGTGTTTTTCGAAGAGACAGCGACAGCGTGAGCCTTTTGGCGCTGCCCCACACAGAGGAGCCGGAGGCGGATGCGCTAATGGCTTTACTGTTGGGGTACCAACGGCTTCTGAACCGACCCAACGTCACCGCAGTCACTTTGATGCAGGCGGCGCGCCAGTCTGGAATCAACATTCCACGGCTCGATACGGTACTGGGGTCGCGAACGGACTTGGTTTTAGCCGCCGGTGCTCGACGCGGTCGGCGCTACTCTCTTAACAATCGCGGCGTCGCTTACGCCGAGGCGCTGGTGCGCCGGATGGTGGAATAGCAGAGTTTCAAGCGGGCGTGGCGGATTTGGCATACGCGGCGGCGCCCCAGGCCGCTGAGCAAGACCCCTGGTTGGTTGACCGCCCCCAAGGTAGCTCGTGCGGGTTCGACTCCCGCCGCCCGCACCCCATTTATATACTACTCAGAGATAGTTGTGTTTACAGTCTGGTCGCTCAGCGTGCTTGAGTATCTCAAGAGCAATAAGGAATGGCTTTTTTCCGGCATCGGCGTATTTGCCCTTAGCCTCATAATTGCCTACGTGAGGTTTCTCTACTTGCGAAGGCTGCCGCGCGTAGCAGTGCAAGGCCACGAACGTATTAGCCCGCCTGCATCCAACACGTCCGCTATGGGACTCACCGCTAACCAATCCGCTCAGCATGCCCTTCCGGCTATTAGCCCGCTTCCATTCAACACATCAGCTACGGAACTCACCGCCAACCAATCCACTCAACATGCCCCTGGAGCCGAGAGGGTGTCTGCCATTGCAATCAAAGAAATTACTTCTGCGATCAAGAACGCTCCGCCTTTGCAGAGGGAATTTGTGGCAAAGCACTACGAGGGGATTTTGGTGCAATGGCACGCGCGACTATTCACTGCTCGCCGACGCGACAACGACGTCGTGCAGCTAGCCCTAGATTTTCCAGACGGCAGTAACGATCTTGTCTGGTGCGACGTTCACCGTTCTGACTATCCAGAGCTTAGTGTTTTGTTAAAAGGAGCGCCGATAACCGTCGTTGGGCGCATTGAAGAAGCCTCTTCCGCCGGCGTCGAGCTCGCAAACGTTAACCTGACCATCCATTCACGAGACGCTGGTGGAATCTCCTAGGGCAACAGCACGGGCCAGATACTGGCGCGCAGTGGGGATCACAGCGATTGCGGTGCTAGGTTCATGCTTCGCGATTGCTGACCAGTTCAGCGGCTGGCGCAAGTTCGCCGACGGCGGCGATGGAAGCAAGTGGTATTACTTTCTGGCGAGCGTGAAACCTATTTACCACTATCAGACGGGAAAGTTTCTTGGGGAATATGTGTGGGCCGGTTGGGAAAACGCTGATGGAACATATGATCAAGCGCGCTACAGCATTTACTGCGCCAGCGGAACTTACATGATGGATGGGCACGTTGAAGGCAGTTCGGTTGGCGCTGAAAAGGGCGGCATGAACATCATGAATGAGGAGCCGTACCGGCCGCAAAGCTTTGTTTGGGTACTAGCGGAAGTTGTCTGTTCCAAAGCAGGTAAGTAAGGATCTGCTCTCGTAGCTCAAAGGGGGTAATCGTATAAAGGTCGCGCTGCCGAGCGCAGAGTAGTAAAGGAGATCTTACGATGAAGGGAATTTGCGCAGGACTTCTAGCGATACTCGTTTGTGATCTGACTGGCTGCGATTCTGGCGTCTATTCAGCAACCTCGGAAGGAGACGGTACCGTTGTTGTTGTAAATCGAATTACCGGAACTATCCTGAAGGTCGAGGGTAATAAAGTTGTAGAGCTTCACACTACGACGGTCCCTCCTGAAGTGACCCCTCCGAAACCGGAAGATTTTCACCCAGTATTTGCACGCGCGACAATTGCGCAGCAGCCAGTCATCGTTTCGGGGCGAGCAAAGTATCGAGCAGGAAACATGCTACTTCTGCTTTATCTCAATCCGGAAAATCCATCGATGAAGGACGAGGAGTGGGTTTCCTGGCGCGGTCACATGGTTGTATCTCGGTCATCAGCCTCTCTCCACGTCGCTTTCGACGATGCTGACGGTTTCGAGGTTTTGGCGCACAACGTAGGAGTCAGTGAGATGATTCGCGTCGTGGACAGCAATGGCGAAACGACAGGGTTTGAAGGACAGATAAAGCTTCCGATGTCCGCCGAAGATTACCTAGCCATTTCAGGTTGGGACCTAAGTTGGTCTGGGTGGCCGCCGTACATTGCGCCTCCAAAACTGCCAGATTCGCATGTACCGAAATCTTAGGTGTGACCGCACCCCGTAGCTATGATTGATAGCACTCAATCAAATGGCGAATTCTTTTCGCGTTTGTATGTCGAACATGGCCCACCGACGCGCGATAGCGTTGCGTTTCGCAATCGTTTAATAGGCTATCTTGAGGCCAATCATCCAGACGAATTCTATGCGATTGCGTCAATGGCGAAGCGAGAGCTGGGATTGATCGTACGGGCCCATAGTGGCATAGCTGCCATGTATTACGACGTCCCGCAATTCTTTCAGTCTGAATCCATGCCGCATGTCTTGAACATGATCACAGTAGTATGGCGAGTACTCAAGCCAAGGTATGGGGAGACTAAATGGCGAGAGTTTGTCGCTCGTGCAATGCGCGAAGAAAATCTGGGGTATTCCATTGACGCGTTTGGGGGAGTGCATTACCTCGTCGATGAGGAATTCGAGCGAAATCGATTTTCTGCTCTACGCGCTATGGACTTGCCGAGATATGCAGCGGTGCGCGATGCATTTGAGGCCGCGCACAATTATCTGGACGCTCTGCCTTCAGATACGAAAGCGTCCGTGAGGTCAATGTTTGAGGCGCTTGAAATACTGGCGCGATTAATGGATCCGGCGAGCAACAATCTCAACCGCTGGCAGGTCCTAAATAAGCTTAAGCCAATGGCTCTGTCGGTGGTGGCTGATACGGTCGAACGACAAAGTCTGAGCCACGTATTTGAAGGGTTTGCGGATTGGGTTGATGCAGTGCATCTCTATCGCCACGGACAGGGCACTCAAGAACCTGTGGCCCCCTCCATAGAGTTTGCTGTATATGCCCTATCGTCGGGTGCGGCGGCACTGCGTTTGCTGCTTGGAATAGATGATGCGGCCCATGTATAGGGGTGCCTGCCGGTCTAAGATAGTAATGTAGGCTGAGGTCACTGGACCAACTCAGGTGAACTAGTGACTGACCGACGACCGGATCTCATGGATTTCAGCAAAAGAAAGCGGCGGCCGCTGTATAAAGAGGGGAAACCAGGAGGCGAATAAAAAAAGGGGTATCGCGATGTCAGCTGAAGAACTGCTTGAGATGACTTCTTCGCCGTTGGTGGCGATCACTAACCCAGGCGGGGTTCGCGACAAGATTCACGAGGAGTTCGACGCAGCAACGTCGAGCGAGCAACGCGGCGCGCTGCTGGCAATCTTTAAAGCGACATTCGACATCACCGAAAGCCACTTAGCGAAGAACTCGCCAGAGAAGCTCGCCGAGTTCCAGAAGGCGCGTGCTCAGGACTACAGTTTGTTCCTCGTCAAGGAATGTACCGTTGGCCTCGATTCACCCGGCGGTGGCGACGTGTCCGTGGAGATGATGAAAGCCGCCACTGACCGCGAGGTCGCAGCTGGTCGCATGACTGAGGACCACACGCTACGAAAGCTCGCTGTGGAAGGTTGCGCAGCACCGCACCTCTCGCACATAGAGTTGATTGAGAAACACGCAAAGCTAAAAACGACTGCGGGTACCTCGGCACCCCCGACTTTAAGGCAGAAGCTCAAAGGGCTCTTCACAAGGTCGTCGTGATCAACGTCGATATATCTATACCGCGACGGGTCCGCTAACCCACTAAGCGGTCACGGCAGTGCCGCCGGCCCAGCCGGCTGGGTGCTCTTTACTGGCTTGGCCTACGAGGACATTCTTCATTTTATAATGTGTCGCCTGGCTTTAGGTGATAGTTACTGTATGAGCAATCCGCCGCATCAGGACGATGTCCGCCTCCAGCCCGTTGTCGACCAGATCGGCGAGGCGGAGATGGCTAATGCAAAGGCCTTTGATAAGGCGATACTGACCTTATCCAGTGGTGCGCTCGCGTTATCGTTTGTATTTGTCAAAGATATTGTTCCAATCACGATCTCGAAAAACGATTGGTTGCTCTACGCATCATGGATATTTTTTATTCTCGCGCTTGTCGTCAACATAACTGGATACATGTTCGCGCTGCGGGGTTTTCGAAACCATTGGCGCATGGCGCTTCAGGTGTTCAGACATAGAACAGAATCCGGCGAGAGGTTGCAACTAGCGATGGAAAGTCATCGCGATGCGTTGTACCGTTTCAATGCATTGCAAGGTTTGTGCTTCATCGCCGGAGTTGTTACCTTCGCGGCATACGTGATGACGAATTTCTATTCGGAGGCGCGGATGGTACGTTCGAAGAGCGGGAATGCGTTCACTAAGGCTCAACCATCAACTGGCTTTGTGCCCTCTAATCCCAAAGGTACGCCACTCATTACCGGAGACGCGATGCCGTCCGCCGCATACATACCATCTAAGCCGCAAGCGGCTCCGGCGACCCCGCCGGCCGCCTTACCAAGTAATGCCCGGCCTGCAGCAGCTACGACAAGTAGTGCCAGCGCTGCAGCACCGGCAAACCCAGTAAAAAAGTAAGGCGCCGCCGGGTGTGGGGTGCCTGCTGGGCTGCACCCCTTAAACGGCCACACCAAGCCACCTGGGCGAGCGTAGGCGCCTCGCACGGTGCCGGGTTGGCCCAAGGGGCGTGGGGTAGGGCGCCTAAACCAGCGGCAGGGCCAAATTTACGGGTGCCGGTACAGCACAAAGCCCACCCCCGCTACCAAGTTCTAAAGGTCTATTCCGGTCAGATAGGTAAGGCGGTCTCAAGGGATCAGCGAAACACCTTTAGCTAATCTGTAGCTTAGGAGGTGTTTGCCATGGGACGTCGCTCGAGAGTGTCCGGTGCGCAACGTGTGGAGCTGTGGCGCCGATACCGAG
>Ga0302324_100014037_pt1 | contig 16183 bp, 10 predicted proteins | sample Palsa_T0_1_FD_201949 | JGI IMG/M metagenome (GOLD analysis project Ga0302324, IMG submission 201949) | Peat permafrost microbial communities from Stordalen Mire near Abisko, Sweden - Palsa_T0_1 | ecosystem: Environmental > Terrestrial > Soil > Palsa > Peat permafrost | place: Sweden: Abisko...
GATTAGCCAAGCAAAGGACCCGCCATCTTTCGTAATCCGCTGTTTTGTTTCCTTTTTCCTGACTGAATACGAGCGTAGCGGGGTGTATTGTTTCTGTAAACATTTAATTTCACAGATTTTTCGGTCGATCATCCGGGTCTTGACGAATATCTTGACATGGACGGCGTCGTCCTCTAATCTCGCTTCCAAGTGTTGCGATTACTTGCGAACTCTCCGAATTCTTACGAATTGAAGCTGGATTTCGGGTTGAAAAGAATTTTGCTGGGCCTTCGGATCGATCATTCCTGCTTGTGCCGTGCCCCGCGCCCACCTGCAATTCCTATTCACCCAGAGTCGATGACCATGAGCATGCCACAATGCAGTACAAGAGGATAAATCGATGTATTCTGACGATCAGAATGCGGGCTTGGGATCGTGGAGCCGGCGCAGGTTTGTGCAATTGGGTGCGGCGAGCGCGGTTGGCCTGAGCGTAATGAATCTAGCGAAGGCCGACGCAGAGAACGCCTCTACGGATGGGACGATGATCGGTGTCCCTTTTGAGAAACGAAATCCGCGGGTCGCATTTGTCGGCACCGGCCAACGCGGGACGTCCTTGCTGGAGAACCTGCTCGCGGCAGACGGCCTGGTGGTTGCGCTGTGTGATGTAGTTCCGGAGCATGCCGAGCATGCCGCTTCTTTAGTGGTCGCGGCTGGCCAGACCAAGCCTCAGCTTTTCACAGATGGCCCGTATGCCTTCGAGACCATGCTGGGCACAAATGACATCGATCTGGTTCTGGTTGCCACTCCCTGGAGCTGGCATGGGGAGATGGCGATCGCCGCGATGAAACACGGCAAGGACGTGTGCATCGAAGTGCCGGGCGTAGTTACCCTCGATGAGTGCTGGCAGATAGTCAAGACTTCGGAAGCAACGCGCAAGCACTGCATGATGTTGGAGAACTGCTGCTACGGCTACAACGAAACTTTGATCCTGCGGATGGTCCGTGACGGCAAATTCGGCGATCTTCTCTATGGGGAAGGGGCCTATCTTCACGATCTTCGTGAGGAACTATTTTCCGACAAGGGGGAAGGCCTCTGGCGCCGAGCCGAACATACCAAGCGCGACGGCAACCTATATCCCAGCCATGGGCTTGGACCTGTTGCGAACTACATGGATATGCAGCGCGGCGATCGCTTTGACTACATTGTGTCGATGAGCTCGCCTCAGCGAGGCCTCGATCAGTACCGCAAGGATCATTTGCCGGCGGGAGATCCCCGGCTTGAAGAGCGCTACGTAACCGGCGACATGAACACGTCGCTGATCAAAACCGCGAAGGGACTTACCATCACGGTCAAACACGCAGTCTCTACACCTCACCCGTACGATCGCATTAACCTGATTGCCGGGACCAAGGGTATCTTTCAGGACTACCCGCCTCGTATCTACCTTGACGGGCAGAATAAGGATGAGTCGTATATTTCTATCGATACCTGGAAGCAGTATGCGCATCCGCTTTGGCAGAAGGAGGGCCAGCTCGCGGCAAAGATCGGCGGACATGGCGGCATGGATTTCATCATGCTTTATCGTCTGCTGCAATGCGTGCGAGAGGGACTTCCACCGGATCTGGACGTGTATGACGCAGCTTCCTGGTCCGCCATTGGGCCACTTAGTGTAACTTCGGTGAGCCGCGGAAGCGGGCCCATCGAGTTCCCGGATTTTACGCAGGCTAAGTGGATGCAGAGGAATATTTCGGCTATTGCAAGCCAGGCATAAGACGGGCACGATGCATCAACGTCCCGAGTTTCTTTTTCGGTATCTTCGTCAATGCTTGTGCCGTGGAAGTGGGACGTGTTGAATTGCCACTTCGGCGACGGCCGAGCGAACGCTGTGGCCATTCGCATTGACTGACGTCACGGTATACTCCGTCCTTCCCTCATCTGCTGCAGCTTCAGTGAACTCCGGTCGAGTCAAGCCAGACGCAACGATGTGCGCGACGCCTCCCTGCGTACTCTCCACGGTGTAAGTTCTGGCATTGAAGACAGGACTCCATTTCACTTCAACGAACCGACCCTGGATCGAGGCATGCACGCTGGCCGGTGCGTCCGGCGGAGGTCCGCTGGGAAGCAAGCCGTAAACGCACATCTGTCCGGTTCCAATGTTCTCTTTGCCGAAGCTGGCCAGATACACTTTTCCATTGGCAACCGTCGGAGGGGACATTTTGGAGTAGTTATCGCAGTTGTCGCGTTCTGGCTTCTCCAGAGAATTCCACAGCTCGTGGTTGATATCGTCTGCATCGTAGGCATGCAGAATGCCGGGACGGGACTCATTCCATGAGTCTCCGGTCGCATGAATCGCAGCCCAAAGGATCCCATCCTTCTCGCCGTTTGCGGACAAGGAGAGCATTGCTCCCGGGTGGCCATCATTCTTATCCGGCCGAATCATGAATGGAGTCTCGTCGAACTTATCGCCATTAAACCTGTAAGCGCGCGCCCTGTCGCGCTGGCCCCAAAGATAGAGGACGTTGCCGTTCCTGGCGCTCTTCCAATAAACCATGCTATGCAGGTGGGAACTGGTCGCGGGAAAATGTTGCACTGCATGTTCGTCGCCTAGATGGCCAAAGTGGTCAGTGTCGATGACGTAGAGGACGCCCTCTTTGCCTCCACCAATCACCAAATGCGTTCCTGGAATCAGGACGGCTCCCGAAGAGTTCAGGTCGTTGTCGTCCTTGTCCAGCTGAAAATGATTGGTGGGTGTAAACCAGTCGACCAAGTGCATGTTTGGGTCGAGTTTGATAAAGCTCTCGCTGAATTGCGTTGTGCCGTTCCAACTGCCGTTCCCGGAAATGAAATAGATGTTGCCCTTGTCGTCGACGGCAGGCGGCTGACCGGACTGCCAGATGCTGGCTTCCTCTCCGCCTGGCGAAGTATTGAAGACTCCGACTTGTCTCAGCGACACTGCGTTGTAGCCCAGCAGGAATCCATGATAAGGGCCATTGTCGCAGTGCGAAGCATAGCCGATGAACACATTTCCTCCGGAGAGGAAGAGCCCTGGGCGCTGGTTCTGCCAGAGAGGATCGAAATCAGGTGCCGTGATCGTTGCCGGGCTGTTCGGGAGATCTGCACCTGTGGCAAGATCGAGCGCGTGCAGGCGTTGCGAGAACTGCCCACCCGCCTTAGTCAGCGCGACCACATACAGCGCGGTCCTTTGAGCATTGATTACAGGCGTGCCAACGATGCTCATGTTCCCATTGATATCGGTGCAAGTGAAGTCCGCATCGTGTACGCTGACGGGCGTTCCGAAGTTGACATGCCAGAGAGGTGCGATCGCGCTCGCATCGTTCGCATCGAATGCGTACACGCTGTTGTTGACCGTAGTGACATATGCGACATCGTGCCATCCACCCGCTATCTTCACGTTAGTCACGACGAGCGGTTGTGCATAAAGCTGGTCGTCGACCACACGTTTGAAGAACATGCCAAACTGTCGTGAATTGACATTGGCGGGCGTCAGGACCGTTTCCTGCAGGTTCACCCCAGTCCGCTCCCGGTTGTTATGGTGCGTGAGTACGTCAACCTGAGCAGAAACGGCAACCGGGAAGACAAGGCAAGCAACGCAAATCGCAGATGGCGCAAAGGAATTCATGGAAGTAAGGTTGCGGGACCTCATAAGTTTCATCTCCGAATTATGTCTGCGGCGCGACTGATCCCGAAGAATTTTCTGGAGCGCGAACCAGGATCAATACGCATGCAGTTGCGAACAGGGGCATCAAGCCTGCGATTAGAAATGCAGGTCCGTATGAGAAGCGATCGACGAGAATTCCTACAGCGATGGTGAAGAGCGTGCCAACAAGACCCGCTGCCAGCCCACTCAATCCGGTAACTGTGGCCACTACATCCTGGGGAAACAGATCGGAGGGCAAAGTAAGTCCCATCGTAGACCAGCTTGCATATCCCCACAACGCGAAACAGATCAATCCCAACGCGAAATACACATTATGTGTGCTGGCGGCAGGGATACCTGCAAGGATTGGCAGGCAACTGACGGCACATACCCAGAGGCGGGCACGCAGAACGGAGAGACCGCGCCGAATGCAGTAACCTGAAATCCACCCTCCGGTGAAGTTGCCGATATCCGCAGCAATGAACGGCATCCAGGCAAAGAGGGCAATTCTCTGCAGGCTGAATCCGCGCGCGTCGCTTAAATACTGAGGAAGCCAGAAGACATAGAACCACCAGATGGGATCGGTAAGTGCGCGGCCCAAAACGATGCCCCACACATTTCGATTGCGGGATAACTTAAGCCAACGCTGCACGCCCCGTTCCCTAGAAGTGGAAGGCACTTCTTGACCAGCGCGAATGAAGGCCGATTCCTCTGGTGTAACTCGCGGATGACGATCCAGGGGATGGTACACGCGCAGCCATACCAGCAACCAAACGAAACCGAGAGCTCCAGAAAAGATAAATGCGGAGCGCCACCCAAAAGCCAGTGCGATCAGGGGAATAACCAAAGCAGCGACGGCCCCACCCACGCTCGAGCCGCTATCGAAGATAGCTACCGCGAGGCTGCGTTCCTGGCTGGGAAACCACTCGGCTACTGTTTTGCTGGCTCCAGGCCAGTTGAAACCTTCTCCGATTCCAAGGAGAAATCGAGAGGCCGCGAAGCCGAAAACGGATGAGGCGAAGCCGGTGAGGATGTTGATGACGGACCAGAAGACTACTGCTAGAGCGAGTCCAAGCCGCGTTCCTACGGCGTCAAGAAAAACGCCGCCGAGAAGCCACGTAACCGCGTACGAGACCTGGAACGCGCCCAGGATTTTGGAGAGGTCGGTGTGTGTCAGGTGGTACTGCGCGGTAATCAACGGCGCCAAAACGGAAAAGGTCTGGCGGCTGATGTAATTGGTAACCGTGGAAAAAAACAGCGTCCAAACGATCCACCACCGCACCCGACCTTTCGTGCGCGGCTTTTGCGATGCATCTCTAAGGTGAGTTACGTTCACTGGATTCACCGCGTCTCGCTCATCCGATACCTCGCTGGCCAGCGCCACTCAACTGAGGCCTTATCAGGCGACGGGATTCTCGACTGGATGATCGACGATCTGTTCGTTCCGCGGATCCCAATATAGCTTCTTGCCACTCCAGTAGGACTGCGCTGCCATGATGCAGACAAGAGAATGCGAGAATCCATGGTCGACGGTGGCATTTGGCTGGGTGCGGGATTGCATGGATTGGAGCCAGTTCACCAAATGGCCTACGTCATCATCGTCCGGCCCGAGAGAGTTGGGCGCCGGAGCTCCCGGCACCTGCACAAGCTCCTCGCCGTCCTTCGTGGGGCCAACGATGGGGAGTTTTGTGTAAACCGGTCCATTGTCGAATGGATCAAATTCCTGCCTCCCGCCTTCGCGGGTAACCGTAAAAAGAGAAGCGCCCTCTCCGCCATAGTTCTCGATGGTGCCTGCTCGTCCATTGATCCTCGAAAAGCTGCGATAGCTGTTTCCAAAGATCGACTTATAGGTGTAGAGAAAACCCTTCGGATACACGATGGCAGTAACGCACGTATCGGGATTCTCCCGTCCATCTTTCCAGGCGAAGATTCCGCCGTTGGCAACGACGCTTTCAGGATAGGTTTCGTCAGTCCAAAGATGCACCAGGTCGCATGCGTGGCTGAGCCACTGATCGAAGAGTCCCGATGAGAAGTCCTTGTAAAGTCTGAATTCAAGATAGACGTGAGGATCGAATGGCCGGTCCGGTTTTCCCAAAAGCCAGCGCTTCCAGTCCGTGTCTTCTTCTTTTAGCTGCGATGTCCGGCCATAGAGCCATTGTTTCCACTCCATGTTGGTATCCATCAGCATTTCCTTGTTATAGCCGGTGTCCATCGGCGTAAATCTCCACCGCTCTTCATTCACATTCCATTCCTGTTCAATATGGACGATGTCGCCGATTTGCCCCGAACGAATGATGTCTCTAACAGCGAGGGGATATGGCTGGCTGCGGTGCTGCGTTCCCATCTGAACAATCTGCTTGGATTGCTTGACGATGTCGCGTGTCTCGATGGCCTCGGAGAGTACGTTGGCAAATGGCTTCTCGACATAGCAATCCTTGCCGGCTTTCACCACTTCCGCACATAACTTGGCATGCTGAAAATCGCCCGTGGCGATCATTACGCCGTCAATATCCTTCAATGCGAGCATCTCTTCGGAGTACTTGAAGCTCTGTGGCTCAAGATTGAACGCTCGCTTTACCTCTGCCGCCCGATGCTCCCGCGCCAGACTCCAGAGATCGCAAACTGCAACCGTCTCTACCGGGATCTGTTTGGAAGCCAACGAGACCATGTGCACATGTCCTTGACTCCGGTCGCCACAGCCGAGTTGACCTAGACGAATGCGATCGTTCGCTCCGAGAATGCGCCCAAAGGATTTGGCACTCATGCCAGCGGCTAGCATTGTTACTCCGGCTTGCTTCACAAATGTCCGGCGGTCGATTTCATTCTTTGCGTCTTCAAGCATGGCAATCAACTCCTGGGATCCGATGTTTGTTTTGGGCGCGAATCGCCGAAGATCTTCTTACTTGGAATGCAGTACTTCGTCTAGTTCACTTGCCGACTCCAAGTCCAAATAGACGGTGACATTTGGATGAGTGCGGAGGATCGTGGCGGGACACTCCGTTGAAATGGGCTCTTCGAAAGCGCGCCTAACGATCTTCGCCTTGCGGCTGCCCGGCACGGATACGATGAGCGTGGGCACGCGAAAAAGGGCAGGGATAGTCAGTGTAATCGCGCGTTCTGGAACCTGATCAACGCTGGCGAACCAACCTTCAGCCATTTGCTGCCGGCGGCATACGGCGTCCAGATGCACTATTTTCGCATCCAGCGGATCTGCGAAGTTTGCTACTGGCGGGTCGTTGAAGGCCAGGTGACCATTTTCTCCGATACCCAGGAAGCATAGCTGCGGGTCGGCGGAGCGAAGCTTGCTCGCATAGTCATTGCTCGTTTTCTCCGGATCGGGCGCGCTCCCATCGATCTCAAAAAACTCCTTCATGCGCACTTTGCTGGTGAGTCTCTCACGCAGATAGCGGCGAAAAGAGGCAGGGTGATCTGCGGATATATCTACGTATTCATCCATATGAAAGCCGCAAATCTGGTTCCAAGGCAGGTAGGAAATGCGCGTGAGTTCATTAAGAATCTCGAACTGCGAAGCCCCGGTGGCAAAGATCACTCCAATCGAATCGAGAGCCTTCGCTAGCTCGATCAGCTCTTTTCCTGCGGCTTGCGCGGCGGCTACACCGGCCGCGCGGGCGTTCGGATGAACTTCCACCTTCATGGTGTCGACTTCGAAATACTTGGGATGAGCAATTGCTTCGGTCACTCTTCACTCCTCGGAGGTTGGTCCATTTGAATCGTGAGTGAACGGCGATGACAGCGCGAGTCGCAAGAGCCGCTTCGACTCGCAAGGGTAAAGCATATCTACCGCTCGGAAGGCATCTCCTCGAGGGACTTATCCGAATAAATCCTGACGCCCTGCACCACTCGATTAATGACACCATCCGGGCTGGGGTTATCGGGATTCAGCCCGATGCGCAAACTCAAGTGGTAACCCAGCAATTGCGGGCCCATGATCTCGTACGGCGTGCGCAGACAGTCTTCTGCCTCAGAAGCCACGGCTGGAATGACCTTGTCAAATAAACCTTCCGATCCAGCCGGGTCGACAATTCCGACTAAGTGGCCAATCTTTTTTGCGCGTAGCTCATGGACCAGGTCTACCTCGTAACGGCGCCGCACCGGGTCGCTGGATAACAGGCACAGGACTAGAGTGTCGGCTTTGACAAAAGACATCGGACCGTGACGAAGCCCTAGATATGTCTCCGTGACGACAGGGAAGCGGCCGGCTGTCATTTCCAGCATCTTAAGCCCCGCTTCGCGTGCCCAGCCAAGCAATGGCGATGAGGACAGAATCGCAATTCGGTCGCGGATGTGAGTCGCCACCTGCCGGCATGCGCGATCGATGTCGGGCAGCAATTCGGCCGCGCGTTTGCTGAAAGCCTCGACCCCGTCCGGTACTGCGTCCGGTTGGGCAAGAACCAATCCGGCAAGCGCCAAGTTGGAAAATGCGCTTGTCATTACCAGGCTTTGGTCATTGGTGCGCGGATCAAGAACGATGAGACCGTCAAGACTTGAATGAGTCAACGCGCCGTCTTCATCGCAGACGATCGCGAATTGGAGAATGTCTGGCCGGAGACCACGAATACGCTCGACGACTGCGGGACTCTCCGGACTGTCGCCTGACCGCGCGAGGGAGACGACGGCGTCCACTCCAGTCAAATAGCGTTCTGTATCTACTAGAAGATCGGTAGTGGGTATGGCCAGCGCGCGGGGCCACGCCGAGGCCACGGAATTGGCCGCGTACGCAGACGTTCCGGCTCCCGTTAGAAGAACCGTGGCATTTTGAAGCTTGATTGGGAGTTGCATCCGGTCCGACGCCGAACGTACCCTTTCAAGGGTGGTCGGCCAAAGATGAGGCTGCCGAAGGATCTCCTGGAGGGTATATACGGGAGCGTCGTGGAGGCTAGTCTCTGAGGACGCGCTCGGAAGTTGTGACATATAAAACTCCGTTCATTGGTCGGGCAACTTCAAAAACATCGCCGAAGTATCTTCACGAATGTCTCGAATTCGAAGCCGTATGTAAGGATATATTCGCATTTCGCAACCGTCAAGCCTTTCACTTTGACAGCTTCGAAAACGTTTTGTAAAACATTGCAAAGCTCTTCAGGTCAGCGGCCTCTCGACATCAACACAGTCCAGGACGCGCCCTCTCGCACGGTGGAGCTCTAGCAGGATTTCCAGAGCGCATGGGCGTCAAGGAATGAGCCTTTGCGTATTCGAAGATACGGGCAATTCTATAGCCATGAGCAGCTTGCCGCTCATTCGTTGCCGAAGTTAGCTTTCTCCTTGTGCGCCACCATCGCCCCCCGAATTCATGATTGACATGAAAGCATTCAATTCGTAATATTGCGAAACATAGCGATGCATTGAGACTTGCGTTCTCGGCTAAATCGTAATCGTACGAAAACGCCCTATGCACTCCAAAATGGCCCAGGGGCGCATTCGGGCCCTGATTGCAACCTTCAATGCGTTCTACCATGCCAGGGAAGCTTCATCCATTCGATAATCCTGGGAGCTCGAAGTTTTGGTTCGATAAGTGAGAGCCTGTTCGCAAATCGGACCTCTTCAGTCAGCGCAGGTTGCATGCCCAATGGCCTCGCCTTACAGGCTTATGACTCACAGTGCGGACTGGCGCAAGCGTCACAAATTGTGAGATTTCGGCAGATAATAAAGGAGTTTTTGTGAACGATTGGCTTAGGCAGCTTACATGCACTCTATTCGCTGCGAGTGTATTGGTGTGCGGGACCCATGCATACGGGAAGGCACAAGAAGCGTCGGCGTCCCACGATGGAACGCGCGGTTTAGGGTCGATCGAGGGGAAAAGTCTGTCGATCACCATCAATGCAGACGGGTCCTATTCCATCATGCAGTCCGGAGTTCCTGGCGCAGTCATGCAGTCCGGCGTAGAGGCGGACGTAAATTCGAAGGTGTTGCAATCATTTGCCTATCCGCAGCACAAGACGGCACAGTCAGAGTTTCATGACGAATTTGGCTCGGGATCTGAACTGACGGTTACCCACACAGGCCTCTCAGGTGCACCGGATCTCGCCTGCATTTACAGGTTGTATCGGGATCAGCCATGGGGCGACCTCGAAGTCAAGGTGCGCAATACGACTGGGCAGACGATCAGTGTCCAGGCGATCCGGACCATTCACGTAACCGCCGCGCCGGTAATAAGCTTGAACGGGCCGGCATCTGCCGACCGCATTCTGTCCGACAGCTATAGCGAGGATCGGCCTCAGCTCGCGATTCGTGACCTGGCAGATGGTCCACACGACATGCATCGTGCCGTGCAAAGCCAGCTCATCTACAACCGTAAGAGTGGTGAAAGTCTCTTCATTGGCGCGCTCACTTCCGACCGGCTTTTGACGATCTTCCATTTAAAGGAGAAGTCGGCCGGCGACGAGACGCAGATCCTCTCGTACGAAGCAGTGGCAACAGGAACAACTGAAATCATGAAGGGCGAGTCGCTTCGGGGTTCGCCCGCCGCTGAACAAGTAAGCCTGAGCCTTCCCGTTCAGGCAGGCGAGAGCCTCTCGTCTGAGCGCCTCATGTTTTCGGTTGGATCTGACTACCACGCGCAGTTGGAAGAATATGGCCGTGCGATTAAGCTGTTGCACAAAGCCCGCGTTGATACCCCCACTCCGATCGGGTGGTGGAGTTGGACAGCTTATTACTTCGGACTCAATCAAGGAGCCGCCATTACGACGGCAGAGTACCTGGCGGAAAACCTGAAGCAGCTTGGTTATCACTATTACCAGATCGATGAGGGGTACCAATACGCGCGCGGTGAATATACAACACCCGACGCGAATCTCTTTCCACGCGGACTTGGATATGTGGGAGGCGAAGTGCGCCGCCGCGGCTTGACGTTTGGAGTGTGGACAGCGCCCTTCGAGGTATCGGATCGGGCGTGGGTCTTTCAGAATCATAAGGACTGGCTGCTGCATAATGCCGCCGGCCAGTTGATTCACATCGGTCATGTTACGAACCACAACGACCCCTTGTATGTGCTGGATACCACCAATCCTGGAGCCCAGGGTTATCTCAAGGAGACCTATAGGACGCTCTACAACTGGGGTGTCCGCTTTATCAAAATGGACTTCATGGACGACACCGCCGTTGAAGGCGCCTATTATCGGCCCAATACAACAGCCCTCGAAGCTCAACGGATCGGACTGAATATCATTCGCAGCGCCGTTGGGGAAGATGTCGTTCTCGACAAGGATGGTAGTCCCATGCTCAACCCTGTGGGAATTGTCGACACCGGGCGCATCTCCCAGGATACTGGACACATGTTCGGCGCCACCCGGGACGCGGCTTCCGGCATCGCCGCACGCTACTACATGAATCGCAACTTTTTTATCGCCGACCCGGACGCATTCACAGTCTCTACTCAGACTGTGAATGATGAGCCATGGCATGGTGGGCAGCATCCGCTCACGCTCGACGAGGCAAAGGTTTCGATCGCGCTGGCAGCGGTGTCCGGAGGCATGTTTGAACTTGGAGACGATCTTCCAACTCTAGGATCTTCTCCCGAACGGCTCGCCCTGGTAAAGAACACGGACCTGATTGATATGGCCCGTCTCGGCCGCTCGTCTTTCCCTGTCGATCTACTAAGCTATGATTCCGCGGATAAGCAACCAAGCATCTTCTCGCTGAAAGAAGACAATCGTCAATCGATTCTAACTATCTTCAATTGGACTGAGGAAGAGCGCAAGCGGTCCATTGACCTGAAGAGTCTTGGATTGAAAGAGCTGGGCGAATACCAGATAACCGAGGAATTCGGCGATAAGAGCTGCTGTGATAACTCTGCCCCAACAATCGATTTCGTCCAGCCCCCTCACTCGGTGCGCATGTTCAAGCTGATTGACAAAGCGACACCGTCCACACCGCCTCCCTTTGATGTGCATTCGGCAGTGAGCGGAAAGGCAGGAGAGACGTTAACCTTCAGTGCAGAGGGAGCGCCGGCGGAATCGCCAGTGCTGACCTGTCATTGGGATTTCGGTGATGGAACCACTCTGGACGGGATGAAGGTCCACCACACTTTTACTCATTCAGGTGAATATACCGTGCATGCGACTGCTGAAGGTCTCGACGCAATCACGAATTCCAAGACTGTCACGGTGTCGATATCCGGTAAGATCCCCACGGGGTTTGTTCCCGCTGAGAAGAAGCGTCCCGAGTGAACGACTGCGCCTTGGTTGGATGGTCGAAAGACGAACGGCATGGGTTTATATAACGTGGACGGTGGAGAGTAAGGACACAATAGAATGTCAGATAGTAACGGGGACAGGGTCGCCTCAGAGCAGCCAGACATCGCGATCGTGGGAGAGCTCAATCCCGATCTGATTGTTTATGGAGCGCCTCAGGAACTGCCGGAAGAACGGGAGATTCTTACCAGCGGTTTCACGCTCACGTTGGGAAGCTCCTCTGCTATCCTGGCGCACAATTTGTCGCTTCTTGGCAGCAAAGTTACCTTTAGCTCGCGAGTTGGCCCTGATGCGCTGGGAGAGATGTGTTGCCAATGGTTGAAAGAGGCGGGCGTGCAGGTTGGCCACGTGGTCCAATCCGCAAGTGGAAGTAACACCGGGATCACTTTGATTCTTCCGCTCACAAACAGCCGCCGGATCCTCACTTATCCAGGCGCGATGTTCGAGATGGGGATCGACGATCTCGATCTCGACTATCTGGCAACAGCGAAGCATTTTCATCTGTCCTCGCTCTTTCTGCATCGCAAGCTTTCTCCGCATATCCCCGAGCTCTTCCGAGAGATGAAGCGGCGCGGATTGACTACCTCCCTGGATACCAACGATGATCCGGAAGATAAGTGGGACGGTGTGCTCGAAGATGTGCTGCCACTCGTGGATGTTCTGCTCTGCACCGAGGATGAGTTAGCAAAGATCGCAAAAGTGGAACCGGCGGTCGAGCATGTTGCGGCTAAAGTGCCGCTGCTGGTTGTGAAACGGGGAGCACGCGGGGCCTCGGCTTACACGGAAGGCCAAAGTATCGATGTACCTTCGCTGCGAGTAGATGTGATTGACACTGTGGGAGCAGGGGACACCTTTGATGCGGGTTTTCTGCACCAATGGGTGCGCAAAGCTCCTTTGGAAAGGTGTGTCGCTTATGGAAATCTTGCCGGAGGCTTATCCGTTACGCGCACTGGAGGCACCGAGGCTTTCCGCGATTCTGCCTATCGCCAAAGATTCTTTTTGCAGCATTGGCGGCAGGGCACTCTTGTGCCGTGAGATCCCTCTGCGATTTGCGCGAGTTTCTCGCGGTGCGAATTGGCTGGAATTGCGCTGCTCCGCACGCCACGAACTGGTGCGTGCGCGAATCGATATCAATAGAGGAGAAGTTGTAAAGGCCGAATATGAACTCTCACCCTGACAAACCCGCGGTCTCTCGCACTTCCGTTGACGATATGTGTCATCTTCTGCAGGAGAATCGTGCAGGGAAGTGGAAGGGCATCTACTCGGTGTGCTCGGCAAATCGGTTGGTGCTGGAAGCGGCTTTCGCACAGGCTGCTCATGATCGAAGTCCGCTGTTGATCGAAGCGACATGCAACCAGGTGAATCAGGATGGTGGCTATACCGGTCTTACGCCCGCTCAATTTAGGGACTATGTCTATGCCATCGCACAAGATGTGCGTTTTCCGACCGAGAGAGTGATCCTGGGCGGAGACCATCTTGGACCAAATCCATGGCGAACTCAGTCCGCTGAGGTCGCTATGGAGAAGGCCAGCGCGATGGTTTCTGCCTACGCGGCGGCTGGATTCAGCAAGATTCACCTCGACGCGAGCATGGCATGCCGCAACGATCCCCGGGTACTTGCAAACGAGGTAATCGCAGAGCGAGCAGCACAGTTATGCGAGGTGGCAGAATCGACGACGCGGGCCTTCGCAAGTCAGCCGGTCTATGTCATTGGAACCGAGGTGCCGACTCCGGGTGGGGCGCAGGAGGAGATGGAGATCGAAGTCACATCGACAGGGAGCCTGCAGGAAACGCTGGACGTGCACAGCCGGGCATTCTCACGAAGGAATCTCTCGTCGGCCTGGAAACGGATCATCGGTGTTGTCGTTCAGCCGGGAGTTGAGTTTGGAAACGAAACCGTAGCGGACTACATACCGGAGAAAGCCTCGAACCTGAGCAAGTCAATTCTGCAACACGAAGGGATAGTCTTCGAGGCTCACTCCACGGATTATCAAACAGCGGAGTCGCTTCAGCAGCTCGTAAACGGTCATTTTGGCATTCTGAAAGTAGGCCCAGAATTGACATTCATGATGCGGGAAGCGATATTCGGCCTGGCTCGCATTGAACAGGAATGGATAGCTGGCAAAGAACCTTCGAATATTCGTGCGATCATCGAACGAGTCATGATTGAGAATCCTGGGAACTGGAAAGCTTACTACCACGGCGAAGAGCACCCGGTGCGTGTTGCAAGGGCGTACAGCCTGAGTGACCGAATCCGTTATTATTGGCCTAATGCCGAGATATCCAAAGCTCTTGCTCTGCTGATACAGAATCTGGAACAGAATCCAGCGCCACTGCCTCTCGTCGCCCAATACCTGCCTCGTCAGGCTGAAGCTATTCGCGCTCGATCGATCCGTAACAATCCGACCGCAATGATTCATCACAAGATCCGGGAGTCGTTAACGCGTTATGCGGAGGCTTGCGGGCTAGCGCTCCACAGAGGATAGAACGCTAAGGGTTCGGAGATCTCCAAATTGAAAAGGGTACAACTGGAGCCCGAGTTCTCCGGGTCTTACTCGGATTATCAAGCGACGGTGCACCAGAGAGGATTACTTGGGAATGGACGCCACTATGGATCGTGATTCGGCGGCTCCTGGTCTTCGGCGAACGCTGAAGCTGCACCACCTGATTCTCTACGGCATCATCATCATTCAGCCCACCGCGCCCATGAGTATTTATGGCGTGGTCAGCAATGCAGCCCGTGGACATGTTGTCACCACAATCCTGATCGCGATGGTCGCCATGCTATTCACAGCCGTTAGTTATGGCAGGATGGCCCGCGTTTATCCCAGCGCAGGATCGGCTTATACCTATGTCGGCAAAGAGATTCATCCACTGGCTGGATACGTAGTCGGATGGGCCATGCTGATGGACTATATGCTCAATCCGATCATCTGCGCCATCTGGTGCAGTGCAGCTGCACAGAATATTCTGCCGCAGATTCCCTATGCGGCATGGGTTGTCGCTTTTGTTCTTGTCTTCACGGGGCTCAATTTGCGCGGCGTGCAAACATCGGGTCGCGTAAACTCCCTGTTGGCTCTCGGCATGAGCATAGTTGTCGTTATCTTCATTGCCGACGCGATACGGTACCTAGCACTCGTGGCTAAGCCCGTTGGAGGCCAATGGCTGCTGCCGTTCTACGATCCCGCAACCTTCGCTCCCGGCCGTCTGTTCCATGGAGCTTCGATCGCCGTTTTGACCTATATAGGATTCGACGGAATCTCGACGATGTCGGAGGAAGTGGAAGATCCTCGTCGGAACATTCTCCTGGCTACGGTTGTGACATGCTTTGCAATCGGGGTGCTCTCTGCCGTTGAAGTGTATCTCGCGCAGCTTGTATGGCCGGCACGCGTTCCATTCCCTGATTCAATGGTCGATACAGCCTATGTACAAGTTGCGTTACGCGTTGGGGGCAACTTTCTTTTTCAATTGCTCAACGCAACCTTACTAATTGCGAATATGGGCTCTGGCATGGCAGCTCAGTTCGGTGCGGCGCGCCTCCTCTATGGCATGGGGCGCGGAGGAGCACTTCCCAAACGATTCTTCGGCGTTGTGAGCCCCAAGACGAGAATCCCGCGCAATAACGTACTGCTGCTAGGAGTCGTAACTCTGGTCGGTGCGTTTCTACTGACATTCGAAAAGGGTGCCGAGCTGCTTAACTTCGGTGCGTTCATCGCGTTCATCGGCGTCAACGCGGCGGCCCTCATTCACTATAAATTTCACTCGCAGGAAAAGGTTTTGTTTCCGGTATTGTCTCCGCTTTGCGGAATTCTAGTATGCACATTTATCTGGCTCAACCTCAGTCTCAACGCCAAACTTCTTGGCGTTGCTTGGGTCTGCGCCGGACTACTACTTTACTTTGCTACGCGAGAAAAGACGGACCCCACGGCGGAAGAGTGGTCGAAGTGAGTTGCGAAGGCCCCGAAGGCACTTATCAATCATCACAACCGAGCTATGCGTTTGTCCATTCCAGGGCTGCTGCCAGCAATACCTCCGCAGTGCGCAACACGGAGTCGAATTCGACATACTCGTCCGGATTGTGTGCGCCAGCGCCGCATGGTCCGAACAGGAGTGTCGGAATGCCGAAGTCGCGATGCATCAGTCCGGCATCGCACGGATACGGCGCTGCCGAGATCACCGGCTTCCGCCCCAGCACTGCCGCCGCGCTCACGGCCATGCAGCGAGTCCAGGGATGATCGGCAGGCAACTCATGGCCCAGTAGTGGCGCCCCAATCAGGGGTGTCCATTGGATTGGATACTTGCGAAAAAAAACGTCGCTCGTCTCGAATTGCTTGAGAGA